>Ga0210410_10000471_pt1 | contig 45116 bp, 42 predicted proteins | sample IncBWC4MmetaG_FD_161058 | JGI IMG/M metagenome (GOLD analysis project Ga0210410, IMG submission 161058) | Forest soil microbial communities from Barre Woods Harvard Forest LTER site, Petersham, Massachusetts, United States - Inc-BW-C-4-M | ecosystem: Environmental > Terrestrial > Soil >...
CCCCTGGCATGTCGACCGTGAGCGACTTGAGCTCCTGGTCGTCGTCACCGCGCGTCATCGCGAGCTGGAACGGGCTCGTCGCACCGGCGACCGGGTTCTCCGTCCCGGCGCTGAAGCCGGGAGCGAAGCCCGGGTTGGCGCACGGCCCGCCCTGGCTGTTCCGATCGACCGTGAACGGGCTGTCCGACGTCACGACCTTGCCGCTCCACGAGGTGAGGACGGCGTGCGTGCTGTACGAGCCGCACATGCGCGGCGTCGCAAGCGGCGCGCGCGGCCCGCCCTTGAACTCGAGATGCAGGGTCGAGAACGGCAGCTGCGGCTGGTCGTCGAACGTCGCTGTCAGCTGGCCCGTGACCGGATCGGGCGCCACCTGGCCGGCCAGCTTCACGATCAGCCCGGGGCCTCTGGCCACGAGGTAGATCGCGATCAGCGAGTCGAACGGGTTGTCATGCGGCTTCGCGAGATAGATCGACCCCGTCAGCTGATCTCTCAGCAGCGGTGTCTTGATCGTCAGCGAACCGACCTTCGACGCGTCGGGACAGCTCGCATCGGCCTCCGAGTGCAGCCCGACCTGGTCCGGCGTGCAGGCGTCGAGCCCACCCGCGGACGACGCCGACACGCGCACCCCGGCCGGCAGCGTGACGACGGCCTTTCTCAGGTCGCCCTCCCCGATCGAAACCGGGTCGTCGGTCTGCGGCAGTCTCACGTCGAACGCGAAGCCCGACGGCGAAGACGCCTTCGACGTGTCGGGCGTACCCGCGAGCGTCGGGTCGAACGGCACCTGCGCACAGCCGGTCGGCCCCTGCTGCGCACCCTGGTCGGCCGGGGCCGCCGGGTACGCGGGCGGCAGATGGCTCACGAACGTCTGCGAGACGAACGTGCCCGGGTGGTCCCACGAGTCGACGTGCACCGTCGTCGGCAGCCCCACGCCGGGCGCGGTGCACGACGTCGGGTTGCGCAGGAACGCTGTCTGCGTGGCACCGCTCGCGCACGCGGGGCCGCCCTCCCACGGTGCAGCCGGGGAAAGCGTGGTGGGCGTGCACGCGCGCTCGGCGTCGTGTGCGGGCGAGGCAGGCACGCCCCAGAACGTGACCGTCGTACCGGCGACCCCGAGCCCCTCGGGGATGTTGTGCGCCTCGATCGACAGCCCGTAGTCCGAGCCGCTGCGCAGGTGCGCGTCGAGTGTGACGACGTTCCCGGCGACGTTGAAGCCGAAGCGTGCCGGCACGTTCGGCGGCGGCACCATGTTGTAGACGGCGATCGGTCCGAGCACGTTGCGGACGCTGAGACCGTTGAGGCGCACCAGCGTCGTGCCGACCTGCGACGTCGAGGGGCAGCGTGGCCCACCGGTCTGCGGCGAAAGCAGCGACGGCGTGCACTGCTCGCTGTTCGTCGCATTCCCGACGAATCCGGGCGGCAAGTCCACGACCACGTCCCTCACCGGCTCGATCGGCCAGAGCGGTCCGACGAACGGGTTCGGGTCGGTCGACGTGTTGAAGTCGAGCGACACCGACGCTGCGTCGGGATGTCCGCCGGCCTGGGTGAACGCCCCGCCGACGGCGTCGCTGACCTGACCGTCCAACGCGTCGATGCCGAAGCCCGGCAGATCGCTCGCGATCTTCGTGGGCTCCACGGTCGACGCCGTGGCAGCACCGCCACCGCCGACCTGGAGCGTCGTCGTGACGGTGCTGCCAACCGGCGCACCGTTCACGGTGGCGTCCACCGTCAGGGTCCCGTAGTTGAGCCCGAACGCGTTCGCCGCCGTGTCCACGACGTCGGAGCTGTCGGTGCAGGAGATCGTCGTCGAGGTCGTCGCGGAGCAATCCCAGCCGAACATCGCACCACCGGTGGGCGTGACGCTGACGATGTCGACGCCGGGAGGCGCCGAGCCGGTGAGCGTGATCGGCGTACCCGTGCCGTCGGCAGCCGCGTCACCGATGTTCGTGACCTGCACGAGGATCGGCAGATCGCCGCCCGGAGCGCCAGTGGTGTTGCCGCTGGCGTCGATGCGCCATACGGGCGCGGCGAGCGCGATCGTGCTCCAGCCCGCCAGGACGAAGGCGGCCGTGGCAATGGCCAGTCCCACGCGGCGCGAGCCGCGTGCGCTGGAAAGGAGCGTCGTGATGATCGAGCGCATCATCACGCCCCCTTTCCATGACGCGCAGCGTGTCTCGCCGTGTGCCGCTGCTTCTTCTTGACGCACTTGACCTTGCCTTTCACGCGCTTCTTCACAAAGCCCCGCTTGCAGCGCGTCGGCTTCTTGGCGTGCTTCAGCTTCTCCGTCAGGTCACCCACGCCGTGGAAGGCGGGGGTGCCGAGCGTGCCGCCGCTGGGCGCCCCCACGGGCGGTGCCTGGCAGGCGTCACCCACGCAAGGCGCCAAACTCGGCTTGGGATCCGGGAACCCGCCGTTCACGCGCACGTCGTAGAGGTCGTAGTTGCCGTCAGTGTCCCAGCCCGTCAGCTGCTGGCGCGTGAGGATGAAGGCGTTCTTGCCATCCGCACTCGCATCCATGAAGAACGAGTTCGACGGATCCGTCCCGCTCGAGAGCAGGTGCACCTGATGCGTCAGCGTGTCGTACTCGTACGCGTCGACCTTGCCGTTCGCGTCCTCGGGCACGAGCGCCTCGGCGGTGTTGAAGAACACCCAGCGGCCGTCGTCGGAGATCGGGTGACTGAGGTACGACGTCGTGTCGCTCGCGCCGACGGCCCCGCGGAGCGTGATGTCCGCATCCGTCGTTGCGGGCGCGGCCGGGTTGCACGACGCGCACGAGAGCTGGTCGGCCACGCCATCGTAGACGTAGACCTCCTGGCATCCGCCGCTGCCGCACCCGGTCTGGTCGTAGCCGGTGAGTCCCGAGCCGCTATGCGAGACGAACAGCAGGTGATGACCATCCGGCGTCACGCGCGAGCGGAGCCGGGAGGTGATTTGGATCCATGATGCGAAGCCGAGCCCGCCGGGCAGGTCGACAACTCTGTCCTCGCTGGTCAGGGCAAGGTCGCCGACATACGCGATCGCGCCGTCGTGCCATGCATAGATGCCCGTGCCTCTCGGAGCCGGTCTTCCGGCGACGAGCTGCCCGGCGCTGGTGAAGTACGCCCAATGACCGTCGGTGCTCGTCCCGATCACGCCCTCAGCGCTGTGTCCGTCCCCGGGCTGGCCGACCGAGACGACCGACAGGTGCCCACCCGCGGTCACCGTCGTGACCGACGCGGTCGCTCTCGGGCTCGTAAGCCCGCTCGCGTCGACCGTGATGGGTCTCATCGAGACGTCCGCAAGCGACCCGCCGAATCTGATGTCGTATGGAGCGGTGCCCGCAGCGTCGCCGGGCCCGCCGGTGACGGTCACGCTGCCGCCCGCGCCCCCGACCGAGGACAGACCGTTCACTGCGGACTCGACCGTCGCGCCGGTCGCGTTGAAGGCGAGCGGCGCGGTCGTCTGTCCGCCGTATGTCAACGTGAAGGTGCCGCTGGTCGCCGCGACCGTGAGGCGCTCCAGCTCGGTTGCCGGCTGCTCGTCCCACATGTACACGTCGGAGGAGGTGTTCGTGTCGTTCGACACGAGCTGATCGCTGGTCGTGAAGAAGACGCGAATCGGGACGCGTGCTCCCACGGCATCCACGCCCGTCGACGCCGCCCAGTACGTCGCAGGCGACGAACCAGGCGTGCCATCGCTGAAGGTGTTGAGCTGCACCGTCGTGTCGTCCGCGGTGCTCGGAGTGCTGTGATCGTCGCGCATGTAGAGCGCGCCGGAGGTCGCCCCGTTGCTGGCGCCAACGGTGAAGATGACGCGAGAGCCATCTCTCGAGATCGTGCCCGAGGTGTAGCGTGGCGCGCCGACGCTGCCGGCCCCCGCTCCGGCAATCGAGCGCGGCGCGACGGAGCCGTTGGGAAGGATTCCGACGAGTCGCACCGCACCATGGTCCGACTCGTACAGCTTCGCTGTTGTGCCGACTGGAGCGTCGCTCGTCAGCCGAAAGCGCGACTCGAAGATGACCTTCTCGAAGTCGGCGGACGCGCCAGCCAAACGCGGCAGGTTTCCCCCCAGGGGAGGGCTGATCGGAAGCGGCGTGCTGGTCAGGTCGCAGCGCGGACAGGAGCTCGCGAGTTCATAGGTTCCCTGCCCGGCTGCGTCCAGGTCGTGGCGCACGTAGAGGTTCTCGACGTTCGCAACAGACGGCGCATCGGTGAGTGGAGACCACGCCCGGAAGACGCCGCTGGAGAGATCGCCGGAGAACTGGCCCTCCCACAAGGGATCGTTGGCCTGGAAGCCCGCGAACAGCGTCATGGCGCGCTGTCTCGGCGTGATGCTGTGCGTCGCCCACCCGTTGTTGCCGGGATCGGCGCTCGTTGCACGGCTGCTCATGTACTCGGTGGCGATCCCCGTCCCGATCACGTCGCCGAAACCGCCCAACGAAGAGAACGTCACGCGATCCCCCGACACGGACGCGCGTGTCCGCGCCGAGTCGTCCATCACGTCCGCGCCCGACTTGTTCGGAGGCGATACCAGCTCGTACGCCCGCCCGTCCGGCAGAGCTGCCGCAGCAGCCGCAACGCTCGATGCGCAAGCGACTCCTGCGACGACAACGGCCAGGCACGTCACAAGCTCTGCGGCCCGTGTTCTGAATCTCAGCACCACATCTCTCCTCGTTGCGGTTCGCGGCCACTGTAAACGCTCTTGGCTCTGGAGGCAACCTCCAGCTAAACCGCAATGGCGACGCTCATCCACGGCCCCCAGGCTTCCGGCCCCTTGACACTCCGCCTTTCGGTCCCCTAAGCTAGCGACCGTCAGCCACGGAGCGCTCGGCAATTCGAGTCGTCGCGGTAGACGTGGAGCCGCTACAGCGCGGCCACAGCGTCGGTGAGTGCGCCGTGCAGAACACAGTGGGGGCCACGTGCGTGCCTCAGCTTCATGCACGCCATCGCGAGCACCCACGTTACGCATCAAGGGGGGATGCCAACGCCGTATATCGCCGGCGGATCATCGTGCTGGCCGCATCAGCGGATCACACCATCACGACAACCGCCAGCCCATTGGCCGAACCGCCGCGCAACGGCTCCACGTGTCGCTGCCGCTCGGCCTCCCGTTCCCTGGCCCGCATCCATTCGGTCCGCGGGCTGCACACGCCATTATGAGGAATAGCACTATGCGTAATCGCACCAAGCTCGTGCTCACGGCGCTCAGCGCTGCCGTCATGCTCGCGGCGCTCGTCGGCACGGCGTCCGCCAACCGGCTCTCCGTCAGCGAATCGACGCTCAGAGCCGTTTGGCCCGAAGAATCGAAGCTGAACTTCTCCAACACCGCCGGCGGGCTCGAAATCTCCTGCTCCGTCACCCTCGAAGGCAGCTTCCACTCAAGAAGCATCGTCAAGACCAGAGGCTCGCTAATCGGCTACATCACAAGAGCCATAGTTGGTCCGGTTGCCAACTGCGTCAAGAACAACGTCACGAACGTTCAGGTCCTAACCGCTTCGCTTCCGTGGCACGTGCGGTACGACTCGTTCACCGGCACCCTACCCGCGATAACGGGCGTGCGTCTCCAGCTCGTCGGCGCGGCGTTCCTACTCACCGCCTTCGGCGCGAGCTGCCTATACAGATCGACACCCGAACAACCTGCCTTCGGCATAGCGAACCGCGAAGCTGGCGGCACGATCACTGGACTCCAGGCCGAAAACGGCTCTGAAATACCACTCGCCTCGGGCGGGATACTCTGCCCCGCCAGCGGCACCTTCAACGGCACCGCAACTAGAGTCACCAAGCTAGGCGAAACCGCAACAATAAGACTCACCCTAATATAGGCCTTAAGCCTAAGGGTCTTAAGCCAGAAGTCACTGCATGATCGTGGGACCGCCTAAAGGCGGTCCCACGTCGTTCCACTAGCCAAAGGCAGGGATCTATGCTCACGTCCTCCAGGCTTACGGGCGTAGCGCTCGCAATCCTGACAATGCTCGTCGCGGTACAGAGTGCCAGCGCAAATCACCTCTCGATAAGTCAGGAAACCCTGAGAGTCGTCTGGCCCGAAGAATCCAAAATCAACTTCTCCAACACGGCCGGTGGCATTGAAATATCCTGTGCGCTCACGCTCGAAGGCAGCTTCCACTCAAAGACCATCGTCAAGACCAGCGGCTCTCTAATGGGCTACGTCACAAGAGCCATATTCGGACCCGTTAGCAACTGCCTCAAGACCAACGTGACCAACATTACAACCCTAACCGCATCGCTCCCATGGCACATCCGGTACGACTCCTTCACCGGAACCCTACCTGCGATAGGCGGGCTGCGCCTCCAGGTCGCAGGCTTCGCCTTCCTACTCACAGCCTTCGGCGCGAGCTGCCTATACAGATCTACAGCAGCAAACCCGTTCTTCGGCGTAGCAAGCCGCGAATCGGGTGGTGTGATCACCGGCCTCCAGGCCGAAGAAGGCACCTCAATGCCACTCTTCTCGGGCGGGATACTCTGCCCCGCCTCCGTTACATTCAGCGGCACCGCGACGAGAGTCACCAAGCTAGGCGAAACCGCGGCCATCAGACTCACACTAATATAGCCAGGGCCTGCCCGGCGCTGGGAACCAGCGTAGCTACGGGTCCTGAGGAGCTCCTCGTAGTAGCCCCGTCCCTGAAGGACGGGTTATGGACGCGGTCGCGACTTCAGCCGCCCGCCTTCCACCCCGTGTAAGGCGGCACGAGTCTCCGTGCCGCTCGCATCGTCACGAAAGGACGTATCCGCAATGAACCTCCGCCCCAAAGCCACATACATCGGCGTCGCTGCGGGCATCGTCTTCTTGATGGCCGCCCACGTCGCCGGCGCGAGCAGACTCAGTGCCAGCGCTCGACTTGTCAGAGCCGTCTGGCCCGAAGAATCCAAGCTCAGCTTCTCCAACACCGCCGGCGGCATAGAAATCGCCTGTGCTGTGACAATGGAAGGCAGCTTCCACGCGAGCACCATAGCCAAGACAACAGGGTCGCTAGTCGGCTACATCACGAGAGCCATACAAGCGCCCATCGAAACGTGTCTGAAGAACAACGTCACGAATGTTGTTGTCCTAACCGCATCGCTGCCGTGGCATGTGCGCTACGACTCCTTTACGGGCACGCTACCGAGCATAACTGGCATCCGCTTTCAGACAGTCGGCGTTGCTATACTAGTCACTAGCTTCGGAGCCAGTTGTCTATACAGATCAACCGCCGCAAGCCCGGCATTTGGGATAGCGAACCGCGAAGCAGGTGGGGGGATCAGCGGCCTCCAGGCCGACAGCGCCTCCGAAATACCGCTCGCTTCAGGCGGCTTCCTCTGTCCAGCCAGTGCGACACATAGCGGGACGGCCACGAGAGTGACGGTCCTAAGCGAAACGTCAAGCATCAGAGTCTCGCTAATATAGACATCAGCTCGGCCGCACGCAGCGTGGAGTGGTTGGTCGCCAACTCCCGCTGCGGATGCGGATCTGACGTACTGTTGTCCCGGGCGCGCCCCGCTTCGACCCGGTCAGCAGCATCGCCGCGACCGCCTCCACGTCCGGCTCCCCGCCACCGGTGCGGCCAGCAACTCAAAGTCCCACGTCCAGGGCGGGCAGCAGGTACCAGGATCGTGCGCACCAGTACTCGACGCAAGCTCACCAAACGTCAGACTTCAGTTCGTTGGCCTCAAAGTGCTAATCATAACATTCGGAGCGGAATGTCTATATCAGTCGTTGGGGGAAGCGCCGGCGTTCTTCAACATGAGACGCGAAGCCAACAGCGCCGTGACCTCACTCGTCGCCGAAGAAGCGCAATCCATCCCACGCCTCAGCGGCAGAACCTGTCCCGAACTCGCCGCGTTCAATGGCATCGCGACCCGGGTGACGAGACTAGGCACCACGGGTGCGATACACATAACCCTAGTATAGGGTCGCTCGCACGGCCGATCGGCCGTCACAGCGCGTGATGTCACCCTGGGGCTGTCTCCAGCGAGGCAGCCCCAGGCCCGTTCAGGGCATCGCCGCCCGCGATCGCCTGCGCTGCACGACCAACCACCCCACGCCGCTTGCCGCCATCAGCAGCGCGAGCAGCGTTCCCACCACGCCCACCCGCAGCCCCGGCACCGCATACCGCCACACCACCACGTGGCGCCCCGGGTCCACGACCACGCCACGCATCACGTCGTCGACGCGCACCGCGTGCCCGGGCTTCCCGTCCACCCGCACGCTCCAGCCCTCGGCCCAGCTGTCGTTCAGGACCACCAGGCCGCGCCGGTCGAGCGAGGCGTGCAGGGTGACCTGGGCGTTGGAGTCGTCGGAGACCGACACCGCGCCGCCCGCCCCGGCAAGGCCCGAGCCGGCGGCGCCCTCGACCACCGCGTCCGTCCGCGGATCGAACCCCGCTTCCACCACCGCTGCCCGCGCCGCGTCCTCCCCCGGCACCGCACGCACGTGCGGCGCCACCAGCGCGCGCGGCGCCGCCCGCGCGTTCGCGAACACGCGCGCGTCCTGTCCGTCGTACGCCACGCTCAACGCCCGCACCGGCGCACCACCGCCCGACGCGAGTTGCACGCCCGGATCCGCCACGACGTACCGCGCCCCCAGCACGCTTGCGATCTGCAGCGCCTCCGGACTCAGTGATTCCATCGAGAACGAGGTCCAGTCGAACTGTTCGGCTTCCGCCAGTCTCCACAGCCGGAAGTACCGCTGCGACGGCTGCGGCGGGTCGTAGCCGCGGATGTCGTGCAGGCCGTACGTCAACGACCAGTCGTTCACCAGCGCGCCGCCTATCCCCAAGATGCGGCCGTCGTCGCGATGCTGCTGAAGGAACGCGATCGCCGGCGTCCGCGGCGGGATCGACTTCGACGCCGGCGCCATCGGCTGGTAGCCGCCCGCGAAATGGAGCATGTCGAGCCCGGCCAGCAGCACCACGCCGAGCGCAAACCAGGTCCGGCGCTCCGGCCATCGCCGCGCCGCCAGCAACGCGACCGCCACCCCCACGGCGAACAGCAGGAACCAGACGGCGCTCGTCAGCGCGAGGACCGCGTCCGAGCGGAAGTCCCTCCCGGTCACGAAATGCTCGAGCGTGCGGCTCAGCGCGCTCGCGCTCGGCCCCGCGACCACGAGCGCCGCCACGCCGAGCGCGAGCGCGCCCACGCCCACGCCCAGCCGCCAGCGGTCGCCCGCCGGCCGCTCGAGCAGCGCCTGCAGCCCGAACGCCGCCAGCACCGCCAGCCCCATCGCCCACACGAAGTGCAGCCGCTGGTTCTGCACGAGATCGAACGCCGGCAGGTGCGTCACGAGCTGGTAGAGGCCGGGGAAGTGCAGCGGGATCGCGAGCCCGAGCGCGGCCAGCACGACGAACGGGCCCTTCGCCCGCCAGCGCCCGCGCGCGGCGAGCGCCACCAACGCCATCAGCAGCCCCACGGCGCCGGCATAGAGCGTGCGCTCGTTGTAGTTGACGGCGACGAAGACGTTCGGCGCGAGCTCGGTGACCGGCCTTCCCTTCCCTTCGAAGCTGCTCGGCCGCCCCCACCAGTCCGGGAACAGGACCGTGCGGATCGTCGTGAACGGCATCTGCGTGCCCGGCAGCGTCCCCGTCCCGTGGCTGCGCGCGACCGTGCCGATCGTGCCACGAGTCGACAGCGCCTCCGGCACGAGCATGAACGCCATCAGCAGCGCTCCCATGGCGAGCCCGCCGAACGCGAGGCCAAGCGGCCGCAGGCGCGCGCCGAGCGGCGTCTCTCGGGGCAGGAACGCCGCGCGCAGCACCGCGTACGTCGCCCCCGCCGCCATCAGGTGGACCTGCATCCCCGGATGCCCGCCGCCGAGCCCGATCGCGGTCGCCGCCGCCAGCCCGAGCAGCGAGCCGATCCGCCCGCCCTGGTAGATCCGCTCGACGAGCCACAGCATCCACGGCAACAGCGCGGCCACCGCCGGCAGCGTCTCGTGCGTCAGCCACACGATGTCGATCGCGCTGAAGCTGAAGCAGACGCCCGCGAGCAGCCCCGGCAGGAAGCCGAGTCTCAGCTGCCGCACGAGCAGGTAGGACCCGAAGCCGGCCGCCCACAGCTTGAGCGCTGCTCCGAGGCCGATCCCGTAGTTCAGCGGCAGGATCCACAACGGCAGGCTGAAGAGCGAGAAGAGGCCCGTCTGCGAATTCGAGTAGAGCGGGATGCCGCCGAAGATGTACGGGTTCCATGACGGGAACGTCCCTTCGTGGAGCATCTGGCGGATCAGGAAGCGCCACGGGTAGTCGGCCGTCGGCACGTCGGACAGGAGCGGGTTGGAGTAGCTCGCGATGTCGTGCGGGGCGTACGGCCGCCAGGGCGAGAAGCCATAGAGGTGCGCTATCGGCGACAGCAGCTCGCCGCCGACCACCGCCGGCCACAGGTAGACGAGCACGAACAGGCCGAGCAGCAGGCCCGCCGCGAGGCTCGGATGGCAGAAGAGATACCGCGACGGCGCGCTCGAGCGCAGGTTCTGCGCGAGCGCGCCGCCGCGGGCGCCGCGACCTCCCCCAGGCGCTTGGCTCCCCCTCGGCCGCGCCGGCCGCGTCGCTTGGCTCCCCCGGGCCATGCCGGCGATACTCCCACAACTCGCGGGGTCGATGTGCGGCTTAACCGACGATAGATCGGATCACTGTGCGCTACACCGGTCTTCGGAATCCCGTAGATCGATCATCGGATCGTAAAATCGATCGATCTACAGCGGCGCTGGTTGACAGCACGCCATATAATTGCTGGGGATCGTTCGCGACCAGGCTTCGTGGGGGAGCGGCGGGCGATCGCCAGCAATGGTCTGCCAGGCGTCGCGGAGCGGCGTCCGGCAGGTCGCTGCTCGCAACCACTCCAGCAGACCGACTCGCCATGCGCTCAGCGTTCGCTCAAGCACTGCTCGACCTCGCCGCCACGGACGAGCGGATCGTGCTGCTCACCGGCGACCTCGGCTTCGCGGTCCTCGAACCGTTCGCCGAGCGCTACCCCGACCGCTTCTGGAACGCCGGCGTCGCCGAGCAGAATATGGTCGGGCTCGCGACCGGCCTCGCGGAGGCCGGCTACACGCCCTACGTCTACTCGATCGCCACGTTCGCCTCGATGCGCGGCTACGAGTTCGTGCGCAACGGACCGATCCTGCACGCGCTGCCGGTGCGCGTCGTCGGCGTCGGCGGCGGCATGGACTACGGCCACAACGGCGTCACGCACTACGCGCTCGAGGACGCGGGGATCATGCGCGTGCAGCCCGGCATCGCCGTCGTCGCCCCCGCCGACCCGGAGCAGACGCGCGCCGCGCTGCCTGAGCTGCAGGCGCTGCCCGGCCCCGTCTACCTGCGCCTCGGCAAGGAGTCCCAGCCCGTCCCCGGCCTCGACGGCCGCTTCGCGCTCGGCCGCGCCGAGCGGATCGGCGAGGGCCGCGACGTCGCGCTGGTCGCCCTCGGCGGCATGGGCGCGACCGCGGTCGAGGCCGCCGAGCAGCTCGCCGCGCACGGGCTCGACGCCTCCGTCCACGTCGTCTCGAGCCTCAACCCCGCGCCGACGGACGACCTCGTCGAGGCGCTCGCCGAGGTCCCGCTCGCGCTCAGCATCGAGGCCCACTACGTCAACGGCGCGCTCGGCTCGCTCGTCGCCGAGACGATCGCCGAGCACGCGCTGCCGTGCCGGCTCGTGCGCGCCGGCCTGCGCGCGATGCCGATCGGCGCTACCGGCAGCCGCCCGTACCTCTACGACCTCCACGGCCTCGCGCCCGACCAGCTCGCCGCGACGGTCCTGCGCGCGCTGGACGGCGCGGCCGCCTCGTCACCCGCACCCGTCTCGACCGGAGCCTCGAACCCGCGATGACCGCTGCCAACACCGACATCGACCACACGCCGGCCCCGCCCTACGCCTCGCTGATCCTGCCGATCCACAACCAGGCCGATCACATCAGCCGCGTCGTGACCGGCTTCCTCGCCGACTTCGCGAAGCTCGACCGCACCTGCGAGCTCGTGCTCGTGCCGAACGGCTGCCATGACGCCTCGACGGAGATCTGCGCAGAGCTCGCCGCGCAGCATCCGGACACGGTCCAGCTCGTCGGGCCGATCAAGCGCGGCGGCTGGGGACGCGCGATCAACGCCGGGCTCGAGGCGGCGCGCGGCGAGGTCGTCGGCTACACGAACTCCGCGCGCACGACGCCCGAGACGGCGACGCTGATGCTCGCCTACGCGATCGCCTACCCGGACGCCGTCCTGAAGGCGAGCCGGCGCATCCGCGAGAGCGCGCTGCGACGCGCCGGCTCGGTCCTCTACAACTTCGAGTGCCGGCGCCTGTTCGACCTCGCCACGTGGGACATCGACGGCACGCCGAAGTTCTTCCCGCGCCGCTACCACCACCTGATGCAGCTCAGCAGCGACGCCGAGCTGTACGACCTCGAGTGGATGCGCGCCTGCCGCTACGCCGGCTATCCGGTCGTCGAGATCCCGATCTACCCGACCGAGCGCTTCGGAGGCAGATCGACGACGAGCTACAAGTCGGCGGTCCGCATGCTCGTGGGCGCCTACCGCATGCGCGGCTCCTTCCACAGCGCGCCGCCCGGCGGCGTGCTGCCGGCACCGGCCGACGCCGGCACGGCCGAGGAGCTGCGCCCGACGGGTCGACTGGGCCGGGTCGCCGGCTGACGCCGATGACCGCGGTCGGTCGCACGCGCGCCCTCCACGGCGAGAACGGCGGCCGCGCCGCAGCCGGTCCGCAGACGGCACGCGCGTTGAGTGCGGCGGAGATCGCCTGGCTCGCCGCGCTGCCGGTTGCCGCGATCACGGTGCTGCTGATCGCGACGCTCGGCCCGCTCGTCGGGGACGTGCTGCTGCCGGGCTCCTCGGTCCACTTCTTCGACGCCGCGTTGCGGGAACTGTGGCCCGAGCCGCACGAGCAGGGGCGCTTCCTCGTCGCGCTCACCGGACCCGTGCTGCTCGCCGGTGCGACCGCGCTGCTGGCGCGGCGGCGGCCGCACCTCCGAGCAGCGGTCGTCGAGCCGCTCGTGTGGGCAGCGCAGACCGCCGTGGTGGCGTTCGCGATCACCTGCCTCGCGATCCAGCGGGGGCTCGTGTTCGCATATCCGAACTACCAGCCGATAACGAAGTCGTACTTCACCGACGCCACGCTGACGGTGAGCGTGCTCGGCGCGATCGCGATCCTCGCCGCGGTGCGCAGCCCCCGCGTACGCGCGCTGGCCGCGCGCTGCGCTCGCGAGACGACGCCGCGGCGCGTCGGCTGGACGCTCGCCGCCGCGCTGCTGATCGCGATCTGGCTGCTGCACGTGGTCAACACCGAACACACGGTGGCCAACGAGAGCCAGCCCGCCGCCTACCACCTGCAGTTCACGCTCGACGAAACGTTCGCGGTGCTCGACGGCCGCTCGCCGCTCGTGAACTTCGCGGCGCAGTACGGCTCGCTGTGGCCCTACCCGGTCGCGGGGATCATGTCGCTGCTCGGCACGTCGGTCGGGATCTTCACCGGCCTGATGGCCCTCGTCAGCGGGATCGCGCTGCTTGCGATGTACGACGTGCTGCGCCGCGTCACACGCAGCTCGCTGACCGCCCTCCTCCTGTTCGCGCCGTTTCTCGCGACGAGCTTCTTCCTGCTGCGCGGCCCGCTGGAGAACCGCTACACGCTCGCGACGATCTTCGCCGACTACCCGCTGCGCTTCGCCGGACCATGGCTGCTCGCATGGCTCACGGCGCGCCACCTCGACGGCGAGCGTGACGGGCAGGATTCACGTCCATGGCCGCTGTTCGTCGCGGCGGGGCTCGTCGTCATGAACAACGTCGACCACGGCGTGCCGGCGCTCGCCGCCGTGCTCGCCGCACTGCTGTGGGCCGACCCACCGCGCACGTGGACCCGCGCACGGAGCCTCGCGCTGCAGGCGACCGCCGGGCTGGTCGCCGCGTTCGCGCTCGTCTCGGCGCTCACGCTCGTGCGCGCCGGCGCGTTGCCGGACCCGGCGCTGCTGGTGCGCTACGCAAAGCTGTTCGCACTCGCCGGTTACGCGATGCTGCCAATGCCGGTGCTCGGCATGCACACGATCATCTACGTGACGTTCGCAGCGGCGCTCACCGTCGCGACGGTGCGCGCGCTCAACCGTGAGGGCCGGCAGGATCGCACGCTCATCGGCGCGCTCGCCTTCATCGCGGTCTTCGGGCTCGCGAGCGGCAGCTACTACGTCGGCCGATCGCATCCCGAGGTGCTCGTGACCTCGTTCGCGGCCTGGTCCTTCGCACTCGCGCTGCTGACGGTCGTCGCGGTGCGGCGACTCGCCGCCCGCCCCTCGCGCTGGCCCGAGCCGGCGGTGGCCGGCTGCCTCGTCGCGTTCTGCGTCACCGCCTGCTCGCTCGCGCAGACGCCGACGCCGTGGTCGCAGGTCAAGCGGCTGCGCGACACGAGCCCGGTGAGCTTCCACTCTCCGAGCGGCGAGGACTTCGTCGCCGCGCACGTGCACCGCGGCGAGCGCGTCGCGATCCTCCAGATGCTCGGTCACCGGATCGGCACGAACCTCGGCGTGGTGGACGTCGCCCCGTACACCGGCCAGGCTTCGATGCCGGCCTACGAGCAGCTCGTCGACACGATACGAATCCTGCGCGCCGAAGGCGGGAAGAAGGTCTTCATCATGATCGGCGGCGCCGAACTGCCGGACGTGCGCCCGGCGCTCCAGGCGGCCGGCTTCGGGCCCACCGCCCAGGACCACGAAGGCGACCAGCTGTGGGTCTACGGGGCGCATGCCGGCGGCCTCGGCGAAGCGCCGTAGCGCCGCCGGAGCGCTGCGCGCGACCCTCGGCTAGGAGCGCCTGAGCACGGTGAGCAGCGACAGCCCGGCCGGCAGCGTGCGGCGGCCGTGGTCCAGCCACCGCGCCTCGAGCTTCATCGGCAGCTCGAGCACGGGCGACAGCCACGGCGGCGTGAGCTCCACGTCCGAGCTGTGTCGGCCGTGGTCGGTCTCGTTCGTGACGTCGCCGCCGTGGCCGTTGGACAGCGCGTCGCGATGGCGCAGCCGCTGCAGCAGCCGGACCGTGGCGGCCGGCGGCAGCAGCAGCGAGTTGAAGTACGTCATCCGCTCGATCGTCCAGCCGGTTTCGGCCGCGAGCGCGCGCATCATGCGGCGGTCGTAGCGGCGGTGGTGGTTGTTGAAGACGTCGTGGCTCGACCACAGCGCCCGATACGCCGGCACGGTCATCAGGAAGAGCCCGCCCGCCTTCGTGACGCGCCCCAGCTCGCGCAGCGCGACGCGGTCGTCGACGGTGTGCTCGACCATGTCGAGCGAGATCACGAGGTCGAACGTCTCGTCCTCCCACGGCAGTTCCTCGACCGGCCCCTGGACGACGTCCGCGTGCCCGCGGCTGCGAGCGATCTCGACCGAGTCGGGGTTGAGGTCGAGGCCCGTGACGTGACCGTAGTCGTGGAGCTCGTCGAGCAGGCGGCCCGAGCCGCAACCTGCGTCGAGGACGCGCATCGTCGGCCCCGTCGGCAGTTGCGCGAGCTCGTCGCACACGATCCGGCGTCGACCCCGGTACCACCAGTGGTGGTCCTCCTGGTCGAGCATCGCTTGCACCTCAACGCGGTCCATGTCTGTCTCAATCTCCCATAGTAGGCATCGTCGTGACGTCTGCTCCTACACCGGCTCCCGCGCGACCAACGTCGGCCGCGCCCGCGGCGGCCCCGCCGGACGCGGCGTGCCGCCCGCTCGCACGACCGCGGCGGACAGCGCCTTCTCCCACAGGCCGACGTTCGCGGAGATCGCCTGCGTGCGCCCCCACTTGCGCGCGTGCTTGGCGAGCTTGCGCCGCTCGCGCGGCTTCTCGACCATCCGGCCCAGCTCCTCGGCCCAACGGTCGTCCGGCACGAGCCGGCCGCCCTCCTTCTCACCGAGCGCGGCGTACGGGCCGACGGGCGAGGCGAGCCACGGTCTGCCGAGCGCCGCGTATTCCTTCACCTTGATGCTCGAGCGCGCGCGGTTGAAGGGAATGTCGGCGATCGGCGCGAGGCCGACGTCGTACTCGGCCAACTTAGGCGGCAGATCGAAGAAGTCGACGCGGTCGACGTGGCGGTAGCGCTCGTGGCGCAACCCGATCCGCACGCCGATCGTCTCCACCACGAGTTGCCGGTGCGCGTCGAGCGCGCGGCCGACCTCCTCGGCCAGCGGCAGCCGTTCGGTGTCGAGGTGGTGCTCGTTTCCGGCCAGCCAGCCGGCGACGACGCGATCGCCGTTGGACGGCGCGCTCGCCTCGAGCGTCGCGTCGGGCACGTAGTTCTCGATCGTCTGCACGTGCATGGCACCGTACTCGCGGAAGCGATCGGCGATCGGGCTGCTCGCCGCGATCGCGAGATCGGCCTGCTGCACGAGTCTGCGTATCTGGCGCAGCGCGCGATCGCCGGCGAAGCCGCCGTAGTCGCGGTGGGCGGCATTGTCTCTCGGCACGGCGCGCATGTCGTCGTCGTTGTCGTAGACGACCGCGAGCCCGCGCCGCTTCGCATGGCGGACGATCTCCAGCACCTCGTCTTCATGAGCACGGTACACGTGCAGCAGATCGCACTTCGCGACGAGATCGCCGCGAATCCCCGCCTTCGGACGCCACACCTGCACGATGTCGTGGCCGCGCTGATGCAGCGCGACCATCGGCCCTATGCCGCGATACCAGCCCCCCGGCGCCTCCGGGTTGGCGATGAACGCTATGCGCACCCGATCGTCTCCCTTCCCCCTTGCGACGATGCGCTCGACTTCGGTCCGAGCCTACCATCCGCTGGTACAGTCGGCTCCATAGTCACAAAGGGGGAGCGATGGAGGGGGACCGGCTCGCATACGAGATCCGCCGCGCAGTCGTCGACGAGTCGATGCGCGCCGGAGTCGGCCACATCGGCTCGGCGCTTTCGATCGCCGACCTGCTCGCGGCGCTGTACGGCGGCGTGCTGCGGATCGGCGACGCGGCGGAAGCGGAGCGCGACCGCTTCGTGCTGTCGAAGGGGCACGCGGCGCTCGCGCTGTACGCGGCGCTCGCCGCCACCGGGCGGATCGACCGCGCGCTGCTGCAGACCTACTGCGGCGAGGGCTCGATGCTCGGCGCACACCCGGAGCACGTGCTGCCGGGCGTCGACTTCTCGACCGGCTCGCTCGGGCAGGGCCTCTCGATCGCCGCCGGCGCCGCGCTCGCGGCGCAGCGCCAGCGCTCCCCGCGGCGCGTCTTCGCACTGCTGAGCGACGCCGAGACGAACGAGGGCTCGATATGGGAGGCCGCGATGTTCGCCGCCCACCACCGGCTGTCGAAGCTCGTCGCGCTGATCGACGTCAACGGCCAGCAGGCGCTCGGCTACACGTGCGACGTGCTGGATCCCGGCCCGCCCGCGCGCGAGCGCTGGGCCGCGTTCGGGTGGGACGTGCACGAAGTCGACGGCCACGACGCCGACGGGATCGCGGCGCTGATCGGCGAGCTCGACATGAGCTCGTCCCCGCCCGCCCGACCGCACGTGCTGCTCGCGCAGACCGTCTTCGGGCGCGGCGTCTCGTTCATGGAGAGCAAGATCGCCTGGCACTACCTGCCGCTCGAAGCGGAGACGCACCGGCAGGCCGTCGCGGAGCTGGAGGCGGGCGCCGGCGGGCCGGCCGCGAACGGCCGCTCGAACGGCGCGGTGGAGACGGCGACGGCCGAGCGGCCCGCACGATGACGGCGACGCGCTCGCTCGTCACCGGCGCGGCCGGCTTCATCGGCGCGGCGCTGGCACGACGGCTGATCGCGCGCGGCGACGCGGTGACGTTGCTGTCCGGTCCCGGCTCGGACCCGTGGCGGCTCGAGCAGCTGCGCGACGTGGCGGAGGTCGTCGAACTCGACCTGCGCGACGCCGACACGGTCGCGCGCGCCGTGCACGCGGCGCAGCCCGAGCTCGTCTTCCACCTCGCCGCGCACGGCGCGTACTCGTGGCAGCGTTCGCTGCCGCGCATGATCGAGACGAACGTCGCCGGGACGGCGCACGTCGCGGAGGCGGCGCTCGACGCGGGCGCGCGCGCGATCGTCAACGCCGGCTCCTCGTCCGAGTACGGCTTGAAGGACCACGCCCCGCCCGAGCACGAGCTGCCCGAGCCCAACAGCGCCTACGCCGTCACGAAGGCGTCGGCGACGCTGCTCGGCGGCTGGCTCGCGCGCCAGCGCGGCGCGGCGATCACGACGCTGCGGCTCTACTCCGCCTACGGCCCGTGGGAGGAGCCGAGACGGCTGATGCCGGCGCTCGTGGCAGCCGGGCTCGAACGCCGCCTTCCGCCGCTGGCCGACCCGGCGATCGCGCGCGACTTCGTCTACGTCGAAGACGTGGTCGACGCCTTCCTGCTCGCCGCCGCGCACGCCCAGCCGGGCGCCGGCGCCGTCTACAACGTCGGCGGCGGCCGCCAGACGTCGCTGCGCGAGCTGGCCGAGATCGCGCGCCGCACGTTCGCGATCGAGGAGGAGCCGGCGTGGGCGGCGTTCCCCGCGCGCGAGTGGGACACCGACGTGTGGGTCGCCGACGCGCGCCGCGCCGCGGACGAGCTCGGCTGGCGCGCCCGCACGCCGCTCGAAGCGGGCCTCGCGAGGTTCGCGCAGTGGATGGACGAGCAGCCGCCGCCCGTCGCCGAGCGCTACCGCACCGCCGTCGGAGCGACCTGATCTCGGCACCACACCGCAATCCCACACATCGTGTGTTGAACCACCGCATGAGCGGGACTAGCGTGCTGCGGCGTGAGCTTGACACCGTTGCCGTGGCTGCAAGTCCAGGTCGAGCTCCAGGGGAGCGCCGAGCTCGAGTGCGACCCCCGCCCCGGGCGCATCCTGGTCGTCGGCCCCGGCCACACGTTCCTCCAGCTGGCCGAGACGATCGACGACGCCTTCGCGCGCTGGGACCTCGCCCACCTGCACGAGTTCGAGCTGCCCGACGGCCGCTGCGTCGGCCTGCCGGACGCCGGCCCGCCGCTCGGCGACGCGCCCCGCTGGCTCGACCACCGCGCGATCGAGGTGCTCGACGTCGTCGGCCCGGGCGACCGCTTCGCCTACACGTTCGACCTCACCGAGAGCTGGCGCCACGACTGTCAGGTGCTCGAGGAGACGGTCGACCCGCTCAGCGTCTTCGGCGAGCGCCCCACCCGCCCCGCGATCACCTACGGCTGGGGCTGGATCCCCGACCAGTACGGGCGCGCGACGCTGGACGAAGAGTGAATTTCGGAGCAACGGGGAGCCGGGTGCGAAGCAAGAACGTGACTCGCCTTCTGGAGCTTCCGATGGCACCTACGGGACGGAGCGCTCGCCGCCGAGCGGCCGAGGCGATCGACGCGGGAGCGGAATAGCCCAACGAGGGCCGGGCCCTATCGCGCCAGACGCTGCGAAGTACTGAGGCACAACGCACCGCAGAGAGGTATTTTGGGCGGCTCTGATCGGCAAGCTGCTTCTGCACCAATGCGAGCGCCTGTGTTCTGAGTGCTCGGGGCCGGAGCGCACGGAAGGTGGTCCCCCCGCATGCCCAGCGCCAATGTCCGTCGCAGCAGGGTCGTCGCGCTGCTGTTTGCGCTCGTAATGGCGCTCGCTGCCGCCAGCGGGGCGGTCGCCAAGCCTGGCGCTCCGCACCACCATTCGACGAAGCACCGCCACTCGAAGCCGCATCACCCCCGGAGCCACAGGCACCGGCCGCATGCGCAGGCGTACTTCGGTCGGTTGAGGAACGGCAGCCTTCGGATGGTCACTATCCCGCTCGGCGGGCGTGGAGGCGGAGACGACCCCGGCGACGACTACCCGGCGGCGCTGAAGAACCGCCCGATGGACTCGGTGTTCGACCAGTGGCGCGAGTACAACCGCGAGTGCACGTCATTCGTGGCGTGGGCGCTCGCGTCCCGTAACGGCTTCAACATGCCGTTCTTCGCTAACGCGCGGGACTGGGGCGCGATGGCACGTGCTCGGGGCTACGCCGTCAACGGGACGCCGGCTCCCGGCTCCGTCGCCTGGTCCACTGCAGGAACGTTCGGCCACGTCGCGTACGTCCAGAGCGTGAGCGGCGGCAGCGTCTACATCGAGGAGTACAACCACAACCTCCGCGGGACCTTCTCCGCGCGGACGGTGCCCGCCTCGACCTTCACCGGCTACATCCACTTCGCGGATCGCCCGACACCACCCGCGCCTGCTCCCGCTCCGCCTGCTTCCCCCGCACCGCCGCCTCCGACGCCATCCAATCCCGCGCCGTCGCCCCCGCCACCCGCCCCGGTCACGTACTCGGAGGTGGAGACGCCGCATCATCCGGTCAACACGTTCACGAATCCGTACAACGCTTCGGGCATGGGGCCTGCGATCGCGGCCGGGGCAACCGTGCAGGTCTCGTGCCGGGTGTACGCGCCGCAGATCGCGTCCGCAAACCCGGATGGCTGGTGGTACCGCATCGCGAGCGGCCCTTGGTACAACCAGTACTACTCGCCGGCGAACACGTTTCTCGACGGGGATCCGCCGTACGGCCCCTACAGCCACAACACCGACTTCTCGGTTCCGGTGTGCTGATGCGTGGTTCGGTCCCTCCGAGAGGAGTGGATCCACGGCTGGCCAGCGAGCGCCGGCCTCGCGCGACTGGATGGCGACGCGTCGTCATCTGCGAAGGTCAGCTCGAGCTGCACCGCCTCCTTGCTCGCCAACGGGATCGCCGCGGGCACGAGCAGGAAGGTGCCGCTTGCGCTTCTGAAGGGCGTGCTGCTGAGCTCCGCGTGCCGGGGCGCTGCGTCCTCGCCGGGCGGGACCGGATCGGGGCCGCTTCCGTCGCCGGGCAGCCCGCAACCGCCAACCGTGAATCCTCAGCCCCCGGCGGTCAACCCGCAAGCTCCGCCGGGCGCGGCGCACCCCGTCTTCACGGCCATGAACACGAGCGAGACCCCGCCAGATGGCGTCTGGTTCCGCAACGGCCCTCACGTCGCCGACACCGATCGCGTGACCGGCCACGGCGTCTACGCGAACGAGCACGTGCGCCTCGACTGCTACGGAGCCGGCGACCCCGTAGGCCCGTACAACGACTCGCTCTGGTACTACGTCGAGAACGTCACGCGTCCGACCAATGCAGGAGTCCCGAACGACGGCTGGCTCAACGCCCACTACATCAACGATGGTCTCGTGGCGAACCGGGTCGATGCCGGCGTCGTTCCCTGCTGAGGCTGGACGCATGGCATTCAGGGTCCCGCGAAGCGGGCCGAGAACTGGGCCTGCACCTGGCGCTGTAGCGCAAGCCCAATCGGGGCCGGTACGGGGCTTGGAGGGACGAAGCTCGAACTCTACGATCACACCTGGCGGCGCATTCGCCAGCTCCACGAGCAGCGCTTCGGCCGCTTCTAGTTGCTCGATGTCGCAGGCGGCGTGCAGGGCCTGTCGGCCGCCGTCTTCGGCGGTCAACTATGGTCGGAGGTCTTCCGTTTCGCAGGGAGGCTCGTCGAGCCGGAGGATCTCCGGATCGCCGGTCAGCAGGACGAGTCCATGGGCGGCGGCGGTCATGACCGCGAAGCAATCCCCGAGCGCGATCGACGCGCGCGCCTTGAGCCGCGCGGCTTCGATCATCCGGGCGGTGCCGGGAAGGTCGAGCGAGAGCGCCGCTCGCAGGGATGACAGCGTGTCGTCGGCGGCAAGCCGTCCGTGATCGCGCTCGACCCGGTAGTAGACCTCGACGAGATTCACCCAGCTCGTGACGGGACGCGTCGCGATCAGCTCCTCGACGCGCGAGAGCGCGGGCTCCTCGCCGTCGAGCCAGGCGAGGATCGCCCAGGAGTCGAGGCAGACGTTCACCGCGGCTCGCGCGCCCGCTCCTCAAGCAGGCGTGCTGCCATGCCGCTACGGCCGAACCGTCCGCCAAGTCGCGCTGGCTGCCGACGCACGACGAGCGTGATCCGGTCGTCGTCCAACTCGAAGTCCACCTCGTCGCCGGGATGCACGCGAGCGCGCTCGCGGACCGCCTTCGGGATGACGACCTGTCCCTTCGCTCCGATCCGGCCAGTCATACTCGGCGAGTATAACGCCTCTGGCGATCGGAGTGCCAGACTGGCGCCTCAGTCTTCGGGGTCGGGATACTGCGGCGGCGCCTCGCCAAGGCGCTTGAGGACCCGCGGGTACTCGTCGTCATCCGCGGCGTCGATCGCCTTGACCGTCAGGCGCACCCGCCACTCGTCGCCGAAATCGAACACGTAGGCGATCCTCTGACCGATGGCGAGACCGAGGGAACCGATCGCCACGGCGGCCGTGCGCACCGGATCGCCGAGATCGTCGAGGCCCTCGGGTCGCGTGTACTCGGAATCGCGGTCGCCCCAGTAGCGTCCGTCAAGCCAGAACGAGTAGAGGTGGTCGTCGTCCCAGCCGAACGCCCCTCGGACCACGTCGTGCAGCGCGGTCAGCTCCTGATCCGCACGAACGGCCACATGCGCGCTCACCCGCGGTACGTCCTCCAGCTTGGCGTGGAACGTCAGCGTATCCATCGCTCACGAGCGATGATGACAAGCCAGCCGGCGGCCGCGAGGGAGGCAGCGCAGGCCCTACGGAGGGGGAGGGATTCGAACCCTCGATGGACGGAACCGCCCATAACGGTTTTCGAGACCGCCGCATTCAACCGCTCTGCCACCCCTCCAGGTGGTGGGGGAAGGGTAGCGTCCGCGCCTGGAGCGCGGCGCGCCGCGGCGGCTAGCGCCGCCCCGCGAAGAAGCTCGACAGCAGCGCGCCGCACTCCTCCGCGAGCAGGCCGCCGGAGACGTCCGGCCGGTGGTTGAGTCTCGGCTGCGCCAGCACGTCGAGCACGCTCCCGGCCGCCCCCGCCTTCGGGTCCCACGCGCCGAACACCACCCGCGGCACGCGCGCCAGCACGATCGCGCCGGCGCACATCGCGCACGGCTCGAGCGTCACGTACAGGACGGAGTCGAGCACGCGCCAGCGTCCGAGCCGGTCGGCAGCCTCGCGCAGTGCGAGCACCTCCGCGTGGGCGGTCGGGTCCTGGCGCTCCTCGCGTTCGTTGCGGCCGGTCGCGAGCACCTCGCCCTCGTGCACGACCACCGCGCCGATCGGCACGTCGTCGTGCTCCATCGCGCGTTCGGCCTCGCGCAGGGCGAGGCGCATGAAGTACTCGTCGCGGGGGAAGAAGTGGCTGGTCACGGGGTCGGACGGCGTCCAATGCGCCGGATCGGGGCTTGCGAAGAAACTTTCCGCAGCCGATGATGTCTTAAGGTTGACGCGGCAGGATGGCTGCAGCGTTCCATTCCCCGCCGTCGATGCCCTCCCTTCCCCGTCTCCACCGTCGCGCCGCACGGCGCTCTGCCGTCGCGGCCCTGCTGCTCGCGCTCGGCGGCGGAAGCGCTGGAGCCGCTGCCGCTGCGAGCGATCCGCCCGCCTACGCTCCCGGCGAGGTCGTCGTCGGATACCAACCGGACGTCGGCGGCGCGGCAGCGCAGGCGGCCGTCGCCGCGTCGGTGGGCGCGTTCGTCGGCGGTGCGACCGCACCGTACACGCGCGTGCTGCACGTCCAACCCGGCCACGTCCGGGCGACCGTGGCGAAGCTCCGCCACACCCCGGGCGTCGCGTTCGCCGCCCCCAACCCGATCGCCCACGCGACGGGCGTCCACGCCGCGCAGGCGGCCCCGCTCCCGGACGATCCCGGCATCAGCGGCTTCCCGGGCGGGCTCGCAGCGCTGCAGTGGAACTTCTTCGGCGCTTTCGGCGTCAACGCGCTCGAGGCGTGGTCCAACGTCGCGGCCCGCGCACCCGGCGGCCGCGGCGTGCGAATCGCCGTGCTCGACACCGGCGTCGCGTACCGCGACCTCGGCCGCTTCCGCCGCTCGCCCGACTTCGCCGGCACGAAGTTCGTCGCCCCCTACGACTTCGTCGACAACACGCCGAACCCGGTCGACCGCAACGGCCACGGCACGCACGTCGCCGGCACGATCGCCGAGGCGACGAACAACCACCTCGGCGTCAGCGGGCTCGCCTGGGGCGCGACGATCATGCCGGTGCGCGTGCTCGACTCGCGCGGCTACGGCGACGCGACGACGATCGCGAAGGGCATCCGCTATGCCGTCCGTCACGGCGCGCGGGTCATCAACATGAGCCTCGAGTTCTCCACGAGCGTGCGCCAGTCGGAGATCCCCGACATCACCGCCGCGCTGCGCTACGCCACCGCGCGCGGCGTCGTCGTCGTCGGCAGCTCCGGAAACGAGGGCGAGGCCCGCATCGCCTATCCGGCGCGCACGAGCAACGTCATCTCCGTCGGCGCCACGACCGACGACGGCTGCCTCGCCGACTTCTCGAACGACGGCTCCGGGCTCGACCTCGTGGCTCCGGGCGGCGGCGACGACGCCAACCTGTCGAACGACCCGAACTGCCATCCCGGCCATCACGGCGGCGACATCTACCAGATGACCTACACCAACTCGGTCACGAGATTCGGCCTGCCGTCCGGCTACGACGGCACCTCGATGGCCGCGCCGCACGTCTCTGCCGCCGCCGCGCTCGTGATCGCCAGCCGCGTGCTCGGCGCGACGCCGACGCCGAGCCAGGTCGAGTGCCGCCTGAAGGCGACCGCCAAGCCGCTCGGCATCCCGGGGCCGAACCGCGTCTACGGCTACGGCCTGGTCGACGCCGGCGCCGCGACGTCAGCTGCGCGTCAGGCGCCGCTGTGCCTCAGCGCCGCAGCGCGCACGCGCTGAGCCCCCGCGAGCCGCGCGACGGTTCCCGCTTGCCCGCGGGACCTCAGCCCAGGCATGCTGGGCAGATGCGGATCGCATACGTCGCCGACCCGAGAAGCGGCAACGGCTTCTACCGTGGCATAGGACCGATGATGGCGCTCGAGCGGGTCCGGGGACATCAGGTGCGCGCGGTGCCCATCAACGAAGGCAGTCCGCCGCTCGCCGCGGTGCGCGACGTCGACGTGCTGCACATCCACCGCTACGGAGAAGAAGGAGCGGTCGGCCTCGCCCGCGAGGCGAAGGCGCATGGCGCGGCCGTCGTGTGGGACAACGACGACGACATCGGGTCGGTGCCGAAGGGCACGCCGGGCTACCGCAGGCACGGCGGCATGATGTGGGAGAAGCGACTTGCCGGCATGCGGAAGATCTTCCAGATCGCCGACCTCGTGACGGCGCCGAGCCGCGGGCTCGTCGAGCGGCTGCGCGAGTACGGCGCGCCGCACGCCGAAGTCGTCGAGAACCAGGTTCCCGATGACTTCGTCCAGCGCTCCCGCCCCCCGCGCGAGGGCGTCACGATCGGCTGGATAGCGGGCCTGGAGCACCAGCTCGACGTCGAGCGGATGCCCATCCGCGAAGCGCTCCAGCAGCTGCTCGACGAGCGTCCGGAGGTGCGCGTCGTGTCGTTCGGCCTCGGCCTCGGGCTGCGCAGCGAGCGCTACCGCCACGTCGACGTCGTGCCGCTGCTCGAGCTCACGAGAGCGGCCGCCGCGTTCGACGTCGGGATCGCTCCGCTCACGGACCACCCGATGAACCGCGCCCGCTCGAACGTGAAGCTGAAGGAGTACGCCGCCGCCGGCGCCGCCTGGCTCGCGTCGCCCATAGGCCCGTACGTGGGGATGGGCGAGAAGCAGGGCGGGAGGCTCGTGTCCGACGACGAGTGGCATGCCGCGCTCGCGCGCCTCGTGGACAAGCCGCGCGAGCGCGCGAAGCTCGCCAAGCGCGCGACGAAGTGGGTCGCCGGCGAGACGCTCTCGAAGAACGCACGCACGTGGGAGGCGCGCTTCGAGGAGGCGATCGCGCGGGCGGGCGCGGCGCCGGCCGTGGCCTGAGGCGACCGCCTCAGGTGGTGCGGATGATCAGCACCGAGCAGGGCGCGTGGTGCGAGACCTTGTTCGGCACCGAGCCGAGCAGGAAGCGCTTCGCGCCGGTCATGCCCTTGTTGCCGACGATGATGAGGTCGCTGCCCTGCTCTTCGGCGACGTCGAGGATCGCATCGGCCGGATCGCCCTGGCGGGCGAACGTGCGCACCTCGGCGACGCCGGACGCACGCGCATCCTCGGCGGCCTGCGCGAGCGTCGCGTCCACGTCCTCGCGCGGGTTGATCGACCATTGCAGGTCCCGCGGCGCCTCGGTCGCCTCGTCCTTCAGGCGCTGGTTCGAGACCGGTTCGTAGGCGCTCACGACGTCGAGCGTCGCACCCGCGATCCGGGCCAGCTCGACGGCCTGACGGACCGCCTCCTGGGCGGTTTCCGAGCCATCGGTTCCGACGACGATCGAGCTGAACACGCGACTGCTCCCTTTGTCGCTGACGAGTGCGCGCGGATCATAGCCACGGCGGTCGGCGGCCCGTGCCGGTCGGGTGCGGGCCTACAGCAGCTTGACGACCGCGATCACCATGCCCGCGACGACGCACAGCACGATCAGCGCCTGCGTCCAGATCCAGAACGGGGACACGGCGACGGAGGCTAGCGATCTGCGGCCGCGAGCCAAGCGTCGGCAAGCGCGCACCAGCCGTCCTGGATGCGCGCGAGCGTCCACTCCCGCTCGTGGCGGAGGTGGACGTGGAGGCGGGCGTCGAAGGCCATCACGAGCGTCGAGACGGCGTAGTCGACGTCGATCGACGGGACCGCCTGGCGCAGCAGGACGGCGAGGTGGGTGCGGTAGGCCGCGTCGGGACCCCTGAGCGTCGCGCTCTCGGCGTTGGCGGTCGTCAGCAGCAGCTCCGCCTCGCCCTCGTCGAGCAGCGCGATCCGCGCACGGCCGAACGCGTGCAGGCGCTCGGCTGTCGGGACGCCCGGGCCGAGCGGCGGCGCGCCGCGCAGGAGCTGTTCCTGGAACGCGCGGTGGCGCTCGCCGAGCAGCGCGAACGTCAGCCCCGCGCGGTCGCCGAAGCGGCGGTACATCGTCCCCATCCCGACGCCCGCCGCGCGCGCGACGTCCTGCATCGAGACGCACGCCGCGCCGCGCTCGGCGAACAGCTCCGTCGCGGCCTCCAGGATGCGTCTGCGGTTGGAGGCGGCGTCGGCGCGCTCGGTCTGCTCAGTCGGCAGCGCGATCAGCGGGAGCTCCTCCATCAGATCGCTGACTCCACGAGCTTCGTGGATGCGAGGGGTGCGATGGGCGGATGCCGGGGGACGCGCGGTGTCGATGCCATCCGGGGTGCATCATGCCGCCTCCGCGCCGCGCGTGCCGGCGTACGCGCCAGCGGGGACCGCCTCCGACACGGCGGCCGCCGCGGCGAGATCGCGGACGATCTCGCCGAGCGCGGCGCGCAGCTCGGGGTCGTGCAGCGTGCCGTCGGGCGCCCACGCGTCATGGGCTTGACCCACCGGCAGCTCGGCCTCCAGCACCGTCGCCCCGATCGTCGCCAGCACCTTGCGCGCCTCGGCCTGCGCCCACACCGCGCCGAACAGGCCGGTGCTGGCGCCGACCACGGCGGCCGGCTTGGCGCGCAGCGGGTTCGTCGCGTGCGGGCGCGAGGCCCAGTCGAGCGCGTTCTTGAGCGCACCCGGGAGCGAGGCGTTGTACTCCGGCGTCGCGATCAGCACGGCGTCGGCGTCGGCGATCGCCTCGCGCAAAGCCCGCACCGGCTCGGGTGCTGGCGCCGTGTCGAGGTCCTCGTCGTAGGCGGGCAGCTCGGCGACGCGATCGAACTCCACGAGCTCCGCGCCCGGCGGAAGCGCTGCCGCGGCCGCGCGCAGCAGCGCGCGATTGTGGGAGTCGCGCCGGAGGCTCCCGGAGATGCCGAGCACCCGCATGTCGCTATGCCTCCTCGGCAGCCGCAACGAGCGCGAGCTCGACGGTCAGCGTGACGTCGTTCGCGAGCGCCTTGCCGCCGGCCGGCAGGTCGGCGTTCCAGCTCAGGCCGTAGGCAGTGCGGTCGAGCGTCGTCTCGAGCGCGAGGTGAGCGCGACGGCCGCTCAGCGTCTCCGCCTCCGGCGCCCAGCTGCCCTCGGCGTGCACCGGCAGCGTCGTGCCGCGAAGCGTCAGCTCGCCGTCGACGACCGCGCGGCCGTCCTCGGTCAGCTCGATCTGCGTGGAGCGGAACGCGACCTGCGGATGGTTCGCGACGTCGAAGAAGTCGGCCGCGAGGACGTGGTCGCGGAACTGTTGCGGCGTGCGGATCGAGATCGACTCGACCTGCGCGGTCCCGTCGAGCGCGACGCCGTCTGCGCCCGCGGTGAGCGTCGCCGCGACCTCGCCGAGCGTGCCGCGGAACGTCGAGACGCCCATGTAACGGACGGCGAAGGCGAAGCTGGAGTGGATCGGATCTGCGGTGTACGTGCCGGCGAGCGGCTGGACGGCGGTGGTCGACATGCGGGGCCTCCTGGCTGTAAGCGGACTTGGTTCCGCTTCTGATCGTAGCAGAAGCGGAACTCATTCCGCTTGAGGAGCCGCGGGCCCGGCCTGTCGCCCTCGGCTACTGGGTCGGCAGCTTCACCACGGTCACGAAGAACTCGTCGATCTGGCGCACGACCTCGATGAAGCGCTCGAAGTCGACCGGCTTCGTGACGTAGGCGTTCGCGTGCAGCTGGTAGCTGCGCAGCACGTCCTCCTCCGCGTGCGACGTCGTCAGCACGACGACGGGGATCGTGCTGAGCACGGGATCGCCCTTGATCTCGGCGAGCACCTGGCGTCCGTCCTTGCGAGGCAGGTTGAGGTCGAGCAGGATCAGGTCGGGGCGCGAGACGTCCCCGTACTCGCCCTCTCTGCGCAGGTACTGCATCGCCTGCACGCCGTCGGCGACGGACGCGAGCGCGTTGCGCACCTTGTTGTGCTCGAACGCCTCGCGGATCATCAGCGTGTCGCCCGGGTCGTCGTCGACGAGCAGGACGTCGATCGCGTTCAACAGCTGGGGCAGGCTCATCCGGGCTCCTCGTCGATGGCGGGCAGGGTGAAGCGGAACGTCGTGCGGCCGCCGGGCGCAGCGGTGTCGAGCCAGATGCGGCCGCCGTGGTACTCGACGATCTTGCGACACATCGCGAGGCCGATGCCGGTGCCGGCGTATTCGTCCTTCGCGTGCAGGCGCTGGAAGATCAGGAAGATGCGCTCGGCGTACTGGGACTCGATGCCGATGCCGTCGTCCGCGCACGTGAAGAGCCAATCACCGTCGCTCCGCTCGGCGGAGATCGCGACGTGCGGCGGCCCGTGGCCATGGAACTTCAGCGCATTGCCGATCAGGTTCTGGAAGACCGCCGCGAGCAGCGCCGGCTCGCCCCGCAGCGGGGGCAGCGGACCCGCCTCGACCTGCGCGCCGCTCTCCTCGATCGACTCGGCGAGGCTCGCGAGCGCCTGGCGCAGCACGACGTCGCCCGCGACGACCGACTGGTCGGCCGGGCCGTGGCCGACGCGCGAGAAGTCGAGCAGGTCGTTGATCAGCTGCTGCATGCGCTTCGCGCCGTCGACGGCGAACGCGATGTACTGCCTGCCGCGGTCGTCGAGCTGATCTTCGTAGCGCTGCTCGATCAGCTGGCAGAAGCTCGCAACCTTGCGCAGCGGCTCCTGCAGGTCGTGCGAGGCGACGTAGGCGAACTGCTCGAGCTCGGCGTTCGAGCGCGTCAGCTCGCGCGCCTGCTCGTCGAGCTGCTCGTGCGCCGCGCGCAGGCTCGACAGCTCCGCGGCGATGCGCTGGCGCATCGTGTCGACGTCATCCGCCAGGTCGACGACGTCGCGGGCGCCGGCGCGGGCGATCTCGTGGTCGAACTCGCCGCGCGCGACCCGCCGCACGCTGCGGCCGAGCTGGCGCAGCGGGCGGGTCGTCGTCACCCGCAGGGCCAGCAGCGCGCCGGCGAGCCCGATCGCGATCAGCACGACGATCGCGCTGAACGTAGCCGTGAGGAAGGTCGCGGTGCGCGTCAGATGCGCCCGCCCTTCGGTCCGCAGGCGCTCGAGCTCGGAGGCCTGCCGAGCGAGCGCCGTCCGCAACGCGTCGAACGCCCGGCGCCCGGCGGTCGGCGAGGGACCGCCGACGAGGCTCGCCCCCATGCGGCGCACCTTCGCGATCACCGGCAGGGCGTAGGCGCTGTGCCAGGCGTCCGCGCGCTCGCGCACGAGCGCGGTGCTGCGGCGCACCTGCGCCATGTCCGCGTCCCGCGTCAGCTGCGCGAGCTGGGCGAAGGCGTCGCGTTCGGCGACGCGGCCGCTGCGGTAGGGCTCGAGGAACTGCGGGTTGCCGCTGAGCGCGTAGCCGCGCACGCCGCTCTCCTGGTCGACGAGCGCCGTCAGCAGGCTCGTCTGCGCGAGCACAGCGGGGCCGTTGCGGTCGAGCACCACCCGGCGCGCATCGGTCAGCCGCACGATCGCGATCACGCCGAGCGCGGTCCCGATCGCCGTCACGAGCGCGAGCACGCTCGCCGCCAGCGCGAACCACTGGCTCGTCGTGAGGCGCCGCACGAGCGGCGGGCGAGGCACGCGCTCCCGCTCCTCCGTCATCCGTCCCGCCTTGCCACGACGACGACCATCGCGACGTCGTCGGTGAGGTCCCCGCCGTGCAGCCGCTCAACCTCCGTGACGAGCTCGTCGAGCAGCGGCGAGGCGTCGACCAGGCGCCCGACGTCGCCGTCCACGCGCCGCTCCAGCAGCTCGACGAGCCGCTGCTCGCCGAGGCGCTCCGAGCCCTCGCCGATGCGACCGTCGATCAGCCCGTCGGTGTAGAGCAGCAGCGCCCAGTCGCCCTCGAAGCGCAGCGCGTTGCCGCGCCAGCCGCCCGGCTCGACGAAGCCGAGCGGCGGGCTGACGTGCACGACCGCGACGGTCCGCAGCCCGTCGCGGTCGACGACGACCGGCGGCGGATGCCCGGCGACGCGCAGCTCGGCCGTGCCACGGTCGGGCGCGACGCTCAGCATGCACAGCGTCGCGAAGATCGCCGGCGCGTGGCGTTCGTGCCGCAGCACCTCCTGCAGCAGCGGGAGCGCCTCGTCGGGCGGCCGCTGCGCGAGCATCAGCGTGCGCCAGGCGACGCGCAGGCACGCCCCGAGCGCGGCCTCGTCGGGGCCGTGGCCGCTGACGTCGCCGATCAGCACGTGCAGCGTGCCGTCGTCGAGCTCGACCGCGTCGTAGAAGTCGCCACCGAGGAGCGAGCGCCGGCGCCCCGGGCGGTAGGTCGTGCTGAGCGCGATGCGAGGGTCGCGCAGGAGCGCCTGCGGCAGCAGCCCGCGCTCGAGCCGCGCGTTCTCGCGCGCATGGAGCCGCGCCTCGATCAGCTCGCGCTGCGAACGGTCCGCGCGGCAGCGCTCGATCGCGTAGCGGATCGCGCGCGCGAGCAGCGGCCCGTCGATTCTGCCCTTGGCGAGATAGTCCTCCGCCCCGCGCGACAGCGCGTCGATGCCGCGCTGCTCGTCGTCGTACCCGGTCAGCACGACGATCGCCGCGTCGGGCGCGGCGGCGCGCAGCCGCTCGACACCCTCGAGCCCCATCGCGTCGGGCAGGCCGAGATCGAGCAGCACGCAGTCGATTCCGGGCGGGCTCGACAGCATCTCCTCCGCCTCCTGCAGCCTCCCGACGCGCATCACGTCGACGTTCGGCGCCACGCCGGAAAGCAGCGACTCGACGAGCAACGCATCGCCGGGATCGTCCTCGACGAGCAGCAGTTGGATGGGGAGCGAGAGCATTCGGCTCGGGGATTCCTGGCATGCGCCACGTCCGGCGTGGCGCGCCGCAAACGTACCTTGTCACGGGCGTCTCGCACACCCAACACCCGGCGCGGAGCGCTGCCCGCTCAGCGATCCTCGACCGATGGGGGGAAGGGGACGAGCGCCTCGTGCGGGCACGCTCCCGCCGGGCCCGACATCGCTGATGGCCGGGCACGAGACGACCGCCAACGCGCTCACGTGGGGCGTTCGAGCGACTCTCCCGCACCCCGCAAGCGCGCGCGACTTGTGGCAGAGCTGGCCGGCGGCGGCCGCACGGAGTACCTCGACGCGGTCGTGTCCGAGACGCTGCGATCGCGGCCGTCGGTGATCGACGCGCTGCGGACGGCGACGACCGAGATCGAGCTCGGCGGCTACGCGATCGCGCCCGGCACCGTCGTGAGCGCGATGCTCACCACGATGCACCGCCGCGGCGACCTGTGGAGCGACCCGCTCGCGTTCCGGCCCGAGCGCTTCCTCGGCGACAAGCCCGCGCCCTACTCCTACATGCCGTTCGGCGGCGGCGTGCGCCACTGCATCGGTGCATCGCTGTCGCTCGTGCAGCTGCGCACCGTGCTGAAGACCGCGTTCAGCGCACTCGACGTCGAGCCGGCGCCGAGCCGCGAGGAGCGCATGCGCCTCACCGGCATCACGCTCACGCCGTCGCGCGGCGGGCGGGTCGTGCTGCGGCGGCGGTGAGGGGGGAGCAGCTTCCGGACTTTGCAGCGCTCGCACCGGACGCCGCGACATCCGCCTCCCTCCTAGTCCCTTGCCCCGGAAGTAGTGGGTTGGTTCTGTTCGGGGTGTAGGGGATGATTTGCCTGTAAATCGGGTGATTTGGAGGTGGTTTCGGGTGTTGCGGCTTTTGGGGTGGGCAGGTGGAGTCGTTGTTCGATCTGGGGTTGCCGGTCGAGGTGCGCGAGTTGCCGGCCGATGTTGCGGCGCTCGACGTGCTGCTGGCCGATCCGGGGCTGCTCGTCCCGGTGCAGGCGGCGTGGGAGCAGACCGCGTTTGGTTATGGCCGCCCGACGATCCCGATCGATCGGTTCGTGCGGTTGATGGTGATCAAGCAGCGCACGGGCTGGGGCTATGAGACGCTCGTGCGGGAGGTCTCGGACTCGCTGCATCTGCGGCGCTTCTGCCTGATCGCGCTGACCGAGCGCGTCCCGGACGAGTCGACGGTCCGCAAGCTCGTCCGACGCCTCGGGGCCGAGGTCGTCGAGAAGATCTGCCGGGCGGTGATCGCGAAAGCGACGAGCGGTGAGCGGTGGTTCGTCACGCGCGCCTGCCGGATCGACTCACCGTCGTGGAGGGCGCGGCGCGCAGCGCAAGCTCGCGGCTGCCCGTCGGATCGAGGAGCTGGCCGACCTGGCCGGCAAGGTCGCGCGCCAGATCCGTCAGCGCCTCGCCGCAGAGAAGATCACCGACCGGCTCGTCTCGCTCGCCGATCCCGACGCCCGGCCGATCCGCAAGGGCAAGCTCCGAGCCCCGACCGAGTTCGGCTATGTGATCCAGCTGGCCGAGGTCTGCGAGAACACCCGCCGCGGCGCACGCGGCCTGATCGTCCCGGCCGCGACCCTGATCGGCTCACCGAACGAGCCCGACCTCCTTCCAGCCACGGCCGCTGAGCTACAGCGCCTGGCGCTCAGACCGCGCGAGCTCGCGCTCGACGGCGGCTTCTTCCCGATCGGCGTCGCCGAGCAGCTGCCCGGACCCGACCGCGTCTTCGTCGCCGGACGCCAACCAGCCGGCTCGCGGCGCACCGACCGACGACTCGCACGCTTCCGCGTCGGGATCGAGGGACGCATCAGCCACCTCAAACGCCGCTACGGCCTCAAGCGATCACGCCTCAAAGGCCACCACGGCGCACGAGCATGGACCGCCTGGGCGATCCTCACCTACAACCTCGACACGCTCGCCATCCGAACCCGCTGAGAACATCCCGCCCGGCGCCCCACCCGAGCGCCAACCACCCGAACGGCCGCGCCCACCCGAGCGCGGCCGTTCCTCGATCAACCCGCCCGACCGTTTATCCGGGACAAGTGACTAGCGCTAGGTAGGTGAACATGAAGCGAGGAGAAGGGACCCACTCAGCCGAGGGCAGCACTGTCCCCCTTCTCGCTCGTAGGCCAGCCAGAAGATGGATGACGGGTTACGCTCCGGGACGAGAAGGAGCAGTCCGAAGATCGTCCGACGCGCTGCTTCCGCGGGAGCAGCGAAGGCATGGGTCCGTCGCCGAAGCATTCGCTCAGATAGGCACCGTCGGGAGGATGAAAGCGATCACTGTCCGTCCGTCGATCCAGAACCACTGGCTTCATGGCTGACGGCCTCGCGATCTGGGGTGCGATTACCGGGACGATCGGAACCCTGACCGGGCTCGGGAACCTTGCGCGCATGGTGTGGCGCGACCGGTGTGATAACAGGTGCGAGCTGGAGGTCACGCACGGCTGGCAGTTCGCCTTCAACCCGGACAACAGCCTCCGGGACGTATGGGTCTGCGTGACCCTCTACAACAAGGGCCGCAAGCCTCTCCACGTCCAAGTACGTCGGATTCGAGGCGGCGGTCGTCGGCGACCGCAGGCTCGCCGAGCAAGCCGGCATCGAACTCCCGCACGAGAACGTCGTCTGGACTAACCAGCGATTCGAGATTGCGCTCGGTGGCGAGAGCGTGGAGGTTTCGCCGGACGGCCCACGCGTCCGGATCTGGACCCGACTCGTGCCGATCTGTCGTCATTCCATCGATCCGACCGAGACGCTTGTTCGAGCCTATGCCGTGACGTACCCCGAGACATACTGGTGGGAAAGCGCTCCGACGCCGCTCTACCACGTCCGGGCTAGCGACTTGCTGTCAAACGCTGTGAGCAGAGCCGAGAACCAGGATGCCGTTGATCAAGGCGGCGAGTCAGGACCTGTCGCTGGCTGAAAGCCTGCTGAAAGTCCGGCCCTGATTCCAGCGGGTTCGGAGCGGTGCCAAGCGGGTCGAGTAATCGCCGACTCGTCTGCCGCACCTGCGAAAACGCCGCCGTAGCGGGCTGTCGCACCGCTCAGCGCCGCGCTTCGAATCCCCGTGGCGGTACTCACAGAAAGCCCCGCAAGTGCGCAAGTGCGGGGCTTTCTGCGTTTCGGAGAGCGGTCGGGCTAGTGTTTCACGCCGCTTCGTGCACTGAGCGTGCACATGGTTTGCTCGAGGCTGTCAGGGCGGCTCGCGCCTTGGCGATCTCGTGCTCGGCGTCGATGCGCTCGGCGTCCTCGTACTCGGCGAAGAGGTGGCCGTACGTGGACAGCGTGAGCCTGGGCGAGTGGCCGAGCGCGCGGGCGACATAGTGCACGCTGCGACCCTCTGCAAGGAGCAGGGACGCGAGGTTCGGCGTGTTGCCGAGTGTGCGCGCAGTGCTCTGCGCTGTCAACGAATGATCTGCGCGAGCGCGTCGGCGGGGAGCGTGACCGGCGCCTGGACGTGGATGTCCCGGTGTTCGTCCACGAGCTTGCGGGCGCCGACGATCGTGATGCCGACAAGGTCGCCGTTCGCGTCGTAGCGGAGTGCGTGGCCCTCGGGGGACTCGTCGAAGTCGACGGCGCGGGATGGATCGCCGACGCTCAGGTACAGCACATCGGCGTCGCGGTCGTAGTGCGTGGTGTCGAAGTCGATCGTGGCGATGGTGCTCATGGGAACGACCTGCGGGCGAAGGCGGTGCGGACGTATCCGCGGCTTCCCTCGTAGGCTACTACCACCTTCAGCCAGCGACTCGGGCCTGCGTCTTCGAGGTAGTGCCACCTCTCGTTCGGCTCGCGGCCGAGGCGTCGGATCGTCGGCGCCGAGATGGTGGCCATGACCGCGTCGCGGTATGGCGCAAGGTCCGGGTGGCCGGTGCGGATGTGATGCCAGCGCTCAGCCGTCAGCTCGACGGACGTCCCATCGGGGTCGGTCGTGATCGTCGGCCCGTCGTCCGTCATCGCGCGGCAATGATCTCAGCGCCGCCGGCCGGCCATCGGTGCGCACGCGCTCGTCCGACCGCAGTTTCCGGTGTGTACGCCACGTGTACACGCGGCCTGCGTGGTCGGGTACTGCGCACGCTGCCAACAGGTCGAAATCGCCGGTAGAACGCGCACCTCGCGAGATCGAACGGAACCACCACTCTCTCACGGCAGCGAGTCGCTTCTCCTGCGCTTCGAGCGAGTAGGGCTGCTTCTTCTCGTCGTCGTCACCACCGACCCGGCCGAGTTCGCCGCCCGTCAGCGGGAGCTGGATCTGCGAGTCCTGCGGCTTGATCTACGATCCCGCGGACGGCGATCCCGACGGCGGGATCCCGCCCGGGACGGCGTTCGAGGACATCCCCGTGACGTGGGTCTGTCCGGTCTGCGGGGCGCGCAAGGCGGAGTTCGTCCCCTGCGAGGATGACTCCGCCGCTCAGCGCCCGCGCGTCAGAGCACGCCGTGTCCGCTGCGGCCTGGAGCGGGCTGCCCCAGCCCGCAAGCGGTCCGTAGTTTCCCGCGGCCGACGGCCGTGGTCATCCCTGATGCAGGGATGAAGAAGCCGTGCGAGGCTCGCCGCCGTGCGCTGTACGGCACGAGAGGGGGGACATCTCCACCACAACCGAGGAGGAGCGCGCAATGGCACGCTCGAAGTCAATCGTGGCGGTTGCCTGTGTGCTCATGGCGGCAGTCGCTCCGGCAGCAGCCCTCGCCCGCAACGGCGCGGTGAGACAGGCGCTCACGGCGAACGCGAGGGGGGACTGCTCGATTGGCGGGGCCGGTCCCCAGTCCGTAGGCTTCGTCATCCTCAACAGAGCTGACGACCATGTGAGCGCCGTCATCTCCCTGCGAGGCGCTCCGGCGAACGGTCGGTGGCAGGTCGAGCTTGATCAGACCCCGCTCATGGGCTGCTCGAGCTTCGACGGGTTCATCACGACGAACGCCCGAGGCGACGGCCACGCGGTCGTCTCCGACCCGTTCCAGCCGGGCAACACGGGGGCGTTCGTGCGCCTCGACGCGCTCAACGACGCAGCGCAGGCGGGCGGGATCATCGCCTCTGAAGGCACCGAGCTGTCGAGATAGCAACGGCCGCGGCCGGCTGTACAACCTCGCCGGCATGCGTTGGGCCTTACTTGCGTGGCCGGATTTCGATCCGGCCACGCAAGCGTTCGAGTCCCGTCGCTCCGGCTCTTTGCGCCGTCGCCGCGGTGTGACGAACCAGCACCGTCGAGCTGACCCGCAACAAGGGCCAGCAGGCACTCGTCTCCGGCCCGGCCGGCTAGAGAGTCAGCCGCCCACGGACGGCTGACGATCGGTCGCGATCCGAGGAGGACCCGGAAATGCCGTGCCGTTCACTCAGCTGATGCAGGAGACGTGGGATGAGGGGCCGACATGGACGAGCGCGAGCGACAGCTCGCGGACTCGTGGAGGATGGCGCTGGATGCGGCGCACGATGGCCCTGAGGCGATGCGCGACATCTGGCCGCGGCGTAGGTCGCAGCTCGCGGAGGAACACTTGCGCACGGCAGGCAAGGCGCTCCGGGCCTTCGAGGAGACCTGGCTCGACGTCATCAGCCTCGCGGAGGCCGTGGCGGGAAGCGACTTCGCATCGGCGATCAACGAGCTCGACACGCGCGGGCGCTGACGGACGTCTCGCCACCGTTCCAGCGTGCACAGCTTCATGCGGTTGAGGAGCTGCGCGATCGGCCGATGCTCTCCTCGTATGGCCGCAACGGATCTCCATGTGACGAAGGTTGAGCACCTCGCTCCCGCTGGCGCCGCAGAAGGCGCTCCGGACGCCGTCGTCTTCGAGGGTGCTGAGGCCACGGCGTTCGTCGACGCGCTCAACTCCGGTACCGCTTCGGCCGCCTACTTGCGAGAGGCCGACGCGGTCTTCGCGCGTCTTTACACGCCTGAGCCCGCCAACCGGCTCTTCCCCTAGTGTCGTGAGTCGGAAGTTCGTGAGTGGTTTCTCGAGTGGATCGTCGTTCGTGAGGTCGGGCGACGATGCAGCCTGTGCCGGTGGCACAGGCAAGTCGGCGACTGGCCTCACGGGCGGCGAGGCGCCGAGAAACCGCCATCGAACTAAGGACTCAGGACACTAGCTCTGCCGATGCAGCTGGGGCGTCTTGAGGCTCCCTTCGAGCCTGATCTTCGCGCGGCGATTGAGGCGTTCGACCTGCTGCGTTCGGCGCGAAGCGAATCGGCAGCATCGGAACGGCCACCGGACACCAAGGGAGATCCTGCGGCGAAAGCGCCGCTATAGCGGGCCGCCGCGCTGCGCCGCCCCGCGCTGTGCTTCGAATCCCGTGGCGGTACTCCAGAGAACCCTGCACATCGCAGGGTTTTCTGGGTTCTGGCCTCGTCGTGTCGCAATCGTTGTCGCAATGGGACACGCGAAACGACGGCACGGCCGTCCGGTTCGCGCGGCTCGCGGCGACGTAGCGTCCACCGTGCCACGGCGCTGAGCTCGCACAATCCGGCGCATTTCGTGAAGACGGGCACGGGGCAGATGCGAACGCGGCGTCTTCGGTTGCCGCCCAGTTCCTCGCCGCGGTCCGCGAGCTGCTGGAGGCGCCGCTTGCGCTCCTGGCAGCGAAGGAGTGAGCCGCACATCCGCCGCGCCACTACGGCAAGTCCCGCACCTCCACGAACCGGTACGCGGTCGCGGAGGTGTGTTCAAAACCCGCCCCCGCCATGACGCAGCCTCCCCCATGGAAAGGTCATTTCGGGGGCTTGGCGGTACCGCGGCGGGCCGGGTCTGGTCAGTGCCAGAACGCCGTCAGCGTCAGGCAGGCGGTCAGTTCGGCCAATGCGACTGTGGCCCCGAGCGTGTCACCGGTTCGTCCGCCGAGTGTCCGGCGCGCGAACGCACTGGTGGATCCCGCGGTCGCGGCGACGGCTGCGGCGACCGCGAGGCCGCCGATCGGACCACCGCAGAGCAGCACGACGCCGATGCTCGGCACGCTGGCGAGCAGCAACGTCCTGGCGTCGACGTGGAAGGCCGCGCCGAGCCCGTCGGTGCGAGCGGGCGGCGTGGCCGTCGCGTGGAGGAGGGCCGCCCAGCGCGCTGCGGCTGCCGCCGCGATCAGCGTGGCAAGCGAGCGCGCGATCGAGAGCTCCGCGAGCGTACTGACCATCAGCACGCCCCAGCCGAGCAGCGCGAGCACGCCGTAGGCGCCGATCGCGGAGTCGCGCATCGCGGCGAGGCGTCGCTCGGAGCTGCCGCGGGCGCCGAGCCCGTCGGCGGTGTCGGCGAGGCCGTCCTGGTGGAGCGCTCCCGTGACTGTGACGAGCGCGACGACGGCGAGGACCGTCGCGGGCAGCGGGCCGAGCGCGGGCTGCAGCAGCGCGCGCACGCCGCCCGCCAGTGCGCCGACGCCGGCGCCGACGAGCGGGAACCAGCCGGCGGCGCGGCCGACGCCTTCCGGGCCGGGGTCGACGGCCGGGACCGGGAGGATCGTGAGGAAGCCGACGGCGAGCGCTGCGTTCCCGGCGATGCGCCGCAGTGTGCCGGTGGGGGCGGCGACTTCAGGGCCGGCGTTTGACACCGGTCTCCTCGAACGTGCCCATCTCGTGGTGCAGTGCGCCGGCGGCGGCGATGAGCGGCAGGGCGAGCAGGGCGCCGGATGCCTCGCCGAGGCGCAGGCGCAGGTCGAGCAGCGGCTCGAGGCCGAGCTCGGCGAGCACGAGCGCGTGGCCGGGCTCGGCCGAGCGGTGCCCGGCGATGAGCGCCTCCGCGACGATCGGGTCGAGGCCGATGGCGGCGAGCGCCGCTGCGCTGACCGCATAGCCGTCGAGTACGACGGGCAGGCCCAGGCGTGCCGACTCGATCGCCGCGCCGGCGAGCGCGGCGAGCTCGAGGCCGCCGACGGCGCGCAGCGCCTCGCGGGCGGGGAGCGGGGTGCCGTGGCGCTCGAGCGCTGCGGCGACGACTCCACGCTTGCGCTCGAGGCCGGCGGCGTCGAGCCCCGTGCCGCGTCCGACGGTCAGCGAGGGGTCCGCGCCGGTGAGCGCGCAGACGAGCGCCGCGGTCGTGGCGGTGTTGCCGATCCCGATCTCGCCGAGCACGAGGCAGTCGACGCCGCGCGCGGCGAGCTCGCCGGCGAGCCGCGTGCCCGTCTCGATGGCCGAGTCGAGCTGCGCCGGGGTCAGCGCCGGGCCGTCGAGCATGTCGGCGGAGCCCGCCGCGACCTTCTCGTCGCGCACGCCGTCAGGCGTCGGTCCGGCGAGGCCGACGTCGGCGACGAGCAGCTCGTGGCCGTCGCGTCGGGCGAGCACGCCGACGGCCGTCTCGCCGCGCGCCGCCGCCGCGGCCACCTGGGCGGACACCTGCGGGTCGAAGAGGCTGGTGCCGCGGCGTGCGTGCCCGTGGTCGGCGGCGCAGACGAGCACCCCGGCGCGCGGCCGTGCCGGCGGCGGCCCGCCGGCGATCGCGGCCCACCGCTCGATCAGCGCCTCGAGCGCGCCGAGGCTGCCGACCGGCTTGACGAGCCGGTCGAGCCGGTCGCGCGCGGCGATCGCGGCGGCGCGGTCGACCGCGGGGCGGCGGCGGGGCTCCTCGATGGCAGCCGTCTCCCTCCAGCGCTCCGGCATCACGACCGCGTCGAGCGGCATCCGCGCCGACCAGCCGGCCGCCTCGAGCCCCGGTCGCACGGGTCGCTCGTCGGGCCAGCCGACGCAGAGGTAGGCGATGGGATCGACCCGCGGTGGGATGCTGAGCAGCGCGCGCAGGTCCTCGGGGCGGTAGAAGCTGACCCAGCCGACGCCGAGCCCTTCGGCGCGCGCGGCGAGCCACAGGTTCTCGATCGCGCACGCGGTGCTGTAGACGTCGGTCTCGGGGATCGTGCCGCGGCCGAGCACCTCCGTCTCGGGGTCGCCGTGGTCGCAGCAGACGCAGACGCCGAGCGGCGCCTCGACGATCCCCTCGATCTTCTGGTCGAGGAACTGTCGAGCGCGCTCGTCGAAGCGGTCGGCCTGGCGCACCCGCTCGCGCTGGGCGAGGCGGCGCACCGCCGAGCGGGTGGCGAGGTCCCGCACCACGATCAGCCGCCATGGCTGCATCAGCCCGACCGAGGGTGCCCGGTGCGCGGCGTCGAGCACGCGGCCCAGGATGTCCTCGGGGACCTCCTCGGGCCGGAAGCGGCGGATGTCGCGCCGCTCGGCGATCACGCGGTGCACGGCGGCGCGCTCCTGCTCCCCGTAACGCCAGCCGCGCGGGTCGCCGGCGCGCTCGGCGGCGCGGGAGGCGTCGAACCCGGCCGGCGTCGGCGGCCGGCGGATGCGGTTGGAGGCGGACACGGCGTGGAACACTAGACCCGTTTCGCACAAGGACTCGCCGACCCATTAGGATGGCGCTCGTCAGCGTGGCGGTGCGAGGAACCCGGTGGAAATCCGGGACGGTCGCGCCACTGTGACCCGGACGAGCCGGTTCGGGGAGTCAGGAACTCGTCCGCCGCGAGCCCCTTCCGAGTGCGGGACGCACGATCCCGCGGAGGTGTCGCGATTGCCCACCGCCGCCGTTGCCGCTTCGCTCCTCGAGCGGAATCGAACGCACGCGTGAGGCGCCTGCTGCTCGTCCGCCACGCGGCCACGACCGCCACGCGCGTCGCCGGGTTCCCCGGCGACGAGCCGCTCGACGAGCGCGGCCGTGCGGACGCGGCACGCCTCGGCGCCGTGCTGCCCGCACGCCGTGAGGCGTTGTCGAGCCCGGCGCTGCGCTGCCGGCAGACCGCGCAGGCCGCCGGGCTGGAGGAGCCAGCGATCGAGCCCGATCTGCTCGAGTGCGACTTCGGCGCGTGGGCCGGCCGCCCGCTTGCCGACGTGCACGCGACCGAGTCGGACGCCGCGCGTGACTGGATGCTCGATCCAGACGCGCGGCCCCACGGCGGCGAGAGCCTCTCGGCGTTCGCCGGGCGGGTCGCGGGCTGGCTCGACCGCCAGGCGCGGCGCGACGGCTGCGCGGTGGCGATCACGCACGGCGGCGTCGTGAAGGCTGCCCTCGTGAGGGCGCTCGCCGCGCCGCCGGAGGCCTTCTGGCGGATCGACGTCGCGCCGCTCGCGATCACCGAGCTGCACGCCCACGACGGCCGTTGGACCGTGACGCGCGTGAACTGGGCGCCGAGCGGACCGGGGACGGCATGAGCGGGGTCGCGCTGGCCGGCGGCTGGGCGGCCGATCTGCTGCTCGGCGATCCGCGCCGCGGGCACCCCGTCGCCGGCTTCGGTCGTGCGGCGCTCGCGCTCGAGCGTGTCCTTTACGCGCCGAGCCGCGTGCGCGGCACCCTGCACGCCGCGACGCTGGTCGGTCTCGCGGCGCTCGTGGGCGAGCTGCTGGCGCGCATGTCGCGGCGCGCGCGGCTCGGGCGGGGCGTCGCGCTCGCGGCGCTCACCTGGGCGGCGCTTGGCGGGCGGTCGCTCGCGCGCGCCGGGCAGGCCCTCGCGGGCCATGTCGAGCGCGAAGACCTGGACGCCGCGCGCGGTGCGCTGCCCGGGCTGTGCGGCCGGGACCCGGCGGGGCTCGACGCCCCGGAGGTATGCCGCGCCGCGGTCGAGTCGCTGGCGGAGAACACGAGCGACGCGGTGCTCGGCGCGCTGCTGTGGGGCGCGGTCGCCGGGCCGGCCGGCGTCGCCGCCTACCGCGCCGCCAACACGCTCGACGCGATGGTCGGCCATCGCAGCGAGCGCTACGCGGCGTTCGGCTGGGCGGCGGCGCGCCTCGACGACGCGATGGGCTGGCCGGCGGCGCGCGGCGGCGCCGCGCTGACGGCGCTGTGCACGCCGCTCGTCGGTGGCTCTCCGCGGGTGGCGTGGCGCGTCCTGCGGCGTGACGGCGGCGCGCATCCGAGCCCGAACGCCGGGCGCATGGAGGCGGCGTTCGCCGGGGCGCTCGGGGTGCGGCTCGGCGGCCCTCTGGCCTACGGCGGGCGCACCGAGCAGCGGCCCGTGCTCGGCGCGGAGGGGCGGCCGCCGGACGCCGCCGACGTCCGCCGCGCCGCGCGCCTCTCGCTCGCGGTCGGCGCTGCCGCCGCGCTCACGTGCGCCGCGCTGCGGGAGGCGATCGCGTGAAGGGCGCGCTGCTTGTCTGCGGGACGCACTCCGACGCCGGCAAGTCTGTCGTGACGGCCGGCATCTGCCGCTGGCTGCAGCGCGCGGGCGTCCGCGTCGCGCCGTTCAAGGCGCAGAACATGGCGCTGAACTCGGTCGTCACGCGCGACGGCGGCGAGATCGGCCGCGCGCAGGCGGTCCAGGCCGCCGCCGCCGGCGTCGAGCCCGAGACGGCGATGAACCCGATCCTGATCAAGCCGTCGGGCGCCCGTCACAGCCAGGTCGTCGTGATGGGGCAGCCCTACGCCGACGCCGACGCGCGCTCCTACCAGCAGCTCAAGCACGAGCTGCGCCCGGTCGTCGCCGGCGCGCTGGCGGACCTGCGCGCCCGCTACGACGTCGTCGTCTGCGAGGGTGCGGGCAGCCCGGCGGAGATCAACCTGCGCCACGCCGACCTCACGAACATGGGGCTCGCGCGCGAGGCCGGTCTGCCGGCTCTGGTCGTCGCCGACATCGACCGCGGCGGCGTCTTCGCGTCGCTGTTCGGCACGCTCGCGCTGCTCGACCCCGAGGACCAGGCGCACGTCGCCGGCTTCGTGATCAACAAGTTCCGCGGCGACGGGGCGATCCTCGCGCCCGGCCTGGAGCAGCTCGAGCAGCGCACGGGCCGCCCGACGCTCGGCGTGCTGCCGCACGTCGAGGACCTGTGGATGGACGTCGAGGACTCGCTCGCGCTGGAGGCGCCGCGGCCGGAGGGGCCGGCCGTGGATGGCGGCGACACGCTCGACGTCGCGGTCGTGCGCCTGCGCTGGATGTCGAACTTCACCGACCTCGACGCGCTCGTCGCCGAGCCGGGCGTGCGCGTGCGCTTCACGCGCTCCGTGGCGGACGTCGAGCGCGCCGACCTGCTCGTCGTCCCCGGCACGAAGGGGACCGTCGAGGACCTCGAGCGCCTGCGCGCCGCCGGGCTCGACCGGGCGATCCTCGGCCGCGCGGCGGCCGGCGCGCCGATCTTCGGGATCTGCGGCGGCTACCAGCTGCTCGGCGGGTCGATCCGCGACGACGTCGAGTCGCGGCGCGGCGCGGTGGATGGGCTCGGCGTGCTGCCCGTGACGACGACCTTCACGGCCGAGAAGCTGCTGCGCCGTCGCGCCGGGCGCTGCGGCTGGCTGGAGTCCGCCGTCGGCGGCTACGAGATCCGCCACGGGCGCGTCGAGCGCCACGGCGGCGAGCCGCTGCTGCACAACGAGGGCGACGGCGAGCCCGACGGCTGCCGCGCCGGTGCGTCGCTCGGCACCTCGTGGCACGGCGCGCTGGAGCACGATGCCTTCCGCCGCGCGCTGCTCGGCTGGGTCGCCGCGGTCCGGGGACGCCGCTTCGCGCCCGGCAATGTGTCGTTCGCGGCGGCGCGGGCGGCGCGGCTCGACGTGCTCGGCGACCTCGTCGCCGACCATCTCGACACCGAGCGCCTGACCGCGCTGATCGAGGGCGGGGTCCCCGTCGGCCTGCCCACCGTCCAGACAGAGGTACGCCCGTGCTGCGCTTCGTGACGACCGCCGACACCGAGATCCTCGCGACCGCCGCCGCCGTCGAGCGGCTGCCCGACGGCTTCCCGCAGGTGCGCTGCGCGAACCCGGCCGCCGCGCTCGACCAGCAGACGTTCGTGGACGGCGTGCTCGACGGCGCGCGCGTCGTGCTGTGCCGGATCCTCGGCGGCCGTCGCGGCTGGCCGGAGGGGTTCGATCTGCTGCGCGCCGCCTGCGCCGAGCGCGAGATTCCGCTGCTCGCCTTGGGCGGCGAGCTTGAGCCCGACGCGGAGATGACCGGCCTCTCGCTCGCGCCGGCCGGCGCCGTCGCGCAGGCCGGCGAGTACCTGCGCCACGGCGACGTCGAGAACGTCGAGCAGCTGCTGCGCTTCCTCGCCGACACGTTCCTGCTCGACGGCTACGGCTTCGCGCCGCCGCGCGAGCTGCCGGACCTCGGTGTCTACACCCCGGGCGTGGGCGACGTGCCGCTCGACGACGCGCTCGCGCGCCACGACGCGGCGCGCCCGACGATCGCCGTCTGCTTCTACCGCTCCCATCGCCTCACCGGCAACACCGCGTTCGTCGACGCGCTGTGCGCGGCGCTGGAGGACGCGGGGGCGAACGCGCTGGCCGTCTGGAGCGGCACGCTGCGGCGCGGCGCGGACGGGCGCGTGCCGGCGCTGGAGCTGATCGACGGCCGCGTCGACGCGCTGCTTGTGACGATGCTCGCGACGGGCGGCTCGGGCGCCGCCGACGGGTCCGCTGCCCCGGGCGAGGGCGTCGGCGAGCACTGGCAGGCGTGGGACGCGACGGCGCTTGTCGCCCTCGACGTGCCCGTGCTGCAAGCGGTCTGCGCGACCGGCTCGCGCGCCGCATGGGAGGCGTCGGACTCCGGGCTGGCTCCGCTCGACGCCGCCACCCAGGTCGCGATCCCCGAGTTCGACGGGCGCATCCTCGGCGGCGTCGTCTCGTTCAAGGAGCGCTCCGACGCGGTCGACTCGCCGGTCGGCGTGGCGGTGCCGCGCTACGTCGCCGACCGCGAGCGCTGCG
>Ga0210410_10000472_pt1 | contig 45103 bp, 39 predicted proteins | sample IncBWC4MmetaG_FD_161058 | JGI IMG/M metagenome (GOLD analysis project Ga0210410, IMG submission 161058) | Forest soil microbial communities from Barre Woods Harvard Forest LTER site, Petersham, Massachusetts, United States - Inc-BW-C-4-M | ecosystem: Environmental > Terrestrial > Soil >...
GCTTCAGCGCTGCACCAATTTGGACACTTCGCCGAGAGTAACGGCAAGTACGTTTTGGAAGACTCCAAGATGAGCAGCTCGTACTACCTCGACGATGCAAAATCGCCCAGGAAATATGAGGGCAAGGACGTGGTGGTGACAGGGACTCTCGACGCCGCCCACAACACCATCCATGTCCAGAAGATCGAAGCCGCCGTTTTAGTAACACTCGCCCAGCAAACGGGAGGGTTTTCTAGGGGGAGAGCCCTCCCAATCTTGCTTTCATTCGTAAAGAAAAGCGCAGTGACCTGCGGCCCTCAAAGCGCCGATGTTTTCTTCGTTTAATGTCTGATTTCTCTTGTACTGGTGATCACTTGAACCGGCTGCCGAGAACATCCTCGGGAGGAAGTTTGCCTTCTATGATGTCTTTGGATTTACTGCGCTGGCGCGCGCGGGAGAAGCATCCAGCGGTAGACCACCGCGAGATAAACCAGGAATGCCGCCGAGAAGAACATCCAGCCGGCGGAGAGGTGGAAGCGCGCGACAAAGTCCGCAAAGCCGCGGTTGCCCAGCACCACCATAAATACAATGCGCAACGCATTGCTGAGCAGCATGGCCGCTGCACCGGCAAAATAAGCAACTAGGGTCCGGCCTTTGCTCAGGCGGTTCCAGTCGCAAAGCACCACGAATCCGAAGAGATAGTCGAACAATTTGATGCCGTCGAATCCGGAGCACGCCAGGGCAATGGTCACATCCAGTGCGGGGCCCGTGAGCGTCGGAAACGACTCCTTGACATAACCGAGCGGGTGCACGAAAGGCCAGGAGAGTAGGAAGACAAAACGGCCCAGCACCTGGCCGTACCAGGGCCATAGCGTGTCCATGATTCGCCGCGGCAAATAAGTGACCAGGACGATAAGGGCCGCGGCGAGCTCCGCACGATAGATGGCACCCAGAATTCGCCACGACGCCAGCGGCAGGAGCGCGAGGGTGGGTAACAAGACTGTGAATTTCAGGGCGGTGAGAAGCCATGCGTTCAGCGTGGCGCTGCTCATCGCCTGGCGCGAATCATGCAGCCACGCACGCGCGGCAAAAACCAGAACCAGATGCAATACGGCAAAAATCATCACGCGCAACGGAGACAACCTTACCGCTGGAGAAGCGTTCGCCGAGCGGGCCGCGATTTCCCCACGCCTCCAAGCCAGGGCGAAAAGGCAGACGGTGGCCCAGAGTGGCGAAGAGGTGCGAAGAGCCGGGGCGGTAAGCTGATCCGCAATAATAGTGGTGAGGGTCAGGAGCAATACAAGAAAAACCGGCCGGAAAATTGAAATACCGCCCGACTCCGGACTCGTTACGGAAGGGGGAGCATTTGCAGGCATGCCGGGGAGTCGCGGTCGAAGCCAAGTTTCGATCTTCGATCGCCAAGAAAGTCTTGCGGCAAGGCTAAGCCGAGGCGTTTCGCTTCCGAAGGATGAGATAGCCAGCTACGCCGATCAAGGCGGCACCACCGAGGCCGAAACCGGCCAATTGGTCGGCTCGCACCCATTTGTGGTCTTTATCACGGTCGCGATCCCAGTGGTGGTCGTCGTCATGCGCCTTCACAAGGCTGGGCGTCGCGAGTAGGGCCAGAGTAGCGATCATTATTAGCTTTTTCACGGGACATCCCTCCACTTCGATAACGTAGAAAGAGCAATCAGGCGGCCAAAGCGCACGGAGAAGGTGCCACTGTAACATTCTGTTAATTGTTTATTTACAATGAGATACGACAGGTTCGGTGGAACGCCCTGCTGTCTCTGGACGAGGAATCCCGTCATGTTCATCGCCGCTGCCAGATTACGGAAGTTTCTTGGCACTTGCTGCGGATTCCGCATTGCTAGCGTCAACGTCCCTGGACAATGGCAGCACCGAAAAGAACCACCAGGAGAGGTCGCTTCGGGGATATAAGAGTGGCCCTATGCCGGAACAGCTATTGTCGCCATTATATGGATCGGTATGTCTTTAGACCTAGCTCTTTCTATGTGGGGTTATAACATGAGAGTTAAAATCCGGACGGATTTTGAGGGAGCAGCCGGCAATCCAGCAGGCACAACGCCCTTCAGCGTTCACGGACAGGGTAAAAACGGCGGGAACTTGCCGAGACTTGCTACTTTTCCGCGCGGACGTGCGAAATCGTGCGGGCTTCGGGATGCTTGGGCGACCAGTCTTCGGGAGGAAACGCCACACGCCAGAAGGCCGGCCGCGGCACCGAAAACTCCAAGCCAATTTCCGCCTTGCCGCTGCGCACCGGTCCGAGGAACACAACGTGACACTCCGTTTCCTCTTCCGTCTTGATGTGCTTGAGTTCGACCTTGCTGCCGCTGGTGACGCGGGCCGTCAGCAAAATCAACGCGCCGTGGGCGTTGATGGCGAGAGTTTCAGTGTGCTCCTCGAATGAATTTCCCTGGGCGTCCGCCCCACGAACGCGGACGGCGACTTGCATCAGCACACGCTGGCTGCGGCGGCGCGCCACTGGGTTCACAGGTGTGTTTGGAGTTTGACCCATACTACCTCACTGTTTCAACTATACCGGGCTGGACCGGATTGTCGAGGGGCTTGGCCGGAACCCGTACTCAAAGAAGCTACTTGGTTTCGGCATGAGAGGGCTGGAGAAGAAATTCTACCGGCGTAGGCTGCGCAAACTTGTTGAACGCGGTGTCTATTAGCCTTGCCTTTTAGTGCTTCGCTTCGCGCTGCTCCATCGGAACGTAGTGGCGCGTATCGTGGCCCAAATAAATTTGCCGAGGCCGCGCGATTTTCTGCTCGGGATCGAGCAGCATCTCTTCCCACTGCGCGATCCATCCCGATGTACGCGGAATGGCGAAAAGCACCGGGAACATGGTCATGGGAAAACCCATCGACTGGTAGATCAGCCCGGTGTAGAAGTCCACGTTGGGATAGAGCTTGCGCTTTACGAAATAATCGTCCTCGAGAGCGATGCGCTCGCATTCGAGGGCAATTTCAAGCAAAGGGTTCTTGCCCATGAGGTCGAACACTTCGTAGGCCACGCGCTTGATGATGCGCGCGCGCGGGTCGTAATTCTTGTAAACGCGGTGGCCGAAACCCATCAACTTGGTTTCGCCGGCTTTCACTTTTTTGATGAATTCCGGCACTTTTTGCACCGAACCAATTTCCACAAGCATGCGCAAGACTTCTTCGTTCGCGCCGCCGTGCAGCGGGCCATAGAGCGCGGCGATGGCCGCCGCCGTCGCGGAATAGGGGTCGGCGTGCGAACTGCCTACCGCGCGGATGGTGTTGGCGGAGCAATTCTGCTCGTGGTCGGCGTGGAGAATAAACAAAACTTCGAGCGCTCGCTCGAGCGTGGGATTGGGACGGTAGTGCAGTTCGGTGGTGCGGAAAAGCATGTTCAGGAAATTTCCGGGATAGCTGAGTTCGTTGTCGGGATAAACGAACGGCATACCGAGCGAATGCCGGTAAGAGAAAGCGGCGATGGTGGGCATCTTGCCGATGAGGCGATAGGTCTGCTTCTTGCGCGACTCGGCGTTAAATATATCCTTGGCGTCGTGATAAAAAGTCGAGAGCGCCGCGATGGTGGAAATCATCATCCCCATGGGGTGAGCGTCGTAGTGAAAACCGTCGAGAAATTTTTTGATGCTTTCGTGAATGAAAGTGTGGTGCGTGACGTTGTACGTCCACTCCTTCAACTGCGATTCGGTGGGCAGTTCTCCATTCAGCAAAAGATAGGCGGTTTCGAGGTAGGTGCTTTTTTCCGCGAGGTCTTCGATGGGGTAGCCGCGGTAACGCAGGATGCCGACGTCGCCATCGATATACGTGATGCGGCTGATGCACGAGGCCGTGTTGTTGAAGGCCGGGTCGTAGCTCATCATGCCGAATTCCTTGGGATCGACCTTGATCTGGCGCAGGTCGGCGGCGCGGATGGTGTCGTGCGTGATGGGGATCTCGTAGCTCTTACCGGTGCGATTGTCCGTGATGGTAATCGTTTCGCGGGGCATGCTGGAGCTCTCAGGCTTCTTCGTGGCGGTTGCGGACGGCGCGGAATCCATGGACGAACCTCGGCAGGTAAAGCCGTAAATGCCTTGTTACCCTCTCACTGTACACCAAAGGAGGCGTTGCCGGAAACTGGCCGGTGGTGCGTGGGGGCGGGCGAGGAAAGACCGTGGGATGGGGATTGCGTGAAAGGAGAAAAGCGGGCTGTGAATGACGGCCGGAATCTTGCCGAGATGAGGCGCGGCATGCTGTGCCCCTAAACATGCCGCGGGGGGCAGGAGATTCGTAAGTATCGGAAAAATAAAGAGATGGAGTGAGGGGCGAGGCAACGCAGTATTCCTCTTGACAATAGTCGTTATAACGAGTATTATGCTTGCGTGAACCACGGGAGGTGGGCAATGATCAACATCCGCAAAAGCGGCGACCGCGGGCACTTCGACCACGGCTGGCTGGACACGCATTTTACGTTTTCGTTTGCCGATTACTACGACCCCAAGCACGTGCACTTTCGCACGTTGCGCGTGCTGAATGACGACCGCGTCGCGGGAGGCGCGGGCTTCCCAACGCATCCGCACAAGGACATGGAAATCGTGACCTATGTGCTGGAAGGCGCGCTGGAACACCGCGACAGCATGGGCACAGGCTCGGTGATTCGTCCGGGAGACGTACAGTACATGAGCGCGGGCAGCGGCGTGACGCACAGCGAGTTCAATGCGTCGAAAACGGAACCGGTGCATCTGCTGCAGATCTGGATGTTTCCCGAAGAAAAAGGGCTGAAGCCCGTCTACGACCAGAGGAATTTTTCCGACGCTGACAAGCGCCGGAAGTTGCGGCTGCTCGCTTCGCCGGACGGGCGCGACGGCTCGGTGAAAATCCGTCAGGACAACGAGCTGTTTGCGACAGTGCTGGGGAAGGGCGAATCTGTGAAACATGCCCTCAAGCCCGAACGCCACGCGTACGTCCAAGTGGCGCGCGGCAGCGTAAAGCTCAACGGCAAGCGGCTCGACGCAGGCGACGGTGCCGCCATCTCCGAAGAAAAAGCCGTGGAGCTATCCGGCGTAGATAACGCCGAAGTCCTGCTTTTCGATTTGGCGTGATGTATGCTGGCGTTGTCACCCGACGGACCGAAGAAGACTACTTCGGTTCGTCGAGTGGACGGCGGGTACGGATTCTGTGATATTCTCCGCGGAGCGTTAAGGGCGCATCCGGTCCGCGGAAAGGGCAGAAGCCCACCTGAAGTACAAACTGGTTTTGCGAACCTTCTTTCGGCCCGAGTTGCGGACAACGGGCGATTCGTTGAAAGGAGGTCGCCATGCCGACCCATTCCGAGGACTTGCGTCCCCGTTCCGAAGAAATACCGCGTGCGCTTCCTGAACGTCCCAACCTGCGACATTTGAAGGATCAAGCGAAGGATCTACTGAAAGCTGGTGGAGCTGAATCGCTCACTGACGCACAGTTCAAGATTGCCCGTCTTTACGGGTTTGCGAGTTGGCCGAAGCTGAAGGCTCACGTGAACTCGCTTGAGGAGATCGGGCAACTCAAGCTGGCCATCGATACCAACAACTTCGAGAAAATCAAAACGCTGATGACGCGCAACCCGGCGCTGCATCGTGCTCCGCTGGGCTATAACAAAAACGGACCGCTCACCTGGGTTGCGGAGTGCCGCGTTCCGTGGGAGCGGCCCTGCGCAGCGCGGCTGGCGATCGCGAAGTGGATGATCGAAAACGGGTCCGACGTGCATCAGGGCGGCGACGGGCCGCTGATGCGCGCCACGCTTGGCGATCGCATCCCGATGATGCAACTGCTGCTCTCTTATGGCGCCGATGTAAACGCCGAGTGGAACGGCTACTACCCGATCATCTTCGGGGCGTGCGAGGCGGTTGACGCGGCATCCCTGAAATGGCTTCTGGAGCACGGCGCTAATCCGAATTGCGATAGGCCCGGCCGGAAATATTCGGGGACGGCGCTCGATCAAGTCATCGCGTCTTACTGGCGTTCGCCGGAGCTCGGCAAGTGTATCGACATCCTTCTCGAGGCGGGCGGCGCTACGAAGTACGAAGTGCCAAGCGTCCTCGAACTGCTTCGCGGGCGCCTAGATCACTTGGCAAAACGGCTGGACGCCGACCCCGCGCTAGTGCATCGGCGATTTCCCGAATTGGACTTCGGCGCTACAGGCACACGGCGTCTCACGCTGCGAGGAGCGACGCTGCTTCATGTGGCGGCGGAGTATTGCAATGTGGAAGCGTCCATGCTGCTGCTTGAACGCGGAGCGGATGCGAACGCACGCGCGGAGGTGGATCCAGAGGGAGTGGGCGGCCAGACGCCGATTTTCCATGCGGTGACGCAGTTCGGCGACAAGGGGCTTGCAGTAACGCAACTACTGCTCGATCGCGGGGCGGATCTGCCGGTGCGCGTGAAACTCCCGGGACACTACGAGCGGCTGGAGGAAGTGATCGAATGCACGCCTCTTGGATACGCGCTGAGGTTTCCCGGGGGTGAGAGTAAGACCGTAACGTTGTTGCGGGAGCGAGGCGGGCCGGAATGACTTGTATTTGATTTGGCTGTTGCGCGATATGCCAGGCCTTCTTTAGCGCAGGACAAAATACGAGCGTGAGGCCACGAATGGCGACCAGTGGATTTTGCGCGTTCAAGCGATGGGGCGGCCGGGCGCGTCGAGGGGCTGGAACGAGGTTTTGAATTTGGGTTTGCGGGCGGCGTAGAGAGCGTAACCTGCGCCAACGAGGGCGAAGAGCAGCGTCAAGATGCCGTTGCCCTCTTTTTCTATGGCCCACAAATTCGCCAGGATGGCTTTCAAGAGCTGCATGGAGAAAGGAATTTGTTTTTCCTTCATGACCGCCAGCGTATAAAAAATGGCATCACCGAATAAAACGCTGGCGACGGTGAGAATGGGCACGAGGATCTGACCGAAAAGAGTGACTTTGCGCGTTCCTTTGATCACCGCCCAGGAAACGAGATAGCCGATGAGGATGGCTCCGTAAAGAAAGATGCGATTGATGCCGTACGCAATGCCGCCCCAGGCGATGCCTCCAAGGAACGCAGCGAGGAGACCGAGCACCAAGCCGTTGGGATAGTTGGCTTCGAGGGCCTCGTAATCCATCGCGGCCCGGTCGAGATCCTGGCGGGCTTTTTCCTGGCAGGCTGAACAGATATAGCCGGGGAGATTACCCATCATTGTCAGCGAAGGGGTGGCAGTCGAAGCGCAGGATTCGCACCGTCCGTCGAAACCGGGAGCTAGGGTCTTCAGGGCGTCGCGAAGCGAGTCGGCGAATTTGGCCACTTCCTCGGCTTTGGGCTTAGTGAAAGAGTAACTCAGTTCCCAGCGGACGAAATCGTCGCCGGCGGCGGCGAGTTTTCCGGGTTTCTTGGGCGGCAGAGACGGGCTTTGCGGGAGGGACGCCTTGAGCAGGGCAGGATCAGAGACCTTTTTGAAGCGCACGAGGATGGTGATTTTTTTGCTGTTACGGCTGGGGTCAAAGCCGATGGCGGTGACGTAGCCATCACGCGTGCCAATGACGCTGCCTGCTTTGCCGCCCCAGGGATTCTGATTGGGGTAGTACTGCAGCCCGGTCAGGGAAGCCACCTGCTGAAAATAGTCTTGGTCCTTCATTTGTTTGTTCCTTCCCCGTGTCTTGCAAGGAAAATGCGCACATCTCAGATTCCGCTTATTGCCTGAGAAATTGCGTCATGCTCGCCTTGCGCAAGAAATATGTCAAGCGCGAGGTTAGGATTGTTGCGCTTAACACACGACGCCTGGGCAGTGGGGGCACAAAATGCTGCGCCCCTGCGAGCGCGGATGCTGCGGGTTGGGGCTTAGCCGCGGGCGCGGTGGAATTCGCGCATGAAGGCGGTAAGGACCTCGACGGCTTCTACGTTGACGGCGTTGTAAAGAGAGACGCGCATTCCGCCTACGGAGCGGTGGCCGGGGGTGCCGACGATGCTGCCTGCGGCGGCCTCCTGGGCAAACTGTTTCTCGACGGCTTCGTCGCCGCCAGCGACGCGGAAGACGACGTTCATTTTGGAGCGGGACGCGATTTCGACAGGGCAACGATAGAAGCCGCCGCTCGACTCGATCGTGTCGTAGAGGAGTTTGGCTTTGGCTTCGTTGCGTTTTTCGATGACGGTGATTCCGCCGAGGGAATCGATCCATTCCATCACCAGGCCAATGATGTAAATCGCGAAAGTCGGCGGGGTGTGATAGAGCGATTTTTCCTTGATGTGCGTGCGGTACTGGAGGAGCGTGGGAAGACTCTTGTCGGCGCGCTCGGCGAGATCTTTGCGGACGATGACGACGGTGGCGCCGCTCGGGCCGAGATTTTTCTGCGCGCCGGCGAAGATTAGGCCGAATTTTTTGACGTCGATCGGGCGCGAGGCGATGTCGGAGGACATGTCAGCGACAAGAGGTGCCGCAGTTTCGGGAAGAGAATGCCACTGCGTGCCTTCGATGGTGTTGTTGGTGCAGATGTGGACGTAGGACGCGTCGGGCGAGAGTTTGATTTCTTCCGGGCGAGGAAGGCGCGCAAACCTCTCGGATTCGGTGGATGCTGCAATATGGTGCAGCACGCCTTTTTTCAGTTCGCCGATGGCTTTGGCGGTCCATGTTCCGGTGTGCAGGACGTCGACGGGCCTTCCAGGCAGGCAGAGATTCATGGGAGCCATGGTGAACTGCATGCTGCCGCCGCCCTGCAGGAAAACCACGGCATAATCGTCGGGAATGGCGAGATGCTTGCGCAAGCCGGCTTCGGCAGCCGCGTTGATGCTCTCGAATTCGAGCGAGCGGTGGCTCATTTCCATAACGGACATGCCGGTGCCGCGCCAATCGAGGAGCTCCTCTCGGATGCGCTCCAGGACGGAAAGCGGGAGCGCCCCGGGGCCGGCGTTGAAATTGAGGGCGCGTTTTGTGGTCTGTACGGAAAATGTGGACGAAGTCACGGTTGGAAATTCCTCTCCTAAGAGTGAGGCACGGCGCCAGAGGCGCGGCTGCCGCTGCTGGATTAGCGTTCTAGAATAACAGAAGCCGACCGCATCCGGATTACAGAGCGGAACAACCGCTTGACTTGGCGGCGCTGTGCGCAAACACTAGGGCAGCTTTTTTCCAAAGGAATTGCGGAGCGGTTGCGCCCGGCTCCCCGCGCTGGCGCAACGACGAACGCTGAGGAGCCATTTGAGCGCAGCGCACGCCAGGGCAGGGGGCGGTCTCAAGGGTCTTCTGTCGCACGGGGCGACGTGGGCTTTATCGGAACTGGCTCTCCGCCTACTTGATATTTAGGACAAACGTAAATCTTGAGTTCTTGACCCGTTCCTTCTGAAATAGCAATCTACTCGCAGAACCTGCACCGGTTTTCCTTCGAACGGGTATTCCTTCCTATTTTTGATTTGGAACTGGCCAAAACACACACACGTGGATTGATACGACCGCGAGCATCCGGATGTGCGATTGCTCGGCGTGTTCCTCCCCACATGGCGACCGGGAGAGTGACGAGCGGCCAGCCTCGAAAGGCTGGCACTGCAAGTACCCAGCCTAGAAACTTTGCCGATCGGTGGAATTTTTCCTCGAAGAAATGAGGGAGAACATGAAAGAGCGGAGACAAAGCGCAAGAGATAGCACGGGAGAGCGGCGCACCGAAGATGGGGCGCGCATTGCGGATGCCTTGAAGCGGCGCGGGCGCATTTCTTTGCGCGTGCACGGAACGAGCATGCTGCCCTGGGTGCAGCCAGGGGACATAGCGCTGGTGCGGAAGGAATCGCTTGAAAACGTACGCTGTGGAGATGTGGTGCTCTTCCGCCGGGAGAATCACTTGGTGGTACACCGGATCGTGGAGAGGCGCGGATCGCTGGAGGCGGCAGAGTTTTTTGCTAAGGGCGATGCACATCCGAATTCGGACGGCAAGGTGGAAGAAAAAGAATTGCTCGGGCGAGTGGTGCGGTTGTACCGCGGCAGAAAACGGATCGATTTAGAGGCACCCAAACATCTCGCACTAGGCTTGCTGATTTCGCAGTTGTCGCTGCGGAGCCGGGCCTGGTATCCGGTGGCGAAATTCTTCGCGACGGTAACGCGCCCCGTGCGGCGCCTGGTGCAATCCTTGCGAATACCGGGCTAGAAATGGACGACCAAGCCGGCTGAGACGCGGACGCAGTCGGTGTGGCTGCCGGTCGTGTTGAGGCCGATGTAGTCCAGCTGTGGGCGAAAGGCGAGATGAGGAAGCAGACGCCAGTCGACGCCGCCACCAACACTGTAGGCGAACTGGTTGGAAGATCCGCCGCCACTCCCGACCGTGATGCGGGAGCCACCGAGCAAGCCCTGGACAAAGGGCGTGATGTCGGATGAGTTGTGCAAGGACAGCCGCGGACCAAAGAGGTAGGTATAGGTGTTGAGAGACACGCCTGAGGGAGAGGCATGGTAGCCGCCGAAGTCCCCAACCAGACCCAGCCAGGGATGGAGGTTATAGGCGACGGAGCCGCTGATGCCATTCTGGTTGAGACCGCCGGAGCCGCCAAGACGAAAATAGGAATAGCTGACGGAGGCGTCGACGGATTGAGCGGACGACGGAATGGCCCAGAGCAATACGGCGAAACCGAAAAAGATGAGCTTTTTCATAGAGTTACCTCTTTGAGTTTGAACGGCAATCGGCTTTGCCGAGGGGTTGGGTAGGGCGGGTGGGCGAACTCAGCGGCCAGACTTATTTTAAGGCATGCGGTGTGGAAAATTGAAGGGAAAAAGCAAGGAACGTGGAGAGCGTGCACGGCATGCCATGCCCCTACGGGATTAGGTCGAATTCCACCCGGCGTCGCATGGGATCGATGCGTTCCGCGCGAACGCGAATGCGGTCGCCGAGTTTCCACTCCAACTGTTTGGGCTTTGCTCCGCGGCCGCGGCGAACACCTGGCGCACCGCGCCGGCTGTCGCTGCCGAGCAGCGCGACGATGGCGTGGTCGCGCTCGCGGTAGACGCAGCGGGCGTTGGCCGCTTCTTCGAGCGCTCCGATCGGCAAAAGTCCCTCAACAAAAACTTCGAAGAGTTCCACGAAGCAACCGTATTTCTGCACAGAAATGATCAGCGCGTCGTACTCCTCCCCAAGATGTTCTTCCATGAATTGCGCGGTCTTCCAGTCCATCAACTCGCGCTCGGCTCCCGCGGCACGGCGCTCTGCCTCCGAAGTTTCCGAGGCGATCTCTTCTAATTGCCCGTGCGAATAAAGAACGGCTTCCGCATCGCGAGGGACGTGGCCGTGCGCACTTTCTGCGGGGGCGGCATCCCTGGGATGCTGTAGCGCCCATTTCAAAATGCGGTGCACGATGAGGTCGGGATAACGCCGGATGGGTGATGTGAAATGCGTGTATTCATCGAAGCCTAACGCGAAATGGCCGAGAGGATCGGCAGCGTAACGCGCTTGCTTGAGGGAACGCAGCATGAGGTAAGAGACGATGCGTTCTTCGGGCTTGCCAACAACTTTGCGTACCAGGCGCTGATAGTGCTGCGGCGTGATGCGCACTTCGGCTGTTCCTGGGAGCGAGATTTTCATGCCGCGTTCGCGGCCGTGGCCATAGGAATCCGGGCGGCCAGCCTTTGCCGGTGCGGGGACGCGGCCGTGGCGAACCGGTACTTCGCGCTGTTGCAGATCTTCAACGCCGAGCGAATAGCCAAAGGCGCGCGCGAGCTCTTCGAATTCCAAAACTTTGCGCGCATCGGGTTTTTCGTGCACGCGATGGAGCGCGGCGAATCCGCGATGGAGCAGATATGCGTCCACGGCGCGATTGGCCGCGAGCATGAATTCCTCAATAAGTCGATGAGCAATGTTGCGCTCGCTGCGGCCGATGCTGATCATCCGCTGCTGTTCGTCGAATTCGATGACGCGTTCCGGAAGATCGAAATCAATCGAGCCGTGCTCGTTGCGGCGGGCATTGAGCAACAGCGCGAGCTCTTTCATGTGGCGGAAATGATGCGCGAGTGGCGCGTAGCGGGAGGTGGCTTCAGCGTCGCCTTCGATCACTTTATTGACATTGGTGTAAGTCATGCGCTCGGCCGAGCGGATGACGCCGGGAGTCATCCGCGCGCTGCGCACATGGCCTGCTGCATCCAGGTCCATCAACGCGCTCATAACCAGCCGGTCTTCATGGGGTTTGAGTGAGCACATGCCATTCGAAAGAGCTTCGGGCAGCATGGGCACGGCACGATCGGGAAAATACACGGAGGTGCCGCGGAGCCGTGCTTCCTGGTCGAGCGGCGTGGCGGTGCGAACATAGTGCGCGACGTCCGCGATGTGCACTTGCAGATGCCAGCCGCCGTCGGTGCGGCGTTCGACGTAAACCGCATCGTCAAAATCGCGCGCGGTTTCGCCGTCGATGGTTACGATGGGCAAGTGGCGAAAATCTTCGCGGCCTTCGAGATCGGCCTGCTGGACGGGATTTGCGCGACGCTCCGCTTCCTCGGTCACATCTGTAGAAAAGGCGTGCGGGAGGTGGTGTTTGCGAATAATGATTTCCGTGTCGACGCCCAGTTCGCCGGGCCGACCCAGAATTTCTATCACGCGGCCAGTGGGAGCAGCGCCTCCGCGGGGATAGCGGAGCAGTTCTACGTTGACGACGGCGCCGTCGAGTTCGGGAAGCCGTGTGTGGCGTTTTATTTTTGTGGGACGCTCCAGCGAATCTTCCAAGCCAAGCTTTTTGAGCAGCGCGGGAGACAGTTCCTCCCCGGGAGGGATTTCGATTTCGTGCTGCATGCGAATGTCGTAAGGAAGGACGACGTTAACGCGCGGGCCGTAACGGAACAGGCCGACGACGCTCGGATGCGCGCGGCCAAGGACACGAACGATGCGGCCTTCCGCTCGCTGGGCCCGGGAAACACCTCCCACGCGCTGCACTCTTGCAAGAACATGGTCTCCGTGCATGGCGTCTTCGATGGCATCGCGGGGGATGAACAAGTCCCCATCGAGATGCGGCACCGGAGTATCTGGGACGACAAAGCCGTAGCCATCGTGATGGAGCACGAGGCGGCCCTTGACTTCGTCGCGATTTGCGAGCGGGGCACTTCCCCGCGGTGCGGCGGAAGCGAAACTGCTATGCTTGTTTTCGTGTTCAGCGCGTTTGTTTTCGTGCTGTGTGCCGGATTCGCGCTCTGCTTTACGCCCGGGCAGGCGGTAGCGGCCTCCGGGTAGTTCCTCGATGGCCCGCCGTTTTTTCAGCTTGGCGAGCATTTTGAACAGATGGCGGCGATCGGCCTTGCCGAGGTGTAGGGCGCTTGCGATTTCGTTGGTGGAGGCCGACTCGCTTCTAACTTGCAGAAAACGCAATATGTTATCAGGGCTAAGGTGTGAGGGTCTTGTCATAATGGCAGGGCGCCTCGTTTGAGGTGCCGATTTTCCACACGATTCTACTCAATTTTTTTCAGGAAGCCCGGAACTTTTTTCCGTTTGCCGGGATTATACAGGTAGGCCAACACACGACCGGCTGGTCGCCCTCCGTCAGACCGGCTGGTTTCCCCGAGAGGGGAACAACGAGGAGGCGGGAAGACCTGGCCCGCCTCCTCATTTTTTATCCGTGGAACCGTTCCTGCGCTTCGGCTCGTATCCGTTTGTCCTCCCAACTATGCGTGATCATTCCAACGCATAGCAACACATAGGCTTTTGCTTCACCTGCTAGCGAACACTCGTGAGGAACGGGTAGTGACTGGCGGTCGCCATGAAGAAAAGCATGGGGAAAGAAAGCCAGAACGAGGTGCGCGCAGTGAGGAAGTTCCAGCGCATCAGGCGCAGGGCTTCAGGCGGCATGGGCGTGCCTTGTTCGGCGGCGGAGCGGGTCCAGGCGATCAGACGTTTCTGAACGCGCCAGACTACGCCCCACGTGTTGAGGAGCATCACGAGTCCCAGCCCGCCCCCAATGCTGATGGCCAAGTGGGCGTTCGAGGAGTTCTCGCCAGCGTTGAGAACCAACACGATCCACGACGCCGCGATCACCACAATGGAGATGCAGATGACGCGCAACCAGCGATTGTTGCGGATACCACTCGCAGGAAGTTGCAGGGCGTAAATCAGCGCGTAGGCTCCCAGCCAAACCAGGAACCAGACAACCAGCCAATGCGCAGTCAGAGCTGGCTGACCAGCGTTATGCGCGTCGGAAGAGAGATGAATGGCGTAGTAGCGGATTCCTACCGCAACGTTGGCTAAAGAGGACCACCGGAACCAGGCCATGGCGTGGGACATCAGTTCGGGATAAATCTTGATACGCGCGGCGGCATCGACATTCTTCATCGTGGGCGTCAGGACCAGATTGAAAAAGTAAAGCAAGCCAATCCAGATAATCCCAAAGGTCAAGTGGATCCAGCGCAGGACCATCATTTCGTTGGCGAGGTGGTCCGTCAGGAAGGTGAAGTGCGGTTTCCAGGAAGGGAGAGAGAGCGCCAGAGTAGCGAGAAACATCGAGTGGCCTCCAGTTGCGATGCCCTGCGGGTTGCGCGAACACGTTATAAGAAGGCGCAGAGCGGCGTCAATTCACGCAGGGGACAGAGATTTGCGCAGAGCGCAGCGGCAGCTTAGGCTGAGTTTTTTCCTTGGCGCAGCGGGCCGCGCGAGCCCGGCCCCTACTTCAATGTCGCGGCTTTGGCCAGGTCAGCTTCGCCCCTTTTCTTGGTGGCTTCGACCTGGGAGTAAATGGCGCCGCGGTCTTCGTAAGGTTGGGCGCGATCGGGAAATTTTTCGATCAGGTCCGTGTACGCTCCGATGGCGTCGAACCAGAGTTTGTGAGCGACGAAAACGCGGGCGCGGGCGAAAGCGGCGTCATACGAATCGCCAGGCTTGACGGCGAGTTCTGCGGCAATTTTCTGGCGCTCCGCGCCACCAACTACAACAATACGTTGCGCTTCACCGGGAACGCTGCTCGGCAAAGCTTGAATTTTCCAACCGTAAGTCTCGCCAGGCTTCAACTTGCCAAGCGAGGTGAGTTTGAAACTCGTTTCCGAGAGTTTCTGACGGACGAGCTGCGTTTCGTCGTCATCCACGATGAAGAACATGTAGCCGTCCGTGGGACCAATGGGTGCCCATTGGAAGAGCGCGTCCGCACCATAAAGCTTCGCTGTTGCAGGAGCAAGGAGCTTGGCGGAAGGGATTTTAATGTCGCCGCGCGTCGCACCCACGGCCGTGTGGCCGACGGACTTGGGATCGCTGACATCAAAGCCTTTGAGGTCTGAGTCGTCGAGCTTTTTCTTTGTAGTAGCCTTGCCACCACCTGCTTGCCCCGTGGATTGCGCAGGTGCGGATGCCGCGACACATACCACGATCGCAGCCGCAAAGATAAAACGTTTCATGAAGGCACCTCTACAGGAGATTTCGCTGCAACACCGTAAAGCGTAAGTTCTTGCGTAAATCCCCGGACCAGACGTCCTCCTAGGGATACGGTAGAAAACTCGTCGCAGATGAGCTCGCAAGTGGCTGGGCTGATCACGATCGGAGAGCCGAGCTCTTTGGTAAGAGCTTCGAGGCGGGAAGCCAGATTTACGGCCTCCCCGATGACGGAATATTCGAGACGGTCGGGCGAACCGACGTTTCCGGCGGTGACGACGCCAGTATGGATGCCAACGCCGATTTTCAACGGATGATCGTTTAACGATTTTCCATTGGGATTGCGGCTGGCGTTCCATTGGTCGAGGCAAGCAAGCATTTCGAGCGCGCATCGGACAGCCCGCTGTGCGTCTTCCTTTGGACTTTCGCTGAGCGGAGCGCCGAAGACAACCATGATGCCGTCACCGATGAATTTGTTCAGAAAGCCGCCATTTTTCTTAATGATGTCACCCATCATGGTGAGATAGCCGTTGAGCCATTCGAGAACTACTTTCGATGGGACGTTGCAGGTCATGGCGGTGAAGCTGCGAATGTCCGAGAAGAGAATTGTGGCGGTGCGTTCTTCACCGGCTAGAACGATTTGATCGCGGCGCTTCCAGATTTCGGCGGCCACGTCGGCGGAAACATAGCGCTCGAAGAGGCCCATGATCTGGCCGCGTTCCATTTCCATCATGCGCTTGAGGCGGCGCTCTTCCACCGAGCGATAGCCGAGACCCGCGGGAAGGGCGAGCATCAGACAAACCTCTGTGGAAACAAACGGCCCCCAGAGATTCTGGTAGGTGAACAGATAGAAAGCTAAAGCAACCACGCCAGCCAGAAGCAGCAGAGTGGCACCGACGGAAATGAACCAGCGGTGCAGATAGCTGCACGAGGCAACAAGAAACGCAAGAATGAAGGCGCAGAGCCAATGGGTGTAGGGCGGGGCGGTCTGCAGGGTATGGCCGGTGAGTAAAGTTTCCGCTGCAGCCGCATGAATTTCCGAGCCGCTGAGGATGTCGCGGCGGTCCATCGTCACGCCAACGTTTGTGACAGGCGTGCTGGCAAAATCCTTCCCCATTTCGCTACTTTCGCCAATGATGATGATTTTGTCCTTGAAGATTGCGGGATCGAAGTTTTTATTTTTGTCGAGAATGTCGCGGATCGAATACGAAGTGACCGGCCAGGAAGGATGAAAGTGAATCCACGCCGTAGCCACCGGATGTGTCGTAGCGAGCGGTATTTTTTGTGGCCCAAGAACGACATGCCCAGGGTTTCTGGCGTCGAGCTTCCATTCTTTGTGAAGACTAACCATGGCAACGGGAAAGGAATAGCGCCGATAGTCTCTGTCGTTGATGGCCAGAAACATACGCCGCACCGAATTGTCTTTATCGAACGTGAGGTCCGCGAAAGCGACCCCGGCAGCGGCTCCCTGAAAAAGGGGGAGCGGCTCCCTGCGCGGGTTATTGAAACCATACTCGCTGATGATCAGGACGTTGCCGGCGTGGTCGATGGTTTGCGCAAGCTGCTGGTCTTCTATCGCATCGCGTGGCTCATCGAGCATGACGTCCACGCTGATGACAGACGGCTTGCCTTCATTGACTTTGTCGATGACTTGGGCGAGAAGCAATCGCGGAATCGGAAAAGCGTTGTATTCGGAAACGGTGGCTTCGTCGAAATCGACCAACAGAATGTTGGCGCTGGGGGCAACTTTTCCCTGAAACCTGACCAGAAAGTCGTAGCCCAGCAAATCCGGTTTCTCAAAATAGCCGTAGTGGTCAACAAGGGCCACAGTCAAGGCGACAGCCAGCGAAAGGCCAAGAACGATGCCCCAGCCACGCCAGCCGGTGCTGCGAATTTCGGGAGCAGGCGAGGGAGTGGCAGTTTTTTTAGCTTTGCCGGTCATGAAGATGACGTAAAGCCACGCCAAGTGGGAGCCAGCGTGGTGATGGGCAATAGCTTACAAAATCGGAGCGGCTGATGCACTAGCGGAAATCGAGCGGGTTGCTGTGCTGGCCTGGGCGCGGCTGCCCTTGCGCAAGCTGGCGCCCGAAAGGGGGATGCGTTCGGCAAGGCCGGGAAGAGCCATTGGACTTTGGTCGCCGCCCGTGGCTTTCAACACGTTATCGCGGACGTAAGCGAATAATTCGCCGGCGGTCACGGTCCCGTCCTTGTTGAAATCGGCTTCGCCCTTCAGGCCCTTCAGCAAGTAATAGGTAAAGACACCGTGGCCGCCGCCCCATTGTTCGGATTCCTGGGAGAGTTGGCTGATGTCGCTGGCGGTAATCACGGCACGGTCGGCCTGGTTGGCGTAGCGCGCCACGTATTGGTTGAAGAGGTTGTTGGACTTTTTCTTGCGGTCGCGCTGGCCGCTGAAGCCGTAGCTGTGGCAGGTGTCCGCGAAAGTGACTACGCGCTTGGCTTTCAGGACGCGATTGAATACGTCTTGCAGCTGAAACATGGGGAATGCCGTACCGCCCATGTCATCGAGTTTCGTGTCGTACGTGAGGAGATAAAGATTGCGCGGATCGTTCGGATCGGGTGCGCCGTGACCGGCAATGTACAGAACGACTTCGTCCTCCGGCTGGGCGCGCGTCAGGAAAGTGAAAAAAGCGCTACGCACGTTTTGCGAAGTGGCGTCTTCATTGAGCAGGACGCGAATGTTTTCCTTCGGGAACGACCCGCCGTCGGGAGACAAGAGAAAGTCCAGGACGGACTTGGCGTCCTGGTCGGCGTATCTGAGGTTGGAAAAACCGATTCCGGAATTCGCGTAATGCGAGACACCCACGATGACCGCGAATTTCGCAGCCGAGGCGCGGTCCGGTGTGATGCTCGGATGCATCGGAGCGATCCCTCGTTTCGCCACGGGCAACGGGGCATCCAGAAGAAAGGAAGCGTAGTGCACGCGTTCCATCTGATCGTTATAAGAAACCTCGATGGAATTGCGCCCGGGGTGCAGCCGAAACCCAGCGCGGTGGGCCAGATCAAGCTTGCAAAGGATCCCGTCCGTGGTGCTCGTGGTGGTCATCACGATGTTCGCGGATTCCGTGTTCACCCGGGTATAAATGCTTCCGTAGTTCAGCTGTCCGGGCTGGCGCGCGATATGCACCAGCACCTGATCGAAATCCGGCGAAGCGATCGCGTTGGAGCTGTTGGGATCAAGCAGAATCTGCAGCTGCGGGATTTCCAAAGTGATGGGCTCGTTGATGTCCGCTGCCGTGGCTGGCAGAAAAACCAGTATCCCCAGCAGCGTGATGCACGACACGAAATAGAGGCGCGAGTGTGTCACGGATTGCGGGAATGTTAGTCAGCCACTGGTAAGTTGTCAACGTGAATGGGGAATTTTACTTGACACCTTGGACGGGCGGGAATACTACATTCAGTATCTCTTCCTGTCCTCACGTCCTGTAAAGTTTAGTTGAAGGACGCGGCAGGTCTCCCCCGGAAGGGTTTTTCTCGAATCGAACTAGGAGGTCCATATGATCCAGCGTTCCGGAATAGCACGGCTTGGAATGCTGCTCTGCGCTCTGCTTTGGTTTGTGTCGCCACTGCTGGCCCAGACGGCGACCGATTACAGCGACAAAGACAAACAGAAACTGGCGGCCATTGCCCAGCGTCCCGATGTGGCCAAGAAAATTGCGGACACCTGGGACGAGCGGCGGCGCGCGGACATGCAATTTGCCTACAACGTGAACCAGTCCTCGCGAGCCGCCGAGCTTGGGCCCACGGCACTCGCGGATTTTCGTGAAAAATACGGCGAACTGTACGACAACCCCATACTGCTGCGCTATGTGAACGCCCTGGGGCAAAGAATTGTGCCCAGCGGATCGCCCAACCTGTACACCTTCCGCCTGCTGTTGGACCCAGTTCCGAGAGCGGAAGCACTTTCGACGGGCACGATCTATGTCTCGACGGGATTAGTGGCGCTCCTGGACAACGAAGCGCAGCTTGCCTACGTGCTGGGACATGAAATCGCCCACGTCGAGCGGCGGCACGTGTACAACCAGATTCGCAACGAGATCCTCGAAGAAGAGTTCGACCGCGAGAAACAGTCGGACGTCGACAAAAAGAAAAAGATCTTCGGCATCGGTGCGGCGCTTGGTGGTGCGGCCATCGGCGGAGCTGCCGGCGGCGCTACGGGAGCATTCATTGGCGGCGGCATCGGGACCGTCGGCGGACTTATCGGCGGGGCTCTGCTGTTTCGCAACCGGTTCGTGCCGACCGAATGGTCCACCGTTTTCGAGAACGAAGCGGACGAAGCCGGCCTCAAGTACATGCTCGACCAAAACTACGACGCGCGAGAGATTCCGCGCCTGTATGCCCGCCTGGACAACCTGGTGGGACGCGACAGCCGCGAAGGCTTGGGTTTCATTGGGAACCCGGAACGCACCCGCGAGCGCCAGGCCACCATCACCAAACTCATCACTACTTCCTACAAAGCCGATCTGGACGCGAAGCTGAAAGCCGGGGGGCTGGTGGGCTCCAACCCCGAGTTTTCGTTGTTAATGTCGGCGTTGAAGCGCGACAACGGCGTAATCGCGCTGCAATATGACCTCTATGCCGAAGCGCGCGACAATCTCGACGAGGCCGTCAAGCTCCGTTCCAACGATCCCCGCGCGCACTTTTACCTTGGACAAGTGATTGCCGCCACCGGACGGACCGACGACGACAAACAAGCAGCCCTCAATGAGTTCCTGGAAGCCATCAAGTATGACGCCGAGCGCGGCGCCTATCCGGAACCGTACCTTGAGGAAGCGCTCTACCAGATCACCCAGAACGATCCCAATCAGCAAGAGCAGATCAAGAGAGAGCTCAAGACCTATGTGGCCCTCTACCAGCGCCAGCACACCGGCCAGGTGCCGCCCAACATGTACATCATCTATGACTACCTCTTGTTGATCGGTGACAAGAGCTGGTACGTGCCGCCCGCGGCGGTGGTCAGTACCAAGTACGTCGGCGCACTGTCCATGACTTCGAATTCGCCTTCGACCAACACGACTGAAGTGATTCGAAGCGCGGTCGGAGGCTCCGCGGGTTCGGCCGCAAGCTCTCCAGCAGCCGCGGGCTCCGATCCACCACCGGTCGTGAAAAAGAAAGCAGTGTCAACGCCTGCTCCTCACTGAGCGCCGGCAGAACCTGGGAGGCGTGCGTTACTTGCGCGCCTCCACTTTTTGTTGATCACTCGAATTTTCAATCTGGATGGAGAGAGACGATGAAACGAATCTATCTGTTCGGTATTTGTGCGCTTCTCCTCTTTTGCTGCAAGACCGCTCAGGCGCAGGACAATCCCGGCCCGAAAGTTGTCGGCATTATGCCGGTCTTCGATACTTCCGGCGAAACCTACGGCCAATTGTTTTCGCACAACATGACGGCCATGGTTTATGAGAAGTTGCTGGGCGCCCCGTTTCAGGTCTTGCTCCTGAATCCCGGCGGGCTCTACAACCCGCTCATCCCCGAGTCCATCACGGACTACGCCCAGACCGCGGGCGTGAACACCGTGGTGGTCCTGACGCTACAGCCGACCGACAAGCCGCAAAAAGGTGATTTCGTTCTGCACGTGGAAGCCAAGCTGATGGACGTGCAAACCGCCAAGGAGATGGCGCCCTCGGTCTACAGCGTAGCCATGTCCCGTCATGATGCCCTGATCGAAGCTACGGGCTACGCCATGAACGCCGACAACCCCGTCTCCGGCAGAATGCGGCAAGGTGCGGGCATACTCAAGGCTATGTCGGACCCGAACAAGCCTTTCGCCAAGCAACCACTGGGAAAAGTGGCAAACACCATGGCGGAATCGGTTCGCGCGCAAGTGATCGCTCAGGTTCCCGTAACTAAAGCGGACGCCCCGGTGCCCCCGAAGCCCGACGCCTGCACCATAACCATTGGCGTGAATTACGTTTCCAAGAAGTCGGTTTCAAAAGCCTATGACATCATCGTGAACGGAAAAAATGAATCGCTTTGGACCAAAGAAGGTGGCACCACGCTGGAGAACGCCAAGACCGGCCCTATTTTTGTTCAATTGAGTGTTGCGGATGCGCCCTATCGCCTTCCCGTCCAGGACTTGTATCAGGCCAATGAAGTTCTGGATTGTGCCCAACCGGAACGGTCGTTGACCCTGGATATCGGCGCGGTGGGAGATGCCCTGCTGCACTGGCGATAAAAGAACCCGGACGAAGCGCGTGAACCGGCGGTAATTCTCTCTTCGCGGAAATAGTATGGTGCCCGAAAGAGGACTCGAACCTCCACTCCCTTGCGAGAACTAGCTCCTGAAGCTAGCGCGTCTGCCAATTCCGCCATTCGGGCACAAGTAGTTGAGCGGTCTGCACTCGACCAAAACCCACCTATCATGAGGCTTTTTCATTCTGCCCGCAGCACTTAGCTTTGTCAACGCGGCGCGGAAACTGGACCGGAAAGCATCCCCGGCCCCCGCCCGTGCACAACCAGGCAAGAATCAGCTTTTCTCATACACCACACTGGAAATTCAAGTGCAGAGTGCTATACTCCGCCCCAGAAGCCTGTATTACCCCTTGCCTGCCCGTCCTAGGCAGGCATCGCGGATCGATCCAACGGGGAGGTTGCGATGGATACGATAACGGGGCCCATACTCTATCTGCTCATTGCCTGGGGAATCGTCACCGCCATATTCATAGTCCTGTTTATATGGCGGAGCGTGCTCTCCAGCCACGAGGATGATCAAATTTTCCTCGGCACGGCGGAAAATCACTTGGCCAAGGAACAGCAAGAGCTGATCGCCAAGATAGTCTCACTCTCGCGTCCTGTGCTCATCAGCGGCGTTCTTTCCGGAACGCTGCTTCTGCTCGCTGGCGGCCTTTGGATTTATCAGGGCCTCAAGCAGAACTTCTAGACCGTTGCACGGCAAGAAGGCTGCTGCGAGGCGCTAGCGGGACCCGGGCTTGCTGGGTTGCGGCTGCTGCGTTGCAGGTGTACTTGCCGGGACTGCTGGCTGCGGCGCTTGCACCAAGGAAGTGTGGTTGTGCACAATCAACCAGCGGCCGTTGCGTTTCTCCAGCACTAGCGTCGTTTGCCCCTGCGCCGTGGAAGTCAGGCCATCCACCGTTCCCGAAAAATCCCACTGATAGCACGCCCAGCCGACCGTACCGCTCACTTTGATGTACGTATTGGTGCGGTCCATGCGCACCCGCTGCAGCCGCGTGCGTTGTTGCTGGTATGCCGCTAGATAGCTGGTCCAGCCGAAGACGGGCGGCGCCCAATTGCCGTTCACCACGGAAACATCATCAGCGTAATCCTTGTGCAGCTTTTCGATGTCCCCTACCTGCCACGCTCCCATCATCTCGGAGATCAGATAATCGATTTGCTGTTCATCGGACATGGGGATCATGGGCGTGGCATCGGCAGGTGCGTCGTTTTTCTTTTTCTTGTCCTTCTGTGCGGCGGCCGGCGTGGCGGCTACGAGCAGCAACACGGCGCCGAGCAATAGCACGAATGCGGGGCGCCACGCGCGCCAGTTTGCACATCTCATAAGATAATTCTTCATTCGCATGCGACTCCTTGCGCGTTGGATTCCTCTGTTGGGAGAGAATAACACGATGCTTCGCGCGTGGCGGGCATGTGTTCAGTTGGTTTACTTCGTTCGCGAGGCGCTCAGCAGGTTCACGAACAGACGGTACGCGCCGGGAACCCCTTCCGGCAACTGGCGAAAGAACGCGATGCCCGTATAGATATATGTCCCCTGGCCATATTTCGTGTAAACGAGCGCGCCATTCAGGTCGGATTCGCCGGGATCGTTCATGGCCAGCAGCGGCGTGTACTTGGGATCGAACTGGCTCCAGTAATAAAGTCCGCGCTCTTGCACCCAGCCTTTGAAGTCGTCCTGCCTGATTTTGTTGGGAGTGTTCAGCAGCGGATCGTCGGGCTTCAGGAATCTCACGGGAGAATTTTCATCCGTGATGCGGGGCGTGGGATTGCCGATTTTTGCCGGATAGGGCGCGGGCTGCAGCCTGTCCCAGATGAAGTCCCGGTTGTATTGCACGACCAGCGTACCGCCTTTTGATACATAGTCGAGCAAGCGCTGGTTCGCGCCGGGAAGCTCGGGCCGCAGTTCGTAGGCGCGCACGCCGACGACGATGGCGTCGAACTTTGACAAATCACTGAAAGCCAGCGCCTCCGCATCCAGAGTTTCCACTTGAATTCCGAGCCGGCGCAGAGCTTCGGGAATGGGTTCGCTCTCCGCGGTGATGTAGCCAACGCGCAGATTGTCCGGAACGTTGACGTCGAACGCGTGAACCAGGCACTTCGCCGGTTCCTCCCAGTATTGCGTCGGCAGCGAGGGCAACGGCTCGATTGAATCCGTGAACTTTTCCTGGCCGCGTTTCGCGAAAGCCGCGACCGTGTAGTCTCCTGTTGCGAGTTTCGTCGGCGGCGCCACCGTAAACTTCGCGTACTGATCTCCCGCTCCTGCAAATTCAAGGGGCATGGGCGCGCTGCTCGTCCATCCTTGCGGTACGTCGAGGCCGACGCTGATTTTTCCCGGCTGCGTCGCATACGAGTGCACACGCAGAAGCACATCGAACGGCTTTCTCTGCCTTGCGAGCACTTCGACGGCCTGCTTGGGATCGACCGCCAATGTGTATGCAGGCACAATGCGCAACGGAACGCGGTCCACGTGGCTGGACGTTGCGGCGATATGTGTCACGGGAATTTTGACGTTGAATTTGTAACCGCTGACAGTGACTTCCTGCTGCGCAAAAACCAGGGGCGGCGGTTCGGGCTGCAACTTGTCCCAGGCGGTTAGCGCCGGAGCGGGCGCCTCGACCTGCACCTTGAACTCTCCGCTCTTCGCTGCATCTTTCTCCGGCTTTATTTCGCTCATCCCTGGCGGAAGAACAAGGCGGAGTTCTCCGAGTTTGCACTCGGCCTCGACGCGGCAACGCGCTTCGGCGGCGATGCCGAACGATTCCCCGACGACCAGCGCTTCGCGATCCGCTTCCGCGCGAATTTTCACGCCAGCGATCAAGGCCAATGCGCTTTCGATGCGCCTTTGCGTTTCAGTAAGCTCGAAGAACAAAAGTGGTGATGAACCGGGGTTTGTGGCGAAAATAAGCGATCCGACCTGCTTTGCAGCGCTGGCCATTTCCATTGCCGATTCTCCCCACTTCAGAGACAGTGCCGCGTCGTGCGCTCTCTGAATTGCGGATTCCGCCTGGCTGAGGGCAGGTCGAACCGTTGCTTGCGGCGTAGCCCCGGTATCGAGATCTCGAAGCGGCTGCGCCATGCTCGCCGGATCAAATTTCTTTCCATCTTCGCGAACGAGCACCAGCGGCCTTCGCAGAAAGGGTGAGCCAAGAAAACCGGCGATGCCCTGCGAACGGTGATTTGCGAACGCGTCGAGTCCGATATCGCGCCAGGTCTTTCCCCAAAGAGGGGAGATCTCATCGACGGGCAAGGTGTAGCTGTTGACTGTGGCGCTGGTTACACCGCCGCGCTCCGTATCGAGCACTTGCACGGGATTCGCGGAACTTCCCCAGACCGCAAGGCCTTCTTTTGTCAATTGTTCGGGAAAGGCGTTGGGATCGGCTGCGAGTGCCACCGCACGCGGCGTCCACAGCCCGGAAGTCTGGTGATGCCCGTGGCCGCCGTGAACTCCTCCCCATCCGTTGATCACGATGTTTGGCCGATACGTGCGGATCACGCGAACCATATCGCCGAGCACCGCGTCACCCCAGACTTTTTGCGTTTCTTCCGCAGTCTTCGAGTAGCCAAAATCGGGCGCTCCGCCAAAGAAAAGTTTTATCCCGTAGCCTCGCGTGGCGGCCAGGAGTTCCTGCGTGCGAATCAATCCAAGCTGCGGAGCTTGCTCCGGCCCCAAGTCGTTTTGCCCGCCTTCGCCGCGCGTCAGTGTCAGGAGCGCGACGTCGGCGTGCAGCCCGCGCGAGAGATAAATCAGCAGCGTCGCGGATTCATCATCCGGATGCGCGGTGATGTATAGAATGCGCGTCGTCACGCGGGCGCTGTCGATAGCTTCGATGGTTTCCGGCAGGCCGGGGCCGGTGCCTGGCGCTGGCGGAAATTGCGCGGAGGCACGGAGCGGCGCAAAGATGGCGAGGATCGCGCTCAGCAGAATTACAGCACTAGATTCTTTTGAAACGCGAATCACATTGCCTCCGGCGCTTTGTCGCGCGGTGAAATAGTTCGATGCCCGCAGATTGACGGGCGGGTACACGGCAGTCCGCCGGCTCACAAAGGGACGTAGCAAATGACCAAGCGCCAATCTCGCCATGGATGATCGTAACTTTGATCATGCGGTGTTCGCGGAAGACGCGAAGGGCCATTCGCTGCGCACGCGCGCCTGCAGCAGGAAAACGACGAGACCCAAGGCGATCACTAGCACTCCCCACCAGATGGCGTTTCCCGTGCGCGAAAAAAGCCACAGCCAGCCAACGATGGTCAGCAAAGCCGGCAGTGGGTACAGCCACATCTTAAAGGGCAGACGGTCGGCGGACCAACGCCGCCGCAAGAGCATCACGCCGACGGCCTGCCCGATGAACTGAATGATCAGTCTCATCGCCAGGACAGCGGCGATGACGGTTTTCAGTTTGAAGAAAAGACTAAAAACAAAAGTGACCGTCCCAATGAAGAGCAGCGATATATGGGGAAACTTTTCCTTGGGATGAACGCGGGCAAAAACGCGGAAGAAGTTTCCATCCAGCGCGGCGGAATAGGGCACGCGGGAGTATCCGAGCATGGAGGAGAAAACCGAAGCGAACGCGATCCACAGCACCATCACCGTGGCGAAGCGCGCTGCGCCCGAGCCGTACAGTTTTTCGATAAAGGCGCTGACAATGAACGGCGATTCCTGCGCCTGCTGCCACGGCAGCACGCCGAGAATGCTCGTCTGCATGGCGAGATAAAGCACAGCGATTCCCACGATGGAAATGAAAATTCCGCGTGGAATATTTTTCTCAGGCCGGCGGATTTCCCCGCCCAGATGGCAGATGTTGTAGTAGCCCCAGTAGGTGTAAATTGTATTTACGGTCGCCGAGCCTAGCCCTGCAAAAAACAGCCAGGAGAGATTGAACGTTCCCGGCGTGTAAGTAAAAACCTGCTTGGCGTTGAAGTGCGTGGCCCCGCCCCAGATAAGCCAGAGAATTGTCCCGATGACGCCGGCCCACAGAAACAACGAAATTTTCCCTATCGACGCGATGCGCCGGTAAAGCAACACGACTAAAACAAGCACGAGTGCTCCCGAAAGCGCCTTTTCGCCGTACTTGCCGAGCGGATAAAGATACGAGGCGTATTGCGAAAAGCCGATGGCCCCGGATGCCAGGCTGAGCGGCGCCTGAATCAGCGTCTGCCACACGAAAAGGAATGACATCATGCGGCCCATGCCGGCCGGGCCGTAGGCTTCACGAAGGAATACGTAGCTTCCACCTGCCAGCGGCATCGCCGCGCCGAGTTCGGACCAGACGAAGCCGTCGAGAAGCGCCAGCACGGCTCCCGCAGCCCAGGCCAGCAGGCATTGCGGCCCCCCCATGGCCTTGATGACCAGCGGGATCACGACGAATGGTCCGATGCCGACCATTTCAATCATGTTCAAGGCCACGGCTTCTTTCAGGCCGAGGCCACGCTCGAGATCGTTGTGACTTGCGGATGGGCCTGCGTTCTGTGGCGATGACATCGCGCCGCCGAGAATAACAAATGCCCGCCGCGGCTCCTAACGGGCAATTCGGCGTCGCGGCAAAAACCATTTCGGTTTGCAACTCTGCTCGAACAGCTTAAACTCGTGCGGCGCAAGGCCTGACCCTGGCGCAAATCCGATCTTGGGTGCTGCCCGTGCGAGTGCTGCCTGTTGTTCTGTCCATTTGCCTGCTTCTATCCTGCGCCCAAGAATCGCAAGCAAGACCGGCGCACGAGGGGAAGCTGCCCTTGCCGCCCGAGGCTTACAAGGTCATCGAGAAAATCTATGCGTTCGACACAGAGGGAGCGCTGGAAGACGCGCGGAGAATGGAGCGGGAGCGGCCGGAGCACCCGCTGGGCTATCTGCTGGAAACGGAAGCACTTTGGTGGAAGATCTGGTGCAACGCGGCGGAGTTCAAGTATGGAATGAGCGATGCGCGCCGCCGGCCAAAACTGGCAGCGGATCAGCACTTCCTCGATCTCGCGCAAAAAATATCGTCGCTGGCGGAAGCACAGTTAAGAGTCCAAGAGACGGCGGAAATGCAGTTTTACGCGGGAATGGGCGAGGCGCAGGCGGCACGGCTGTACGGGCTGCGCGTCGAGGGACGCAACACGGCCCGCGCCGGTGTTCGCGCGCGGGAACATCTTCTCCGCGCCATTGCATTGGATCCACAGCTTGCCGACGCCGACCTAGGGCTGGGTCTGTACAACTATTATGTCGATACGCTGAGCGGAATGCTCAAGATGCTGCGGTTTTTCATGGGGATACCGGGTGGCTCAAAACAGGAAGGAATACGGCAGCTCGAACACGACATCGCCCATGGAGAATTGACGCCGGATGCCGCGCGCTTCTACCTGGCGCTCAATCTGCACCGCTACGATCAGAAATACGAGCGGGCGCTGGGCATCCTAGGACCCCTCGCGGACAAGTATCCGACGAACCCGCTCTTTCAACTTGCCCGTGGTGACCTGTATGCAAAACTCGGGCGCAAGGAGCAAGCAGCGGGGTGCTACCGGGCGGCGGCTGCTGCGGTAATTGCGGATGCGGAGTGCCGGCAGCACATTCGGAGGCTGGCGCGCGAATCTCTGGCGTCGCTGGGACTGAGCCCCACGGGCTCTTCGGACTGAGGTTGTCCTAGCTGTCGTCCGTGGATTGTATACCACCCCTCCCCCCGGGTTTTACATAAGTGTTCATTCTAAAGAGAGTTAAAGCTCTTTGTTTTGATACATTTTTACAAGTGTTCATTCTAAAGGTACTTAGAGATTCAGCAAAATTGTGCTGGAAACCGGGTATATCTAAGTTTCGATCAATAGGATTTGAGGAACTAGAAGTTGATTCCCAAAAAGCGCGGATCGGGAGATTCATCCCGCCGAAACGACGGGATCGGGCGGAGTTGGCGTTCCCGGCGTAAACCCACACCTTTACCTATTCAGTACTATACGCGAGCGGCACCTTCTGTCAAGGGGCAGACGAGGGAAAAACCGGGCGTCAGCCGTTAGGGAATGCGCATTGACCTGGCATCAATGGGGGTGGTAAGCATATAGGGTTGTGGGAACCGGTCCAATAGGGACAACCGGGGTTGGAGACGCAGATTGCCCGGAGAGTTGAGCGGGGTAGGCAGGAAGCTCCGCGTTCAACGACATGGGGACCGGTTAAGAACCGCTAACTGGCGTGGCCTCGTGACGGTCAACGCCTAGCGCAAATCGCGCATCTCACCGGAAAAGAATTCTGGCGCCGCGGACCCCCGCCTTGCGCCCAGAGGGTTGACCGCTGTGCCGGTCAACCACGGGCTGGCTGTGCTACGGCAGCCAGAGAAAATGAAGGAGCCTCGATGAAGCGGTCTTGGAAAGCATTGGCGGTAGCCGTTGTGGCGTTTCTTGGCGTGGCAGGTTGCAACGACTACGGGAGCACCTTCCAGAACAATACGGGAACGCAAATCGCATCTCTTTCGCCGTCGAATATGAACGCCGGCAGCCCGGGTTTCACGCTGCAGGTAAACGCGGCAGCCGGCGCCAACTTCGTGGCGAAGACGGTAGTCACCTGGAACGGGCAGAAGCTGGCGACCACGGTGCCTGCCGCGGATGTGAATGGAAACATACCGACGGTGACGGCCATGGTTCCCGCATCGCTGGTGGCTACCCCAGGCACGGCCACGGTCATCACGCTAAATCCGTTTTCGGGCTCGGGGAACAACGGGCTGTCGAACGCGCTTTCTTTTCAGATTAATCCAAAGGGCACGCCTGTCCCTGCGATTACCACGATTAGCCCCACTAGCGCTCCTGCGGGAAGTTCTTCCGTGACGCTGACTATTACGGGCCCCCTTCCAATGCCACCCTCTACGAGCCCAAGCTTTGTTCCAACCACTGACCCTTCGGGAGGCTCGGTGGTGAATTTCAATTTGCCGAGCAGACAAGTGACGCTGCCGGCTTCGATGATCACGACGACGCAAATTACGGCCACGATCGACGCGAGCCTTCTGGTAAACGATACCGGGCAACCGATTACGGCAGTCGTAACGGTTACGAATCCACCAACGCCTGCTCCGCCGAGTTGCGTTGTCAACTGCGCGGGGACGGGAGGGGGGACGAGCAACGGCGTGAACTTTACGATTGGCGCTGCCGGTGCGGCGGCCGCGAAAGTGGCGACGAATGTTGTGGAGGAGACCCCAGCGGTTAGCGCGGACGGGCGATACGTGTCCTACACTTCGTCACAGGATGGCCACACGCAAACATTTTTGCGTGACACTTGCGAAGGCGCAGCTTCGGGCTGTCAGGCGCACACAACGCTTTTGTCCGTCGCGGAGGATGGGACTTCCGGGAACAATGACAGTCACACACCGTCAATGAGTTCCGATGGGCGCTATGTGGCTTTCAGCTCGGCGGCGAGCAATCTGGCTCCAGGAGCGCTGGCTGGGCGTCAGGTTTATCTGCGCGACACATGTTTGGGTGCAACGGGACCCTGCACTCCTTCGACACAGCTGACCTCGACGGATGCGGGCGGAGCGCTGATGGGGACGGAAGCAATTCTGCCATCGGTCAGCAGTTCGGGGCGGTTTGTGGCGTTTGTTGCGGTGACGCCCACTCATGCTGTGAACCAGACGACCCAGGTGAGTTCCACGGGAAGCGCTAACAATAGCGGCTATCGCCAGGTATTTGTGCGTGATACGTGTCTTGGCGCCGCGAGTTGCACGCCGAAAACAACGCGCATTTCCCTGGAACCGGGGAGCACGCCCGCGAGCGGGAGTTTGCCCGCCGGGCCAGCCCAAAGCGGCAGCGGAAAAAGTGTAGCCCTTGCGGGGGCCGGAAGCGCGACGTTGTTCACGCGGTCGGTGGCTATCGACGACCGCGTGTTTCTGGCCATCACCAATCCACAGCAGTAGCTCGCAGCGAAGTCATCACGTCAAAGAGTAGGAGGCGCAGAAACTGCGCCTCTTTTTTATGCTCTCAAGCCCTTGTTCGAAGAACCCTGAGATGCGAGGCCGGAGAGTCTGCGAGGCTATAGAAATAGCCGGCGCATTGGCACCTGCACGCTGGACGGCAACGCCGATGTCGCGGAATTTCGGGGGAACGCGGCTACTGCGCAGCCGGCTTGTCAAAACGGATGAGGGCGATCTTGGTGCCGGTGGCATCCAGGGAGAGCGCTACGATGCGCACCTGTTGGCCGCGCTCGGCGACAAAGGCGATGTCGTTGTCTGAAACACGCACATCGCGAAAAATATCGGGGAGTGGCGTTTCGCCTGCGTCATGGCGCTTGAACTCCGGGCCCAGGTGTTTCGAGTACCAGTTATCGACGGAATCGCGTAAATCCGGGGAATGATAGTTTACGGAATCCATGCCGCGCTTGGCGTTTTGAATGGCTTCCGCGGAGGCCTCTTCTCCAGGCAGGATAAGCGACGCGTGGGGATAGAGAGGAAGCCCGGGGCCTACGGCGCCTTCTTTCTCCATCCGGTAACTTCCTATTGGCGTGCGAACCGTGTCCTTGTTCATGGAGGCCGACAACCCGACCGTGCGCGTGATGCGGGAGGCTAGGAACATGCCTCCGCCGAGCAGGACGCTAATACCGGCAAAAAACGCAATCATCATCCACAGTAGTGATTTGGACGAGGAAGATTCCCCGGCCGGTGTTTCCGCCATGACGTAATTCTCCCGGGCCGCAATACGAAAACAGGCGATAGATGCCCGGAACTAGTTTGGCAGAGGGAGCCTGCGTTAGGCCAGGAACAGCGCGGCGGTGTGTTCTATATGTTCCTGCTCCTTGGTGTAGGTGCGATTCCGGCAAACGCGAAACGCAGACCTGCGAGTTTGGTGCTTCTTCCCGGGCTTAGTTGAAGCGCACTTTTACGTCCGGGCGCTTTTCCAGATTAACGGTATCGACGAAACGGACTTGTCGGTCGTCGAGCGTGAGGATCATCGATTGGGTGCGAATGCCTTCGCCGAAAAAGCGCACGCCACGCAGTAGATTGCCGTCGGTCACGCCGGCGCAGGCGAAAATGATTTTCTTACCGGGTGCGAGGTCGTCGGTGTCGTAGATGCGTTTGGTGTCTTTCACGCCCATTTTAGCCAGGCGCTCTTCGTGCTCCGGCTTGCTGACTACCAGCCGAGCGAGAATCTGGCCGTTCAGGCAGCGCAGGGCTGCCGCCGTAAGTACACCTTCCGGGGCTCCCCCTATACCCATCACCGCGTGCACTCCGGTACCGACGACTGCGGCTGAAATGCCCGCGGAAAGGTCGCCATCGCCAATCAGGCGGATGCGCGCCCCTGCCGCGCGAATATCCTCGATGAGTTTTTCATGACGTGGCCGGTCCAGCACGATGATGACGAGATCCTCAACGTCGCGGTTCAGTCGCTTGGCTATGGATTTCAGATTGTCCGCGACCGGGGCATCGAGCTCCACCGCGCCTTTGCACGATGGTCCGACGACGATTTTTTCCATGTAGAGATCGGGGGCGTGCAGCAGGCCGCCGCGCTCGCTGGCAGCTAGGACGGCGATAGCTCCGGGCGCGCCGGTGGCGCAAAGGTTGGTGCCTTCGAGCGGATCGACAGCGATGTCCACCGCGGGGAAGAGCGCGTTGGGAGCATGCGTGGCCAGGCCGACCTTTTCGCCGATGTAAAGCATGGGCGCTTCATCGCGTTCGCCTTCGCCGATGACGATGGTGCCGTCCATTTGCACGGCGTCCATAGTCTTGCGCATGGCTTCCACGGCGACTTCGTCGGCTTTGTGACGGTCGCCAAAGCCCATGGTGCGGGCCGCGGCGATCGCGCCATTTTCCACGACGCGCAGAAATTCCAGACTTAATTGAGCTTCCATAGAACGAGCGCCCTCCGGCGGGTCCCGGCAGGGCCGGGACGGTCGCCAATGATAGGTCAAAGGGGAGTTGCGAGTCGACAGGAGACAGAAAGAAGTCACGGGCCGGCTCCGAAAAGGATAATGGCGGGCGGGGGAATTAGGGCTTTGCTGCCGCACGCGCTAGCGGCTGGAGAGTTGTGTTCACCAGAAAGGGATCGTCGAATTCGGTGGTGTCACCGGGACTTTTTCCCGCAACGGGCAGCAGGCGTGCTGAGAGTGGTTTGTGCCATTTGTACGCGAGGCTGGCCATGTCGCCGATGATCAAGGAGAGCTGCTCGACGGTGGTGTCACCGGGCAGAGGAATGGTATCGAAGCCGGTGCCGCATACCGCGGAATAATTTAGTAGTGCGTCCAGGGAGATGCGGCCTTCGCTCCAGCGCTGCGCGAGGCGCTTGTCTTCGAGGATGGGCAGCATCAATCCGGAATAGCCTGTCTGTTTTACGGAAATGCCTTTCAACCCTGCCGTGATGGTTGCTGCTGCGGTGAGCGTTCCGCTTGAGCCGACCGGCTGTGCAGTCAGATTCTCGATCGCCGCGCCTATGGAGACATCGCCTGCGGGCGCGGGCGACAGATCGATGCCCACATAGGCCCAGCCCATGTCGCGGTCCACGCGCTGCGCGAGGGCCTCTACGGCGGTCGCCTCGCTGCCCAATTTATCTGTGAGGCGTTGCCTGGCGGTGGCCAGGTCCGGCGCGTCCTTGAAGGCGGCTGCGACGACGTTGGCGGATTGCAATGCGACGGCAAACTGGTGGCCGAAGCCAGTGTGATACGCAGCCGGAAAAAACGGCGTCAGCGGCGAGACCATGGCAATCGCGGCGAAATGAAAATTTCCCTGGCTGTGCTCGGTGGTTTCAGAAAGTTTCTTCATCACGCGAGCGGCTGCGCCAACGGCGTTCCAGCGCACGCCGTCTTCTCCCGCGACGACCACGCTGGCATTAAGTTGTTTGGTGTTGCGCAGGATTTCGCCGACCAGATCAGCTTGGGCGTCGTTGTCGCCGGCATTCAGCATCGCTGGGCCGATAGCTGCGGCGAATTTTTCCTTCTCTGCCAGTGCGTCATATTCCTTGAAAAAGGCGACAGCTTGGTCGAATGTCAGTCCCTGCGTGTATTCCGGAAACGGTTGCGTGGCGATGCGGATGGTTTGCACTTCGTAACCGCGCGATTCAAAAACCGTGCGCGCGTATTTCAGCATCTTCAGTGTGTCGGCAATCTGTTCCTTATATTGCTCGCGGTCGAGAATGATGAAGGCGGTTATGGCGCGAATTTTGACTTTGTCGGAAGGCGTGGAGACTCTCTGCTGCGCTTGCAGTGATGCGCTGGAGGAAAGAGCGAAAGCTAGAAATAGCAAGAGAGCACGGAGGAACTCACGGGGATTGGGGGAAGCGCAAGGTCTCATGGATGTCGCTCCTGTAGGGGCGCAGCATGCTGCGCCCCTACAGACAGGATACAAGATTCAACTCGTCTGCAGATGCGTGGAAATAAATTTGTTGGGCGAGTATCGGCCCACACGCGCGGATCCTAGACAAACGCGGCAATGCCGGTGATGCGTTCGCCGATCACCAGTTTGTGGATGTCGTTGGTACCTTCGTAGGTGTAGACGCTTTCGAGGTTGTTCATGTGGCGCATGATGCAGTAGTCGTCGACGATGCCGTTGGCGCCGAGGATGTCGCGGGCCTTGCGCGCGGTTTCGAGGGCGATGCCCACGTTGTTCATCTTGAGCATGGAAATGTGGGCGGGATCGACTTTGCCGCTGTCTTTCAGGCGGCCGACGTGCAGCGCGAGCAATTGGCCTTTCACGATTTCGGTGATCATCCAGGCCAGCTTTTCCTGGACCAGTTGGTGCGACGCGATGGGCTTGTTGGCGAATTGCTTGCGCGTTTTTGCGTATTGCAGCGCGGTGTCGTAGCACGCCATAGCAGCGCCCAGCGCTCCCCAGCCGATGCCGTAGCGCGCCTGGTTGAGGCAGCCCAACGGGCCTTTTAGCCCGCTGACGTTCGGCAGCAAATTTTCTTCGGGAATTTCGCAATCCGTGAACGCCAGGCCTGATGTCACCGAGGCGCGCAACGACCATTTCCCGTGCACGTCCCAGGTCTTGAATCCCCGCGTGCCCTTCTCGACTAGGAACCCACGGATGCGATCGTCATCCCCCTTGGCCCAGACGACCGCGACGTCCGCGATGGACCCGCTGGTGATCCACATTTTTTCGCCGTTCAGGACGTACTTGTTGCCCTTCTTCACGGCGCGCGTCAACATTCCGCTGGGGTTCGAGCCGAATTGCGGCTCCGTCAACCCAAAGCAGCCGATGGCCTTGCCGGATTGCAATTGCGGGAGCCACTTGTCTTTCTGCGCGTCGCTGCCATACGCGTAAATGGGATACATCACCAGCGCGCTTTGTACCGAAACGAAGCTGCGCAGACCGGAATCCCCGCGCTCCAGCTCCTGTGTGACCAGGCCATACGCGACGTTGGACATGCCCGCGCAGCCATAACCGTGTAAATTTGCGCCGAAAAACCCCAGCTCGCCGAGCTGCGGCACCAGATGCCGGGGAAACGTTCCCTCGCGGCTGTGTTTTTCGATGATAGGAACGATCTCGTTCTCGACGAATTCGCGCGCCGTGCGCCGCACCAGTTTTTCTTCGTCGTTCAACTGCGAATCAAAATCGATGTAATCCACTCCGCCAAACTTGGCCATGCTCCGCTCCTTGCGCCGCGCGCCCGTCCAGTGTAGCAACGCGCCGGATTGGCCAGCAACCGCGGGGCGCTTGACGCGGAGCGCGGCGAGCGGCGACACTTTTTGTGAATTGCCGTTGTCTTTTAAATTGTTCTTGTCCCAAAAACGTACGCATATCGAGGGTCCGTGCCAAAAATACTCCCCGTGCCAGCGAAGCGGGCAGGGCGCCGCAACAAAACACTCTTGCGGCAGCCGCAAATCCTGATATTTGATGTGGATGGCGTTCTGGTCGACGTGCGCGGGACGTATTGGCGCTCGGCGCTGGACACGGTGCGCCACTTGACCGGCAAGCGCGTCACGTTCGCGGAACTCCACGAATGGAAAAGCAAGCCGGGTTTCAACGACGATTGGAACATGGTGTCGGCGTGGGTGACTTCGCTAGGGCACCCGGCGACTTACGCGGAGGCGCGCGCGGCGTTCGAGAAATTTTACTGGGGCACGGACGGCAAGCCCGGCAACGTGAGCAACGAAAAGCTGCTCATGACGCCGAAACAGATCGAGCGGTGGGCGCAGCGCTACGAATTGAATCTTTTCACCGGCCGCACACGTAGGGAGTTTTCGTTCACGTTTGAGGACTGGCCCGCCACCAAGTGCTTTCGCACCATCATCACCATGGACGACGCGAAGAGAAAGCCGCATCCTGAAGGCCTGCTGAAAATTCTTGGAAAACGCGATCCCTCGACGGCGCTCTATCTTGGCGACAATATCGACGACGCCCTCGCCGCGCGCGACGCCGAGGTTCCGTTCATGGCCATCATCGCTCAGGGCGAGGATCGCTACCGGCAGCGAGCCGCCCGCTTTCGCGAACTCGGCGCGATGGCCCTTCTCCCGCGCGCGCGGGATCTCAATGATTGGCTGGCACCGAGCTGAAGCGAACTCTTACGCGGTTTTTCTTGTAGATTAATAGGGGATGCGGGGACAGTCCACACTCGATATTCGGTTTGGCTTCTTAGCCCACATGCTCACGTACGGGAACCTTTTCCGACTAAGTAAGGAATTTCATTTGGGTGATGTCTCGTCCGAATGTCGTCGTGATCATGCTGAGAAGAGATAGTTTCCTGTCTGTCGCCGCTTTGGGCCTGTTTTGCGTCGCTGTCCCCCGATTTGCATACGCCCAAGCGGCCCCAGGCCCGCTTCCGCAGGTGCAATCCAAAGATGCGCCGCCTGCACAAGTAAGACCTGCAAAACCTCTTCCGCCGCCGCGGCAATCGATCCTCGGCGAATGGAAACTGAACCGGGATGACAGCGACGACCCCCGAGAGAAACTGCAGGACGCGCGCGCCGCAGAAAGCCAGGGCAGAGGTAGCGGTGGGCGCATGGGCGGGGGTTATCCCGGTGGCGGTGGAAGACGGGGCGGCTACGGCGGGCAATCCGAAAGCGACCAGGACCGCCAGAGAATGCAGGAGCTGCTCCGGCCGGCGAATGCCGTCACGCTCGGCATGACCGGTGCGGAAGTCGACCTGACGGATGATGCCAACCGCAAGCGCGCCTTCATGACCGACGGACGAAAATTGCAGAAATCGAAAGATCCCGCCTACGAAGAAATCGCGGCGCATTGGGATGGCAGCCGGCTGGTCACCGATGAAAAAGACGCGCGCGGACAAAAGCTGAGCCGCAGCTTTGAACTGACGGCGGATGGACGCCAACTCTACGAAACGGTGCACCTGACTGTCGGCCGCAACAATTCCAGCGTTGTGATTCGCTACGTCTACGACATCGCTCCGCAATCCAGGCAATGAGCTTGGTGAAGATGCAAGTCCGCACCGTGGCTCTTGGGAACTGCGTAGACTTCTGTCACGCGTTTGACGGGATACCGCTGCGGATGCTATAAAATGGGGTTTCGAGTCGGCAGCTCAAAGCCCACCGTGGTCCCGTTCCGGGTCGGGGCACGGCGCGGCTGCCAACCTTGAGGATCAGGCGACACATTTAGATGCAAGAGATTGTTCACCAACTTGGGGAACTGTTCCTTCAGGCTGTGCCCACAGTCCTGATTATCCTCCTTTTTTACATCATCTTACGGGCGATTTTCTTCAAGCCGCTGCTGAAAGTGATGGCTGAGCGCGATTCCCGCACCGTGGGCGCCCAGAAGGCCGCCGAAGCCGCCCAGGCCGCGGCTGCCGACAAGGTGAAGCAATATCAGGAAGCCCTCAATCAGGCACGCGGGCAGGTGTATGCCGAGCAGGAAGTCACCCGGAAGAAACTGCTCGATGAGCGCGCCGCGCACTTGAAGGAAGCACGCACGGCGGCTGCCGCCGAAGTCAGCGGCGCAAAAAATCGCGTGGCCGGGGAGCTCAACGCGGCGCGCCAGGATATTCAAGCCAGCGTCGCGCAACTCGCAGCCGAAATTGCTCGCCGCATCCTGCAAGCCCCGCCGCGTCCGGGCACTCCCGTGGGAGGAACTCGATGACGCAGGCTCGCACTAGCCGCTTTGCGGTTAACCGAAAGCATCTCGTCCGTACCGTGAGTGTGCTCGCAGTTTTGGTTTGCGCGGCAATCAGCGCGCACGCCGCGGAAGAAGGCGGCAACGCCTCGGCCGAACACGCCACGGAGATTTTCAAGTGGATCAACTTCGCCATCGTCGCGGGCGTGATTGTATGGGTTTTTGGAAAAGTGCTGCCATCAAAATTCCGTGCCAATGCGGAGACCATCAGCTCCGCCATCACGAAAGCCACGGCAGCCAAAGCCGCGGCCGATGCGCAACTCCGCGACGCGGAGACCAAGCTTGCCAATCTCCAGAAAGAAGTTGCCGAGCTGCGCGCCCTGTCCGAGCGTGAATCCGCCGCTGAAGTGGAACGCATTCGCGCCGCGACGCAATCCGACGCCAAGAAAATCTCCGCGGCAGCCAGCGCCGAAATCGAAGCCGCCGAACGCGCCGCACGGCTTGAATTGAAAGCCATCGCTGCAAAGCTGGCTGTCGATGGCGCGGAATCGCTGCTCGCACAACAGCTCACGCCCGCGGCGCAGGAAACTCTCGTCGGGAACTTCGTGAAAAGTCTCGAAGGAAGGCCGAATTGAAGTCCGCCAGCCTCCAGTATGCCAACGCACTTGCCGACATCGCGCTCGCGCAAGGCGCCGCCGAGCCGACCGCGAAGCAGCTTGCCGATTTCGCCGCGGCTTACGCGGAATCCGCCGAGCTACGCACTTTTCTTGCAAGCCCCGCCGTGAGGCTGGAAGACAAGCATGGCGTGATCGAAAAGCTCGTGGCGCGCTTGGGTGCCAGCCGCATTATCCGCAATTTTCTTTTTCTGATCGCCGACAATCATCGCTCGCACATCCTGCCGGAAATCGTGGCCGCGTTTCAGCAGGTGGTGCGGCAGCGCCAGGGGCTGGCCGAAGCGGAAATCTCGTCGGCCGTCGAAATGAGCCCGGCGCAAAGAACCGAGCTGATGAAAACGCTCGAGCGCCTCACCGGAAAAAAGATTGAAACAAAGTATTCGCTCGATCCCGCGCTGCTGGGCGGCGCGGTGGTGCGCATCGGCGACACGATTTACGACGGCTCGCTGCGCAGCCGGTTGAACGAAATGCGCGCGCGCCTCGCGGCGGAATAAGGGGCAATTCGCAAACGGCGGGTTTTAACACGCTGCTGCTGGAAAAATCAGGGATTCAGCGACGGAGCAGGCATGGCCAAAATCAAGGCAGACGAAATCAGCAAGATTCTGCGCGAGCAGATTGAAAATTACGAGCAGACCGTTTCGGTCGACGAAGTCGGCGCGGTCATCAGCGTCGGCGACGGCATCGCGCGCGTTCACGGCCTCGAAAAAGTCATGGCTGGCGAGATGCTCGCGTTCCCGCACAATGTTTACGGCATCGCGCTCAACCTCGAAGAGGAAGAAGTCGGCGTGGTCCTCCTCGGCGAATCGCAGGAATTGAAGGAAGGCGACGTCGTCAAGCGCACCAACACGATTATGTCCGTGCCCGTTGGCGAAGCGCTGATCGGCCGGGTGGTGAATCCGCTCGGCGAACCAGTCGATGGCAAAGGCCCCATCGCTTCGAAACAGCGCAACGCGCTCGAGCGCATCGCTCCCGGCGTGCTGGACCGCCAGCCCGTGCGCGAGCCTCTACAAACCGGTATCAAGGCCATTGACGCGATGATCCCCATCGGCCGCGGCCAGCGCGAATTGATCATCGGCGACCGCCAGACGGGCAAAACCGCCGTTATCCTCGACACCATCATCAATCAAAAAGGCGGCGACGTTATTTGCATTTATTGCGGCATCGGTCAGAAACGCTCGACGATCGCTCAGGTGGTCAAGACGCTCACTGACGCTGGCGCGATGGATTACACCATCATCGTGGCCTCTTCGGCGGCCGAGCCCGCTTCGCTCCAGTACATTGCGCCGTACGCCGCCTGCGCCATGGGCGAATATTTCCGCGACAGCAAGCGCCACGCCATCACGTTCTACGACGATCTTTCCAAACACGCGCAGGCCTATCGCGAAATCTCGCTGTTGCTGCGCCGCCCGCCGGGTCGCGAGGCGTTCCCAGGCGACGTGTTTTATCTCCACTCGCGTTTGCTGGAGCGCGCCGCGAAACTGAACGATAAGCTCGGCGGCGGCTCGCTTACTTCGCTGCCGGTTATCGAAACGCAGGCCGGCGACGTTTCGGCGTACATTCCGACGAACGTCATTTCCATTACCGACGGCCAGATTTATCTCGAAGCCGACCTTTTCAACGCTGGTATTCGCCCTGCCATTAACGTGGGAATTTCCGTCAGCCGTGTCGGCGGGAACGCGCAGATTAAAGCGATGCGCCAGGTGGCTGGTTCGCTGCGGCTCGACATGGCGCAGTTCCGCGACCTTGCGGCCTTCGCGCAGTTCGGCTCCGACCAGTTGGACAAAGTAACACAGGGTCAGCTCGCCCGCGGCCAGCGCCTGACCGAAGTGCTCAAGCAGGATCAGTACGTGCCGCTGCCCGTGGAGAAGCAGGTCCTGAGTCTTTACGTCGCGACCAGCGGTTTCCTCGACACCGTGCCCGTTGAGGAAGTTCGCCGCTTCGAGCGCGAGTTTTTCCAGTTTGTCGAGACGAACCACTCTTCCATCCTAAAAAATATCTCGGAGAAAAAGGCTCTGGACGACGCCATCAAGGCGGAAATCAAGAAAGCCGTCGACGGTTTCAAAGAACGCTTCAGTGCCGCCGTGGCTGCGGCAGCGAAGTAAGGAACATAGCGTAACGGCCGCTCATGCCCACACTTCTCGATTTCCGGCGCCGCATCCGCTCGGTGAAAAACACCCAGCAGATCACCCGCGCGATGAAATTCGTCGCCGCGGCCCGGCTGCGCCGCGCGCAGGAAGCGGCCATCGCCGCGCGCCCGTATGCCAAGGAGCTCGCGCGGATGTTGCGCTCCATTATGTCGCGCATCGATGAACCGCAGCACCCGCTGCTCGCCAAACGCGCCGAAGAAAAAATTCTGGCGATTGTCCTGACCGGCGAACGGGGCCTGGCCGGCGCTTTCAACTCCAACATTCTTCGCAAGGCCAACGAATTCTTCCGTGCCAACAAAGGCAAGAAAATTTCGGCCCTGCCTGTCGGCAAAAAAGGCCGCGATTCGTTAAAGAAAGCCGGCTTCAATATCGTAGCGGAATATGTAAACGTTCTTGCCCGCGTTGATTTCGCCACCGCGCGCGAAATTTCGGCGCTAGTCACCGACCTCTACGTCAAGGAAGAGATCGATTCGGTTTACATCGTCTTCAGCGAATTCAAAACGGTGATGACGCCACACCTCGTCGTCGAAAAGCTTCTTCCCGTCGAAGCCATTCGCGCGGAGGAGGAAACTGCCTCCGAGCAGACGTCTGCGCAGATCGATTACATCTACGAACAGCCCGCCGAGCAGCTCCTGGGAGAATTGTTGCCGCGCTATATCGAGACACAAGTGCTCCGAGCCATGCTCGAATCTTCCGCGGCGGAACACGCTGCGCGCATGACGGCGATGGAATCCGCCACCAAGAATGCCGGCGACGTCATCGAGGCGCTTACGCTGCACATGAACAAAGTGCGCCAGGCGGCCATCACGAAAGAAATTATTGAGATTGTAAGCGGCGCGTCGTACGGCGCCTAGGAGAAAGCAGCATGGCAGAGAAATACGCAGGCGTCGGACACGTCGTTCAGGTCATCGGGCCTGTGCTGGACGTGCAATTTGAGGCGGGCCACCTGCCCGCGATTTACAATGCCGTTCGCATTACCAGCGAAGGCTACAACATTCCCGAGCCGCTCGACGTCACCGCCGAAGTCCAGCAGCACTTGGGCGAAGGGCGCGTCCGCGCCATCGCTATGGAGCCCGTCGAAGGCATGGTCCGCGGCATGAAGGCCTACGATCTCGGCAAACAGATTGAAGTTCCCGTCGGCCGGCCAACGCTCGGCCGCGTGATGAACGTCCTCGGCAAGCCCGTCGATCAGCTCGGACCCATTGTCAGCGACACTTACTACCCAATTCACCGCCCCGCGCCATCTCTGGAAGATCAATCCACCACACTGGAAATGTTCGAAACCGGCATCAAGGTTGTGGACCTCATCGAACCGTACCTTAAAGGCGGAAAGATTGGTCTCTTCGGCGGCGCGGGCGTGGGCAAGACCGTGCTCATTATGGAACTCATCCATAACGTCGCCATGAAGCACGGCGGCGTGTCGGTATTCGCGGGCGTCGGTGAGCGTACGCGTGAAGGTAACGACCTCTGGCTGGAAATGTCGGAGGGTGGCGTCATCGTTCCCGGCAATTCGGAAAAATCACGCGCCGCGTTGATCTATGGCCAGATGACCGAACCGCCCGGCTCGCGTCTCCGCGTCGGACTGACGGGCCTCACCGTCGCCGAATACTTCCGTGACCAGGAACATCTCGACGTGCTGCTCTTCATCGATAACATTTTCCGTTTTGTGCAAGCGGGCTCGGAAGTTTCAGCTCTCCTTGGCCGCATGCCGAGCGCCGTCGGTTATCAGCCGAACCTCAACACGGAGATTGGCGAATTGCAGGAGCGCATCACTTCCACGAAATCCGGATCGATCACTTCGGTGCAAGCCATTTACGTGCCCGCCGACGACTATACGGACCCGGCGCCAGCGGCCACGTTTTCTCACCTTGACGCTACCACCAACCTCAGCCGTCAAATCGTCGAGCGCGGCATTTATCCCGCTGTCGATCCGCTGGCCAGCTCTTCGCGCATTCTGGACGCGCGCATCGTCGGCGCCGAACATTACGCCGTCGCCCGCGGCGTAAAGTCCATTCTCCAGCGCTACAAGGATCTCCAGGACATCATCGCCATTCTTGGGATCGAGGAGCTTTCCGACGACGACAAGCGCACCGTGGCCCGCGCGCGCAAGATCGAAAAGTTCCTTTCGCAGCCCATGTTCGTCGCCGCGCAATTCACCGGCCTCGAAGGTAAGTACGTCAAGATCGAGGACACTGTCCGTAGTTTCAAGGAAATCGTCGAAGGTAAATACGACGAAGTTCCCGAGCAGGCTTTTTACATGGTCGGCACCATCGAGGAAGCGCTCGAAAAGGCCGAGAAAATGAAGGCGAGCGCCTAAGCGCAAATGCTGCCTGAGTCCATCGAACTCGTGGTCGTCACTCCGGAGCGCCAATTGCTCCGCGGCAAGGCCTTGGAAGTGCAACTCCCAGGCGAAAGCGGTTATCTAGGAATTTTACCGGGACACGCGCCGCTCATCACCGAACTTGGAATCGGCGAGCTTTCCTATCACGATGCCAGCGGCAAAGAATCCGAGCACATGGCCATCATTCGAGGGTTTGCTGAAGTGCTTTCCGATCGAGTGACAGTCTTGGCCGAAACCGCCGAGCGCGCCGAAGAGATCGATCTCCAACGGGCGAAGGATGCTCTGGCTCGCGCGGAAAAGCGCCTTGCCGCTAACGATCCGAATATCGATTGGGACCGCGCCAACATCGCGCTGCAGCGCGCGCTTATCCGTATTCAAGTTGCGACCAAGCGCCGTAGCGCGCTGGTCGCTGGCTCCTGAGCCATTCTCGTTTTTTTTACTTTGAACGTGCTCTTGCGGCTTCCGGCAGCAGGCATCTAATCGATCAGGGGGCGCCATGGACACCATCACGATGTACACCACCAACTGGTGCCCGGATTGCTACCGGGTGAAAGCGTTCCTCAAGGCACGCGGGGTGGAATTTCGCGAAATCAATATCGAAAAAGATCCAGCCGCTGAAGAAATCGTCATCACCGCCAACCGCGGCAAGCGCAAAGTGCCAACGCTCCTGGTGGGTGACCGCTATTTCGCTTGCAGCCCCTTTAATGCCGCGCAGTTGGCTTCCGAGCTGAACATTCCTCTCAATCGGTGAACCGCAATCGCGCCGGGCCGTGATCCAGCGTCCGCTCAGTTCACGGCAATTCCGCGTGCCCAGACATTTGTGACATGCAGCGATTCGTCGAGAAGCACGATGTCCGCGTCCGCGCCTTTGCGCAGCGCACCCTTCTTGAATTCGATTCCCAACAACGAAGCCGGATTCAGTGTCAGCATGCGCGCCGCATCCGCAAGCGGCGTTCCCAGCGCCACGATGTTTCGTAGCGCCCGGTCCAGCGTCAGCGTGCTTCCCGCCAGCTTTCCCTCGGCGTTGCGGCACACGCCGCCGCTTACCGTAACTTCGAGTTTTCCCAGTGCGTACTTTCCATCCGGCATTCCCGTGGCCGAGATTCCATCGCTCACAAGAATGACGCGCTCTGCGCCTTTCGCTTGCAGCAAGAGACGCATCGCCGCTTCATCCACGTGTACGCCATCCGCGATGAGTTCGGCGCTCACTTCGGGTGTCGTCAGCACGGCGCCAATCACGCCGCTATCGCGGTGCGTAAACGGCCGCATCGCGTTATAAACATGCACGGCATGCCGCGCTCCGTGAGAAATCCCCAGACGCGCCTGCTCGTAGGTCGCATCCGTGTGGCCCATGGCCACGACCAGCCCCGCCTTGCGTGCTGCGTCGATGCACGGCATTGCGCCGAGCAACTCCGGTGCAATCGTCAGAATCTGCGCATGACCCGCGGCGCATTTTAGGAATTTCCCCAGCAAATCCGCCGACGGCAGTTTGATCCATTCAACAGGATGTACACCCGGCCGCGCGGCGCTGATGAACGGTCCTTCAAAATGAAGGCCCAGAACTTCCGCGCGAGCTTCATCCGTTTCGTGTTGCCGCGAAATGTAACTTGCAATTCCTTCTACGCTTCGGCAGGTATCATCGGGGCTCGCCGTCACCGTCGTCGCCACGAAAGAAGTCGTTCCGTGCCGCGCCACGGTGCGCGCCACCGCGGACAACGCTACCACGCTGCCCTCCATTACGTCGTGCCCGCCGGCTCCGTGGATGTGCACATCCACAAACCCGGGCAGTGCGATCTTGCCCGTGGCCGTGATTTCACGCGCGCCGGCCGGCAAGGTCATCGATTCACGCGGCCCGATGGTTTCAATCGTACCGTCACGGATCAGAATCCCTGCACCCGGAATTTCCGCGCCAGGAGTGATTGCCAGTTGCACATGAAGGAGATATGTCGTCATAGGCCGAACATCATCGTAACGGAAATACTTCGGCCCGCAAAACAGAACGGGCGGAGCTTGTGTCCGCCCGCCGCAAAAATTCTGCTGAAGTTGCTTGAAGAACGGATTACATGCTTTTCGCTGGTGCCGCCATGTCGATGCTGCTCAGCTTGAGCGTATCGCCATCCACCGAGCCCTTCACCGTGACGTGGTGCCCGGCATGCGCTGCCACTTTTTCCTGGTCGTCGATGGCATAAACCTTCTTGTCCGCGTCATTCACGAACACGTACTTGGCGCCTTCTTTCACGCACTTGATCGTGCATTCCCGGGCCCCATCGTGGGCGGCCTTCACGCCACACTTGCTGTCCGCGATGTACCCGGTCCATGTGCCGTCCGCTGCCATCGCAAGCGCTCCCGCGAAGAGCGTTGCTGCCACCGCCGCCGCAAAACGTGCTTTCATTTTTTCCCCCTCATGATTCCGTACTGCAATGCCTTCATGCTACTGCCGTCGGCAAGACTGTCATACTGCCTGGAAGCTGTCCAGAATGATTGCTCTGATTTTTACCAACATCCCTGTTCCCCGGCTTCTCGC
>Ga0210410_10000473_pt1 | contig 45079 bp, 32 predicted proteins | sample IncBWC4MmetaG_FD_161058 | JGI IMG/M metagenome (GOLD analysis project Ga0210410, IMG submission 161058) | Forest soil microbial communities from Barre Woods Harvard Forest LTER site, Petersham, Massachusetts, United States - Inc-BW-C-4-M | ecosystem: Environmental > Terrestrial > Soil >...
TTTGCGCCGGCGGTTCAGCCCACGCTGTATCCAGAGTCTGGTAAGGCAAGGTCGGCGCTAGCCAAAGCGAAGCTAGCATAGATCTCCAGATAGTGCAACGAACTGGGTCGGCGCGGTTTCGTTGAGATTGACGTTCGACATGGCTCTTCTCCGGTGATGCTGATTGCGTCTCCAAGTCACGCTGAGATCCGCTCAAGGGCCACTTACTTCAATTTGATAGATCTCTTTCAGCGTTGTTCCTGACCCTCGGCTTAGACCATAGAATCTTCGCCTGCATGTGTTCTTGAATGATTCTGCTGTTTTAGGCCTGGTCTGCTGTGTCGTACGTATGGCTGCCTACCGTCTTATCAACGCGGCTACGCTGGAAGAAGTGATTTCGTCTCTCTTGTTTTGCCTAATGACTCTGTTGCCAATCATCGGATCAGAATTGGACCGGATCCGTTCCATTTGCAGCACATGAAGAAACAAGCCTGGCGTTCCCCAACTGCTCGCGTCTCCAACGTCCCGGACTTACCCCAACACAGTTGACAAATGTTCGCGTCATCGCCGACTGATCCGCGAATCCCGACAGTATCGCAACATCACTGAGCGAGATCTTTCCTTGCATTAGAAGCTGTTTCGCTAACGAGACGCGTTGCCCTATGACCCATTGAATCGGTGACACTCCAAAGCTCACCTTGAATGAGCGAGCAAAATGGCTCGTGGAAAGCTCGCATTCCCTTGCAAGTTGCTGCACGCGAATATTGCCGTGGAGGTGCGCTCGAAGTATCTCTTGAGCCCGACGCATCTGCCACGGTGCAAGGCCTCCAACCGGGACAGCGGATAGTCTCTTGATTCCCGCGTAACGATCCAACAGATGTGCTCCCAGCAACAGACTCAGACAGTCCAGGGCCAGAGGGGAAGTAGCGCCATTGGGATGGATATGGGGCAGTACGTTTTTCGCGAACTGCGACATGGTAAGGTCCATTTCGCCGAGCACGAAGCGATACGTATCGACGGGTGCCAGTTTGTGATCCTGTGCGATGTCGTCCAGTCCCGCGCGTGGGATGTGAAAATGGAGGAAATCAAATCCCGAACCGACAAAGCACCTGGGGTTTGCGCGTGCGTCTAGAACGCTGGTTGCGAAGGCTGGAAGCGCCGGTGTCTTCACAGCCTTGCCGTTGAAGCGATGCTGAAAATCTTTCGCGGCAATCGGTTTGATGGCTACCGCCATAAGCACTGCGGGTCCTGGCGGGACAGTCTCCGTGAAATCTGAGAGCCCAACGCCGGAACTTATCCGAGTGATCGCAAAGGTCGACTTCTCCGGCCAATCCAGCGTCAAACACCCGCCTGCCGCCACTCGAAATCGGGAGATGAGTTCCCGTCCATACATGCCTTGCTGATCAGTGCTTTTCATATCGGATTCCTACCTCATCCTGGGACTATCTGGCCAAGTTGTCGCCATTGATCTGATGTTTCGCGAGGACTGGAGTTTGATGATGCCAACCCGCTCTCAAACGTCAAAGTGATATCAAAAAAGAAGCTATTCGCTTTTCATTCAGGGCTTCGGCTCAACCGCCTTTCCGTGCGAGGCGTAATGCTTTGCCAAGACGACCGGTCATAGTATACTCCGCCACCCGATCACTCCAGTCCCGCGCAAAGGGCGTAGTTGTGGTGAAGCTGATGATGGGTGTAGATCGGGATGAAGCAGAAAACTTCTTGTGCAATCTCGTCCGCGGTAGGCACGCTTAACCATCTCCAAAACAGTAGCCAAAATAGGCATTGGTGGTCAGATATCGTGGCTCGGAAGGACTATCCTCAAGCTTCTTGCGTAAGTTACTGATAACGACCCGCAGGTGGTCCCGGTTGGCTCTGGACTCCTGACCCCAGATAGCAGCGAGCAGAGTGGAATGGGAGATTGGGATGCCGGGCTGCTGCATCAGCAGCTTGAGCACCCGAAATTCGGTAGGCGTAAGCGACACCTCGGACCCTGCTTTCTCCACTCGATGTCTAGCCGGGTCGAGCACGATCTCTCCTACAACGGAGCGTTCCGCCGTCTCAATGACCGGCGTGTGAAAACGCCGGATCGCTGACCGAAGCCGGGCCGCAAGTTCGCGTTCCACAAATGGGCGAGTCATATAATCGTCAACCCCGGCCTCGAAGGCCGACACTTTTTTCATCGAAGAACCATTTGAGCTGATAACGAGAATCGGAAGGCGCGGATCAACAGTGCGAAACTGTTTACAGACAGCGGCCCAGTCGTTTCCGAAGACGCGGCACTCCAGAAGAATGGCCTCGTAGTCAACCATGCGCATGCGTCTCATCGCATCTTCGCCATTCGCTGCTTCTCCCACATCAAATCCTAACGCTTCAAGGGTTCGCCGAAGCCAAGAACGTGCCGTCGCTTTTTTTGCAAGAACAAGAACTTTTTCCGAGTCTCTACTCATTTGACTATGCTCATTTGCAGTCCTGCGAATACCTCCTGGAGTTAAGGAAAGCATCGCGCGTAAACCATCTCGCCTATCGACCGACTTGCCGAAAGCAACTCGGCAGGTCGGTCCTCGGGTTATGGTTTCCAAACAACGCTAGAACTCAAGACGTAGCGCAGCTTGCCCAGTGCGGTTTCCGGCGCTCTCCGCCGTCTGCGCCGTGGTGAGCACGCCGAAGGACGCCGGGGTGCTAATGTCGGTCACCGGGGGAGCAAAGTTCGTGTGGTTCAGGACATTCGTGAACGTCACCTCGAAGCGCAGATTCCAGTTGTCGTGGATATGCGTCACCTTGGCCAGCCCCGCATTGACGGCAATCGTTCCGGGGCCTTCCAGGCTGCCGACACTTGCGTTACCAACCCGTCCGGCGTTGACTGGCGGAGGCGCAAAGGCGGCGAGGTTAAAGTAGTTGGCGTTGGTCCGGTGCACGGGAATGGGATTGCCCACGCGGTCCGGACGTACCACGGTCGTGCCCATGGCGGCGGGGCCGGTGTTGGTCTGGTCCTGGGTGACGCTCATCGTCGGGGTCAGGTAAGGCCCGGTCTCCAGCAAGGTAATGGTATTCGCATTCCATCCGCCGAATATCCCGTTGACAACCGGCAAATGGCTCGACCATTGGCGGCCCTGCCCGAACGGCAGCTCATAGGTTCCCGTCAGGAGAAAACGGTTGCGGCGCGTTCCGACGACATTGCCTTTGTTGCCCCCGATGTTGAAACGGTCTTCGTCTCCCAGGCCGTAGCGGGTCTCGTTCTGGAAGGCGGTCGGCGCGTCGCCCTGCGCGTCGCTCAGGTCGTGCGCCCAGGTGTAGTTCGCCTGGTAGGTAAGCCCGTGGCCGGTTCGGTGCGTGGCCTGTAGTTCCATTGCGTGGTAGCTCTGATGCCCCAGGTTCTCCGTGGAGTAGATGACTCCCCAGTTCGGATAAGGGATGGGATTCGGGTTGGGCGAGACCGTCGATGGCTTCAGTTGGTTCCAGTTCACGGTCACGTTCAGGCGATAGGAGCTCATGCCCACATAGCTGATGCGGGCCGCTGTGTTCGATGTGATCTGGCGCTCCATGGTCACGTTCCACTGCGCCACCTGCGCGTCGCGGTAGAGCGGATCGGTGGCCTGCTGGATGACTCCGCCGCCGACCGGCACCTGCCCCGCCAGTCCGGGAGGAGCAACCTGCGGAAAGGCGAAGGACGGCGCGCCGCTCGCATTCATGTTGGTGTAGTAGAAGACCGACGACGTCGGATTGCTTTCGTTGTTGTTCTGTAACTGTCCCAGCGCGGTCACAGTGAAGATTCCGAAGCCGGCGCGGACGACGGTTTTGCCGTTGCCGAACGGCCGATAAGCAAGGCTCACGCGGGGATCGACGTTGAAGGGATAAGTCTGGCGCAGCCCCTTTGGCAGTCCCTCATCCGTAGTGGAGACGACCTTGGTGCAGGGCAGCGAAGGCGAGGGAGCATAGCCTACGTCGGCGGGAGCGGACCATCCATCCGGCGCCGCATTGCAGGCGTTGAACGATTGCAGGAAGGCGAGCACCGGCCCCTTATCCACCCCAGCGTAGAGATTGTGATTCACGATCACGGTGTTCGTCCTGGGGTCAAAGTTGGCCTGTTGTCCATTCACGTCCACGAACGGCGGAAGAATCTCCCAGCGGAGACCAAAGTTCAGAGTCAGCCGATTATTAAGCTGCCATTCGTCCTGTCCATAAAATCCGTACTGCTGGCCGCCGGCGTTATTGCGTGGGCCAGTGGTGGCAAAGTACGTTGTGTTGGGAATGCCCAGCAGAAGGTCACCGAAAGAGCTGCCCGTAAAGATGTTCTGGTTGAACGTAAACAGCCCGTAGTCGTCCGACGGCGTTTCGATCTCCGGCACCGCAAAGCGCACCCAGCGAATATCAATGCCGCCGCGGATAGTGTGCCTACCATGCGTCCATGTGATGTTGTCGGCCAGCTCATTGGTGCTTGATTGCGTGGGGCCGACGTGGTCTCTGCCGATGGACGTGAAGTTCGTCCCGTCGGAGAAGACAACGCTGGGGAAGCCGCCATCCGTGGGATGGTGCGAGACGTCGATACCCTGCAATTCGAGCTGATTTATCGCCTGCGCACCTTCGATGGAGAAGGACGGCGCGAGGATTGTGTGCGTAAACCCAAAGCGGAATTCATTCACCAGGTGGTTGGTGATTGTGTAGTTGTGCGAGATAAGGAAGCTACGGTCGTGCTCCGTATCCACGTCGTTCGGCAGGAGCGGATTCACAGTGTTGACCCGCAGATTCTTCCAGTTGTAGCGGGAGAACACCTGCTGCTTTTGGTTGATCGTGTAGTCAATGCGGCCGTCTAAGCCGTTGGTGCTGGAAGGAATCGGGACCAGTGTCTGGTAGTTCAGTCCTCCGCCCAGATTGGTCGCATTCGGCAGCGGATAGTAGTGATTCAGCAGCGCCAGGGACGACTGGTTGAGCGATGTAGCGGGGATCCGGTAATTGGCAAACGGCTGCCCGGTGGAGAGCGAGCCGGTGGCCGGATTGATGAGGCAGCCGGCGTTGGTGGAACAATTCGGATTGGCCGTGTTGACGGGGATCGTCGCGGCCAAATCGCTCAGGTCACCGGTTCTGTCTAGCGCCGTCGGAACCGCGTACTGCTCGGTCTGCGAGGTGCTTTTGCGGTTTCCTTCGTAGTCGACGAAGAAGAATGCCTTGTTGTGCCCGTTGTAGAGATGAGGCACGACAAGCGGGCCGCCCAGGCTGCCGCCGAAGGTGTTGAAGCGCATTGGAGCCTTTTCCGGGAAGTTATAGGTATTCGCGTTCAGCACGTCGTTTTGCAGGTACTCGAAAAGGCTGCCGTGGTAGTCATTGGTGCCGGCCTTGGTGGTGAAGGTGACGTCTCCCACCTGGGAGAACTCGGCATTGTTGTTGAAGGCCGTGACCTTCAGCTCAGAGATCCCCTCGGACGACGGATAGGGGTTGGCCCCGGCGGCGCCGGCTGCCAGTGATACGCCGCTGTTGAAAATGTTGACCGTCGAGATGCCGTCCACGGAAAAGCCAATCATGTTGCCGGTCGCGCCGCCGATGGCGAAGTTGCCGGAGCTGTCTTGCTGCACGTTGGCCGATGCAGCCAACGCAGAGACCGGGCTGGTCGTGGCAGCGCGATAATTCAGTGGCAGCTGGCCGATCGATTCGGTGCTTTTCATGTCGCCTAACGTTGCATTTTCGGTGTTAATCTCGGCAGCAGCAGCACTCACCTCTACCGTCGTCGCCTGTGTCGCATTCTGCATGGTGAGTTCGAAGCGCAGGTCCTGCCGGGCGGCGAGGACGATTCCGACAAGCTGCGTGTCCGCAAATCCGTCGCGCGTTGCGTGCAGGCTATAAGTGTCGGCTTTCACATTTTCAAAGATATAGTTTCCAGAATCATCGGAAGTGACGGAACGATCCGTGCTCTGATTGATGCTGTGTAGGGTCACCTGCGCGCCCGGGATCACTGCACCGGACAAGTCGTGCACAACACCTCGAATGCTCCCGAACGTAGACTGGCCAAGACACCTGCTCGAACACAGGAGTATGGCAAGGACCGCAATGGCAATTCCCGCTGTGTGAAGCCGGCGTGGCGCCGCAGTGAGGTGTGAGGTGCGAGAACTCTGCTCGCGAGATTTCTCAACATCAAGAAGCCACTGCCGCGTCTGCTGCGCCCGCAAGAGGACAATCGCTTGGCTGTGAAATTCTTCTGCTGAGGTTCCATAAGTATTCATATCTGTCTCCTAACCGGAATTCATACCCGGCTAGAGATATGGAAACTCGCAACCCACAAGGAAGGCATAAATGAACATGCTCAAAGGTGTTTGTTCCCAATTTGTTGCGACCTTCAGCCACACGAACGACACAGCAGACTAGGCCTAAAACAGCAGGATCATTCAAGAACGGATGCAGGCGAAGATCCTATGGTCAAGCAGAGGGCTCAGAAAAAACCCTGAAAGAGATCGGAAGGAAGAGACGCTGTGCCCAATGCACGCAGCCGTTCGGTTGTGCTGGTTTTATTTGCTTGTGCCTTTTTAATCGGCTTCGGCATGGTTGCGAACCAGCATCTGAACCTCGCGACAGCGATCTCGGTTTATCTCTTCGTCACGCTGGCCATAGCGGACAAAGCCGGTTTTGCGGAAGCAAGTATTGTCTCAATCGTCGCGACTTTATCCCTCGAGTATTACTTTGCTCCACCGCTATTCAGTTTTCGTGTCGATCGACCTGAAAACTGGGTTGCCCTCGCCACATTTGAAGGCATTTCACTCATGGTGAGCCGCCTCTCGAATCAAGCGCGCCGGCATCAACTCATGCTGGAAAGGCAGAGCATCGAGCACAAGGCGCTTTATGAACTCTGCCGTGACATGCTCTTCCTTGATTGGAAGCAGTCTCCAGAACGACAGCTCTGCGTTCTGATCAAGAGGAGTTTTCCTCTTGAGGGTGTCGCACTCTGGAATGCATATGAAGACACGCTCTCGTGTTTCGGTGAAACCCCGAACGCAAAAGACGAAACCAAAGCCGTCTATTCCAGCGAGCGCAATTATGACGATATCTTCAATCACACGGCGTTTCGTGTTTTGTATGACGGAACTCGCGCTGTCGGCGCGTTGGCGCTCTATGGACACTCCATCGATTCGTTGAGCATCAACTCGATCGCTTCGATAACCGCTATGGCGATCGAACGCACCCGATCGCTGGCCGTAGAGATGAATCTAGAGGCAGAACGGCACTCCGAGCAGCTACGCTCTGCCCTGCTCGATGGCCTGGCTCATGCGTTTAAGACCCCGCTGGCTACGATCACGGTCTCAAGTTCCGGGCTGCTGGCTGCTGAAGAGCTAAGTGCTCGACAAGCCAGCCTCGTGGATCTCATCAATCAGGAGGCGACCCGCCTGAGTCAACTGACGACGCGCCTGTTGCGCACGTCAAGATTGGAAACCTCCCGGATCGTGCTGCACAAGAATGTAGTGGATGTACGAGCGTTGCTTCAAGGAGCCCTCGATGAGTGCGCTTTTCAACTCCAATCCAGGCCCGTCGATGTCTCCATAGCACCAGAGATCACCAAACTTCGATGTGACTCTCAACTGCTCACGATGGCACTGGTCCAAATCCTCGACAACGCCGCCAAATATGGCTCTCAGGATTCATTCGTGCGAATTTCCGTAAACCGCTCGGAGGCGCATGCTCTTCTTCGCATTCACAACCAAGGCTCCTACATACCGCCCACGGAGAGAAATAGCGTGTTCACACGTTTCTATCGCAGTCCATCCGTAGAACATCGTGCGCCCGGCACTGGCTTAGGCCTATCGATAGCGAAAAAAGCTGTAGAAGCGCATGGCGGGAAGATCTCCATCGAGAGTGATGTCCAGACCGGGACAACATTTGTCATTACCATACCGGCCGCCGCGGAGGAACCTGCATGACAACAACATTGGGTGCAGTCTTGATTGTCGAAGACGACGTGGCATTGCGCCAGAGCTTGCGAAGTACCCTGGAGGCAGCGGGATTCTGCCCTGCCGAGGCTTCGTCCGGCGAAGAAGCAGCCCTCGCATTGCGCCGCCATCCGTTCGAGACGGTTTTGCTTGATGTCAACATGCCCGGCATTGGTGGCATGGAGGCCTGCCGGCGCATACGACAAATGTATCCGCTCCTCCCGATACTGATGCTGACGGTACGCGATGAGGAAAAGGATAAAATCGAGGCCCTGGATGCGGGAGCAGATGACTACATTACCAAGCCTTTCCAGTTTCTCGAGCTGACTGCGCGTTTACGCTCCGCGATCCGCCGCTATAGAACAAGGACGGACTCCCCGGACCGGCCTGTCACTGTCGGAGAGATCGTGCTTGATCCGTCGACGCGTCGTGTCACCAAATCAGGGGAGGAAATCCGCATGACGCCAAAGGAATTCGAGTTGCTGCACACGCTCATGCGGTACGCGGGCCGTCCGCTGCCACACCGACGGTTGTTGACGCTGGTGTGGGGACCGGAATACGGCGGTGAACGAGAATACCTGAGAACGTATATCAGTCAATTGCGCAAGAAATTGGAAGATGATCCAGCTCATCCGGAGTACCTGCTAACGGACAGCTATGTTGGCTACCGCTTCCGTGATCCATAGAGGATCACTGGGAAGTCCGCCTGAAGTCTCCCTGCTTAGGAACGCATTTTGTAAATGAAGCGAGTGCCCGCCACTGGCTGAGCTGATCCCCCCTTTATGCCTTCCTGATGGCTATTCGCGCTGAATGGCTCTACAGGAGGGTTTCCTCGTGAAAGCCATCGCTCGAATGATCATCGTCTCCTCGATTTCGGTTTCGGGGCTGTCCCAGAACGTTCCAGCATCCCATCCGAAGTACGATCGTTCCGAACTGAAACAGATGGTTCGCACCGCACATACCTCGGAAGACTTTGAGCGACTGGCGACCTACTTTGACGACAGAGAGCAGGAATTCCGCAAGAAGGCAGAGGACGAGAAACGGGAGTTGGATCGTCGCCTGGCCATGCCCTATGCGAGCCCCAAGTATCCAACCCCTGCCGACAGCGCCAGAGGCTTGCTCCAGTATTACCAGCTGAAAGCAGATGAATTTGAGCAACGCGCCACGGCCTATCATGTGTGCGCAACCAATGCTCGTGCGAACGCAAGGGACTAGCGCTTAACGAGTATGTTGGAGAACACCACACTTAGGAAAGTGTCGATCGGTTCACCACTGCGTTCAAGCTTGGAACGCAAGGTTGCTCCCTCGAAGAAGTCGAGGAGATATTTCGCCTGCTGTCTGGCGTTGGTTGCCTTGGGAAGCTCCTTACAGCGTACTGCCTCTTCAAGCAGGGTAGCAATGTCCTCGGACCATCGACGACTGTGAGTTAGAAGCGCCTTGCGAATCACTGAAGTTGCCGCCATCTCCGCGGTCAGATTTCCAAACATGCAACCCTTTTCGAACTTCGCGCTCCGATAGTCACCCGCAATACACTCGAAGTGTTCTCTGAGTCGCTTGAGCGGAGAGACTTTCGTGTCGGCAGAAAGCGTCGAGTGAATTAGGTCACTGTACTGCTTCAGAATTTCCAGAGCAAGGAGTTCCTTGCTCTTGAAGTGGTTATAGAACGTTCCCTTCGGAAGCCCGGCGGCGTTCACAATATCCTGAATGCTGGTGCCGTTGTACCCGGCCTCGTGGAAGAGCTGGAACGCAGCTTGTACTATCCTGGCTTTCGCGTCGCTTCCGGCCATCTCCGAACTCCCCTCACCCATCATAGGTCGGTCATTCACTTGTGAATCGTCAGATCAAAGCAGAGCACGCTAAGTATCTGAATGGTCACTCCGAACACAGTGCTACTTGGGGCGTTGCCCCACCCGTTCATCAATCGATAACGCAAGCGCCCTTTCGATGGTGTGCAAATAGCAGAAACTGCGAAAAACAGTCGTTATGTTCAAGAATCGGTTGCGGGCGTGGCTTACGGTTTAGGAGGTTTATGGAGATCTCCGAGTACGGGATGCGTCACAAGAATACAGTGAGAGGCCAAAGTCATTGCGAGTGGACGCTGCGAAGATGTTCGCCGATGCGCCTGAGGAGGTCCTGGTTGCGGAGGCTAAGTCAGGGGATCACCGCGCCTTTATTGAATTGTGGACGCGGCATTCGAATTCCGCGCTTAAGACGGCCTATCGGATCGTGGGCAACCGAGATGACGCAGAAGATGTGCTTCAGGATGCGTGGATGAACGCCTATGTTCACTTGAACTCATTCGATGGCAGGGCCAAGTTCTCGACGTGGCTAACGCGCATCGCGATCAATTCGGCGCTCATGACGATACGTAAGAGACGTTCGCGCCTTGAGACGTCGATGGAGATCACGGACGGTGAGACCTGGGTCCAATATGAAATTGCAGACGGCACGAAAAGCGTTGAAGAACTCTGTGTAGAGCACGAAGTAGTGGAGCACCTCAGGCTGGCAATTGGTCGTTTGCCGCCGACTCTACGAACTGTGGTTGAAATTCACCAATTTGCCGATCGGCCGGTAAAGGAAGTCGCCGAACTCGCGGGCATTTCGGTCGCGGCAACAAAGTCCCGTTTACTAAGGGCAAGAAAGGTATTGCGCAAGGTACTGTCCTGAACGGACTCCAAATCGCTGGAACGACGGATCGGTGAGGTTGGTATCCGCACAAGAGACCACCAGGAGCTAGACAATGACCAGGCCGGGAACGAATAAAAAACTCGTTTTTGAAGTCTTTGACACTCTTTTCAAGAAACGCGATGATGACGCAGCCGAAAAGTTCTGGTTGCCCAACTAGATTCAGCACAGTGCTCATACCGCTCCCGCAAGGGAGGGACTTTTTAGGAGATTCCAATGCCCATGATTGATGTCTACGCCCCGGCTGATTTGTTTCCCGTCGGTTCAGACCGCCAACTCGCCGAAGAACTCACTTCGGCGTTGCTTCGCGCCGAGGGTGTAACGACGCCCGCAGCAGTCCATTTGGCCAACACCGCTGCGTACATCCATCGTTTGGACCCAAAGGCAGTGCATACCGCCGGCGCCGATTCTGCGCGTACCGTGCGCGTCCAAGTCATAACTCCTCCCGGCGCCCTCGATAGGGACGGTCAGAAGAGTCTTGTCGCTGAAGCGACACAGATCATTGCAAAGATCGCCGGTGATCCGACGCAAGACGCGCGCACTTGGGTCTTGCTCACCGAAGCCGCCGAGGGTGGCTGGGGAATTGCTGGCACAGCGTTTGGCCGTGAAGAGTTCGCCGCACTCGCCGCAAGGAAATCTACCACGACCTAGAAGCCTGTTTTAGGAAGAGCGCGGGCGTCCGCTACCCCAGAATTTCTGGACGCCGATTCCTGGAGACGGGCCTCTTCAAAAGCTCAGCCTCAGTCATCAAGATCTCGCGTGAAAGAGACGCATCCGTACGGCGCGGACGGGCGACATCAGGAAACCTGACGATTCACGAGGATCCTCTTCTCATTGGTCGATTTCTGAAAGCCGAACAAGCCCGTCGGGTGGGAGGGCATAGCTTGCGCTTGCATGGCAGGGGCCGAGCTGTGCCCGGGGTGGGAAGGACGGGCGCAAAGAAAAAGGAGCCTGCCGGTTTAGCAGGCTCCTCAAGAGAGGTGAAGGCTAAGCTGCCTTCGCCTTCTTCACGGCTTTAGGTTGGGTCTTCGCAACGGTCCTCTTCACGGTCTGTGTCTTCTCCTTACCAGCAAACTCCTGCTTCACCTTAAGAGCGATAGCGTCGGTATCCACCTTATAAACGATTGCGGCATCGTGAAGCACCTGCGACGGGTTGTGCCGGGTAGCCACGTAGAGGATGGTGGCTTCGACCAACACTTTGCCCAACACACTCTCCTCGGCACGACGCAGGTAAGCGGCAAACAGCTTCGCGATCGAGTCGCTGTCTTTGGCTTTCTTGATGCCGTGCTGACGGGCGACCACCGCGAGACGGTTATCGTCCAGCAAGGATGCCAGCCTCTCCACGACGAAAAGCAGGTCGCGCTTCATCAACCGCACCGGAACGGCTGCGGAGATGGCGGCGAGAGTGCGGATGCCGATCGTGTTCGCGATCGCTTGCTCTCTGCGCTGCTTCTCCTGCTCGGCCTTCCACTTGGGATCGTCCGCCACCTTCTGCGAACGCGGCTTGGGGTGATGCACCGGGCAGGTTGGCTCGGTGCATACCTTGCGCAGTTCGCCCTTGTCGAGGCCTTCGGAGACGATGGCTTCGGTGGTGTATTTGCAGGTCTTGAACTCCGGTCGCGCAGCCTGTTCTTTAGTGGTTGCCTTATCGGGCCGGATTTCGGTGTACTTGTTGCGCGGCAAGGTGGGACTTCCCTCTTTCTGTTGTCCATAGGCCGTGCTGATTTGCACGAGTTTGGGCTTGGCCGCGATGGTGGCCTTGACGTGCGCCTCGACCTTCGCAGCGTAGCAGCTAGGCGCGGTGCAAGCGTCCAGCTTGCCTAGATCGGAGAACAGGAGCTTGTTATGCCCTGTTCGCTTAGGGCAGTCGGTGCAACTGCCCGCCGCTGGGATAAGCTGCGCGTCCCGTCTGTCGAACGGGGCAAGTTTCAGCACGAGAAGGATGTTCGATTCAATCCAGAATTGGAGGCTGCGGACGGGGAGAAGGATGCGTTTCGGTTTCTGGCCGCCCGCGCTCCAATCCTCTTTGAAACAAGCGGCAAGCGCCTGTTCCTGCTGGTCGGGCTGAAGCCCTTTTTGCGCCAGGCTCTCCATGCGCGAATTGATAGCCGCCGATGACGATCGCAATGAGTGACGCGACCTTCGCAACGGTTCCGGTGAAGAGGGTTTGGAGGGCGGTCATTCCGCTATCGAACGGGGAACCCGATTGAGCTTGGGCCGCGATCGGGAGGAGAAGTAGCGGGAGGACAACGATGCCGAGACGCAGGAATCGGCGCGCCTGTTGCATCGAACTCTTGGGGACAATGAGCGAGAGTTTGTTTCGCATTGGGCATCTCCAGCAACCGAAGGATCAGTTGAGATATTGGCAACCTAGTGCTGATTTCAAAGAGAGTCCAATGACATTTTTCCGCTCCGTTATGCTCGAACGGAATAGAGCGAGTCGACGAAACTGACGAGATCCGGATGCAATCTCGATCTCGCGATGCGAAGCACAGAGGAGTTTGGAGCGAAATCGATCAGGATGTCTCGCACATTACAGCCAAGGAAGGAATGCTTCCGCCGATCCATGCGTGCACTTAAGAGAGTCGGCCCCAGCTGTACATTCCGCCGCACGGATGATGAGGGTGCCAGCTCCCAATTGGCTGGATTGAATGGGAGCCTCGCAAGCTGAAAACGCACCTTCGCGGGCGTTTGAACGAGCTCCGGCGACGTGCAGAGTAGACCCAGTGCGCCTATACTGGTGACAGTTCTTTGACAGCGCTGCAGTTTGCAACGCTCGAAGCTGCCTCACCAAGTGGGGGCGTCATGGTTTCGACGGGGTTGCTTGTGGCAGAGAGGCATGCCGGGGTGTGGACACCCGTAATCGCTCACAAAACTATAAGTGCCGAACCTCAATTCGCGCTTGCTGCTTAATTAATTAAGTAGCCGATTGCTTCCGCTTCGCCTACGGGCGGATACCAATCGTCGCACAGTAGGCTGGTCAACGCTGTTCCGCCTGGACGGCAATGACGAGATCGATCAGGCTGGTGGCTGGCTCATCTTCGCCCGTTCTCAGGGCCGGCTACGAGACAAAGAGGAACGCGGAAAAGCATGAATGCTCTCTGTTGTTGGCTTCTTCGGACGGGAGTTCGATTCTCCCCGCCTCCACCACTCGTCTTTCAACATTCCTATGCACGATGGACCTGCCGAATCAGCCCTTGGTTCGCAGATGGTGATATTCGTTATGGATTAAGAAACATTTGCCATTTAGGAAAACACTTGCTTCCATCCATAGCTGCATACCTCACGGACCATCTCTGGAGTGAGGTTTCGGCCTATGGCGATCCGCGCGGCTTCGCGGATGGTGTCGTCTACGTCCTGAAAGTGCGTGTCCGCGGCACCTTCAACCTCGCGCGATGCTCTGGCCTGTAGCGCGGGCTTCACGTTCGTTTCCCACCCCTCGCGAATCGCTGGCAGGTTCCCGCCGAAGGTCTCGATCGTGTCATGAATATAGAGGATATCTTTGGCTTTGTCCGCGCGATCACGTTTGTCGTGGATGAGGATTTTCTGCGCCAGAAAAGCTGCCGCGCTCGGAACGTGAACCCGCTGGGCACCAGCCGTCGGGTAGCCATTCGTGGGCGCGATCATCACCTCCCATGGAGCATCCAGCAGCAACCCCAGATGCCGGAGCTTCTGCGCGGAGACTCCGGCAATTTGCGTCGTCGCATCGCGTTTGCCTCCGCGTTTTATGACTCCGCCGATCAGTGGCGTCAGAAACTCTGCGTAGAAACCGCTGTCGCCGGTGGCGACGTGGTAGTGTGCTGCTGGCGGCTGCATCTCTCCCATCAGCTCTTCGCGAAAGCCATTTTCGAGCAGACGTTGCCGAATCTCCTCTCCGGTCGCGGGCAGTTGCGCCGGAACGGCGACATCGGTATCCAAGGTTCCCAGGGGTTCATAGTCAAGCGGCTGCGCCAACGGATGCAAGCGGTAGAGGCGGTGCGCCCAGCCGCCGATGATAACAACCTGATCGAGCCACGGATTCAGGGTGTCGATCAAACGCGCGAAGTGTTCGATAGCGGGATTGGCGGCCATTAGGGTCTCTTCTCCAGTATCGGGGCGAGGACGCGACGGCGGATTTGTTCTGCTTGGGCCGCACCGCGGGCTGGATGCGAGGCGACATCGAGCCATATTTGCAGGATGTCCGCAACGGGCACACCTTCGCGTTCGACCGCGCCGCGAAAGACCGACTCCCGGAAGACGGGGACCCGAACATAGACATCGGGGGCGTGTTCGGCGCGCTCCGGCGAGAGTCCCATGCGGTGCAACACTCCCCGATCCAGACTTTCGAGATAGAAGTACGGCGGAACGCCGTGCACGAAGCCAAAGCCGAGGAACTCGGCAGCTGCAAAGAGTCCGAGGCAGGCGCGGGGCGCCGGTTGCCCTTTCTGGCCAGGGTGGACACTGTAGGCGTGGAGTGCGGCTGGCAGTTGCCGCTCCTTCTTGACCGGAACGATCCAACGCAGGGGAAGTTCTGGGGCGGGGCGAAGATGAGCAGCCTGCCAACGGTGCATCAGCTCCTCCCGGCGAACCAGACGCAGCATCTCGCTATCGCTGTCGAGAAAGTCCTCCTGTCTCAATTGCCGCACAAAGCGGTAGGCGCTCATCATCGAAACTTGAGCCGCCTCGGCCAGCTCGGAGGCATTGCGATAGTCTCCCCGGGGAGCGCGGAGAAGTTCCTCCGAGAGGTGCGGTGCGAGCAGCACCTTCAGCATCCATTGATTCAGGTCGGAGAAGAGGTATGCGGACTCGAGCGGTGGATGATGCTGCCTACGGGATCGGTTCGGTGCCGGAGCGTTCAAATTCTCAAGTCCCGGGCCAATAAAGTAAAGGAAACCCTCGCGATCGAAGATGCCTGCCGCGACGTCCGGCGCAAAGTCAGCCAAAAAATTCTGCAATCCTTTGGCGACACTCGGAGAGATTACTGGGGCGGCAATGATGGCCAACGGAGATGCTGGTTCAGGAGAAGCCTGGGCAACAGCTCTGGCCTGCAGGATGGCTTGGGAGAGCAGAGGGGCCAGGCGATCGCGGCGGCCTTCCGAGGAAACCTTGAGTTCGACAATGTACCGGAAGCTGTCGCGCGAGACCAGGAGGTCAGCTTTCCGGTGGCGGAACGAAGGTTCGACCTTCACCCTCCATCCGTGTCGGCGGAACAGATCGGCGAGCATGGCGAGGTAATCTCGTTCGCTGCGAGAAGCGAGGGACGGACTGGATGGAGAGTGAGGCATTTAGTTATCATGGCCGTGGTATTTATCATGGCCGTGGTAATTATCATGGCCGTGGTATGCCCTCGATGTCAAGTCTCTCGCGTGACGGAAGGGTCCGCCGAAGTCCAGAAATCAAGGGGAATGACGAAGATGGCGGAAATTTGACAACCCTATGGCATGCAGACTGGTTGCATCAAGTCAGTAGTAAATTTCTTACCCGATCAGCCTTTTGACCGCTTTGGCAATTTTACACTTTTAGAATCAGCGACTTAACGAAACCAGCTGACACCAGGCGGAGAATCCTTCTTCGTCCCCATTAAGCCATAGATATTCATATCGAGATTCACTTCTAAAGATTTGTGTGAGGCCTGTTCCAAGGACGGGGAAGACAAGAGCTGGCGCCGGGCCAGCCGATGCCAATCTCAGAAGCTGGAATGGCACCATCGTGCAACGTTCGGGGTTCGATTCTCCGCGCCTCCACCACACACGAAATGTAGATTACCTGGCTCACCTCAAAAAAACGTTACATCTTCAATCTGAGGTGCGCCCGTACGACCTGCGACAACGTCCACCTTGAGCACCACTTCGATATTCTTGTGTCTCCAGTCTGAGCCGGCCCTGCGGTTCAGTTCCTTGAGAAGGCCGGGATTTACAACGAACTGTGATGCAGCATCCGTGCCAAACCTCTGGAGACCGGCGAGCACAACAATCGTGTTGGCGGTCGACGTCTCCCGGAAACGGGCGACAATAGCGTAATCTGTTCCCTCGTTGAAGGGCTTCGAGGCATCACGCTTCCAGACTCTCCCAGGATTTGCGGTATCCACAATCTGTTCCAGGGGTTGTTGCTGGAAGTGAAAGCGAAGCGGCCTCAGGAATCGTTGTGTCCATGCGTTGTTATAGGCTCCGATGAGAACCACCGGGTTATCGGTAATCTGAGCCAGCGTCGTCGATGCTGCCGATTGGATGCGATATTGTCCTCCGTGAGCATTCAATGCCACAGCTGCGCGACCCACCGCCAAACTGCTTCCGAAGGAGAGAAATGGATCTGGTACGGACTGATCAGCGACCCTAGTCCCGGAGAGCGAATCCGAGGCAAAGACGACACCTCCAGGGCAGATCAATGATGTTTGCTTTGTTTCGAGGACCGAACCCCAAAACTCTACCAGCGGGTCGGGATGGAGCAGGCCTCGTGCCCAGATGAAGCCGAAGGTTATTAGCACGAGAGCCAGCAAAGCTATAGCACCCAGAGCAGTTCTCCTCCACCTGTCGACTGTCCGCAATTCCGCTATCAGTCCAACGACAGCACGATCCTCGATGGAACAAGGCGCCGAGGGCGCATCTCTGTGCTCAGTCGCCTCGAGCCGCAGAAACTCCGGCACATAGGATCTGTTTGAGAGAACGATCTGAATCGGAGCGTTCGCATGCGCGTGATAGTAGAGAGCTAGCCTCTTTCTTACCTCTCCCGCGGAGTAGCGAACCGCCGTGTCAGTATTCGTGTCGTAGTCAGCAGGGCGACCAAAGACTACCACTCCTATGGTTCGCTCTTTAATGTGATCGTCGCGCCCTTCGAGGGTCTGCTCTACGAGGTATTCGAGCAATGCCGGGTAGCGTTTGCTACTTGAGAACGGTGAGCTATTTAGAACTTCTCGTAATGACGCGCGAACGGCCTCTCGGTCCTCCTCAGTAAGGGGCTTCCACGGTACTCGCTCTACGTCGGTGACTGACATCGATGGCAGGCGGAATCATAGCGCAATCGATTGAAATTCGCCACCTTCATTTGTTTGGCCCATGTTTACGACAAACGTTTGTCTTCTAGGGAGTGCCGCACGCCTTGTGCCAAACCGTAAGTCACTTGCCAGACATGCCGTTGAGCGTAGAGGGTTGGCTCTTCCCTCTCGAGAAACCGTCGCCAGAGGATCCAGAGATTGGAACCAGAGCCTCGCAGCGAAGCGTTTGGAGTCAAGAAAATAATGTTTTGGAAGCTCATTGGTGCATCCCTCATTTCCGACATTGACGTTTATGAATGCCTTCGTTCTTCTTCCCGCATGGTCGGACCTATTCTCGCAATGGGTCTTCCGCTGCCCAGTCTCTCAGCTGCAATGGCAGAGATGCAGAGCAAACTCGACGATTCGGCGAGATGTGCTCGATCTTCCAGAGACGTGAGTTCTGAATATCCACGCCACCACAGTGAACTGGTCGATCAACGTCCTGGCGTTTCTAGGTCAGGCGGATCGAAGCGTCATGTTCGTTGCTCCACAGATAATTGCCGGGATCTATCGCTTTCCGTGAATGTACCGGGATTGAGGACCCCTGCGATTCGCAGCCCGGTTGCCACGGTTTCTCAGGTGGCATGCGTAAACATCATCACGTAGGTAAGACAAGCTCGTACAGCCATGAAGGAAGGAAGGCGAATAAAAAGATGACGACCCTCAGTAAGTTCTGGAGGCCCTTTGCACTATCCTGCCTGGTAGTGCTGCTACTCACGCTCGGGCAGCATGCCGTCGCGCAGATTGTATCGGGATCGATCGGCGGCAACGTAAGAGACACCACCGGCGCCTACATCCCGGCCGCCGCGGTTAACTTCGAGGCCGCTGCCATCGGTGTTTCGCGCTCCACCATAACCACAAAGAGCGGCACCTTCCTCGTCGCCGACCTTCCTGCCGGCACCTACACGATCACCGCCAGCGCACCCGGCTTCCACACGCTGGTCAAGACCGGAGTGGTCTTGAGTACCGGAGATCGCCTCAGCGCAGGAGACCTCACGCTGGCTGTCGGAACGGCGAGCGAGAGTGTCACCGTGCAGGCCGACGCTGGCCAGTTGCAGATCCAGTCCCAGTCCGGAGAGCGCTCCTACACCATCACCAAGGACCAGATCGACAACATCGGCATGAACGGCCGCAACATCCTCGACATGATGCGGCTCATTCCGGGCGTCACCAGTACCTTCAGCGGTGTCGAATCCGGCAAAGGCAATCTCGACCAATTCAATGTCAACGGCACCCGCGGCAACGAGCACAACTTCACTCTCGACGGGATCTCTAACGTCGACAGCGGCAGCAACGGCGCGGTGCAGGTGACCATTAATCCCGACGCCATCGCGGAGGTCAAGGTTCTAACCTCCAGCTTTCAGGCCGAGTACGGCAAAGCGGGAGGCGGGCAGATCGCTGTTACTACCGTAGGCGGAACGAATACCTTCCACGGCAACGCACGCTACTTCTTCCGCGATCGCTTTCTCAACGCAAACAGCTATTTCAATAACCTGAATGGCGCTCCCCGTCCGCAGTTTCATTACAACTATGCCGGCTACCAGCTTGGCGGCCCGGTCGTCATTCCTGGCACGCGGTTCAATCGCGGGCACAACAAGCTCTTCTTCTTTTTCTCTGAAGAGTTCTACAACCAGTTGATTCCCGTCGGCAACCCGAACAGGGTCTGGGTCCCCACCGCTACGGAGATGGCCGGCGACTTCTCGCAATCAAAGGACGGGAATGGGACGCCGGTTACCATCCTCGATCCTGAGAACAACAACGCGCCTTTCCCCGGAAATAAGATTCCACAGAATCGCATCCTTTCCTACATGCAGGCGGCCATGCAATCGCTCTACCCGTCTACGCTCTACAACATCACGGGCAACAATCAGTACAACCTCTACTCGCAGCTCTCCGGCACACACCCGCGCCGCGAAGAGATTGCACGCGTCGACTGGCAGATTAACCAGCGCAACCGCGCCTACGTACGCTACATCCACAACAAGGACTTCCAGGTGAGCCCCTACGGCGCCGCAGGCATCTGGGGAACGTCGAACTTCAGCGCGGGCAACGGCATGACAGTTACCGCCCCCGGCTGGGGCACCGTACTCAACCTCACGAGCACGATCACCCCCACCCTCATCAACGAGTTCAGCGGTGGTACCACCGTCAACACCATCGATGTCGTACCGGTCTCGCCGAACATCTTCCGCGCCAACGCGAACAGCAACATCCCCCTGATCTTCTCGATCCCCGGATCGGTTCCCGTCCCCGATCTCAACTTCGGCGGGCGGGTCGCACAGACCCTGCCCTCGTCTTATCTCGGGGCGATCCCGTTTATCAACTCGGCTACGCTCATCGACGTTAACGACGCCCTGACAAAATCACTCGGCAAGCACACCGTGAAGGCGGGCATCTATTTTGAACGGAGCCGCAAGGATCAGATCGCCTGGGCCAACTTGAATGGGCAGTTCAGCTTCAACGGCCAGACCAAACAGGCCTTGCAGACGGGCGACCCCTTTGCCAACGCACTGCTCGGCTACTATACGAGCTTCACGCAGACAAGCCAGCGTATCACCGGCCGGTACCGCTTCTCGAACGTCGAGGGCTACATCCAGGACACGTGGAGGTTCACGCCGCGCCTGACGCTCGACTATGGGTTGCGCTTCACCTACTACCAGCCGCAGTATGACGACGAGGGACAGATCCAGAATTTCTACGCCGACCAGTACGACCCAGCCAAGGCCGTACGGCTCTACATGAAGGCAACCAGCAACAATGCCTACGACCCCGCAAATCCCTCCCACCTTCTACCCGCCTACCTCGTGGGCAACATCGTTCCCGGCTCCGGCGTGATTGGCAACGGAATACGCTCTGGCGCCCAGGGTTTCCCGCGCGCTGGCATTGACGACCGCGGCCTGATGTACGAGCCGCGCTTTGGCTTCGCCTACGACTTCAGCGGGCGGCAGATCGCCGTGCTCCGGGGCGGCTTCGGCATCTCTCATGACCGCTACCAGGGCAACCCGCTCTACAACATGGTCGTGCAGAACCCTCCTAACGTCCTCAGTCCGTCCTATCAGCAGGGCCGCGTGCAGGACCTGACCTCGATAGCCAGCGGGGGCACCAGCAGCCTGATTCTTGGGCCGCAAGGGCTCGACGCTTTCGACCGCGCCGGCAAAGTTCCCACGATCTATAGCTACTCGCTCGGCATCCAGCAGAGCATGGGCAAGGGCATTTCGCTCGACATCGCTTACGTTGGCAGTGCATCACGCCATCTATCGCAACAGGTCAACGCTAACTACGTCCCCTATGGCGCAACCTTCACCAAGGCCGCCCAGGATCCCTCGCTCTACCCCGGCGGTGTTGTGCCGGACAGCGAACCGGGCGGCGTTCCCGCCATCTATGCAGCACAGGGGTTCAAGTTCTGGGGCGACAAGGCATTCACCAACTCCAACTTTGTCCGCCGCTACATGGGCTACAGCGACATCCCGCTGCATGGGTTCGTCGGGACCGCCAGCTACAACTCCCTGCAGGTCTCGGTGCAGCGCCGCTTCGCGCACGGCTTCACCTTCGGCGGCGTCTATACCTGGTCGCGCGTCTTTACCTCTGCCAGCGGCGACGAGACCTACGTAAGCCCCTACAGCCCGCGCGCCTACAACTACACCCTCGCCTCTTTTGATCGGCCGCACGTCGCCGCAATCAATTACGTGTACGATCTCCCCCGCTTCAGCCGGAAACTCGGCGGCCATCGCTGGGTCGGCGTCCTCACCGACGGCTTTCAGCTCTCCGGCATCACGCAGTGGCGCTCCGGGCCACCCACAACGGTGGGCATCTCGCTGCCGAACTCCGGGCAATATATCTCCGGCTCCTACACCGAACAGGGCAACCTCTATCTGCGTTCCGATCCTCGCCGTCAAGTCGGTACCTCGGCCTTCGATCCCAGCGCGTTTGCCGTCCCGCCGGACATCGGTTTCCAGCATCCGTGGCCCAAAAACTACATTCGCAACCCCGGAACCCAGAACTGGGACATGTCGCTCTTCAAGAACATCCGCTTCAGCGAGGCTCATCCCAGCCGTTATATACAGCTTCGTCTCGAAGGCTTCAACGTCTGGAACCATGTCAACTACAGCAGCTACAACCTGGGCACCAACACCGTAGTGCCGACTGCAAGCGGTGGCTACAGCAACGACACCAAGACGATCGTGAACAACTACTCCAACGCCATCGCCATCGACCCCCGCCGTGTACGCGCAACGGGCTGCACCGGCATCACCGGCCAATGCTTCGGCGAAAAGAACGCGCAGAACACCGGCAACGGAGGACCGCGGCAGGTTCAGCTCGCGGCCAAGCTCTACTTCTGACGCATCAGGTCCACAACGCAAGCGGTATCACATATGCCGGTTGCCATCTCAAAGAAAGAAAGGCCTTCCCCATGGCAGGATCAAAGCTTCAACACTCTCATCGACGCCGCGGTTTTCTTCGCACGCTCATAACAGCGACAGGCACCATAGCAATCCTATTAACTGCGGGCATCGACCGTCTTCCCGCTCAGACGTGGCATCTCGCATGGAGCGACGAGTTCAACGCCGCCTCCGGCACGCCGCCGAGTTCGAGCACTTGGAATTTTGTGACTGGAGGAAATCAGCCGAACGGAGAAGTTGAAGTCTATTGCGCTCCCTATTCCAACGCATACCCCTGCAATTCGAACAACACTAACCTCTATGAGGATGGCAACGGCCATCTGGTCATCAAAGCCATCGACAACAACGGCACATGGACCTCGGGTCGGATGAACAGCTCCGGCAAGCAGTCGTTTCAGTATGGGCGCATCGAAGCACGCATGAAACTGCAGGTTGGCGATGGTTTCTGGCCAGCCTTCTGGATGATGGGAACGAATGGTCAACAATGGCCGGCGAATGGCGAGCAGGACATCATGGAGTGGGTCCAGGGCTACGGACCGAACGTTACATCATCGACTATTCACGGCCCCGGCTACTCCGGGTCGCATGGGATAGGGAGTCAGTTCACCTTCCCGAATGGAGAACGCATCGACGACGGCAGCTATCACACCTATGGTGTCATCTGGACACAGAACAAGATGCAGTACTACCGCGACAATCCGTCGCATCCGTTCTTCACCGTTACTCCCGCGAACATTCCGAATGGCACGACCTGGGTGTACAACCAACCGTTCTATCTGTTGTTAAACTTCGCCATCGGCGGCGGCGGATTCCCGGGAACTACCGACTCGAGCACTCCCGACCCGGGTACGATGCTCGTGGACTATGTTCGTGTCTATCAAGCCTCCTCCTCCATCGATCCCAACGCGTGGTACAACGTGTCTAACCAAAACAGTGGGTCTTGTGTCGACGACGCGAATTGGAGCACTTCCGACGGCGCCATCGTGCAACAGTGGGCTTGCGGAAGCAGTCAGAACAATCAGGAGTGGCAGTTCACGCCTACTGATAGTGGCTATTACAAGGTGACAAGCCGGCAGGCAGGGCTTGTCTGGGACGTCACCGGGGGCCCAGGAGCGATCAATCCCGGAACATTGATCCAACTCTGGAGTTATGGAGGCGGAACGAATCAGCAGTGGCAACCCGTTTCCAACGGCAATGGCACCTACACCTTCATTGCGCGCAACAGCGGGCTTTGCCTTGATGTACCGTCCGCATCAACGTCCAACGGAGTGCAACTGCAGCAATACACCTGCAATGGCACAGCCGCTCAGTCGTTCATTCTTAGCCAGCAGCCGTGACGCACAATACAGATAAGCTGCGAGTCCCATTCTTCGCGGTCTCATGCAAAGAATGGGGCTCGGCAACACTTGTTGCTCACTCTGCGATCGTCGGGACGCCACCGGAGCCGTCTTGCCATTCGCAACCACTATCTCGACCTGTCGCAGCAAGCCCACAATCTGGCGTCCCGCTAAGGTCCTGGAAGAGCCTTCAAGCGACATGCCCTGCATTGTTGGAGTGGGTAATTGGGCAAGGTACGGGCATATCCCCGCACTCCAGATGCTGCCGGACTACGAGATCACAGCCGCCTCAAGCCGACGCCAGGAGACGGCGGATGCCATTGCGAAAGAATCCGGCTTTGCGCATTCATTTAACAACGCCCGGACACTGATTCATCACTCCGAAGTAGGCCTCGTCGCGGTTCTGCCTCTTGCGCCACAACACTCGCGATGGGCTGTTGCGGCCTTTGATGTCGAGTTTTTTTGCGATAAAACTTGACATAAGCAGGGGCTGACGCCTTCGCCCCCTAAGGCTGGTCAATCGGCCCCTGGCCCTTGCGGGACACTCCGACGAGACTTAGCACGCCAGATCTGACGGGACTATAGCGGAGGCGGCGGAGAATCCGCCGCGCTAGAGGGGGAGAAAGGGACGGTCCGAGATGCGAAGGAGGAAGCGGCACAAAGCGACAAAACCCTGTGGCAAATTTGTACCGCCGATGCGCTTTTCAGGCCGTTCTTGCCGTTTTAGCGACCTTTAGAATCAGCAAGTTATAGAAAATTCGGGTAACGCGTGGGTTCGACTCCCACCGCCTCCACCATCTTTCTCCTCCTTGGCCATTTATTTTTAAGCAGCGCTGAATGGCGTTTTTACAAGGGGTTCTGAGAAAAATGGGTGTTTTTTGATGGTGTTTTTGTGGTTTTTTTGTGGTCAATTCGTGGTGTTTTTGTGGTTTCTGGAGACACACTTTTCGACCTCTAACAATATGCCAACTTTTCAAAATATTTTTCTTTATAGGAACTGACGCAGATCCTGTTCCTGCGGATCGGCAGGTTCCTTCATGCGAAGCCGTCCGAATGGCCCTCCTCCGAAGACGGAGTGCGTCTTTCGCCCTCTGATCGACCGAGCCGTCAATCCGAACCCATCAGAAGATTCCGCGATTTCTTCTCATACCTCTGCCCATCTCGTATTCAGGAGGGGTAAAATTGGTCGGACATCTTGTTGCCGATATCGGAAAGCATTGAACCAGAATGCTTTCCGCACTGGAGTTTCCCCTGATGAAGAGGTTTTGTACCGTATTTAACGCGATTGCCCTTCTATCGGCTTCTTTTCTGGCTGCGCAGGATTCCCGGACGGTTACCGAGCCGGTCCTGCCTCCGATTTGCAGCTCGCTTGACGCGCGCCTGAGCGTCAGCGGTCGCAGTCTTGCCACAACGGACGAGGCCAGGCTGGACACAGCACGGATTCAGCAGGCGCTCGATGCCTGCGGCAAGGGCAAGGGAGTCGTTTTGCGCGCGCACGAAACCGACAGTGCCTTCCTTAGCGGGCCCCTGGAGTTGCGTGAGGGTGTGACCCTTGTCGTGGACAAGGGCGCTACCCTGTTTGCGTCGCGTGATCCGGCGGTCTACGAAAAGACGCCGGGCAGTTGCGGATTGGTGAATGAGTCGGGCAACGGATGCAAACCGTTGATCTCTGCGCAGCATGTTTCGGGCGCGGGTGTGATGGGCGACGGCGTCATCGATGGCCGGGGCGGTGAGAAGCTTCTTGGCAAGGACGTGACCTGGTGGGACCTTGCGGAGCAGGCGCGCAGCGGAGGCCGGCAGCAAGTGCCGCGATTGATCGTCACCGATTTTGCGGACAACTTCACGGTCTATCGGATTACATTGAAGAATTCGCCCAACTTCCACATCGTCTACAACCATGGCGACGGTTTTACGGTTTGGGGGTTGAAGATTGACACTCCGAAGCGGGGCGCGCGCAATACGGATGGCGTCGATCCTGGGGCGGGATCGAAGAACATCACGATCACGCATAGCTACATTCGCACGGGTGACGATAACGTCGCGATTAAGGGCGGCACAGGCGGCATCACGAACACGACGGTGAGCCATAACCATTTTTACTGGGGACACGGGATGTCTATCGGGAGCGAGACCAATGGCGGCGTCAGCAGGATTCGCGTCTTCGATCTTTCGCTTGATGGCCCTGACAACGGAATCCGCATCAAGTCGAACGGATCGCGCGGCGGACTGGTGCATGACGTCGTTTACGACGATGTTTGTGTGCGGGACTCTCCGAATCCGATCACGCTCGACACGGGATACACGGCGGCTGGAACGGTGGAGGGCAACTCTCCGCCGACGATGCGCGACATTACGCTGCGCAAGGTTCGCGTGTCGGGAGGAGGCAAGATCTCGTTCAATGGCTATGCGAAGGATTATCGCGTTGGAGCTGTTCTCGACGATGTGTTGCTGAGTGATTCGGCGGCCTATACCTATGCAATCCATCATGCCGATCTCGCCTTCGGGCCGGGACCGGTCAATCTAAAGCCCGTCGGCGGAGTCGATTCGACGTTGCAGGGGAAGCCCGGCAGCGGAAAACCCAAGTCCTGCGCAGACAAGTTCGTGCCGTTCCCGCACGAGTGACCGTGACGGAATGGCGAAGCGACGACACGATGATTCCCCTCTCAAGAAAGGCCTGCTGAAATTTTTGTCGCGCCACCTGTCCGTGGCATCCGCCAGCGATGAAGCATTCGCTATGGCACCACTTCAGTGGTAAAAGCTGTTGGCCTGCGCGGTGAGCCTGGATGGATCATGGAATGACCTCGCGCCCGACAGCAAGATTCAATTGACCGGCGGCAGTCAAATAGGAACCGATCAACTGCAGATAGGCCAACTGTACCGTGCGGTAATCGTTTTGCGCGTTGAGAAAATCCATTAGCGACGCCCCGCCGTGCTGATAGGAGAAGGTAATAATTTCGCGGACGCGTATTGCCTGGGTCAGATATTTCTCCTTGTACGGCCGCAGCAGGATCACGTTGCTGTTCACCACCGTGTATGCCGAATCGACATCGCTGAAGACCTGGGCACGGGTCGCGTCGGTCAACTGCTGGTTGCGGCCAATGTCCAACTGGGTGCGCTGCTTTTCGCCCTGGTTGCGATCGAAGATGCGCAGAGGAACTTGCACACTGAGCCCCATCGTCTGCAGGTGGAGGGGGTTCGGGTTGTTTACTGCTGAATTCCACGTGTACCACGCGCCAAACGTTGGATCGGTCGAGCCGTTGGCGATGGCAAGCTTGTGGTTGGTGTTGGCCTGCTGCACCGCCTCAAGCGCGGCCTTGAGGTCGGGCCGGTTATCGAGGGCAATTTGACGGAACGAATCGAGAGGCTGCAGTTGCTCGGAGAAGTCGAACGGCCCCTGGACATCGAACTGATCCACGGGCGTTCTATCGTTCAGTAGTTGCAGCAGTTGGATCTTGGAGGTGCGCAGGTTGACCTCGGCGGCCTGCAAGTCCGACTCGTACTGCACCCGCTGAAGCTCGATTCTATCCAGGTCGACCTGGGCCAGATCGCCTGCCTTGAACCGCTCCCGGCTGATGTCGATGATGTGGTCGTAGTAGTCCAGTTCCTCCCGGGTCAGGCTCAGTACCGCCTTCGCCTGCATCGTTTGGACGAACACCGACCTCAGATTGAAGAGAAGATTGCGCTCGAGATCCAGGTGCTGCGAGGTCGCGATCTGCGTGCCTTCCTTCGCGCTCTCAAGGCGCAACTCGCGCTTGTGCTCGCGCTCATGCAGGTAGCTGAAGTTGGGAGACACAAACGTTCCGTAAGCCGGGTGCCAATGGCCGTCGTTGGGAGCGATCTGCGTCCCGTCCACCGTCATAGTGAACCCCGGATTAGGCCGAAGGTATGCCGTGATCTCCTGGGCCTTCATCTCGTCGACATTGATTGCATCCGCCTTCAGCGTTGGGTTGGCGGCCTCGAACTTGCTTTTGACCTGATCCCAGGTGTATCCGGTTTGAGGGGCAGGCGGAGGCGGAGGATTCTGGGCGAGCGTGAGCGAGCCTGCGGCGAGTAGCAGGGTGACAAACAGACTGAGTCGGGCGAGTTGTGGGCCGGATTTTCCGTTCACCATGGCAATCCCCAAAGGTTCTTTCCTTACGATTGGATCGGGTATTTTGCGCGTCGTCACCATCAGTTTTCAAACTCGGTTTCGGGTGCTGGAAGAACATCGTCCGGTCTTGCAATCCAGACGTATAAGGTGGGCAGCAGGAAGACGCTGATCAGGAGCGCGCCAATGAGGCCACCGACGATGACCATGGCAAACGGCCGCTGAGAATCCGACCCGATACCATGCGACGTTGCAGCGGGAAGCAGGCCGAGGGTGGCGACCAGCATGGTCATCATGATGGGGCGAAGGCGAAGGACGGCGCCTTCGATGGCCGACTCTTCGATGGAGTGGCCACGGACGCGCATCTGGTTGATGTACTCGAGCATAATGACTCCGGTCTGAACGGAGACGCCAAACAACGCGAGAAAGCCGACGCCAGAAGAGACGCTGAAGTGCGTGCCGGTCACCAGAAGCGCGATCAATCCGCCTACAGGCGCCATGGAAACATTGATGAGGATAAGACCGGCCCATTTGCCCGAGTGGAACATGGAGTACAGGATGATAAAGATGATGAGGATGGTGATCGGCAGCACGAACATGAGCCGCCGTGACGAGCGCTTCTGGCTCTCGTACTCGCCGGCCCAGTCGATCTTATAGCCGGGAGGTAGCTTTACCTGATCGTTGACCTTGCGAATCGCCTCCTCGACGGTGCTGCCGAGGTCGCGGTTGCGAACGCTGTATTTGATGGCGACAAAGCGCTGGCCACCTTCGCGGCTGATGGTTTCGGCGCCGTCTTCCATCTTCACCGTGGTGAGCTGCGCGAGCGAGACTCGCTCTCCGGAGGGCGAGAGCAGGCGGATGTTGTCGATCGCCTCCTGCGTATTGCGATACTGCGGGAGATAGCGAACGACGAGGTCGTAGCGCGCCTCGCCCTGGAGGACCTGGCTGACCGCGCCACCACCGACGGCGGTTTGGATGGCGTCCTGAACGTCGGCTACGTTGATTCCGAAGCGGGCAGCGGCCTGACGGTCGACAATGTAGTCAAGGTTGGGCTGGCCGATCACGCGAAAGAGGCCAAGATCCTGCACGCCTTTGATCTTGCTCATGATGGAGACAATCTGATCGCCCCTTGCTTCGAGGATCTTCAGATCGTCGCCATAGATCTTGACGGCGAGCTCTCCTTTAACCCCGCTCACGGCCTCTTCGACGTTGTCCGAGATGGGCTGAGAGAAGTTCCAGATGACGCCGGGCAGCTTTTCCAGTTCACGATCCATGGCGCCGATCAGTTCGTCCTTATTTTGCTTGAAGACGCTGCGCCACTCCGATTTGGGTTTGAGGTCTACGAAATACTCGGTGTTGAAAAAACCGGTGACATCGGTTCCATCATCAGGGCGACCGGTCTGGCTGACAACCTGGGTTACCTCGGGAAAGGACGAGAGCAAGACACGAGCCTGGTTCATCACACGCAGGCTCTCGGTGGGGCCCGTGCTGGGCGCCAGGGTGCCACGGACCCAGATAGCGCCTTCGTCCAGGTGGGGCAGGAACTCAGAGCCGATGACGCCGCTGAGACCAAGGAAGAGCGCCAGGAGAAGAGCAAAGCCTGCTCCGCTGAAGGTGACCGTGCGATGCTCGATGGCCCAGCGAGCGGCGTGGCGATAGCGATCGGTGAGCCACTCCATAACCGGGTTACGCCACTCCGAGGCGCCCTTGGAGAAGAGCAGGCTCGATAACACGGGCGCGATAACGATGGAAAAAACCAATGCGCCGAGCAGGGCAAAGGCAACCGTCCACGCCATGGGCCGGAAGAGCCTGCCTTCGACGGCCTGAAGAGTGAAGATAGGCAGGTAGGCCGTGATGATGATGCCGATGGCGTAGAAGACCGGCCGCTGCACCTCATGGGCGGCCTCGCGGATCTGCTCGGCAGGCGTCACGGATTCCTTGCGCTGGTAGCTGAGGTGGCGAACGATGTTTTCGACCATGACGACCGCTCCGTCGACGACCATGCCGAAATCCAGCGCGCCCAGCGAGAGCAGGTTCGCCGGAATATGACGCAGGTCGAGGCAGATGGAGGCAAACAGGAGCGAAAACGGTATGGTGAGCGAAACGATGAGCGCGCCGCGGACATTCCCCAGGAAGAGAAAGAGAACAATAATGACGAGGATGATTCCTTCGGTGAGATTATGCAGCACCGTATGGGTGGTGTAGTGAAGCAGATCGCTGCGGTCGAGGAATGGAACGACCTTTACGCCGTGCGGAAGGATGCGGTTGTTAAGCTCGTCGACCTTTTTGTGAATACCTTCCAGGGCGAACTGAGAGTCGTCGCCCTTTTGCAGAAGCACGATGCCTTCAACGACGTCATCGTCATCGACGATCCTGCCGTCCTCGCGATGAATGACTTGGCGGCTCCCCTGTTTATCCGGGTGGTCAATGCAGGGGTTGTTGGAACTCCAGGAACTCGCCGGCTCGGATGCGGGCAAAGCGCCAAATCGGCATGCTTTGCCGATCTGGCCAAGACGAATCTTTGGACCCTGGAGTACCGTAGCGATGTCTTTGACCCGCAGGGCAGTTCCGGACTGGGTCTTCAGGACGGTGTCCTCAATGTCTTTGACGGTCCTGTAAAGGCCAACCTCACGGACATTAATCTGTTGCTGGCCTTGCTCGATGAAGCTGCCACCGGCGTTGGTGTTGTTTGCGGTAAGCTGCAGCTCGACCTGTCCAATACTCAGTCCATAAGCGACGAGTTTGTCAGGGTCGACCTTCACCTGGTACTCGCGCGTGAGACCACCGAAGCTCGAAACATCGACAACGCCCGGGACGGACTTGAACTGCTTCTCGAGCGTCCAATCCTCAAGCGACTTGAGGTCCATATTGTCGTGGAGGGGGTTGTTGCTTCGCAGGGTGTACCAGAAGATCTGTCCGACAGGGCTCCAGTCCGTGCCGATCTGTGGCTGCAGGCTCGCAGGAAGGGTGACCTGCGAGAGGCGCTCTACGACTTTTGCGCGGTTCCAGTCGTTAACCGATTCGTCGTCGAAGATCAGGGTGAGGCTTGAGAGCCCAGCCAGCGAGGTCGAACGCAGGTGGGTCATGTGCGGAATGCCAGCCATCTGAATCTCGAGCGGGATGGTGACCTGCTGCTCGATCTCCTCGGCTGCGCGCCCGGGCCACTGCGTGATGATCTGAACGTAGTTGTTAGCAACGTCCGGGTAAGCTTCCACAGGCAGATTGTGAAACGAGACGATGCCCCAGGCGAAGAGCATGATCGCGAGACCAAGCACCAGCCAGCGGTTGTTCAGCGCAAAATCGACGAGACCGCGAATCATTACTGGTCCGCCGTATTCTGCAGCGCCAGCGCGTTTGAAACGACCTGCTGGCCCACGTCGATGCCTGAGAGTATCTCCTGCATATTGCCCGGCAGGGCGTCGCCGCTCCGCACCGGCACGCGGCGGAACCTGCTCTCTCCCGACGGTACGTAGACCCAGTCGCGGTCATGCAGGTGGAGTACCGCCGTGGCAGGTACCTGCGGGCGGGTCTGGAGAGTCTTTCCATGGATCGTCGCCGTGGCAAACATTCCTACGCGCATCAGCGTGTTGGGGTTGTCAACCTGGATGCGTACTTTGGCGGTGCGAATCTGAGGGTCGAGGACGGCGCCAATATCACTGACCACTCCGGTCAGAACGCGATCCGGATAGGCGGTAAGACGGATATCGGCCTTCTGTCCGAGTTGCACCGTGGGGAGATTGTTCTCGTAGACATCGCAGATGATCCAGACGTGCGAGAGGTCGGCGATGGTAAAGGCGTTCGCCGAGCCGGCATAGGTGACGCCAGCGGCGCTGGCAGCGGTTACATTCTGCGCGATGATGTAGCCGGAGGTCGGGGCATAGACCTTTACCGTCGCCGCAGGATGATTCTTGTCGACGCCCAGCACGCGTAACTGCTCTTCCGAGGCCGAGAGCGCGGCCTTCGCATCGTCTTCGGCATTCTGGGCGACCTCGACCTGGCTGTTCGGAATGGCGCCCTTGTCGTTGAGGAGTTTGGCGCGGTCGAGTTGCACCTTGGCGAGGCGTTCGTCGTTGACGGCCTTCAGATATTGGCCAAAGGCGCCGGACACGTCGGTGCTCTGCACGTCCATCAGAAGCTGGCCTTTTTTTACGTAGTCGCCGATACGGGCGTGGACGTCGACCACACGGCCGGAGGCGATGGAGATGACGGGAACGGTTCGGGAGATGTCGGGATTGACCGCGCCGGTGACCTGGATGGTCGAAGTCGCCGGATGGCTGGTCGCGGCTACCAGTGGGAACTGGTCGGGATGGTCCACGTGAACCAGATTCACGTCCGTGTCGGTCTGGACGACGGCCGTCGGGGGAGCTTCGTTTTTGGGATCGGACGGCTTGCCGTTGCAGCCTGCCAACAGATAGGCGCCGAGACAAAACAAGATCGTGGCAGTATGCCTGAAACTGACTGAATTCATCACTTAAACTCGTTATCCCTCATAGAATCAGCTCTATTGTATTGCTCACCTCTTGGAGAGAGGCCAACCCGCACCATCAGAGGTGACGGTTCCAATTGCTCCGCCAAAGAAGCGCATATTCGAGAGACAGAGGCATTTCCAACAAATAACGAAAAGCGTCGTTATTCAGTTTACCGGCCGCATGCTATTAACACGCCTATCTTTCGGCTAGCTAGAGTTTCTCTTTCGAATAACCGCTTAAGCTCTAGGGTACGTCAGCGTAAATAGAGACGCATAAAATACTTGTAAAGATCTACCCTTAACGCGGTTTTGACCATCCGTCTGGAAGGCCACGTTCTTCCGATCTTTCTCTCTACCTGTGTATCTCGCTATAGAGTTGGAACAGCCATGTCCTCCCATTTATTTCAAGACAACACCAGATCGTTGCTGCTGCGATCAGGCCTGCTGGTAGTGCTGATCGCGATTGCGGATTGGCGCATCGATGCTGCAATTCCATTGGGATTTTTGTATCTGCTGCCCATGCTTCTGATAGGCCGGGTACTCAGTCGATGGCAAATATGTCTCGCCGCCGCTGTCTGCACCGGCCTCACCGAGGCCTTCAATAGCTTGAAATGGAATCCGGCGGTCGGTCTGCCCCGCGACATTCTGACCTTCGCCGCCTTCTCCGGTATCGGTCTCTTTGTTTATGGAGTAGTACGCAATCGGCGTGTGTCCGGCGAAAACATGCGTCGGATAGAGAGTGAGATTGCCGCGCGCCAGGATGCGGAGGAGCAACTGAAGGTTCTTATAGAAAGCAGTCCAGCGGCGATTTTTACGGCGGATGCAGAAGGACGCTTCTTGCTGGCGAATGAAGCCGCACATAAGCTATTCGCTGTAACGCCACGGAGTCTCCAGGGAACGTCCGTTCACCGATACTTCCCTTCGCTGCTGAATCTGCCGTCAGCTAATCATGCTGGCCGCACATTCCGCACGGTGATGCAGTGTCACGGAACTCGTCAGAATGGTGAAGTGTTTCTTGCGGATATCTGGTTTTCTACGTATCAAACGAGTGTGGGCGCGCGACTGGCGGCGATGGTAGTCGACACCTCGGAGGATCTAAGAATCCGCGAAGAGTCGAGCTTTCATCAACTGCTCGCCGGCTCACGAATCCTGGTGGCGGCCTTCTCGCACGAGATTAGGAATGTTTGCGCCGCTATTGCAGTTGTCCATCAGAATCTGAGTCGCAGTTCTTCCCTGGAAAATAATAAGGACTTTGAGGCGTTTGGCACGCTCATTCAATCTTTGGAAAAGATTGCGGCTATGGACCTCCAGAGGAATTCGGATCGGGCAACGAGTGTGGATCTTCATTCCCTGCTGGATGAATTGCGAATTGTGGTAGAACCAACCCTTGAGGAGAATGAAATTAAATTGACTATCTCTGCAGGACAGAACGTTCCCGAGGTCCTGGCGGATAGACCTAGTCTGATGCAGGTATTTCTCAACTTGATCAAAAACGGCGAGCGAGCGATGCGTCAGCAAACGCACAAGGAATTACAAATTACTGTCCAGACCTGCAATCAGCAGGTATTGGTGCGCTTCCTCGATACCGGATCGGGGGTTCAAAACCCTGGGGATTTGTTCAAACCCTTTCAGCAGCGAGCTGAATCTACTGGCCTTGGACTCTACTTATCCCGCGCCTTCATGCGCTCCTTTCAGGGAGATTTGCGGTTCGAACCTACCGCCAGCGGCGCCTGTTTTGTCGTTGAGCTATCCGCGTTGAGAAAAGAGGGGTCTGCCATATATGAATCAGCAGAAGCGAGTTTTGATCGTCGATGACCATACTCTGTTTCGCGAGAGTTTGAGCAGGCTTCTTGAGTCCGAAACGGAGTACAAAATTGTTGAAGCCTGTGCGACAGTCGACGATGCGCTCAAAATTATCGCAGAACAAGAGATAGACGTTGTGTTGCTCGACTACGATCTGGGGGAACAACCAGGGACCGAATTGCTGAGTGAAGCCAGGAGAAAGGGCTTCGCAGGGCGTGTGCTGATTGTCACGGGCGGCATGAGCGATATAGCGATGTTGCGTGCACTAGACAATGGGACCTCTGGTATCTTCCTGAAAAACAGTCCGCTCGTAGAGCTGATTCAAGCCATTCGTCGTGCATTAAGAGGCGAAATATGGATTGATCCAGGATTGATGAAGACGCTGCTCGACGGGCATCATCGCAAGGAAGAAGCGCGCCAGGAGGCACTGACCACAAGAGAGCGGAAGGTGCTTCGCTACGTCTTCGAAGGTCTCAGCAACAAGGAGATTGGTCAACAGTTGGGCATCTCAGAGGGTTCGGTAAAAGCGACACTGCAGCAATTGTTTGCACGTACCGGAGTACGAACAAGAAGCCAGTTGGTACGGATCGCTGTCGAAAGACACTCAGGCGACTGGCTGAATGATGAGTAAGATATGCGTCATGCCTACTCAATAGCACAAGGAGAACCTATGCCCACCCTACCGGCGAACGGAATGATTCATCTAAGCAGCCCCCGCTCGGTGTCGGAAACCTTGGCTCGGCTGGAAACGATCGTTCAAGCGAAAGGATTGGCAATCCTCGCACGAATCGACCACAGCGGCGATGCCGCCAAAGCGGGTTTGGAGATGCACCCGACACAACTGCTCATCTTTGGCAACGCGAAATCTGGCACACCTTTAATGATCGCCTCGCCGACTGTTGCCATCGACCTGCCATTGAAAGCGCTCGTCTGGGAAGATTCGGAGGGCAAGGTCTGGCTCTCGTACAACAGCCCGGACTATTTGAAGGAGCGGCACGCTATCCCGGAAAACCTGCTGCAAAACATCGCCGGTATCGGGTCGATTTGCGCAGAAGCCGTGCGTTAGGGCCGGTCGGTCATGGTCGCTTTATGGCGTCTTCTCTTTTCGAAGCGCTTCCGGTGCAATGTTGCGGATGGAAGCATCGAGTATCTCCACCATATGAAACGTGGGCATCGTCTCGAGGCCACGTCTGCGGAGACCACTCATTAGCTGCAAGAGGCAGCCAGGATTCGCGGAGATAACCGCTTCCGCCCTGGTGGCGAGCAGCTTTTCTACCTTGCGATCGCCAAGCTGACTGGCGGGCTCCGGATTCAGAAGGTTGTAGACTCCGGCGGAGCCGCAGCACAGGCTGGCCTCCTCGACCTCGACGACCTCCAGGCCGGGGATGGTGGAGAGGAGCCGGCGAGGCTGCTCGTGGATAGCTTGAGCATGACGGAGGTGACACGCGTCATGGTAGGCAACGCGCAGAGGCAAGGGATGGCGCGGGGCCTGGGCTGGCAGGTCGCAAAGGATCTCCGAGATGTCTTTGCACTTTGCGCTGAAGGCTGCCGCGCGGGCCGCCCAGACGGGGTCATCACGGAGAATATGACCGTACTCTTTCATCGTCGAACCGCATCCTGCCGCATTGATAACGATGGTGTCCACGTTGGCCGCTTCAAAGATCGCGATCATCTGTCGAGCCAGGTGGGCAGCGTGATCTTCGAGACCGGAGTGGACCATGAGGGCGCCGCAGCAGGGTTGAGACTGCGGGATGACAACTTCACAGCCTTCGGCGGCTAAGACGCGGGCTGTGGCCTCGTTAACGTGCTGGAAGAACACCTGCTGGACGCAGCCGGAGAGCATGCCGACACGACGCCGCGGCGCAGAGGTCGCAGCAACATGGGTTGGCAAATGTTTGAACAGGTTGACAGGAACCTGTGGGAGAAGCGATTCCATTGCGGCCATGCGCTTGGGGAGGAGACGTAGAACGCCGCTGGCGCGGATGAGGGGCTGCAGGCCAGAACGCTGATAGAGGAGCATGGGGAGAGCGAGGAGGCGCAGACGGCCGGCGTAGGGGAAGGTGGCGAAGAGCAGTTTGCGGAAGAGCGTGTCGGCGATGGGTCGAGGGATGTTCCGTTCGACCTGCGCGCGCGTGTCTTCGATGAGTTTGTCGTATTGGACTCCGGAGGGGCAGGCCGTCATGCAGGCCATGCAACCAAGGCAATTGTCCATGTGCAGGCGAAAGCGCTGATCGAGTGGAGCTTCGCCCTGCGTGGATTTCTTCATCATGTAGATGCGGCCCCGCGGAGAGTCCATCTCTTCGCCCCACAAAACGTAGGTGGGGCACGCCGGCAGGCAGAAGCCGCAGTGCACGCAGTCTTCGATCAACGCAGTGTCGGGCGGATGATGCGGATCGAAGCTCGAAGGCTTGGATGGCGTGAGCTGTGTGAGCTGCTCCATTTCTAGATTCCACCAACGAAACGGCCGGGGTTCAGGATGCGGTTGGGGTCGAAGCGATGCTTGAGCTCGCGTATGAGGGGAAGGGTGTCGGAGAGCACGGTGGACGCGACAGCGGTTGCGTGCGCGGGGTGATGAAGAACAGTGAGAGAACCTCCGGTGGCTTCGAGCTTCTGACGAAGGTGCTCGAGCTGACTGGATGCAGAAGCGGGAATGCTCGCGGTCATGATGCCTGTAGCCTGCGTGACTGATGTTCCACCCAGAGTGCGAATCGTTGCGGCGATAGGCGAGATATCGGAGGGAAGCATTGTGGCTTTTACGACGAAACATTCTGCCTGGTCGAAGTGCGTCTGCCTCGCGTTCCACACATCCGAATCCGCATCGGATGCTTCCAGTTGAACGCTGCGAGCCAATTTCGATAAGGAGGAGGCTTGATCGCGAATGACTTCTGGAAGCGTGGCCAGGCGCACGTCTAAAGTGAACCCGTTGCTGCCTGAGCGAAGCTGGAGAGATTGCGTGCTGAGATGTGAGTCGAGAATCTTCATCAGTAGCTGACCGAGAGGTTCGACGTCAGCGGAAGCGATGGTAAAGCTTTGCGCATGCCTAGGAATGGAGTGCAGGCGAAAGGTAATCTCCGTAATGACTCCAAGAGTGCCGAACGCTCCGGTCATCAGTTTGTGGAGATCATAGCCGGCAACGTTCTTGACGACTTTGCCGCCGGAACGAGAGATGGTTCCATCCGCGAGCACGATGGTCATCCCAATGATGAGGTCGCGAAGGCTTCCGTATTTGAGGCGGAGACTTCCGGAGTCGTTGGTAGCAGCAATACCGCCGATGGTGGCGCGATCGGGCCAGAGGGGATCGAGGGCGACGAACTGACTGTGCTTCGCCAGAGACGCCTGCAGGGAAGACCATGTGCAACCAGCCTGAACCGTGCATGTCATGTCCTGCCATGTGTGCTCGCGCACGGTGTCGAGGCGGTGCGTATGAAGGATCAGCGATGGGTGAATCGGGTTGCCCCAGCTTTGTTTGGTTCCTCCTCCCCAGGGACCGACGGTGATGCTGTTCCTGTTGGCGTACCGAAGCACCGCCGCGATCTCTTCCGTGCTCGCCGGAGCGACGCTGAAAGTATTCTCGTCAACGCGAATATGCTCGGGACCGCTGATTGCGGCGAGATCGTCGGCGAAGGTCTGCAAGCTGGTCAAATCTGACATTATCGAAGGCTTTTCTTGTGCTGCGATTAATCTATGATCGTGGATTCCTCAGAAATATTCGGCTACGCCCGCAACCTCGAGAGGGTGAGGAGTATAAGGACCTGACTTCTCACCACAGAGTCGAGGACGCGGGAAAAGTTTGTCCGGGTTGGCAAGCTGGTGAGGATCGAAGGCACAGCGGACGAGTTGCATGGTGTCCAGGTCAGGCTCGGAGTACATGTAGCCCATTGCCTGCTGCTTCTCCTTGCCAACGCCATGTTCTCCGGTGATGGATCCTCCATGGTCGACGCAGAGGTGAAGGATACGTATGGAGAGATCAACGGCCAACTCCTCCTGTCCAGGGATTGAAGCATTGTAGAGAACGATAGGGTGAAGATTGCCATCGCCCGCGTGGAAGACGTTGGTCACGCGGAGGCCCGTTGCCGTAGCCATGCGCCCGATCTCTTCCAGAATGATCGGCAGTTTGGTGCGCGGAATAACGCCGTCCTGGACGATATAGTTGGGCGCGAGACGTCCTGCAGCAGCAAACGCCGCCTTGCGGCCCTTCCAAACTAGAAGCCGCTCATGTTCGCTTTGGGCGAGTCGATCTTCCCAGGCACCGTTTGCCCGGCAGATCTCACGAACCTGCTGCATATGAACATCGACTTCGGCGACAGGGCCATCCAGTTCGATGAGAAGAAGGGCTTCGCAGGCGGGGTAGTTCGGATGGACAGAGGCTTCGGCGGCCTCGATGGAGAGGCGATCCATGATCTCCATGGCGGCTGGGAGAATGGACGCGGCAATGATGTCGGAGACAGTCTGGCCGGCGGCTGCGATGGAGTTGTAGGCGGCAAGGAGAACCTGAACTGCCTCGGCTCGTTTGACGATACGAAGAGTGATCGCCGTAACGACGCCTAGCGTGCCTTCGGAGCCCACGAAAACGCCGGTGAGGTCATAGCCGGGAGAGTCCACTGCAGGGGAGCCCAGATGAACGAACTCCCCGTTGGGAAGGACAACGTCCAACGCGAGAACGTGAGTGGTGGTAAAGCCATATTTGAGGCAGTGGGCTCCGCCGGCGTTTTCGGCTACGTTGCCGCCGATGGTGCAGACGCTCTGAGAGGATGGGTCAGGCGCATAGAAGTGGCCCGATGGCGCGACCCGCTGGGTGACATGGCTATTGATGACGCCGGGCTCAACGGTGATCCTCTGGTTGGGAATATCAACCGCCAGGATTCGGTTCATGCGGGCGAAGCTGATGACAATGCCGCTTGCGAATGGGAGCGCGCCACCGGAGAGTCCGGTGCCAGCACCTCTGGCAACAAATGGGATGCGATGCCGGGCACAGATGCGGACGATGGCCTGAACTTCTTCCCTGGAGCGAGGCAGAACAACGGCGGCCGGTAGAGTACGTAGAGCGGTTAGCCCATCGCATTCGTACGTCTGGAGCTGATTTCGCTCAACGATAATTCCCTTCTCACCGACCACTGCACGAAAGTCTCCAAGCACAGCCTCGGAGAGGACTTTTGGTTCGAGTTTGGCTGCGTCCTGGGATCGGTTCAGCATTCGTGGCTCTTATGTTGACTTCCGCTAACCATGGTAAGTTTGGTTCCGGTGCTTGCGGTGTGTCTCTTTCTTACAGCGTTATGGTAACGCTTAAGGGCAGGATCAAGATGGCTCGCGATAAAAGCTCATGACTTTACTCAAAACGGCCAAAGGCATTTTTCTCGACACTCTTCATCATTTGAGGATTGAAGAGGTAATGCGAACTCGTGTCCATTATCAAGGCGAAACACTCCACGTTGGAGAGTTAGCGTACAACCTGCAGGACTTCCACCGTGTTGTCGTGATTTCGATCGGCAAAGCCGCGGCTCCTATGTGGGACGCGCTTCGGCTTGAGCTTGAGCCGGCTTTGAAGCCGGGTCAGCCGATCGAGGCGGTTGTGGTTGGGTCCACAATGCCACAGCAGAAAGACCATAGAGTTCGATTTTTCCCAGGAAGCCATCCGTTGCCAACCCAGACCTCAATCGATGCAGCAGAGGCTGTCCTGAAGCTGCTTGCCTCCTGCGACGATCGTTGTCTGGTTCTTTTTCTGATCAGCGGCGGGGCCTCGGCGATGATCGAGAAAGCTCTCGATGGCAGCGTCACGGTCGAAGAGACGACCCAATTCTATCGATCCCTTGTTCAATCCGGACTACCGATTACGCAGATGAACGCTCTGCGAAAACACTTCTCTCAAGTAAAGGGAGGGCGGCTTGCAGTTGCCGCGCAGAAAGCGACGCAATGCACTTTACTTGTCTCCGACGTTCCTGAGAGCGTTTTGCACGTAGTCGGCTCTGGCCCCTCGCTTCCCGACCCGTCTACCACGGAAGAATGCCGCCAAATTATCGCCGCCAATCTGGACGCTCTGAATTTTTCTGGGAAGCTACTGTCCTTCTTCAGAGATCCCGAGCTCGAAGAAACTGCCAAAGCCGACCATCCAGCCTTCAGAAGGGCGAGTTGGCTCTCTTTGTTATCCAGTGACGATCTTTGCAGGATTGCGGGAGAGAATGCAGCGAAGCTCGGATTTCACGTTGTCGTCGATAACCGCTGTGACGATTGGGACTACAGGGATGCGGCCGTGTATCTGTTGGACCGGCTGCAAGAGCTGCGTCAACTGCATCCGAAGGTCTGTCTCCTCTCCGCTGGTGAGGTCTCCGTCCGGCTGCCGTCAGCACACGGAGTCGGGGGACGAAATCTACAGTTTGTTCTGGAGTGTTCGCGCCTGATCAACGAAAGATATGTGAAGGCAACCGTTCTCAGTGGGGGTTCCGACGGAGTTGACGGCAATAGCCCGGCCGCTGGAGCGGTTGGCGACGAGACGACGATGGCGCGAGCAGCCTCCAAGGGTTTCGACATCATCGCCGGACTTGAACAGTTTGACAGCTTTCCCATCTTCAGCGCGTTGGACGACGCAATCATCACCGGGCCGACTGGAAATAACGTGAGAGACCTGCGCATCCTCCTCATCAGCGCCTAATTCCCTTCCCTGCTACTAGCCGAGAATCAGCTTCGTGAGCGAAGGGAAATAGACCAGCAGAGAAACCAGCACACCCATCAGGCAGGCGAGGATAAAGCTGTGGACGAAGACGAAGCGGAGAATGCTTCCTTCGCTGCCATAGATGCCCGTAGCGGTGCTGGCCACGACAACGCTTTGCGGGGCGACCATCTTGCCCATCACTCCGCCACCGGAGTTGGCTGACGCCATGATGTACGGCGAGATTCCGAGTTGCTGGGCGGTAAATTTCTGCAGGTTTCCGAAGAGAACGTTCGAGGAAGTGTCCGAGCCCGTCGAGGCGGTACCGAGCCAGCCGACCAACGTTCCGAAGAAAGGGTAAAAGGTTCCGGTCCGCGCAAAGGCCAGACCGAGAGTGGCGTCCATGCCGCAGAAGCGTGTGATGAAAGCAAGGCCCATCAGCGCGGCGATCGTAATCATCGTAAAGCGTGTGGAGACGATCGTATGCCAGAAAACCTGAAGGATCGCGCGAGGGCGCAGCCCCATCACAAGTGCGGCAATCAGTGCGGCGACGAGGATACCGCTGCCCGTGGCTGAAAGCCAGTTGAACGTAAAGACAGCGGCCTCTGCCGCGGGATGAGGAACAACCGGGGGCACTCGGAAGACGACGCGGTCGAGGCCAGCGAGGGGCAGCCGCAGAGTGGTGATGCTATCGATCCATGCGGTAAACCGCGGTGTGCCCCACACTGTAACGAAGAGCGTAAGAATGAGCCACGGAACTGCCGCCCGAGTTACAACGGATGCATGGTTTTTTCTGAGCGAGCGCGGAAGGTGGGTGATGTCCTTACGCTGCGCGTCGAGAATTCGTTTCGGCTTCCATACACGCAGAAACAGGACAAAGATGCCCAGACTAATCACAGCGGCAGAGATATCAACCAGCCATGGGCCGTGAAGTCTGGCCACCAGAAGCTGCGCGAGACCGAAGCTGACGCCCGAGACAAGAATTGCCGGCCAGACTTCGCGCATAGCTTTGAAGCCCGCAAACGCCCAGATAAGCCAGAATGGCACCAGAATACAAAAGGGCGTGAGCAACGTCGCGACGACGCTGGTAAGCACAAGCGTGTCGAGGCCGGTGACGCCATGCAGCGCAATCACTGGAGTGCCCAACGCTCCGAAGGCCACCGGCGCCGTATTCGCAAGCAGCGCCAGACCCGCAGCTTCCAGCGGAAGAAAGCCGAGCCCGAGCAGTATCGTCCCGCAAACCGCCACGGGAGTTCCAAAGCCTGCGGCGCCTTCAAAGAAGGCCCCGAAGATAAAAGCGATCAGCAGCAGTTGAAGGCGGCTGTCCTCCGTGACTCCGACCAGGCACTCCTGCAATAGGCCAAACCTGCCGGCGCGAACCGTGAGTTGGTACATGAAAATGACAGGAAAGACGATCCAGAAGATAGGAAACAAACCGTACCCGGCGCCAAGAATCGTAGAGAGCACCGCCAGATGCATCGGCATATGGAAGATGCCCACGGCGACGATCAACGCTACGGCCAACGCCACCAGCGCGGAGATATGCCCCTTGAGCCGCAAACCGATCATGGCGATGAGCAGAACTACCAGTGGAAGCGCGGCCCAAGCTGTCGATAGCCACCAGTGATGCGATGGATCGTACGCCTGCATCCAGGAGGTGATCCCAGGCGGGCCCTCGAACGCTACGATCCAGGATGGGATAAATTTCTCAAATAGGTGGATCGTCATGCAGGGGCACCGAAAAGGTTTGTGCTCATTTAAGATGTTCGCCCATTATCGGCTGGGCCAATGAGGATGTAAATATGTTTTGGTCCAATCCTCTGGCATAAAATCGCGATCTTGGCCGCATCACTGAATCAATGAACCGTAAACCCCAAAAGACACGAACGGTATACCCTTATTCTGCGAGGTTCGACGGCCTACGATGAATGCTCTCCTTCTTTCCCAATACAAACATCTGGAAATTGCGGCTCTCCCGGTTCCTGTGCCGGAACCGTTCGATGTGTTGGTACAAGTGGCCGCCTGCGGCATCTGCGGCAGCGATGTGCATGGTTATGACGGCACCTCGGGCCGGCGCATTCCCCCCATCGTCATGGGACACGAGGCTGCCGGCATTGTTGCAGCCGTCGGCTCGGAGGTGAGTGGATTCGCCGTCGGCGATCGAGTGACATTCGATTCCACGGTTTACTGCGGCGTATGTGCCTTCTGTCGCAAGGGAGAGGTGAATCTCTGCGATAACCGGCAGGTAGTCGGCGTCTCGTGCGGCGATTACAGCCGCGCCGGAGCCTTCGCGGAGTATGTTGCCGTGCCGGCGCGCATCGTCTACAAACTACCCGACAATCTGGCATTTGCAGAGGCGGCAATGCTGGAAGCTGTCTCGGTGGCGCTGCACGCGGTAGCAGTCTCAGAACTCGAAGGCGGTGAGACGGCGCTGGTGATCGGTGCAGGCATGATCGGACTGCTGACACTGCAGGCCGCTCGCGCTGCCGGTTGCTCTCAGGTGTTTGTCGCGGACATCGACGCGACGCGCCTGAAGTCCGCAACGGATTTGGGCGCGGATAAGACCATCCTGGCCTCTGGAGAAGAGCTGACGAAGGAGATCCTGCGGTTGACCGGAGGACGCGGCGTGGACGTAGTGTTGGAAGCCGTTGGACGGAATGAAACGATTGCTGCGGCGATCGATTGTGTGCGGAAAGGCGGCACCGTAACACTGATCGGCAATATCACTCCCCAAGTAAATCTGCCGTTGCAAAAAGTTGTTTCACGCCAGATACGATTGCAGGGATCGTGTGCCTCTTGCGGTGAATATCCGCAGGCAATGGAATTGATGGCCGCTGGAAAAATTCGCGTTGAGCCGCTGATTACCGCGGTTGCGCCGCTTAGCGACGGACCGGCCTGGTTCGATCGTCTTCATTCGGGCGAGCCAAATCTGATGAAGGTGGTACTCGATCCTCGGCTAGCCTCGGGAAAAAGCCGATGAGCGAAAACCTGTTCGATCTGAGCGGCCAGGTGGCTTTGGTAACCGGGGCGAGCCGGGGCCTGGGTCAATACTTCGCTCGAGCTTTGGCCAGGGCCGGCGCGAACTTAATCCTTACGAGTCGTAAACAAGCTGACCTGACGCTATTTGTGTCTGAGATTGAAGCGCTGGGCCGCAAAGTACTCCCGCTTGAGTTGGACGTGCGCGATCAGGGAAGCATCGAGCGAATGGCCGCCGCAGCGGAACAGACGTGGGGCCAAGTACATATTGTGGTGAACAACGCGGGATGCAATGCTCGGAAACCTGCTCTCGATGTGACCTGGGACGATTGGAACATGGTGCTCGACACGAACCTGCGCGGAACCTTTTTCGTCGCGCAGCAGATGGCGCGCGGCATGGTACAGCATGGCTATGGCCGCATCATCAACATTGGATCCGTGACGAGCGTCTTCGGATATGCAGGCCTGGCGCCCTATGGAGCCAGCCGTGGCGGTGTGCGGCAACTGACGATGAGCCTGGCCGACGACTGGGGCAAGCATGGAATTACCGTGAACTGCCTTGCACCGGGGTGGTTTCGCACGGAGCAGAACAAGATGCTCTATGAGGACAAGAAGTGGGTCGAGTACCTGGTCGATCGTATTCCTGTGAAGCGCGCGGGACAGCCACATGACCTCGACGGCGCAGTCGTGTTCCTGGCCTCTGAAGCCAGCCGCTACATCACCGGTCAAACCCTTCTGGTCGATGGCGGAATATCGACCGGTGCCATGCGTGCGACGGTGAAGCCGCTTTCTTCGTAGTGAGTTTGTGCTGATGTTCTAGGCCGCTGTTTGCGATTCGGCGGGCATGGGTTCGATTCTGCCCAGCAGAAAAATATAGGCTGCGATGCCGATCAATAAGTAGACCGCCGATACTCCAAAAGCCCACGCAAACGATTGTCGAGCGGCGACCAAATACCCGGTAATGATTGGCGCGCATATGCCTGAAAGCTGGTTGGAGAAGTTGATGATTCCACCTACCTTCCCCACGCTGCTGCGAGGCGCAATCAATGATGGGATCGACCAGCCGACCGGAGACGCGGCCGAGAGGCCACCGATGGAGATGCTGATCCAGATAAGTGCCGTCGTTGCGCTGTGCGTATTCGCGGCTCCCAGGATGCCCAGACCGCAGGCGGTTCCACCAACTAGAACGCTCTTTCGGACGGAGTTCGCGTTCCATCCACGCTCAATCAGCACGTCCACAAGCCAGCCGCCGACGGCCAGGTCTGCCACGGTCGCGATGAGCCACGGAACCCCTGTGTAAAGAAATGAGTGCAACAGATCGATGTGCAGAGCGGAAGAGAGATAGCTCGGCAACCATGTGAGGAGCAAATAGAAGACATAGTTGTAGGAGCCAAAGCCCAAGATCATCCCGATGACCTTACGTTGCCGCACAAGATAGCCGAGGGAGGCTTGTCCAACTTCATTCGCAGCGAAGACCTGATCGTCTGTCGCTATGTAATCGCGTTCTACCGCAGTCAGCTCCGGGTCATCCTGGGGATCGCGATAGATTCGCCAGAAGACGAGAAAGTAGAGAAAGCTGATGAGGCCGGTGACGGCAAAGCTCCAACGCCAGCCAACCTTGAGCAGCAGAATGCCGATGAGAGGAACGCCGATTGCGGAGGCGAACTTGGCGGAGCCGTCGAAGATCGATGTAGCGAAGCTGCGCTCTCGAGAGGGAAACCAATAGCCGATCGCCTTTGCATTCGCCGGAAAGGTTGGCGCCTCCCCTACCCCGAGCAGGAAGCG
>Ga0210410_10000474_pt1 | contig 44990 bp, 41 predicted proteins | sample IncBWC4MmetaG_FD_161058 | JGI IMG/M metagenome (GOLD analysis project Ga0210410, IMG submission 161058) | Forest soil microbial communities from Barre Woods Harvard Forest LTER site, Petersham, Massachusetts, United States - Inc-BW-C-4-M | ecosystem: Environmental > Terrestrial > Soil >...
GTCGCCGCGCCGACCGCAAGGAGGCAAGCGCCCAAGGTATGACTCATGATTGGGGTGAAGTCGTAACAAGGTAGCCGTAGGAGAACCTGCGGCTGGATCACCTCCTTTCTAAATAAGAGAGATCTATTCCGCTCTGGTGTGCGGAAGATGGTCTCCAGTGCGAATCATGGCTCTCACGGGTTTGTGATTCGCTAGACTCAAGTTACCCATCCCTGATGGCTTCGGCTGTCGGGGCGGACAGATTCTGGCAGATCGATCTTGGTTGTCACGAGAGCGAAATATACGAACGAAGGGCCGTCCGCCATTGGCAGACGGCCCTTTTTGTTTTATTCAGTCTCCGTTTAGCAGGCGGTCTGGAATCTTGACATTGTTCTCCCGTTAGCTACGAGACAGCTCCAGGAGACTGGGTCGAGCACGGTTGAAGAAGTTTTGCTCCGTCTGCTGGAGACCCAAGAGGAGCAAAATCGTTGGCTTTCGGAAAATCGCGAAGCAATCAACGCGAAGGTACGGCGCGGAATCGAACAACTCATGTCGAATCCGTCTTTCGGGACAAATTCGTTCTTCTAGCACGAGCTCCTGAAGCGGGGCACCACCGAAGGAATCTTACGACCGAGGAAGTTAAATTCTTCCCAGTCTATCCTTACTTGATCGTCTACAGGCCGGCGACAAAACCAGTGCAGATCGTTGTGATCCTTCATGGCCGACGAGACCTAGAACGGGTTCTCAGAGACCGACTCTGATTTGCCGGACTTTGCCTACCTCGGATACCGGGCTCAGGCCGCCGCGAGGATGTCATTCAACATCTGTAAAGGATGCCGAGACTAATCGGTCCAGGCCAGATAGCCCGGCACAACGGCACCGACAAAGGGGACGATCAAGAGGACGCCCACCCAGCTGGGCTTGCCGCGCACCTCTGCCACCGCCATCCAGACCAGGATAATGGGGATGATGTTCACCAGGGGAATCAGGAAGAGCACGATCCACCAGATGGGCTTATTGGCAATATTCAGCAACAGGATGATATTGGCGATGGGAATCCAGGCCAACCAGGGATTTTCGGTATTGGTTTTTTCCGCGATGGTTTGCACCGCAAGGGCCGTATAGACATATATCGCCACAACGACTAAGAGGAAAAAGATAAACGTCCCACCGGCCATGACAGGAGTAGCGGGAGAGCCATGATCCTGGGCCAATGCTCCGCTGGCGGGCAACAGTGCGAGCGCCGGAATCGCCGCCCATTTCACGCGGGAATGTAATTTCATCGAGAGGTTCATGAAAGGTTCCTCCAAGGGAAGTCAGGGAGCGTGGCAAGCTTGTCCCGGACTCTAATCAGGCGTGCACGGGCAGTCAAAGCATTTCGGGAAGTTGGTTTCCAGAAAGTGGCATGGAGGCGGCGGGTGGTTGAGGTTGAGGTAGGCCGGGGCCACGCTTGACCCTCTGCGTGGAAAAGGATAGCCTCGCACCTAATTCACCCTTCCCGTTCGCCAGAAAGAGGTCGCCGATGCAGTTTCTTGCCGCACTTTGGCTCCCCATTTTACTGTCCGCCGTCATCGTGTTTATTGCCAGCTCGATCATGCACATGGTGCTTCCATATCACAAAAGCGACTATCGCCAACTACCCGACGAGGACAAGCTTCTCCCCTCTTTGCGTGCCGCCGGTCTGCAGAAAGGCCTTTATATTTTTCCGTATAGTACGCACAAAGAGATGAATTCTCCCGCCGTGCAGGAAAAATACAAGCAAGGACCCGTTGGCATGCTGACTGTGTTTCCAAGCGGCCCGCCCGCGATGCCAAAGTTTCTGGGCATGTGGTTTGCGTATTGCCTGGTCATCGGCCTATTCGTCGCCTATCTCACCTGGCACACCGCCACGCCTGGCGCGCCCTATCGGCACGTCTTCCGCGTGGCGGGCACCGCAGCGTTTCTCGCCTACGGCGTGGGCAACCTGAGCAACGGTATCTGGAAAGGCCAGCCTTGGAGCAATGTCATCAAAGAGGCCGTCGATGGACTCGTCTACGCCATGCTGACCGCAGGCACATTTGGGTGGCTCTGGCCGCACTAGCATCCCAATTGCGTCGCGCCCCGCTTGCATCTACGGCAGTGGGCAAATGCTGGGCTCTCGCATCGGAGGAATTCTTGGCTCTTGGATTTTTTTCCATTACACATGCCTGAATCGAGTACCGCAACATTCAGGACACTGGTGAAAAGCGAGTGGCCCTCGGCAACCCGCCCGGAAAACATGATGGAGAAAATCGTACGTAAGGTATATGGTTATGCCAATCAAGTTAGCCGCACGACCGGCGCTGCAACTTTGCTTTCGCTGCTGCGAAGGCAGAGGTGATCCGTGTGGCGCCAGGCAAATGCCGAAGAGGGTCCATGTACCAGGCTCCGGAACCGAATTTCCCGCGCAATTCGCTTGACACGCGCTACAGCGGAAGAAGACCCATGAATTTGAGGCGATTCCGCTTCCTTGCGGCTTTGTTCCTGATTTATCTCGGGTGGGGCGCGAGCCTGCGTGCAGACACCCTCTCCGGTACGGTCAAGGATCCCTCTGGGCTGACCGTTGGGGGAGCGCGCATTGAAATCACGGGCGGGGGGCTTCCGCAGCCACTCATCCTGACCTCGGACGGAGCCGGAAAGTTCGTCGCGCGCGACTTAAAACCCGGAAAGTACTCCGTACACGTCAGCAAAGAGGGTTTCCAACCGTTGGACACTTCCGCGGAGCTTCAGGGAACTGCTGACCTGTCCTTGACGCTCGCCATTGCCCAGCAGCAGACCACGGTCACAGTCAACGATAAGACCTCGGCCTATGCCAACTCCGATTCTTTCTATCGCCAACTTCGCGACATCAAGCTGGGCGCCACCTACCGCTGCGACAATTTCACCATGCCCCTCGACGTGGGCACCTTCGTCTTCACATCTGGCACGATTACATTTCTAGCTCCTGTGAATGGCATGGAAACCGGCGTCGTGTTCCTTGGCCAGGGACATTTCACGCTAAAGCCAGTGATGCCCCTTGACACACAAGAGATGATCCGGCGATCCGGTCATGAGATCGCCGAAGAGGACTTCACCGAAGTCGTCTTCCGCTTCAGCAGCGGCCTTGCCGCGCAGTTTTCCAAGATCAAAAACAATCCTGTGGAGACAGCGGGCGCCGCGGATGGAGTTTTTGAGAAGTGGAAAAGCAAGATGCGCCGTCGCCGCGAAATTCCTGACGGTTTTACCGACGTGATTCTGCAGGGCGACACCATGGACAACGTGGATGCCGACGTGCTCTCCGCCGTCTACAACCCCAATCATCCCGGTTTTATCAACGCCTACATGACCGGCGCGCCGCACAAGGACTTGCGCTATTTCATTCGCGCGCGCACCGGCGCTATCCCGCAGCTGGATTCACCGGAAGAAGTGGCGCTGATCAATTGCAACGGCGAAGGAATGGACGACGGAATCTGGTATTCGCAGCATCTTTACTCCGAGCTGAAGGCAGGGACGGCGAGCTCGCAGGAAGAGCGCCGGCTATTTGCCACGCGCCGCTACGCAATCGAGACCGTCATTGGGAAGAACGCCCATTTTGCCAGCCAGGCCAAAATTACGTTTGAACCACGTGTACCCGGCGATCGCGTGCTCAAGTTCGGGCTGCTGTCCACGCTGCGGGTCGCTCGCGTGATCGATGAAAATGGCAAGGATTTGCACTTCATCCAGGAAGACAAAAAGCACGATGGTTCTTTTTACGCGGTCCTCGACGAAGCCCCGGCAATGGGCAAGGAACATTCCATCATCGTCGAATACGGTGGCGACAAAGTGCTCTATGACGCGGGCGGAGGCAGCTACTACGTAGGCGCTAGAGAATCGTGGTATCCAAACCTGAACGGCTTCGGCGAAAAGGCGCTCTACGACCTGACCTTCAAAGTTCCCAAGTCAAACGTGGTTATCAGCGTCGGGAAACTGGAGGGCCAATCCGAAGAGTCAGGGTTCGCCGTCTCGCACTGGGTCACGCCCGTTCCTATCGCCGTGGCAGGCTTCAATTATGGCAAATACCAGAAGGTGGACATCGCCGATCCCATTACGCACTACAGCATTTCCGGATACTACCTTACGGATTTGCCGGACAATCTGGCGCAATACGCCCGGGGCAGCGGTCCGCTGGCTTCAATGGCTCCCCATGCGATGACGAACTATGCGTTGGAGCAGGCGCGCGCGCAGATGCAATTGTGCACTTTGTATTTTGGCCAGGCGCCTTACAACAACGTGGCCATCACCGAACAGCCGAATTTCAATTTTGGGCAATCGTGGCCGAGTCTGGTGTACTTGCCCATCTCCGCGTATATCGATTCGACGCAGCGGTGGCGGCTATTCGGTACCATCGACTCCAACTTCACCGGCTTTGTTCAGGAAGTGACCCCGCACGAAGTCGCCCACCAGTGGTTTGGCCACAGCGTAAGCTGGGCCTCCTATCATGACCAGTGGCTTTCGGAAGGATTTGCCGATTTTGCCGCGGGCCTTTATCTGGAGGAGGCCACCGGGCCGAAGTGGCAGAAAGACTATATGGAGTATTGGGACCGGCAGAAGCGGCGCATCCTGGAGAAAAATTCGTACGGAGTTGCCTCGAACGATGCGGGACCGCTCTGGCTGGGCCTGCGGCTGGCTTCGCCGAAGACCCGCCAGGCCTATCAGGGCGTTACTTACTCGAAGGGCGCCTACGTGCTCTTGATGCTGAAATCCATGATGTACGACGATCAACATTCTGGGGGCAATCCGAATCAGAGGTTCATTGATATGATGCACGATTTCATCACCAGCCATCAGAACACGCCTGCTTCGACGGAGTCCTTCAAGGCCATCGTCGAAAAGCATATGCCGAAACAGATGGACCTCCAGGGCAACGGGAAGCTCGACTGGTTTTTCCATGAATGGGTATACGGAACGCAGGTTCCTCGCTACCAGTTCAAATACGATGTTCAGCCGGGCGACGGAAAAGGCGTCAAGGTGCACTTGGAGATCACGCAAAGCGAAGTGGACCAGGGTTTTGCGATGTTTGTTCCCGTTTATGCCGATTTTGGCGATGGAATGCGCCGCATTAGCCAGGTGCCGATCGTCGGGAATTCCACGCGGTCGGTGGTCTACAGCTTGGACCGGCAACCCAAGAAGATGGCGCTGAACGTGTACAAGAATATCCTCGAGCGCTAGTGTGTTTTGTGCCTTGGCAAGCATCGTAATGAGCGCGCCCGGTTAAGCCCTTGCAAGTTATTGCCAGGCGCTACGTTTGGGAGTAGGCTCTCCCTCAAGCGTTGCCGGCCTCCCATCCGCGCTCGTCCCTCGTGGCAACGGCTAGTGGTAAACCGGGACGCCTGCGTTCCAGGGGAGGAAGGTACAATGTCCATCTCCCAGGCTCACAAGGAATTATTCGGACGCCTTTACCATTCCATCTGGAATGAGCGGCGGCTGGAATTCATCGAACACGTGATCGCCGAGACCCACGCTATCAGCGATCCAACGGTCGCCGGCGGAGCTGTTGGCCCGGCCGCTTATCGCCGCCAGGTGGAGCGGTTTCTCACCGGCCTTCCCGACCTGCACTTTGAAGTGGACGACACCATCACGGAGAAGGACAAACTGGTCGTCTACTGGACCATCACCGGAACGCATGGCGGCGAATTCCTCGGCGTGCCACCGACGAACAAGAAAGTCTCCTTCAGCGGTATCACCATCAATCAGATCCGCAACGGCAAAATAATCGAATCCACCGTCATTTGGGATGGCCTCGGTCTGCTCGAACAGTTTGGGATCGAGTTACCCGTCCGGTACGAGATGCTGGCCGGTTCCGCTCGTTGATTTCTTAGCTGCCGACGCCCGCCAAGCCCTGCTTTGACTCTTTCGCGTCAATCCTCTCCGTTTCTATTGCCTCGCCCCTCTGGAAGTTTCAATCTGTAGCCACGCCTTGCACCGCCGCTTCCAGGTCGTGGGCCTTGCGGTGGACACTCAATCAAAGAATAAGGAGACGTGGAACCATGACAAAGACAAAAGTTGCCCTTGGTGGCGTGCTCACTCTCGCCATGATTTGCGGTGGTGTCGCCGTGGCCCAAATGCCGAAAGACAACGTCAGCGGCCACAAACATCCGAACCTTGCCGCGGCGCAGCGCCTCTCCCGCGAGGCTTGGGAGAAAATTGCCGCCGCGCAACAAGCCAACGAGTGGGACATGGATGGCCACGCAGCCAAGGCCAAGGAACTTCTCGATCAGGTCAATAACGAACTCAAAATGGCCGCGGAAGCCGCGAACCACAACCACAAGTAACATCCGCTATCTTCTATTCTCGAAAAAACGCCCGGTCAGGCGCATCCAGACCGGGCGCTTTTCTTTCCTGCCGTTCCGTTCATTTCACGCGTTCTTCAGGAGCCGCATAAATTTCATTCGTTTTCTCCGTGGGCCTCGCGTATTCTCTAGGAACCGTCCGGCCTGGGAGTTTCTCATGCTCTTCCTGCCGCTACAGCTCGCTAGAATTCGCTTCACCGCGCGGTTACTCCTCACTCTGGTTTTCTTGGCGATTGTTGCTCTTCAACCAGCGGACGCCAGTCCGCAGACCGCCGACGCTTCCCCCACCGCCGTCCCCGTCTTTGTCAGCGATTTTGAACTTTATTCCGTGCCGCCTCCGCCGAATTCTCCCAAACCACAAGCTGCTCCGCAGAATCAAACGCCGAAAACACCGCCCGCCTCCGGAGATCCCGAACTTCCCTCTGTCCAGGCCCGCCGTTTGATGGATTTCTTCGCAACCACCATGGTGGACACCCTCCACAAGAGCGGCTATACCGTCCGGCGGGCGAGAGGCGCTACCCTGCCCAAGGGAGCTCTCCTCCGTGGTGTTTTCGCGGAACCCGACGAAAAAAATCGCATCCGTCGCACGCTCCTGGGCGGAACTTCCGCGAACTTCAAATTTTTCCTCTACGTCGGCATCTTTAATCTTGCGCGTCCCGATCAGCCGCTTTACCAACTTGCTCCAGAGCAAGAGCAGTCAGCCAGCAGCCAATTCGGGCCTGTCATCACTCTCAATAACTACATCCCCCTGGCCAAATATGAGCTCGACAAGAACCCGACAGAAGAAGACATCCGCAAAATCTGCGGCCAGATTGCCGCCAGCTTGACGGCGCTCCTGGCGGCCAATCCGGCCGCGTTTTCTGAGTAGAATCTCCCCATCTCGCCGTGTTTGAAGCACAGATAAGCGCCACTGGCCAGATACGGCTAACCATTCCGTTCTTGCGCAGCATCTACATATGGATAACAATGGGGTGGTACCTTTTTCCTATTAATGCGTCCCATCTGTGGGGGTAGTGTTTGTTTGCAGGAAGCACAATGCATCCAGCAGGTCCCCGGCCGAGCCGCCGGTTGGCCACGTCTGTCATCATCTCGGTGGCGCTGCTTTCCTTCTTCTTCCTCCTGCAAGTCGCCCCGCACTCCCACGCCGACGGGCGTGATGACGCTGCCTGCCGCATCTGCCAGATAGCCCACATCGGCGTGGCTCCCGCGGTTTCCGCCGTCCTGCTAAATCCAGTTATCCTTTATTTCGGTGAAATTCTTGCTCCTCGCAGCGTTCACTTCACCGGTTCGTTCTCCGCAGATGCCCCGTCTCGCGCACCTCCAGCACGGATCGCTTAACTACCAGTCCTGGTAATTCTCCGGAGCGCGACCCTGCGAGGTCTCGCTACCGCCAAACTTTGGCGGGTCTCCCCTCATACCAACTACATCGCCCGAAGCGGCTTGGAGGAATTATGCGTTTGGCAGTCCGAGGTCTAACTATTCTTTTTACGCAAATGGCATTGCTGGTGATGATTGCCAGCGCGCAGTTGGGAAATTCCGGCTCCATCGAGGGTGTGGTGAAAGATCCCTCCGGCGGAGTAGTCGCCAATGCCAAGGTTGAAATCATCAACCCGGTCAGTGGCTTCACCCGTGAGACTACGACCGGAAGCGATGGCAGCTTCCGCTTCACTAACGTGCCGTTCAACCCCTATCACCTGACGGTGATAGCGCCCGGATTCGCATCCTTTACGCAAGACGTGGATGTTCGCTCGACGGTGCCAAGCAGTTACCAGTTCGGCCTGAAAGTGAGCACGGATGTACAAAGCATCACCGTGCAGGCCACGGGGGGTGACCTGATCGAAAATGAGTCGACGTTCCATACCGACGTGGACCAGGGCATTCTCGACCGCCTTCCGCTGGCGAATCCTTCGGCCTCTTTTACTTCCATCGCAACGCTACTTTCTCCGGGGGTTGCCGCAGACTCGAACGGCCTTATGCATGGCCTGGGGGACCACGCAGAAAATTCCGTGTCGCTCGATGGACAGCCGATTACGGACCAATTCAGCAAAGTATTTTCAAACCAGCTTCCTGCTGACGCGATTCAATCTATCGAGATCATTTCCGGGGCTCCTACAGCGGAATTTGGCGAGAAGACGAGCTTGGTGATCAAGGCGACCACGAAATCTGGCCTGGGAGTGACCACTCCAACTGGAACTGTATACTCCTCTTATGGAAGTTTTGGCACCGCGAACATAGGCTTTAACTTGGCCTACGGCGCTCAGAAGTGGGGCAACTTCCTTGCTGCGAATGGCTTGAAGACGAGCCGATTCCTGGATCCTCCGGAGCTTACGGCAATTCACGATAAAGGGAACCAGGAGAACTTTTTTGATCGCGTGGACTATCAACTGACGGACAAGGACACCATCCATGGGAATTTCCAGTACACGCGTTCCTGGTTTCAGAACCCGAACACTTATGACCAGCAACTGCATACGTGTACGGTGGGGTTAGCCGTCTGCGATTCGACCAATACGACCTTCGTCAACCCTGTGACTGGCGGTCCGCTGGGCAAGACGGATCAACGCTCGCAGATCCAAACCTTCAACATCGCGCCGGTGTGGACGCGACTGATCAATTCCAACACGGTATTTACATTTGGCGGCTTCGTACGGCGGGACCACTACAACTACTACCCGAGCGCCGATCCATTTGCCGATTTTTCACCGGGATTGCAATCTCAGACCATCGCGCAGGACCGCAAACTCTTAAACGCCGGTTTGCGATCCGATATCTCCTACGTGCATGGAATGCACAATATCAAGGCGGGAGTTACGTATCAGCAATGGTTCCTGGACGAGCGGGATACTTTGGGTACGGTCGATCCGTTTTTCTCAGCACTGTTTTTCCAACTGGATTCGACTGGAACCGCCATTCCGAACCCGGGCATGCCCGGCACAAATTTCAACTGCTCGCAACCTCTGCAGCCAGGCGAGGTCGGCCCCTGCCAGACACTCGCTTCCGTGGACCTGACGGCGGGTGGAAAGCCGTTTGTGTTTAACGGCCATACCAACGTGAAAGAGGCGTCGCTCTACGTTCAGGACACCATCACAAAGGGGAGTTGGTCGTTCAACCTAGGAATCCGTGGCGATATTTACAACGGGTTCGTGAGTGACGCGCAACCCGAGCCTCGTCTCGGCGTGGCCTACAACATCAAGTCAACCAACACGGTTCTGCGAGTTTCTTATGCGAGAAGTATGGAAACACCGTTCAACGAAAATCTGATCATATCGAGCACCGGTTGTAGTGACCCGGTGGTCGCGGTCTTAGTGCCGCCGCCGAACAGCGCCTGCAACTTCGGACCGGTTCGTCCAGGGTGGCGCAATGAGTTCCATGCCGGCCTGCAGCAGGCCTTTGGCAAATATTTGGTGGTGGACGGCGAATACCTTTGGAAATACACGCACGGTGGCTATGACTTCGGCGTCGTAGCGGCAACACCGATCGCGTTTCCGATCGAGTGGCACAACTCGAAGATTCCCGGATACGCGATCCGGGTGAGCGTTCCGAACTATCGCGGGTTTAGCGCACTGGTAGTGATGTCCGGCGTTGCCGCCCGTTTCTTTCCCCCGCAAGTCGGCGGTGTACCCTTTTTGCCGGCGCCGGGCGTTTTCCGCATCGACCATGACGAGCACTTCAACCAAACGACTCACCTGCAATACCAGCCCTGGAAGCGCGGGCCGTGGGTTGGATTCAACTGGAGATATGACAGCGGGCTTGTGGCTGGTTCGATACCATGCTTCGCTGCTACGGCAACATGCGGCTTTTCGACCGTGCCGGGTACCGGTCCGGGTACTCCTAACCCAGCGCTAATATCCCTGACCAACAACCTGACCGGGATACCTCTGACCGCCGATCAGCAGTTCCAGTCCGGTCTGACCTGCATGGGAGTAGGAGCCACGCCAACAACTCCAATTCCGACGCTCGTGAACAATACCTGCCCCGCCTCGCAGTTCGGCTCGAAGTACATCAACATACCGGCTCCCGGCAAGGAAAACGACGACCACAACCCACAGCGCATCGCTCCTCGCAACCTTTTCGACCTGGCTATTGGCCACGACAACCTGTTCCATGGAGACCGCTACAAATGGAGCCTGCGCTTCACGGTCATCAACCTGAGCAACAAAACGGCGCTGTACAACTTCTTTTCCACCTTCAGCGGCACGCACTACGTCACGCCGCGAACCGAAACCGTGGACCTCGGCTTCCACTTCTAGGAATTAAAAAGTTCCGCCAGAAAGCCCTGCAAGAACCGGCAACGGTTTCTTGCAGGGCATCTTTTTTGCCGCTTCCGAATTCCACGCCGCTCACGTTATCTGCTACTCTGTCCGCCGGAGGTCATCGCCGGATGAGCAGTGCTCCCGCGCAGGTCCGTAACATCTCCGACACGGCTTTGTGGGCCGCGCATTTTCGCGCCGAAGAATCGCGGCGTCCCGACGCGCTTTTTCGCGATCCGTATGCAGAGAAGCTCGGCGCTCAGCGTGGCGGCGAAATGGCGCGTACTCTTCCGCAGGGCCTGAGCCATGCGTGGGCCTGGGTGGCGCGCACCTATCTGTTCGACCAGATCTTGCAAAAAGAAATCGCGGAAGGTGCGGACTTCATCGTGAATTGCGCCGCAGGGCTCGATGCTCGGCCCTATCGCATGCAGCTTCCCGCCACGTTGCAGTGGATTGAAGCCGACTTGCCCGATATGCTTGCGTACAAAAAAGAGCTGCTCGCGAGCGACAAACCCACCTGCCAACTGGAACGTATTTCCGTCAACCTTGCCGACATCAACGAGCGGCGCCGCTTTCTCGCCGATATCGCGAATCGCGGCAAACGCGGAGTCGTGCTCACGGAAGGGCTGCTCATCTACCTCGCCACCGAAGAAGTCGCGCAATTTGCGGAAGATCTTTCCGGGATCGCCTCCCTGCAATCCTGGATTCTCGATATGCACTCGCCGCGCCTGCTGGCCATGATGCAGCGCCGCACCGGCAAAGCGCTCGAAAAAGTGGGCGCGCCCTTTAAATTCGGCCCCGCGGAAGGCCCGGATTTCTTTCGGCCTCATGGCTGGACGCCTGCGCAGGTCGAAGGCCTGCTCCACACCGCCGCCCGCTTCAAAAGACCGCCTCTTCTTCTGCGCCTCATTGCGAGAATTTCAGATGTGAGGAACTGGAAAGTGAATCGGCCCTGGGCCGGCGTCTGCCTACTGCAAAAAAACTCCACGGCTAAAGATGCCAGAGGAAAAACCTCATGAGCGGCGCCTCGTCCGAGCTTTCAGGGGAAAAATTAAGGATCGGAGTGGATCTCGGCGGTACGAAGATCGAATTCGTCGCTCTCGAAACGGATGGACGGGAGCTTCACCGCTTCCGCGTGCCGACTCCGCGCGGTGACTACGATGCCACCGTGAAAGGGGTTCGCGATGGCGTGCTTCAAATTGAAAGGGAACTGCAGCGCATCGCGACCGTTGGCGTCGGTATTCCCGGAACCATCTCAGGCATCACGCACACGGTTAAGAATGCCAACTCCACCTGGATGAATGGCAAGCCGTTCGACAAGGATTTGAGCGCCGCGCTCGGCCGTGAAGTGCGTTGCGCGAATGATGCCAACTGTCTGGCTGTTTCTGAAGCCACAGATGGCTCAGGCGCCGGCCATCACATTGTCTTCGCCGTGATTCTCGGCACCGGCTGCGGCGGCGGAATCGCCGTCGACGGCCGCGTTCAAAATGGACATAACGGCGTCGCCGGCGAATGGGGCCACACCACGCTGCCCTGGATGAAGCCCGACGAATACCCTGGCCCGGCTTGTTATTGTGGCTACAAGGGCTGCGTGGAAATGTGGATTTCCGGCACTGGCCTCGAAGCCGACTATGAGCGCGCCACAAAAACTAAAATCCTTGGCAAGGAAATCGTCGCGCGTTCCGAAGCCGGCGAGGCCGCGGCGTCCGCTTGCCTCGAACGCTATGAAGATCGCCTGACGCGCAGCCTGGCGCAAATGGTCAACATCCTGGACCCCGACATCATCGTTCTGGGCGGTGGAGTCTCCCAGGTACCGCGTCTCTATCGCAACGTCCCCTCGCGCCTGAAGGAGTACGTGTTTGGCCGCGAAGCCGACACTCCCATCGTCGTAGCCAAGCATGGCGACGCCAGCGGCGTGCGGGGCGCGGCCTGGCTCTGGCCCCTGGAACATCGCTAGACATTCGTCAACCCACTAAAAAATACGCCCCCGGCAAGTGCCGAGGGCGTTCCAAAAACAATTGTGAATAAGATTATGCCGTCAACTGCCCGCGCCGCATCAACAGCACGCACAGCGCCAGCATTCCGCAAATCAGCAGCGCCAGCGTTCCCGGCTCCGGCGTCGGCACAAGGAACTCCTGCACTTGCCCGGTCAGCGTCAGCGGTCCGCAGTTCGTGACGATTTCGAAATTGCTCAGATTGATCGTGCCGTAATTCTCGCTCGCCAGCAGCAGCCAGTTCTGCACGTCGGGATTGCCGACCCCGCGCGCGCCGGGGTTCATGATGTCCCACAGAGCGTATTGCAGGTTCACCAGATCGCCGGGATTAGACGCAAATTGCGTTGTCAACCAAGCCGCTTCTTCGTAAGCCAGCGCCGGATTGCCCAGCACCGCCGAACCCGCAACGCTGCCGTAGCGCGTCTGGGAAAAATTGTTGGTGTTGACGGCCGTCCCGAGATTGGTGACGTTCGCCCACCACTTCTGCCCAAAATTTACGTCGTTGATGATATCGTCGCAGAAGAGAGTGACCGTCTGGCCGTTCATCGTCGCGTAGTACGGGCTGACGTAATACTGGCCGTCGTTCGCGCCGTTTACGTTCTGAAAAATCATCTGCACCGGCCCGTCCGCGTATGCGAACGGCACCAGAATCATTCCAACCAGCAATAGCCCTAGCAGCCTGGCAAATTTCATCCGTGTCTCCCCGTGGTTTAAGCAAGGCTGCGGGCCCTGCGGTAAGGATATGTGCAAGCCAACTGCCGCGCGGCCAAAATGACAATGTTGAAAATAAAGAGGTTAAATTGCCTTGGGAGAAGGATTTTCGAAGCAGGTGAAAAGAATTGCCCTTTGAGGGAGTTCCGCGGACAGTTTTTTCTCTAAGCTGATCATAATAAGGTAGATAGTGGTACTAGAGGCGCTAGGAATTAGGTACTAAAACTTTTTCGTTGTTTCGGCTCCGTTTTCGGGAGCTGGAAGGCCAGATGGCTGCCGTCTGGCCTCCGCCTCCCTACTCAAACGCAGCCTTATTTTCCGGCTGCCTTGCTCATTTTCGCGGTGAACGCCTCGGAGCGCTTCTTCATTTCCTCAGGCGCGACTTCTTCGATATGCTGTGCCAGTCCCCATCGATGTCCAAAAGGATCACGAATCTTCCCGTAGCGGTCGCCCCAGAACTGGTTTTCCAGCGGCATTTCGACCTTCGCGCCCGCCTTCACCGCGCGGTTGAAGACGGTGTCGACATCCTCGGTGTACAGGAACAGGTTGATCGAGTTCGGCGCGTCCGCCGGCGGCGCACTGGTCATCCCGGGAAACTCGTCGCTTAGCATCAGGTTGGAATCGCCAATCTGAAGTTCGGCGTGCATGATCAGGCCTCCCGGCCCGGACATGCGCAGTTTCTCCTTGGCGTGAAATACCTCCTTGTAATATTCGATCGCCCGGGCCGCACCCTTGCAAACGATTGCCGGAGTAATGGAATGAAAACCTTCAGGGATTGCTTTCACAGCGCACATAATGCCTCCTTTAAATTTTTCGGGTTGGGCGCGCAGGGAGGTTGAAGCAACGGGAGGGAACTTCACAGTTCACTCTGCGCGTGGAATTCCTGAATACTCCCCGGTAATGGGCAAGTCAAGAAGGAAATGGCCAGCCACGATATTTTCTTTAATATGCTGATCTGACCGGAGCTCCCAAGCATCCAATTGGCCGTGCATCTGCCGGAGGTGTTTCGTGCGCTATGACTTTCTACTGGAGACGTATGCCACGGAACGCCTCAAGGTCTTGAGTGTGTGGAGTGAATTTCGCGACACGGATCTGGAGGTTCGCCCGAATCCCGGCGATCCCCGCGGCCGCAGCGTCCACGAGCAGATGGTCCACCAATGCGTGAGCGAAGATTTCTGGCTTCGCACCATGCTCGCCGTCGACGTTTCCGCCCCGCCGCTGCCCGCGCAAGAAACACGCGTCGAATTTATCCGTCGCTACGCGGAAGACAGCGCGAAACGGCTGGCCGTCATGCAATCGCGGGACGAATCCTGGTGGGAAAGCGAGACCAGTTTCTTCGGCGTGAAGCGGTCCGTCGCGTGGGTCATGACCCGGCGCATCGCTCACACGGCTCACCACCGCGGGCAACAGATGGCCATGCTGCGCATGCTGGCGCGCGATCTGCACAGCAACTACGGCCCCACCGCGGACACCGGCGGCCTGATGCAGCAGCACGCGCCAACGATCTACGCCTACCCGGGTCTGGATGAGCTGCTTCGTGATTTGCCCGCAAGCGCGCACAAATCGCCGCTGCCCGGCGCGCAGGGCAAACCCATCACGGAGCGCCCCAAATTGTAGTCCGGGCCTTTAGGCCTGAAGGTTTTCCTAGCCACACCACAGTTTAACCGGCGCAGGGAAAACCCTCGCCCCTAAAGGGGCGAGCTACAGGGTTAGTATTCCTTGTAAAGTTCGGGGAACTGTTTCTTCAGGTTTTGAATTTTTGGTAGGTCGTTGATCACGATGTACGGATTGTCGGTGTGGTGCTTCAGATAGTCCTGGTGATATCCCTCGGCCGGATAAAAACCGTTCAGCGGCACCACCTGGGTCATGATCTTGCTTGAATAAATCTTCGCCGCATTCAGTTGCGTGATATACGCTTCAGCGATTTTCTTTTGTTCCGGGCTTCCATAAAATATCGACGAGCGGTATTGCGTTCCCCAATCCGGGCCTTGCTTGTTCAGTTCCGTGGGATTGTGCGCCACCGAAAAGAAAATCATTAAAACCTGTCCGTAGGTGATTTCCGACGGGTCAAAGACTACCTTCACGCTTTCCGCGTGACCCGTCTTGCCGCTGCTCACAATCTCGTATTGCGCCGTATCCGCTGTCCCACCTGTGTATCCCGACGTCGCGGAAATTACGCCCTTAGTGTGCTCATAGACGGCTTGAATGCCCCAGAAGCAGCCTCCGGAAATCACCGCCACTTCTTTGCCTTTCGTCGGCGCCACCGGCTGATCCAGCGCCGGCTTCGGGAATGTGGTGTTCGCGCGAGGCGCCTTGGCTCTCGAGTTGAACGCCGCAAACATTACCAACGCTGCTGCAATGATTCCGAATGATAAAAACCGAATCCAGCTCTTCATCATCATGCTCCCGGCCGGCTTTGCCGGTATACCCGACAAGCCGATTTTCTAGCGATACTGCTTGTTGGATGCCGCCCAATGGATTTACGCTTCTCGCCAATGCTTTATTTCGGGGACGGGGCCGCGAACCTGGCATCCACTCGGTTAGAGTTGGACGCCCCAGGGGAAGTTACACCGCATCTTATATACTCTAAATTCCGGCCGGAATCACCGGTTTCATGCCCATGCTTAACCACACACTTTCCGTGAAAATGCCGGTCCTCTTCGTGGGCCACGGTTCGCCCATGAACGCCATCGAATCCAACGCCTTCACCCACGCTCTCGAACAGTTGGGCCAGGACTTGCCTCGCCCACAGGCAATCTGCGTCGTCTCAGCGCATTGGGTCACTCGCGGCAGCCAGGTGCTCGCAGCCGAATGGCCGCGCACGATTCACGACTTCTATGGCTTTCCCAAGCCGCTCTACGAGGTGCAGTATCCCGCTCCAGGCGCTCCCGAAGAAGCCAAGCGCCTTGCCTTCGAGCACCATTTTGCTCCTGACCAGAAATGGGGCCTCGATCACGGCGCGTGGAGCGTCTTGCGCCACATGTATCCCCAGGCCGACGTTCCCGTATTTCAGGTGAGTCTCGATCAGACGCGCACCTTCGCCGAACATCTCGCTCTTGGGCGTGAACTCCGGAAGATGCGCGAACGCGGCATCCTTATCCTCGGCAGCGGCAACCTGGTTCACAACCTCCACAAAATGAATTGGGAGTTGCCACACGAAGCCTACCCGTGGGCAACTGAATTCGACCAAAACGTCAAACGCGCCATCGAGCAGCGAGACACGGAAAAACTTGCCGCCCCCGACAAGTGGGGGCCAGATCTTTTGGCCGAGGCGCATCCCACAACCGAGCACTACGCACCGATTCTTTACTGCGTTTCCGCCGCCGATGCGAAGGACAGCGTCACGTATCCCTACGAAGGCATCGAGTTCGGCAGCGTCTCCATGCGCACCGTTCTTTTTCAATCAGCCGCTTCTGCGCATTCCTAGTTTCCCTTGCCCGTTGTACGCTGTTGTCTGGGATGAATTCGCAGCGTAACTGCGGCACTCTCGGCCGCATCCCATCTGAAAAGTTCGCAACTCAACTCTGGAGATAACGCATGTCGCTCCGCACTGTGTGCCTTTTCGTTTTCGGCAGCGCCTTCTTTTTCCTGCAGCCTGCTTCGGCGCAGGTCACCTACGGGAAAAAGCCGCAGCTGCCGCCGCCCTTCGCCACAAAATCCGCCGGCAATGGCCCCTCAGGGGTAAGGCCGGCGAAGGATTTCCTTCCCGCAGTTCCGCCCGGATTCCATGTGAATATTTTCGCGCAAGCGTTCAAGTACGTGCGCTTTTTGACTACCGCGCCGAATGGCGACATCTTCGCAGCCGACACCGGCGCCGGCGAGGTGGTCGTTCTCCGCGACCCGCAACACACCGGCGGCGCAGCGCAGCGTGAAGTCTTTGCCGGGAATCTCAAACGCCCCTTTGGCATCGCTTTTCGCGACGATTACGTCTACGTCGGTAACACCGGCGAAGTCGTCCGCTTCCGCTACGATAAGCAAACCTCCAAGCGACTTGGCGAAGCCGAGCACATCCTCGATCTCCCGCCCTATGGCGGCCACTCCACGCGCACGTTGGCGTTCAGCAAGGATGGCCAGCATCTCTACATCAGCGTCGGTTCATCCGGAAATATCGACATTGAAAAAGACCAACGGCGCGCCGCCATTCTGGTCTGCGATCCCGACGGAAAGAATGCACGGATCTTCGCTTCCGGCTTGCGCAACAGTGTTGGCCTCGCCGTCGAACCCGTCACTGGCGCAGTCTGGGCGGCGGTCAATGAGCGTGATGAACTGGGCGACGATCTTCCACCGGATTATCTGACTTCCGTGAAAGACGGCGGCTTTTACGGCTGGCCGTACAGCTATATCGGCGACAACGTTGATCCCCGTGTCCAGCCGCAAAGATCCGACCTCGTCGCCAAAGCCATCATTCCCGATGTTCTTCTTGGCGCTCACGTCGCACCGCTGCAGTTCGCGTTTTACTCCGGCACGCAATTTCCGGAATCGTATCGCGGCGGTGTCTTCCTCGCCGAACACGGTTCCTGGAATCGCGCTTCTCGTGCCGGCTATCAGGTTGCCTTTGTTGGATTCAAGGATGGGGAAGCCGTGGCGGATCCGGTGCCGTTCCTCACGGGTTTCGTCCCAAATGCTGGCGGGCGAGCCGTGAACGGGCGCCCCGTCGGAGTTACTGTCGCCTCTGACGGAGCGTTGCTCGTCAGCGACGACGGCGCCAACGTGATCTACCGCATCAGCTATAGCAAGTGATTGCCCGGCGGATGAAAGTTTGAGGACTACTTCACAACCAGCGTCAGTGAAATCGCCGAAAGCGGGAAAGCTCTTCGTCGAACCAGCAGGTGTCGCGGACGGCGCAAGCGTCAGAGTATATGCCCCGCTTGGTGTTATGACCGGCGGCGGAGGTGGAGGAGGCTGCTGCACCGCACTGCCGCTGCCTCCACCACCGCAACCGTTCACCACGAGTGCAAGGGTGCTCGCATTCACCGAATACATCGAAAGTCCGTTCGCGCAATATCCGTAGAGAAAACGCCCTTTCGGATCGATCATGGAAGGTCCGCACGGATTCGTAAATGTGGTTTGCGAGTTCGCCAGCGGCGTCAGAGCGCCGCTCGAATCGTCGCGCAAGAATGTTACGGCGCCGGTGACTTTTCCGTTCGCGATCGTCTCCACGAAGAGCCACGGCTGCGGTGTCTGTGCGGCGGCGCGGAAAATTCCCGGAAAACAGGCGAATGAGGCAACAGCCTGAGAGACGCATCCAAGGCGCACTGTTCCAAAATGGAACACGCCGCCGCGCCATTCTTCCTTCTCCGTCTTACTGCCTTGATTTGTCGCGATTTATGAAGCCACTCCGAACACATTTGTATTCAAGAACTCATTGCGGAACTTGCCCTGTGGGTCGTATTTCCTGGCCAACGCCAAAAATTCCGGCAACCTTCCATAAAAGGAGTCCAGCCGCGCCGGCGCCATCGTGAACAGCTTTCCCCAGTGCGGGCGCGCTCCGAACGGCGCCAGCTCCCGCTCGATCACCGGCAGCAGCTTGCTGACAGCGGGCCAATCCGGCTTCAGGGTGAAATGAATCGTCACGCAATCTTGCTTGTAGCAGGGGCTCATCCAGAAATTGTCGGCCGCGATCGTGCGGATTTCCGTGATCAAAAGATGCGGGCTCACCTGCTCATGCAACTTCTCCACCGCAAGAATGGCGTCAATCGCGTTTTTGTGCGGCACAAAATATTCCGCCTGAAGTTCCTTGCCGGCGCTCGGCGTGAACCCCATTCGGAAATGCGGCAGCCGGTCGTACCACGGTCCGGGCACGCCCATCTGCTCGGTGCAATTTTCGGCGGAAAGCTCCGCTATCGGATGCATGTTTTTCGTGGCGCGTTTGGCCCCGTAAAATTCCGGTGGCGCGTCGAACGATTTTCCGTTTTCCATGCGGACCTTCAGCCAGACCTCATTGATCAGCTTCTTCTGCCAGTCAGTAAACAAGCTCACGCTGTAAGCCGCTGATTCGATCGCGTCAAAATTGCCTTTCAGTTCGCTCAGGGGAAGATTTTCATAGACGTATTGCTGCATTTGGTAACTGGGCTGCAAATCCAGCTTCACCTTGGTAACTGCGCCCAGTGCGCCGAGTCCGACCACCGTTCCCTGAAACGTCTCGCCGTCCTGCTGGCGCGAAAGCTTCACCACATCGCCCGCCGCGTTGACGAATTCCAGCCCCGAAACCGCCGTGGACAGATTTCCGTTCTTGACGCCCGATCCGTGCGTGGCTGTAGTGCACGCGCCCGCGACGGAAATGTGCGGCAGCGATGCCAGATTGTGCAGCGCCCAGCCCTTGCTCTCCAGGATCGGGCACAACTTTCCGTAGGTCATCCCGGACTCGATCGTGACCGTCCGCGCCTCCGCGTTCAGGTCCACCACATTGTCCATGGCCTTCAGCGAAAGGAACTGGTCGCGGCTGTCGGCGATGTGGTTGAAGCAGTGGCGCGTGCCCAGCACCTTCAGCTTGCTTTGCTTGCGGACAAACTCTTGCACGTCTTCCACCGATCCCGCCGAATACACGCGGCCGGTGCCGTACTCCACGTTGCCCGCCCAGTTGTGGAGTTTCTCCCCCGATGCCCAGGCCGTAAGCCTAGCTAGAAATGGGCTCGAAATCGCCCCCGAGCAAATCTTGAAAAAGGTTCTTTTATTCATGGCGCACGTAAAGAATCCTGCATTGAGTCTGGCTTTGGGAATCACAGACGCGCCTGATTTTATACCCATTTGCCTGCACAAGCCCGCCGCAGGCCCGATTCTTCTGTTGCATCAGAGGCCTTCTCGTTACGTGCTGCGCAGCCCAAGGAATCTCTTTTCAAAAAGAAAGGGTGGGGGTAATGTCTGTGAATGAATGTTAATGCAGGCCCGAGAGACTTTCGGATAAATTCGAACACTTATGCCGCCATTTAGACTCGACGTCGAAAAACTTCCCAGCAGCACCGAAGCGCTCACGATTTATACGGCCAGCGGGAAATTAAGTATTGAGACCGTCAACGAATTCCTGCCCCGCCTTCGCGCGGAGGCCGCACAACGCGTCATCCTCGATCTGAATGGCGTGAGCTTTCTTGATTCCGCGGGCGTCGGCGCGCTGGTCTCCCTCTTCGTCAGCCGCCGCAATCAGGGCAAGGAGTTCGGGCTCGCCGCCTTGCCGCCGCAAGCCATCGCCGTCGTAACCGTAGCCGGCCTGCAAAACCTGCTCCCCATCTACAAAACCGTCGAAGACGCCGCCGCCAAGAAAGCTTGAGGCATCAAACCATCAAATCAAATTTATCGCGGCGTCCAATTCGGATGGCTGGTAAACAACCCGTCCACAAACCCGATCTGGTAGGAAACAAACAATCCAAAGCACAGGCTTAGCAAGCCGGACGCGGTGACCAGCCCGCGATTTACCCACGCAAAGTGCGTTCCCGCATAAGAAAACGGCAGCGCCAGCGCCACGGTAATCAGCATCATCCCGGCAATCGTCCCCACGCCAAAAATCAGCAGGTAAAAGACGCCCCAGCGCGGATCATGAATCGTCGTCAGCACCAGCAGCGCCACCGCCGCCGAACCCGCCAACCCGTGCACGATGCCGATCAGCAGCGGCCGCAGCGAGTGAAAGATTCCCAGCTTGGCAAACGGGCCGCGCAGCCATCCCGGAGCAGCCAGCGCTTCGCCATGATGCTCCGCCGCCGGCTGGTGCGAATGCCAATGATAGTGTACGTGCGAGCCGTGTCCATGGACATGCACGTGCTCCCCGATGACTCGCGGATGCGCGGGTGAAAATTTTTCGCTCAACCACCGCGTCACTCCAGCGAGATTCAGGATTCCGAGCAGAATCAGCATCAGCCCCACGGCGAATTCCATCGTCAGGCCCACGCGTATCGGAATCGCTACGTTAAAAAGGATAATCGCCGCGCCGACCAGCAGAATCGTCAGCGTATGCCCGACTCCCCAGAGCGCTCCGATCCATCCTGCTCTGCTGAGCGACGGCTCGCGGCTGATGATCGTCGAAACCGCGATCACATGGTCAGGGTCGGTGGCATGGCGCATCCCCAGAAAAAAGCCAATCGCCAGGATAGTTAGTCCGCTGATCATAAATTGAGCCCGGCCCCGCGCCGGCGGTCAAACGATAAGGATACTGGAGGTATTCCCGCCGCGCGAGTGATTCCTGTCACACGGCATTCCGCTTTGGAGGGGCGAGGCTTGCCCCGTCCTCTTGGGCTAATCTTGCCTTTGATAATCCTAAGAATAGTTTCGATGCACAGTGATCAAGTTTTTTTCAGCAGCCTCATAAACTCCGCTGCCGTGTGCGGCAGCCGCGCCCCGCGCCGCGTGACAATATAAAGATGCCGCGGAATGCTCAACTGCTTCACGTGCACTTCCTTCATCCACCCGTGCTCCAATTCCCACGCCACGCACATCCGCGGCACAATCGCCACGCCCATGCCCATCTGCACGAATCGCTTGATGCTTTCAATCGTCGGCATTTCCATGGGCATGTCCAGCGCCGTGCGGTGCCGCGCAAACAGCTCGATCACCTTCCGCCGGAAGGGCGACTCCACAATGTGCGCAATGAACGCTTCCTTCCCCAGTTCCTCCACGTCCACTTCCTTGCGCTTCGCCAATGGATGCTTCGTCGGAACCACCAGCGTCAGCTCGTCCTTCAGGATTTCGGTGGCCTGCAATTGCGCGTCGCGCGGCACAAAGGAAACCGCTCCCAGGTCCAGCCGGTAATTCACCACCTCATGTGGAATGTCCCGCGAAAACATGCGATGCACGCGAACCTGCACGCCCGGATGCGCTTCGCGAAAAGCCGCCAGCGCAGGCAGCAGCGCGTGGATCGAACTCTCATTCACGCCCAGCGAAAGCTCGCCGCGCTTCAGCCCTTGGAGTTCCAGCAGCCCCTTTTTCACCTCGTCCCGCAGATTGAGCAGCCGTTCGGCGTACTCCCGCAGCAGCGTTCCCGCGTCCGTCAGGCGGACTGGCCGAGCCCCGCGCACAAACAGCGGCTGCTCCAGCGAATCCTCCAGTTTGCGGATGGTCAGGCTGACCGCCGGCTGCGTCCGGTAGAGGCGCTCCGCCGCCCGGGAGAAGCTGCCTTCCTTCGCAACGGTCAAAAATACCTGTAATTCGCCAAGATCCATGCGTAAGCCTCGGTTCGGAGGGCAGGTCGGTCAAACCCTCGGCGGTGTGGATTTTCAGGGTGCCGGCGCGCCCGGCGGGAGGTGCGGGCAGCGGCTACCCTAAACCCTAGTATAAGATAGAATTATCAATTACAGAATGAAGATAAATTGGACTAGAACCCCCCGCCGTGCGTTACTGGTAGCAAGGTCTGGGAGTAGCTATGAGCCACGTACAAATCTTTGATACTACCCTCCGCGACGGTGAGCAATCGCCTGGTTTTTCCATGAATACCGAGGAAAAGATCCGCATGGCCCGCCAGCTTGCGGCCCTGGGCGTGGACATCATCGAAGCCGGTTTTCCGATCGCCTCTCGCGGCGACCTCGAAGCGGTGCAAGCCGTTGCGAAGGAAGTCCGCGACGTTCCCATTGCCGCCCTCGCTCGCGCCCGCCGGGACGACATTCTGGCCGCTGCGGAAGCCCTGAAGCCAGCGAAATCGCCGCGCATGCACGTGTTTCTCGCCACGTCCGACCTGCACCTGCAGGCCAAGTTGCACCTCACGCGCGAACAGGCGCTCGAAGCTATCGGCTCCATGATCAAGCTGGCGCGCAATTACGTCGAACAGGTCGAATTTTCGGCCGAAGATGCGGGCCGCACCGAAATTGAATTCCTTTGCAAGGCTTGCGAGGTGGCTGTTGAAAACGGCGCCAGCGTTTTGAATCTTCCGGACACTGTGGGTTACGCCGTGCCCGAAGAATACGGCGCGATGTTCCTGAAAGTCCGCGAGCATCTTGGCGACCCCGAGCACATCACGCTGAGCGCCCACTGCCACGACGACCTCGGCCTCGCCGTCGCCAACTCTCTCGCCGCGGTTCGCGCCGGTGTTCGCCAGATAGAATGCACCGTGAACGGCATCGGCGAACGGGCCGGAAACGCCGCGCTCGAAGAAATCGCGGTCGCCCTGGCCGTGCGCAAAGACAGCTTCGGCGTCGCCACCAAGCTCAATTTGAAGGAACTCTACAAATCCAGCCGCCTGCTGAGCGAAATCACCGGCGCGGTGATCGCTCCGAACAAAGCCGTCGTCGGCGCCAACGCCTTCGCCCACGAAGCCGGCATTCATCAGGACGGCATCATCAAGAATCCGCTCACTTACGAGATTATTTCTCCGGAAGCCGTCGGGGTTCCGTCGCGCTCGCTCGTTCTGGGAAAGCACTCCGGCCGCAACGCGCTGCGCCAGTCGCTCAAGGAACTTGGCTACGAGGCCTCCGACAGTGAACTCGCGGAGTGCTACCGCCGCGTCACTTCGCTGGCCGATGAATCCAAACAGGTCCGCGCGCGCGACCTGATGGCCATTGCGCACGAGGTCATTCGCCGCAAAGCCGTTGCCGTTGTGAACGAAACCTCTTCGGCGGCGTGATTCCGGCATAGAATTTATCTCGGGGTGTCCAGGCCATGAAGTTGAAAAAGACGATTGTCCTTCTTCCCGGTGACGGCATCGGTCCAGAAGTCACGCGCTCCGCCGCCAACGTTCTCCAGGAATGCGCGCGCGAATTTCAGCACCAGTTCACTTTTGTGGAGATGCCTGTTGGCGGCGCCGCTGTCGACAAGACCGGTACTCCGCTCCCTAACGAAACTCTGGATGCCTGCAAGAAAGCCGACGCCGTTTTCCTCGGCGCGGTCGGCGGACCTAATTGGGATTCGCTCCCCGTCGGCAAGCGCCCGGAAAACGGCTTGCTCGACCTGCGCAAGGGACTCGGCCTCTTCGTCAATCTGCGCCCAGTAAAGGTAATCGAACCCCTGCGCGCTATCTCCCCGCTGAAACAGGAGCGTCTCGGCGACCTCGATCTTGAGATCGTCCGCGAGCTTGCCGGCGGCATGTATTTCGGCGAACGCGACACCGTGAAGGAAAACGGCGTCGAGCGCGCCTTCGACACCGAATCCTATTCCACTCCCGAAATCGAGCGCATCGCCGCGTTTGCTTTTGCTCGCGCCGAAGCCCGTTCGCGCCGCGTCTGCTCCGTGGACAAGGCCAACGTCCTCAGCAGTTCGCAACTGTGGCGCCGAACCGTCACCGCGATGGGCACCGTTTATCCGAACGTGAAGCTCGAGCACATGTACGTGGACAACGCCGCCATGCAGCTAACGCTGAAGCCCACGCAATTCGACGTGATGCTTAGCACCAACATGTTCGGCGATATTTTGAGCGATGCCGCCGCCGCGCTCGTCGGCTCCATCGGGCTGATTCCTTCCGCTAGTTTCGGCACCAGCGCGCCGATGTTCGAGCCTATTCACGGCTCCGCGCCCAGCCTGGCCGGAAAAGACATGGCCAATCCCATCGGCGCCATCCTCAGCGCCACCATGATGCTGCGCGACACTTTTGGACTCAGCCTCGAAGCCGATTGGGCCGAGCAGTCTCTCGTTCGCGTCCTCAACACCGGCGTGCGCACCGCCGACATCGCCGAACCCGGGAAGAAAACCGTTGCCTGCTCCGTCTTCAACGACATGCTCCACGACGAAATGCAGCGCACCTTCGAACACGCCGAAAAATACGGCTGGGGCGTTTAAGCAGCCCGGGCTTCGTCTGGGGAGCAACTTGCCCTGGGCATGCCGATTCTCTCCTCCAAAGCGATGCACGAAACAGAAACCATGGCCGATCGGATCCGTGAGGCATTACCTCAACTAATGCGTGGCAGTTTGCGCTTGGGGGGTGTGGTTCGGCCGGCCCTACGACAACCTGCATGCCGTTGTTGGATGCGAGGCCAAGAACGACCTGCTGAGCATTTATTTCAACGAGGAAGAAGTCCTCAAGGTCTGGGAACCCAGGAAGCTTACCTTGGAAGCATCCACTTTCCAGATCCGTGACGCCCAGCGTATCAGGCGGGAATGGTTTGCCTACGGCCACCCAAAAACAGACGCAAATCGCTTTTTCAAAGATTTCGTCAAGACCGGAGACCGTGTGGTAGCGAGCACGAATGTGAATTGGTACACGCCTGACCTGAGAACGGATCCCTCTCTGCCAGCTGTCGAAATACTCAGAATTTCAATTAGCGCTGATCCATTGTCACCACCCGATTAGTCGCGTTCCCTCGCAACTTGCCTACTCGGGTGGCTAAGCTTTGCATCGCGCGTACCCATTTGCAAACTGCCAGGCGTCCCAGTGAGTGGCCCTCCTCGCCAATGGGAGCCGCGAAACCATGTCGAGTTCTCAGGAAACCCACAAAAACAAAACTTTCCGTGCAGCTGACCGGATCTTTGCCGAACAGTGCGTCACACGAATGTTGCGCGCATTCCCGGTGATGTGTCTTGTGGCGATCTCGCTGTTGGTGCTGAACGGCTGCACGGCCGTGAAGGTGAAGCTGGGGATGAAAATTTACCTGGCCAAAACCGCCGTAGCGTCCATGCAGGCCAGCCTGCCGAAGAGTTCGGCAATCGCACCGGGGCAGAAGTTGGGGCTGGTGGTGCAGTTCACCCAGCCGGACGGCAAGATTTTACTGACGGAAGGGCAGGGCAGCGGGAAAGTCCTTTGGAGCGATTTGACGGTAACGCCAACGGTCGTGACGGCCGACCAGAAGGGCCGTATCACGCTGCCGCGAGATCCGCGGGTCAGCGACGGCAAAGTGGCGCACGTTAGTATCACGGTGCCGAGCCACCCGGACCTGCACGCGGAACTCGATATTCCCATCACCTACGATTACAAGTTCAATGCGAATTTCTCCGGCAGCAGCGGCAGCAGCGGAACAAACGGCACCGACGGAATCGACGGCATTAGCGGCAGCATGGGATCCATCGATCCAAATAATCCCTCACCGGGCGGAAACGGCACGAATGGAAGCGACGGCTCGAATGGCCAAGACGGAGGAAATGGCGGCGACGCACCGCCCGTGGACATCCGCGTCACGCTGCGAGCCGACCCGCACCCGCTTCTTCAAGTTAGCGTTTTGGCAGCAGGAAAACAGCGGTTTTATCTGATCGATCCCCAGGGAGGCGTGTTGACCGTGAAAGCCGATGGCGGCGCGGCAGGTTCCGGAGGACGAGGCGGCCGCGGAGGCCACGGCGGCTCCGGCGGCATTGGGACACCCAACGGAAGCAATGGAATGGACGGAGCCAGCGGTCGAAACGGATTCGACGGCTCGCCCGGCAAGGGCGGACGAATCACCGTGACCTACGATCCGCAAGCCAAGCCCTATTTGGCCGCCATCCATCTTTCCAACCAGCATGGACCGGCGCCGTTATTCAGGGAAGAACCAGTGGCTCCACTATGGTGAGCCGAGTCCACAATTGGAATCCCCCCTTGCCACTCCCGCGAATCCACTTCACAATCTCTCTTCACCCATGCGCTGGCTCCGACTCCTTGGCATTCTCTTCTTTGTCGCAATCCTTTTTCTCCTCGGCGCTTTCTACACTTTTCGCGCCGTGGCCCGCAAGCATGCCCGCGAACTCGAAACCCGCCTCGCTACGCTTCCTGATCCTGCCGCCAACACTCCTTACCCGAGATTCTTTTTCCAGCGCGGCGTCAATTTCACCGCCGAATTTCCCGCTTTCTATGGCAACGATGCCGCCGTCGAAATGCTCAAGAAGCTACCCGCGCACGGCATCAATTCCATCGCGCTGGTGCCCTACGGATTTGCTTCGACCAGGGAGCCCAAGGTTCGCGGCTGGAACACCCGATGGGAGGGCGACGCCGGCATCACCCAGCTTGCCCGTGTCGCGCATTCTTTCGGGATGAAAGTGCTGCTCAAGCCGCAGCTCTGGATGCACGGGGGCAATCCCGCCAACATCGATTTTCCGAGCGCCGCCGAAAACTCCGAGTGGTTCGCGCAATACCAGCCCTTCCTCGAGCACTATGCGCAACTCGCCTCTGCGATCCACGCCGACGTCTTCTGCATCGGCGTCGAGCTCGAAAAAATGTCCGGGAACGAGCAGTCCTGGCGCAAGCTCATCGCCCGCGCCCGCGAAATTTATCCCGGGCCGCTCACCTACGCCGCAAATTTCGGCGCGGAATTCGAATCCATAAAATTCTGGGACGCCCTCGACTACATCGGCATCGACGAATATTATCCGCTGCCCGACGACCTCTCCACCGCCGCCGTCCTCGGAAAAATCTCCGCCGTGCAGTCGCACTATCAAAAGCCTGTCCTCTTCACCGAAGCCGGCTTCTCCAGCGTTGCCGAAGCGAATCGCGCTCCCTGGGACGAGCCTCCCGGTCCCGTAGATCTGGAAATTCAGGCCAAAAGTTACGACGCGCTCCTCTACGCCTTCTACGAAAAGCCCTGGTTCGCCGGCGTCTATTGGTGGAAAGTCGGTACCAACGGCTATGGCGGTCCGACCGACGCCTCCCACACCCCGTGGAACAAGCCCGCCATGCAGTCCATCGAGCACTGGTACCGCAGCGGCAAGCGCTGAAGACTCGACCCCGTCGGTTGCGGGAACCGTAAGGGGATGATAATTTTAATGATTCGCAGTTTCCCGGACATAAGGGTTGGGGGCCTGAAACCGTGAGGTCAACCGGGGTAACCTAGTTTTTATAGAAGCTTCTCCCGAGGGGAACCTTATCACCATTCATAAGGGTTGCCCTTCCCCCAGTTTGGCCGGAACTCATAGTTCATTCGAAAAATGCAAGCGCCTTCTTCCAATCAGAGTCGCGGTGAATCCGGGCGTGTGCCCGGTGTAACGTATTGGCGGGTGGAAGGTTCGCTGCTCGAAATCAGCGCTCTGCGCAGCGTGGGCTTCTTCAATTGGAATAGCCAGAGTTTTCTCGAGCGCTGGGTGCGCCGCGCCGGAACGCTCGCGATGGGCGTCCTGCGTCCCCCGGCATATCTCGCTAGTCGCACCTTTGCTACCCGCCTTCTCCACAGCGTCCTCAGCGGCATCACCCGCGACCGGCTCGATCTTCTTGGCGAGGAGTATTTCCAGTACGAGCTCAAGCCCAAAATGCGCCGCGAGGCCGTGGACAAACTGATCGAAGCAGTCCGCAACGGCGATCAAGTCGTCCTCGTCAGCCAGCTTCTCGAACACATCCTCCGCCCGATGACCGAATATTTCGGCGCCGCAGGTTTTATCGCCAATCGCCTCGAATTTCGCGACGGCGAAGCCACGGGACGCCTCCGCGAGCCGGTGATCCGCCCGCGCGGCCCGTTCGCCTGGCTGGCCAGCGGCTCCGCCGACGGCCGCATCCCCAGGGAAAGACTTCTTTCGCAACTCGGATGGAAAGGGAACTCGCAGCTCCTCGATACAGCCGTGCAACCGGCCCTCCGATCGCAGCTTCCTGCGCGAACCTCCGTCGAGCGCCTTGATAGCACGCCGCAAGTCCCTTACTTGTCCGTCCGCGACTCTCTCGCCGGCAAGCACCTAATGCTCATCGGCGTCACCGGCTTCATCGGCAAGGTCTGGCTGGTGGACCTGCTCGAAAAAATTCCCAATATCGCCAGAATCACACTGCTCATCCGCCGGAACCGCACTACTTCCGCCCAACGCCGCTTCGAAAAAATTGTCGAGGAATCTCCCACGCTCGACCGCCTGCAGGAAATTCACGGCGCGAATCTCGCGGCATTCCTGCGCGAAAAAGTGGAAGTCGTCGAAGGAGACGTCAGCCAGCCCGGCCTGGGCCTCGATGCCGCAACGCAATCGCGCCTCCAACGCTCTCTCGACGTTATCGCCAACAGCGCCGGCCTCACCGATTTCAATCCCGACCTGCGCGACGCGCTCTCTTCCAACGTCGATTCCACTCACTACCTGCTCGATTTCCTGCGCAAGTGCGACCACGCCGGCCTGATGCATCTTTCCACCTGCTACGTAGTCGGCATGCGCGACGGCTGCGTCAACGAAGAACTCCGCGCCAACTACAATCCCGGCGGACATCCAGACTTCGACGCGGAAAAGGAAATCGCCTCGCTCCGCGAAATGGTACAGCGCATCGAAGAGGGCGCCGAAAGCCCCGAACTCGCGAAAGCCCTCCGCCGCCAGGCCCTCGGCCGCGCAGGCGATTCTTCGAAAGTCGCCCCCGACGAGCTCGACGCTGTCACCAAGCGCAATCGCGCCCGCTGGGTACGCAACCGGCTCGTCCGCGCGGGCATGAAGCGCGCGCAGCATCTCGGGTGGCCCAACACATACACATTCACGAAGAGCCTAGGCGAATCCATCCTCGCGCAGCAGGGTCGCGATCTTTCCATCGCCATCGTGCGCCCCTCCATTGTCGAAAGCTCCGAGCGCACTCCCTTCACCGGGTGGAACGAAGGCATCAACACGTCGGGCCCGCTCTCCTATCTCCTCGGCACCAATTTCCGCCAGCTGCCTTCGAACGAGCGCAAATGCCTCGACGTCATTCCCGTGGACATGGTCACGCGCGGCATGACGCTTATCGCCGCCGCGCTGGTCCAGCGCAAGCACGCGCGTCTCTACCAGCTCGCCACCTCCGCAATCAATCCCGTCAACATGGCACGCTCCATCGAACTCACCGGCCTTGCCCATCGCAAGCACTACAAAACGCAACAGGGCATCGAGCACTGGCTCAAGGTAAAGTTCGAGACCATTCCCGTTTCCAAGCAGCGTTACGAGCGCCTCTCCATCCCCATGCAGAAGGCAGTCGTCTCCCGCATCAACAGAGTCGCCACATCGCTCAATATCAGCAAGCCACCACTCGCCAAGACCGAGCGCGACCTGGTCCGTGCCGAAAAGCTCATCGAACTCTACGAACCGTTCATTCTTCACAACGAACACGTCTTCGAGTGCGAAAACGCACGCCTCCTTTCCGCCGCGCTCTCCCCGGAAGAAAAAAAGATGTTCGACTTTTCGCCGGAAACCATTGACTGGTGGGACTACTGGATTAACATCCACATACCGGCTCTACGCCGCTGGTGCTACCCCTTGATGGAAGGGAAGCCGCTCGAGGCTCGCGAGCCGCGAGCGCTCAACTGGTCGGCGCCACCGGAGGAAGCTGCATCGGCGGCGATCCGCTGAGGGCCGTCATCCGTCTATGGCTATTTTCCTGACAGGTTCCACCGGATATCTCGGCAGCTACCTCGTGGCGGGTCTCTTCACCGGCCATTCCGATCCGTTGAATCTCCTCGTCCGCGCAAAAACCGAGCAGGAAGCCCGCGAACGCCTCTGGCAATCGCTGCAACTCCATTTCGCCTTTCCTGAGTTCCTGGAACACCTGAACTCTCGCGTGCGCATTTTCCGCGGCGACCTCACCAGCGAGCGGTTTGGCCTCAGCGATGACGACTATCACTCGCTGGTCGATTCCACCGATTCGATCCTTCACTGCGCCGCCTCTTTAAATCGCAAGTCCGAGAAGCAGTGCCTCAACGTGAATCTTCGCGGCTCGCTCGAAGTTATCCAACTCGCCCGCCGCGCCCAGAATCGGCACGGCCTGCGCCGCTATTCCCACGTTTCCACCGTCGCCGTCGCCGGCAAGCGCCAGAATGAAGTCGTCACCGAAGACGCTTCCATCGACTGGAACCGCTCCGACTACGATCCCTACGCCCGCACGAAAAAATTCTGCGAGCACATGGTCCACCACCTTCTCCCCGACGTGACGCACACGATTTTTCGCCCCGCTATCGTCCTCGGCGACTCCCGCCGCCCCGAAACCACGCAATTCGACATGGTGCAGGCCTTCGACACCCTCGCGCGCTTTCCCGTCCTCCCGCTGCGGCCCAACGACAAAATTGATATCGTTCCCGCGAACTACGTCGGCGCGGCCATCGTTAAAATTCACCAAATGGAAAAACCGAATTACGGCATTTATCATCTATCTTCTGGGACCGGCGCGCAGACCTACAAGGAACTCACGGATGCGCTGGCCGAAATTGGCGGATGGTCCAAGCCCAGCTACCAGCCATGGCTCGGCGGGCCGTTCTCCAAAACCGTGAACTGGCTGGCCTTCAAGGGCGGCCCGGTTGGCTATGGAGCTTCCTTGCTGAAAGTTTTCTGGCCGTATCTCGATTGGAACACCGTCTTCGATAATTCCCGCGTCGTGCAGGAAATGGGAGAAGCACCGGCAAAATTTTCTTCCTATGCTTTTCCGCTGCTGCGGTTCAGCCGCGCCAACAAGTTCAAATATCCCGCAAAACCCTGGCCCGCCGATGCGGCAAAAAGCGTCGTCGTGAACGCGAGCGGAGCGGGCGCATGACCGACTTCCTCCTCGTCGCCTGGGTCAGCGCCATGATCGAACTTCGTTGCTTCGCCTGGAAGTTCGGCATCGGCAAACGCTGGACACCCGGTGAAAAACTCAAGCTGCTCTTCGCCGGCTACAACGGCACGCGCAACACTGGCAGTGACGTCCGCGTCCAGGAAACGCTGCGGCAGACTCGCCACCTGCTCGGCGCGGACAACGTGGACTTCAGCGTAATGACCCAGAATTTCGATCGCACTCAGGGTTATTTCGAAGGCTCGCGCCAGGTCCATCTCCCCGACGTGTATCCTCCGTTTCTGTTCCGTGAGGTGCACGCCAATCACGGCGTCGTCGCCTGCGAAGGCTCGATGTTCAAAAGCAAATTCGCCAACGCACTGACCACCATGATGATCGGCTCGCTCGGCCTCGCCTCCGCCGAAAACAAACTTTCCGTTGCCTATGCCGGCGACGCAGGCCACATGGACGACCTCATCGAATGGATGTGCGCGCGCTACACGCGCGAATCGCTGGTGATCACGCGCAGCCTCGAATCGCAGCAGCTCCTCTCTGGCCTCGGCGTTCCCAACGAGCTCGGCGCCGACACGGCCTGGACCTTCGAGCCGCGCCCGCCCGAATACGCCCGCAACACTTTGCGCAAGGCCGGCTGGGACGAAAAGACGCCCATCCTTGTTCTTTGCCCGATTCATCCTTTCGTCTGGCCCGTGCGCGCTTCCATCGCCAAGTACATCGCCCGCACCGCCACCGGCGCTTATAAAGACAGCCAGTACCGCACCGTGTATTTCTTCGAATCCGGCATCGAGGTCGATCGCAAGTTCAACCATTACGTCGCCGGCTATGCGCAGGCCGCCAAAGCATTTCTCCAGCGGCACAAAGTTTTTCCGATTCTCGTCGCTATGGAGCGCCTCGACACCGTCGCCTGCCGCGCCATCGAAAAGGAAATTCCCGGCATGCCGATTTTCACCTCCGACGATTACGACATGTTTGAACTCGTCTCCATCCTCCGCGCGTGCACGTACATGGTTTCCTCGCGCTATCACGGCATCGTCACCTGCATGCCGGCTGGGGTGGTGTCGGCTGGCGTCACCATGGACGAGCGGATCCGCAACCTCATGCGTGACCGCGGCCACCAGCATCTCTTGCTCAACGTTGATGATCCAGATCTCGGCCCCAAACTCCTCGACGTCATGGAAAAACTTGTCGTCGAAGCCGATTCCATCCGCGACTCCATCGGCCGCACCGTCGTCTCCAATCTCAAGGCGATGTCGCGCATGGCCATCTTCTTCGAAGATGAACTCCGCAAAACCTATCCCGAATTTCCCCTGCGCAAGGGCGTCCTGAGCTGGGAAGATAACTTGCCGCCCTTCAGCGGCAATCTGCGCAAGCTCGTCGAAGAGTACGATTCCTCTCCCGCCGTCCTGGCGGCGGGGCGCTGAAGCTCATGCCCAATTTTCTTGAAAATACATTCGCGCAATTACAGCAGTCCTCCGGTCGCGTCGTCCTGCGCGAAATCCGCGGCACAGAATTCGTCAGTGTCTCCGGCGCGGAACTCCTCGATCAGGTCGCCTGCGCCCGCGCCTATCTGCGCGGTGCTGGTCTGCAAGCTGGTGACCGCTGCGCTCTGCTCGGCCCCAACTCCATTCGCTGGGCCTCGATGGATCTCGCCCTCATGGCCGAAGGCGTTGTCGTCGTCCCTCTCTATTCTCGCCAGGCGCCCGCCGAACTCGCTGCCATGATGAAAGACTGCACCCCGCGCCTTTTGATCGCGAGCGACGCCGCCATGGGCGAAAGCGTGGCGCAAGTCTGGCCCGAAGTCCCGCCTCGCGCCACGTTCGACGAGATTCTCCAGGCCGGTCCATCGCAGAAGGGAATTGCCGGCCCGCCCAATCCTCGACAGAGCGAAGACCTCGTCACCATCATCTACACTTCCGGAACTTCCGGCGAACCCAAGGGGGTCTGCCTGAACACAAAAAATCTCGACCACATGCTTTCCTGTACCACCGGCTGGATGGACCGTCTCGATAAAAACGCTCGTGAGCCGCTGCGTGTCTTCCAATACCTGCCTTTCAATTTCGCCGCATCATGGATCGTCATGATGTCATGCCTCACCCGCGAAACCGTCCTGACCCTCTCCACAGACCTCAACAAGCTCGCCGACGAAATTCGCTTCTCCGCTCCCAACTATTTTTTCAACGTGCCCACGCTACTTGAACGCGTGAAGCGCGGCGTCGAAGAAGCGCTCTCAAAACGCGGCTCGCTCATCCAGTCCCTCTATAAAAAAGGCCGCGCCGCCTGGCAAAAGCAAAACGATGGAGAATCATCGGGCGGTCTCTGGCTCTTCGTCGCACAAAAACTTATCTTCGGCAAAATCCGCGAGCGCTTTGGCTCCAATCTTCACAGCCTGGTCTGCGGCTCTGCGCCGCTCGCTCCCGAAACCCAGGAATTTTTCGCCATGCTCGGCATTCCCATCTGGCAGGTTTACGGCCTGACGGAAACCTGCGGCATCTGCACCATGGACGACCCGCGCCTTCGCTCCGAACCCGGCCGTGTCGGCCAGTCCGTGCCCGGCATCGAGATGAAAACTGGCGAAAATGAGGAAATTCTTGTCAGCGGCCCGAATATTTTTCCCGGCTACTGGAACCGCCCCGAAGAAACCGCGCGCGTCCTCGAAAACGGTTGGTTTCGCACCGGCGATCAGGGCGAAGTAAATTCACGCGGCAACTGGCGCATCAGCGGCCGCATCAAGAACCTCATCATCCTCAATTCCGGCCACAACATCGCTCCCGAACCCATCGAGGAAAAAATCGCCCAGCATCTTCCAGGCGCGCAGCAGGTAGTGATCGTCGGCAACGGCCGCGGCTATCTCTGCACCCTGGTCACCGGCGCCGTTGCATCGGATTCTGTTCAGTCCGCGCTGGACGTGGTGAACTCGGAATTGCCGCACTACCGCCAGGTTCGCAATTTCGCGATTCTTCAGGAAGTCTTCACTCCTGAAAATGCTCTCCTCACCGCCAACGGCAAACTGAAGCGCGACGCCATTAGCAATCGTTTTCAGGATGAAATCGATCAGATGTACAGCAAGCATGCTGTCGCCGCGGGAAGCAACGCATGAAGAAAAAGCGCCGCAATCTTCTCCCCATTAAGAAATTTCAAGGGAAAGGCCTCCGCTGGGAATGGCGCGACGGTGTCATCGAACTCACGCTCGACCACGAACCTCTCAACGAAATCGGCATGCTTCTCCTCGGTGAACTCGAGCAATTCGTCGCCGCTATCGACACGCTCGCGCCCATCACCAGCGCCTGCATCATCTCGAGCGCCCGCCCCGGCGGCTTCAGCGTAGGCGGCGATCTGAAGGAGCTCTACAACAACGCGCTGAATCTTTCGCCCCAAAAACGCGTTGCCGGCCTCCGGACCTTTATCCAGCGGATTCACCGCGTTGCCAACGCCATTGACGCGGCTCCGTTCATCACTCTCGCCGCCGTTCACGGACTCTGCATGGGCGGCGGCCTCGAACTCGCTCTTCTCTGCGATCTTATCGTCGCCGACAAAATGGCGCGCTTTGGTTTTCCCGAACTCCGCCTCGGCTTTATTCCCGGCTTCGGCGGCATTCCCCGCCTCCGCCGCGACGTCGGCAACAGCTTCATCCGCGATCTGCTCTTCACCGGCCGTACCGTCAAAGCCGAAGCCGCGCACCAGGCCGGCCTCATCTCGCATCTCGCCGGTGAAGGTTACGCCCTCGAGGTCGCCCGCTCCATGGCCCGGCAAATCACGAAGTTCGACCCCGAAGCCCGCGTCGCCGCCAAGAAATTCATCAAGCCCATCCCTTACCAGGAACTCCGCGAGGAAGTCGAACTCTTTTGTAAACTCTTCAACCGTCCCCAAGTCATGGAAAGCCTCCGCCGCTTCGTTGAATCCGACGACCCCATGAAGCACCTCCCCGTCGCTCCCAAACAGTAATCCGTCCTTCCTCTTCTCTGTGGTGAATTCTTTTCTTTTTTCCTTCACCTAGCCAAATGGCGGATGTCCCGAAATTCTCCCTCTGTCACTCTAACGATGGAGGTAGGAAATATGTCATCCGAATGGGCAACACTTTCAAATGAATTAGCCGAGACGACGGCCAAAGCCGGTGCACACGCCGTCGCGGTTCACACCGAATCCCGCGGCTCATCCAGCGGCGTGATCTGGCGGCCCGGCATCATCGTCACCGCCGAGCACGCCCTGCAGCGCGACGAAGATATCCAAGTGACACTTCCAGACGGCAAGGTAGCCGCCGCTAAACTCGTTGGTCGTGATGCCTCCAGTGACATCGCCGTACTGAAGTGCGAAGAGGCAAACACCGCCGTTCCGTCGTTCAGCGACACAACCACGCTCCACCCCGGCAACGTCACGCTCGTCGTGGGACGCACTCGCGCTAGCGGCCCCATTGCTGCGCTGGCCGTCGTCAGCATGGTTGCGAATGAGCGCCGCCTCTGGGGAGGCCTTTCCCTCTCTCCCTACGTTCGCTTGGATGTCGCCTTGCAACGCACCGGAGTCGGTGGCGCTGTTGTTGATGCCGAAGGCCGCGTGGCCGGCATCGCCACTCCAAAATTCGCTCCCGTGGGAGCCCTCGCCCTGCCCGTCGCCACGGTGAACCGCGTGGTGGATGCGCTCCTCACGCAAGGCCGTATTCCCCGTGGCTACCTCGGCGTCGGATTGCAACCGGTTCGCCTTCCCGAGAATCTTAGAGAGACGCTCCAACGCCGGGAAAAAACTGCGGCAATCGTGCTGGAAGTCGAACCTGGCGGCCCCGCTCACAATGCCGGCGTAGTGATCGGAGACATTCTGCTCTCGCTCAATACCAAACCCGTCGCGCGGCTCGAAGATGTCCAGGCCCATCTGCACGGCGAGAACATCGGCAAATCCGTCGCCGCCCGCTTTCTTCGCGGCGGTGCGCCCCGCGACGTCACCATCGCCATCGCCGAGCGCCCCAATGGGAGCGCCTGAGATGAGCATCCGGGGACTGGGAGAAATTGCAGAACGCGTGCGACGTTCCACCGTTCTCGTTCAGCCCGGTGGACGCGGCAGCGGCTCCGGCGTGGTTTGGTCGGACGACGGATTGATCATCACCAACGCCCACGTCGCGCGCGGGCCTAGTGCAAAAATTTCCCTTTGGGATGGCCGCGAATTTCAAGCTGAAGTCACCGCCAGAGATTCGCGCCGCGATCTTGCGGCTCTCCGCATTTCAGCGGCGGATCTCCCCGCGGCAACCAGTCGCGACTCCTCCGAAGTTCGTGCAGGAGAAATTGCTCTTGCCGTCGGCAATCCTTTTGGTTTTCTTGGCGCGCTCACCACAGGCATGGTCCACGCGGTTGGTTCTTTGCGGGGTCTTGGCTCCCGGAATTGGGTTCAGTCGGACGTCCGCCTCGCGCCCGGAAATTCCGGTGGGCCGCTCACCGATGCGCAAGGCCGCGTTATCGGCATCAACTCCATGGTCGCGGGCCGTCTCGCGCTGGCCATTCCCAGCAACGATGTGCGCCGTTTTCTGCAGGGTCAGGCCAGCAAAAACTGGCTCGGTGTTACGCTCACGCCCGTTCGTCTTCCAAGCGCCAGCCGCCAGGAGATTGGCTTGCTCGTTCTCGGCATCGAGCCATCCGGCCCGGCCTCTTTAGCATCGCTTTTGCCAGGAGACATTTTACTTGGCTCCGAAAAGAAGGCATTTCGTTCCCCCGACGATCTCGCCGACGCGCTCGAAGGAAATGGCGCCGGCCTGCTGCGTCTCGCTTTCCTTCGCGGAGACTACACCCGTGTGCGGAAGGTCAGCGTCCAACTCCGGGCCAGGAGCAAGCAGGCGGGAGCTGCCGCCGCGTGACCCGCGTGCTCATCGTCGCGGCCGCGGCCCGCGCCCGGCGAGCGCTCGAATCCCTTCTTCACGCGCAGGGATTTGAAGTTGTGGGCAGCTTCGCCGTGCTCGAAGACGCAGCCGACGTGTTCGCCGAAAAGGATCTCGATGCCATCGTCATCGACGCCAGCGATTTTGCCGTCGAGGATCTTCTCGAATTACTGCAAGAAACTGGCGTGGCGCGCGAAACACCGGTGATCCTCCTGCTTCCCGGCTCATCGCCCGACGCGGTCTCCCACGCTTTGCGTCTTGGCGTGCGCGGGATTCTCCCGCCATCTCCCGAACCCCAGCAGTTGGCCGCCGCGCTCGAAGCCGTCGTCAACGAACTGGTCGTGCTTAACTCCGAAGCAGGTCCCCCGATTCGTCCCGCTGCCGACCGCACAGCTCCCGCGGACGAAATAACCGAGCCCCTCACTCCCCGCGAAAGGGAAGTGCTACACCTGCTCGCTTCGGGCCTTGGCAACAAGGAAATCGCCACAAAACTCAAAATCTCGGAACACACTGCCAAATTCCACGTAGCTTCCATCCTCGGCAAACTGGGCGCAGCCTCCCGCGCCGAGGCCGTCTCCATCGGCATGCGCAGCGGCCTAATCCTCCTATAGCGGCCACGTCCCGCCTATTTTTCTATGTCTCCTCTGTGGCCCTCTGTGTTGAAATCTTGCCCTTTCTTTTCCCGCTCCGTGTTTTCCTTCCGACGCCGGGAATGTTAAATTGAATGCGTATGCGCACCATCGAACAGACCACGCAGGAGATCCTCGACCTCGCCACCAAGCAATTCAAAGTCCCGGCGGGCTCCCTCGCGGCCGACGACGATTTCTACAAGAAACTCGGCATCGACAGCTTGCAGGCGCTCGAAATGCTCTCCCGCCTCGAAAATCATTTCCGCATCGAGCTGCCCGATTACGAAGTGCAGGGCGTCAGCGACTTCAAAACACTCGCCCAACGCATCCAAGCCCGCCTCTGATGCTCGATTTAAAAAAATATAATTCCGTTGGTGAAGCGCTTCGCGACGCTTTGGAAACGTGGCCCACCGAAGTCTGCCTGATCGAATCCGACCGCGGCGAAGAAAAGCAGCGCCTCACCTACCGCAATTTCAAGGACAAGGCTCTGCCCCTGGCGAAGTCGCTGCAAGATCTGGCCATCGGCCCCGGGGACCGTGTCGCCATCATCATGACCAATCAGCCCAAGTGGCTGATTTCCGCCTACGCGATTGTTTTCTGCGGCGCCACCCTTGTGCCGCTCGATTTCAAGCTCAAGCCCGAAGAGCAGTGGCAGCTTCTGAAACATTCCGGTGCGAAAGTTCTGATCACGGAATACGGCATCTGGCGCCAGCTTAGTATTTCTCCCGACCGGGCCGCAGCCACCTGCGTCAAAACCGTTCTCGCCACCGAAGCCCCCGAAAACGCCGAAATGGCCGGCGCCGAGCGCTGGGAAAACGTCAAAGGCGCAAACCCGCCCGTCTTCGTCCCGCAAAGAAGGCAGGACATCGCCTGCATCGTCTACTCTTCTGGCACCGGCGGTACACCCAAAGGCTGCATGATGACGCACGAAAATTATCTTGAGCAGTGCGTGGCTCTCACCTCGCTCTATCCCTTCTGGCCCGGCGTGCGCTATCTCAGTATTCTTCCCACGAACCACGCCATCGATTTTATGGTCGGTTTTTTCGGGCCTTTCACTTGCGGAGCAGCCGTCGTCCATCTCCGCACGCTGCGTCCCGAATATGTCCGCGAAGCTTTTCCGAAATACGAAATCACTTACGTCAGCCTGGTGCCGCTGGTGCTGAAGAATCTGCAAAAAGGACTGCAGGCGCGCTTCGACGGGCTTCCCGACACCAAGCGCAAAGCCCTCGACGCCATCCGCAACATCAATCGCGCCCTCACCAAAGACCGCCCGCGCCTCTGGCTCAGTCGCAAACTCCTAGGCGAAGTTCACGCAGCCTTCGGCGGGAAGCTGGAAGCAATTATCGTCGGCGGCGCCTTTACCGAGCCGCAGACGCTGCAATTTTTCTATGATTTGGGAATTCCGGTCGCCAACGGCTACGGCCTCACCGAAGCCGGCACGGCCGTGACCGTGAACGATTTAAAGCCGTTCCGGGCGGACACGGTCGGCAAGCCCTTGCCTGGCATGGAAGTCCAGATCCGCAATTCCGATGCCGACGGCATTGGCGAAGTCACCGTCCGCAGCAAAACGGTGATGGCCGGCTACCTAAACGAACCTGAACTCACTGCTGAAACCATCGTCGATGGCTGGCTCCGCACCGGCGACATGGGCCGCTTCGATTCCTCCGGTCACTTGCAGCTTTTCGGCCGCAAGAAAAACATGATCGTCACCGAAGAGGGAAAAAACGTTTACGCCGAAGATGTCGAGCAAGCCTTCGAAGGCCTGCATGTGAAAGAATTCTGCGTCTTCGCCGCCAACTTCATCTGGCCGCAGCGCTCCATGGTCAACGAAAAACTTCTCCTCGTGATCCACCTCGAGCATGGCCAGGCCTTCACGCCCGAACTCAAGTCTGAAATCTCCACCCGCAACGCTCGCCTCATCAATTACAAGCGCGTCCACGGCCTGGTCATCTATCAGGAAGATTTTCCGCTGACCGCCTCGCTGAAGATCAAGCGCAGCGAACTAGCTCAGCGCCTTTCCGCGCTCGATCGGGAGCAATCCATCCTGCCGATTTAAGCGCGAAACATGTAGAATGCCCAATCCGGCAAAACCGTGACCGATAAATTTCTAGCCATCGTCAATCCGGCAGCGGGCGGGGGACGCTCCGCAAAGCTCGCCGGAGCGCAACTCGCCCGCCTCAAGGCGAAAGGCCTCCGCGTGGACGCCATCGCTTCCATGGCCCCGGGCCACGCCGTGCAACTCGCTCGCGAAGCCTATGACCAGGGCTATCGCCGCTTTCTCGCTGTCGGCGGCGACGGCACCGCGCACGAAATCATCAACGGCATCTTTTCGCGCGAAGGGCGAACCGACCGCGTCGAACTCGGCTTTCTGCCCATGGGCACCGGCAACTCCTTCCTGCGCGACTTCACCGACAAGGGCGCGGAATCATCCGTCGAAGCGCTCTTCACCGGCCGCAAGCGTCGCGTGGATGTTCTGCGCCTCTGCCACGCCACCGGCACTATTTATTCCTTCAATCTTCTCAGCATCGGCTTTACGGCCGATGTCGGCGCTCTCGCCAACCGCCGCTTCAAATTCCTTGGCCATCTCGGCTATCTTCTCGGCGTTTTCGTGCGCGTCCTGCAGCTCAAACGCCGCGCCTTCAAACTTCGTAGCGACTCCGAAACCTCATGGGACGACCGCCGCTGCCTCTTCCTCACCTTCAACAACAGCAAATACACCGGCGGCACCATGATGATCGCGCCAACGGCCGACCCCAGCGACGGCTTCATCGAATTCGTCCGTTGGGGCCCCATCGGCCGCCTCGGCCTGCTGAAAATGCTCCCGCGCCTTTACGACGGCACGCACACCAAGCACCCGCTCTCTGAAACCCGCCGCGTCAAGCAAGTGCAGTTTGCCCTCGACGCTCCCGTGGACGTGATGATTGACGGCGAAATCGTTACCGTGATCGTCCGTGAGATAGACATCCTGCCCGGCGCAATGGATGTCTACGTATGAAGCGTTTCTGGGAAATACTGCGCAGCGCATTCCTCTGGGGTATGAGCTGGCTGCACTTCCTGATTGTCGTCCCGGTCCTCATCGCGCTCGCCGTCGTCCTCGACCCGCGCAAGCACGACTATCTTCAGCGCGGCCTCTGCCGCCGCATCGCCTTTTTCTCCGGCGCGAAGGTGGTCGTTAACGAATCGCCCGGCTTCGACCGCACCCGCACTTCGTTTTTCATGGTGAATCACGTCAACCTGTTCGATCCCTTCATCCTTTATTGCGCCATTCCGCAGCTTGTTCGCGGCTGGGAGCTCGAGTCACACTTCCGTATCCCGATTTACGGCTGGCTGATGAAGCGCTTCGGCAACGTGCCCGTGCCCAGCGTCCGCAGCCCCAGGGATCTTAAGCGCCTCTGGCGGCTCACCCAGGAAGCCATCAACAGCGGCGTCAGCCTCATTGTCTTTCCCGAAGCCAGGCGAACCCGCGACGGCCACCTCAACGACTTCGAAGAAGGCGGCTTTCGCCTCGCGCAACAGCTCGGCGTCCCCATCGTTCCCGTCAGCCTTGCCGGCTCCTTCCGCCATCTCCGCACAGGCCACTGGCTCCTACGCCCCGCCACCATCACCGTCCACATTCACGACACGATCGACACCGCCGGCCTGACCAAGGAGGACATCCCCGCCCTGAAACAACGCGTCCGCAACGCTATCGCTCCTCCAGTTGAAGAATCCTTGCGCTAAAAAATGAAACGCCCGTCCGCCTGAGGCTAACGGGCCGCTCTTGCTTTGGAGTGCGGTGGCTCAACCACCGCTTTTACGGACTTAATTCAACCACAAGGGAACACAGGTCACGCGCTTTTAAAATTCGGCAACACCCGCCCCGCGCGCGTCTCCTGCCACGTATAAAAAATCCGGTGAATCACGGTAATCGTCGAAATCACCGCAATCACCCACAGCACCTGGGCCATGCGGTTAAACAGCCCGCCGATAATCAGCAGCACCAGCCGTTCCGGCCGCTCCATGAATCCCACCTTGCACAGCGGTATCAGAGATTCCGCCCGCGCCCGCGCGTAGCTCACCATAACCGAGCCCGCCGTCGCCACCGCCGCCAACACCACATACGGCGTCCGCCCGCTCACGGAGTAATACACCAGAAGCCCCATGTACAGCGCCATGTCCGCATAGCGGTCCAGGGTCGAATCGTAAAACGCGCCGAATGCGGTCACGCGGTTTTGCCGCCGCGCCACCTGCCCGTCCAGCATGTCCAGGAATCCCGCGATGAAAATAATGATCGCGCCGGTGCGGAAATTCCCCACCGCGAAGCTCGCCGCCGCGCCGAAATTCACCACCAGCCCCAGAAACGTCAGCAGGTTGGGATTGATCCCCGTCGCCGCGATCGCGCCCACAATGCGGTCCAGCAGCCATTTCGAGCCGATTCCAATTGCGCCTGTAAATGTCGCCATGTTTTAAGCCAAACGAAATGATACTTCAGCCTGCCCCGTGAACCAAATTCCATCGATTCTCAGAACTGGTTCAGTTTCCGATTACCCAACTTGATGATAAGTTCTGAGTAGCCGCAATCCGGGAGTCAGGTCGTCGGGCTCTACTTCATTGATCGCGAACCGTTGATTAGGATATCGACCAGTCTCCTCGCGCTTTGCTGCCAGTCCGGTCCGGTCGCCACGTTGGAGACGCCAATCAGCGCGCGAAGCAGGTCGAATGGCTCGAGGTCTTTGCGTATGTCGCCGCTCTTCATGGCAGTCTTCACAAGTGCATCGATCGCTCCCGTAACCTGAACGCGGGAAGAATCGTACAGCCTCGAAGGACCGCCGCCGACGCTATTCAGCGCCGAGGCGATGATCTGCTTTGTGGCAATGTAGTCGACGAAAAGCATCATCCAGGCCCGCAACGCCTCGATCGGAGACAGCTTTGCGGATAGTTCCCGTTGTGCTGCCGCCAGCTTTTCCACCTCGGTGTGATAAACGGCCTCGATCAGGGCATCGCGCGTCGGGAAATGACGATATAAGGTTCCCGGCCCCACACCCGCCTGTTTGGCGATGTCGTCCAAGCTGGCATCCGCACCTGACCGGGTGAATGCAGCCTTGGCCACTTCCAAAACGCGCTCGTGGTTGCGTTGGGCGTCAGTGCGCGGCTTTCGTTCGGAACGTTTAGAAGGTTTCCTGGGCATAAAGAAGAATGTAACCGGAGATAGCCTCCGGATATCTAATCATTCGGAGACACTCTCCGTTTTACCGAATCCCTGGTGGTTCGTCAATAGTGACTCCGGCAGGCAACTATCCAACTCAGGAGGAGCAGCATATGCGAGTTTTCGTCACCGGCGCTTCAGGTTTCATAGGTTCCGCGATCGTTCGGGAGCTAATAGATGCAGGACATAAGGTACTCGGCCTGGCTCGCTCGGATGTGGCTGCCGCGTCGGTTGCCGCGGCAGGAGCCGATGTACATCGCGGTTCGCTGGAAGATCTCGAGAGCTTGCGCAGCGGAGCGGTCGCTGCGGACGGGGTGATCCACACGGCCTTTATCCACGACTTCTCGAACTACGCGCCTGCCGCCGAGAAGGATAGGCGCGCTATCGAGACACTTGGAGGTGCGCTCGCGGGTTCCGAGCGCCCGTTGGTCGTCACTTCCGGGACCTTGCTCGTTCAGCGCCAAGGCCCGCTCGCAACGGAACAGGATGCGCCCATTCCCAGTTTTCCGCGCAAGTCGGAACAGGCAGCAGCGATGGCCTCGCGTGGCGTGCGCGTCTCCGTGCTGCGCCTTCCTCCATCGGTCCATGGGGACGGCGATCATGGCTTCGTTCCGGCTCTCATCAAGCTCGCGCGTGAGAAGGGGGATTCCGCGTACGTGGGGGACGGTCTTAACCGCTGGCCCGCCGTGCACCGGCTCGATGCTGCTCATCTCTACAGGCTCGTACTGGAGAAGGGGTCCGCAGGATCCAGCTACCACGCCATTGGCGACGAGGGCGTGCCCTTCCAGGACCTCGCTGGCGTGATCGGCCGCCGCCTGCACGTGCCGGTTGTCAGCAAGTCGCCCGAGCAGGCCGCCCGCCACTTTGGTTGGCTCGCACACTTTGTTTGTGTCGACTGCCCGGCGTCAAGCAAGCTAACTGAGGAAAAGCTGGGATGGCAGCCGAAGCAGACGGGGATTATTGCCGACCTTGAACGAGGGACCTATTTCGAACCTGAAAAGACCACGCACGCGGCCCCTGCGCACCGTTAAGCATGTGGACTGTATAAAACGCATGTCGCAAGATCATGCTGTACAAAACGCAACACTGAGCTGAAGCAAAAAGTAAAGGAGTACCTATGGCAAATGAGACGGTTGGAACTATGAAGGATAGAGTCGCGATCATCACTGGTGGAAGCCGCGGGCTCGGACGTAACACTGCGGTGAATCTTGCAGGGCGGGGCGCCAATGTCATTTTTACTTATCGTTCGAATCAGAAGGAGGCCGACTCACTCATCCGCGAAGTCGAAGCGATGGAAAGGAAAGCAGCGGGATTTCGGCTCGATGCCGGTGACATTCACGCATTTGACGGATTCGCGACGGATGTCCGCAAGACACTGCACGGTTGGGGACGAGATCGGTTCGACTATCTGGTGAACAATGCGGGTGGTTCGCTTCATGCGAATTTCGACCAAACCACCGAAGCGCAATTCGACGAGATCGTGAACGTTCATTTCAAAGGCGTGTATTTCCTGACCCAAAAGCTGCTTCCGCTAATTAAGGATGGCGGGCGTATCGTGAATATTTCGTCGGGACTGGCGCGCTTTGCGCTACCGGGCACCTCGGCTTATGGGGCGACAAAAGGCGCGGTGGAGGTGCTGACGCGTTACTTGGCCAAAGAACTCGGACCGAGGGGCATCACGGCAAATGTCGTCGCTCCGGGTGCCATCCAGACGGATTTCAGCGGTGGTATGGTCCGTGACAATCCTGAGATTAATAAGCGCGTTGCCGAGATGACCGCGCTTGGCCGGGCGGG
>Ga0210410_10000475_pt1 | contig 44979 bp, 40 predicted proteins | sample IncBWC4MmetaG_FD_161058 | JGI IMG/M metagenome (GOLD analysis project Ga0210410, IMG submission 161058) | Forest soil microbial communities from Barre Woods Harvard Forest LTER site, Petersham, Massachusetts, United States - Inc-BW-C-4-M | ecosystem: Environmental > Terrestrial > Soil >...
GACGACGTACGAGAAGGCACGACGCCCAAGCCGGGAGGAAAGGAACTTCCACTGGCGTTATCGCCAGCGGCCAAAGCGCAGGGCTACCGATTTCTCATTCGAGGAGCGCCGCAAAAGCGCTGTTTACAATGGCGACGAGTTCCGGGAAATCTACAAGCTTCCGCTCTTGTTCGGCCTGCTTTCGCTGCTGATGCAGCTTCCGTTCTCCGTCCGCAAAGACATCAAGCGTCGCAAGCAGATGAGGTACGGGCGACGGCTAAAAGGACCGGAGCGGCTGACGCCGAAAGAGTTCAACCGCAAGGTGCGGGGCGATGGAATTGGGATCACAACGGATGGTCTAACGGAGATGGTTCGCATCCCGGCGCAGGCCGAGGCGCAGCACGTGCAGATCACGGCTCTATGCGGAATTCCAAAGCGGACAATTTGTCAGTTTGAGCGAACAACAGCGAATTAACGTAGGTTACCTTTGTTGGACAAGAATCGCGAGGGGCATTCGGTCCGCTAATTTCGTCGACTCTTGAGATCACTTTCCGTCGCCGGCTCGGGCTATGTGCGCGTGGCGCTCTGGCATACGGGATCGTGGTTCGAGCGCTCGCTGCATATACCGCGCAACCTTTCGTCGCGCGCGTGCCAGCCGAGCCTTTACTGTTCCGTGCGGCAATCCCAAAACCTCGGCTGTTTCAAAGATCGAGAGACCGTCCACGACGCGTAGGTGAAATGTTCTTCGCAAGCTGGGCGAGAGCAGGACGGTACACTTTCTCAGGTGCGCGGCGAGTTCAGAGGTGCGACACTCATCTTCAGGGCTGGGCCCCGCGTCCGCCAGTCTTTCGTATAGGCAGTATCTTTGCTCCTCGCCAATCTGCTTATCCAACGGCATATGGATTTGGCGTGGCCGTTTGCGTAATTGCATCCGGGCGCAATTGCAGACAATCGCCGTTAGCCAAGTGGACATCTGCGACTGTCCCCTGAATTGGTGCTGATGTTTGTAGGCGGCCAACAGCGCCTCCTGCACCGCATCCTCTGCGTCAGCTCTATTCCCCAGAAGACGCAAAGCACAACGATAAAAAGACCGTGAACTGAGCGAGAGCATTCTCTGCAGTTCGCGGGCTGCGCTCTGATCGTCGGCCCGGTCCAGGTCTTGAGCAGTCTGTGTACGTGCGTCTGCGTCCGGCATGTTCGTTCGTTCCGACGAAAGGGAAAAGCACGTAACTGGCCAAAGAGTTTCGGCATCATGGCTCTGCTCTGCGTGCAAGCATGGGGAAAAAATGGGCCAAAAATGGTGTCAATGGAGTCTCCCAGTGACAGTGTCCGGAGGTTGACACTAAGCCTGGGAGTTCCTCGCTCGCCCGTGGACGTTCGCGGGACTGGCAATCGAACTGCTTGATTTCCCCAGCTAATGTGGGCGCTGAAGGCTTTCGCAAATTTGGCGCGGACCCCTTCTTTGGCCTGCATTCATGGCAAGTGCGCCAGGACTTCATTTCCAACCGCAACTCCTAGCGAAGCTTGACGGAAGTCTTGTTCCCCAGAATGTAACGTCTGCCGAGCGCGATGCACGACCTGAACTGGTGCAGTGCATACACTGCAACGGCCCTGAATTCCGTTCGGCCGTTTTGCACCTGTTAGGCCACTTTGGCATGTGACGTGCCTTTGTCATGTTGTCGGAGCAATGAAGTGCTTCGGAGGACATATGGCAAAGATAATCGAGTTCTACATACCGCAAGGATTTCGCAAGGTTTCAAAGTGGTTGACCCCAGCCGAACGTGGCAAGGTGCTGGCATTTCCTCAGGTGGTACGAAAATCGGCGTGACCGCTCCTGAAACGCGCACGGCGAAACTGAGATTGAGCAAGGTGAAGCAACAATCATGAGCAAGCAGAAGCCTTGCGGAGTTCTAGTGGCGTGCTCCCTGCTAGTGGCTTTCGCTCTAGCACAGGGGTCCGCGGCGCAAACATGAGACCTCCTTGGACATTTACACTTGAGCCCCTGTGGGAAGATTCGACCCACGTGTCACCCATTGGCAACTGTATCTGCATACTGGCAATCGTTGCCATCTCACAGTACTGTTACTGAATAGTAGAGCGGCATTCAAGTCCGGATTGAGCTTGCATGTAGGAGGCAATAGTGTCCGAACCGATCCAAGCAATCAAACAGTTGGTAGGAAATGACCTGTGTCATTACTGTGACAGGAAAGCCGAAGTCAACAGAATGACGCATTACGCCTTGCGGGCCTGACGTTCGGCGTTGACAATTAGTCCTTACCTCTGGCCTCCGGCGCTGGTCCAGTGCTCCTCCGCGTCCCGCTGTGTTCCGTTGTCGTCCGCCGCCTTGGCAGCCTTCCCAGGAGCAGAATTAAACTTCAGCAGACCAATTGCGGGAGACACAAAAACCAAGGAATTCGAAAACGTCGCGACGTGACCCGTGAAACGCTCTCTCTGTACATCGAATTCTCTCAACTGGAACTGCAGCATCCCCATATTGATGACATCCCCGGTAATGCCGGACACCTGTATTCGATCTCCAATTCTGATTCCACGCTTCCCCATCAATACGAGATAGCCGAGGCTCGCGAGAATTACATTTTGCAGAGCAACCGCCATTCCGGCCGTAAGAAGCCCAAAGTACGTTACCAACGAACTCAAATCTGAGGCGACGCTGAACAAGGCGACGACGGCTATGGCAAACAATGTCAGAAGGCGGTGGACCATGCTTATAACCCGTCGTCGGTTTGGGTCCTGAATACGGCCGAGTGCCAGCCGACGCGAAATCTCGCCCATTCCAAATAGCAGACCGACAATCAGCGCTACGATGAGTAGGCGGATCATCAATTTTTTCCATGCCTGCCTGTATTGGCTGGCTACCGCTGTTCGCCAGGGCAGCAGGTGCGACTCGTACTCTTCAAGCAACGCCTTTTGCTTATCGAGCGCCACGATGGCGGGAGAAAAGGCCTTGAGTTCGACTGTAAGCGCCTCAAGCTGAGATTTTTGTTCGCGCAACAATGAAAGATTGCTGGTCTGCAAATTGCTTGTGGCGGCCCTCTGAAGAACCCGAGTGATGAAGCCGGTCATTGGAGTCCGGATATCCTTCACAGAGAGCAAAAAGTTGTCAGTGAGACCAACCTTCCCGTCAACCACGCGAAGCTTGCGGTTTAGCGCAGAGACTTCCGACGCCAGCCCGAGAAGGCCGGTCTCTCGCCAGCTATTGCTGGTTCTGGAATCTACGTCTTGTCCTGGCAATTTCGACAAGGGAGTTGCCGGGCTGCTCAGCTCGGGTATGGATTGTGCAAGGTCGTCAATGGTCAAATCGAGAATTGCAGTGTTGGCTTTCGCCGTCCGGGCAGTCTGTACGAACTGGACTAGATCATTGACCCCCTGCGAAACAGCCTGCATAAGTTCTAATCGGCTCTGAGCATCGTCGAGAGCGGCTTTCAGCTTCTTGCGATCGGCTTTGCGAGCCGAAGCAATCTTCTCGTTCAGCTTTCCGATGTCCTCACTTGTTTGCTGGCTTAGCTGGTCATTTCGATTCTTCAACTCTATAAAGTGCGCAAGGTCCGCAGAAGCGGGGGCCGCCGGTGTCACAGGCGCGTCGTGCGGAGAAGGGGCCGTCTTTGCTAAGGCCACATCCGCCTTGGCAAATTCGAACGAAAGCTTAACAATCTGGCTTTCAAGGACTTGATTGTCATTTAGAAACACCAGGTCTCCCGGATCGCTTGCAACCTGCCGTTCGGTGTAGAGACGGCGATACCAGGTCACCGATTGCAGGAGATATCCGATAACTTGTGCGTCCGACGGGAGCTGATACGAGCTTTGCGTGGTGTCAGCAGAGAGCCCGCGGGATATTGCGATTGCGAAAATCGCACAACAGGTGGCAATGTGAGCGTACCGGTTCACGTTCTTCTGCCTTCCTTGGCGGCTTCAAGCACCAGGTCAGCTGACGCAAGCACAAGCAATATCCAGAGCGCATCGGCTACGAATAGATGGGCGATCTGGAGCCAAACGGGAGCGAGAAATAATACATTCGTCATCCCAATGACGACCTGCACGAAGAGAAGGATGATAAGAGCGATTGCGGATCGTGAGAATCGGTTTCGCCCGGTTGAACTTCTCCAGATAACCCACACAACGTAACATGCGGCGATCGTGGCTACCGCGGGATGGAGTAGCCGAACGCGCAAGAGGGTGGGTGTGCCGGAACTGAAATCTTGCGCCAATGACGAGGGCAGCGATGTTGCCGGATACAGAGTATCGGCCAGAGCAGCTACCGCCCCGGTAATCCCCGTAACTATAGTGGCAAGTAGGCCCAGTCCGATAGAACCTACTTCTCGCCATTTGCGGATGAGAGTGAAGCTTCTGTTGCCATTCGACAACCAGGCGGCAGTGAGCGACAGCGTCGCAAGAAGCACAAGTGTATTGCCAAAGTGCAAACAGAGAAAGAGAATTCGGCCGGCAGATTGGTCGTTGCCCACATGCTTCAACAGGACAAGAGCAGCTCCCAATAGCGCTTCATTTGCTAGAAGTGCTGCGGCGAGAACCGCCGAATAGCGAGCCCAGTCGCCTTTCTTTGTTACTCGCCAGCACCAGACAACGAGACCGGTCACCACGAGCAACGAGATGACACTAGTGATTCGGTGCGTGAATTCGACGATGGTTCGCCCGTTGGCGCTTGCCCCGACAAGGTCGCCATCGCAGAGAGGCCACCTATTGCCACAGCCGGCACCTGAACCCGTCGCTCTCACATAAGCACCCCAGAGGACGACCGCTACGTTCCAATACAAGGCAGTCCATGCAAAGCGAGCAACGTGCCTAATCTCGCAAGCTCGAGAGTTGGAGAAAAAGACTGCCTTCGGCAGGAACGTCGAGTTAGGAGCGTCAGCGTGGGCAGCGGACGCGTGAAGCCAAGGTACAAACCTTACCTGTTGATGACGAGATGCGGTGAACTTCATGCGTTCTTGGCAATGACCTCACAAAACATCTGGCTCGACGGGAACCGGCGCTTTGTCTTGCACGTTGTGATTGCTGTAAGTGATCAAACCGCTTTGGCTGGCCGTTAGTTCCGATTTGGACTGAAACGCCTTTCTGCGCGCCCTACTCCAGCGCGTCGGCGGTTTTGGTCGCTGCTTTCTTCATGCCCTTACTGTCAGTGGTGTGCGCCGCATCCTTCGTAGCCGATTTTTGTGGCGCGAGCAGCATCCTTAGAAGTCGTCTCTGTCGCCTTGCCTGCCTCTTGAACCCCCTTCGCAACATCGGTGGAAGCGTCTTGTGTCAATCCATTTGTGGCCAACCACAGTGTAAAAATCTAAACGAGTGCTCTGACCTTCATACCTCATTTCACCTTGCAGATCTCAATTGCAATCCATGTGCCACAATGCGTTGACTGAACGCATGAACAGAAACTTTAGCGTGGGACCGCAGGAGCGTATTTGGGAGGGCGCTCACTAGAAAGGTCTGCGGCCCCGCGCGTCAGATGCAGAGATAGTGAGCAAATGAGTCGCCAAATACCGCGCTGAGAATAAATGGCAAAGCGTAGTCGGCGAAGGCGTCTGCTTCGATGGAACGGAAAGTAAACGTGGAGGGTTCCCCGATTTCGCCAGTCAATCTTCGCTCGATCGCTGGACCAACTCCTCAAACTCGCGACCGAACACATAGTTCATTCCCAGCTTGCGGGCGATCTCTTCGGCGATATTTAGGCGGTGCGTGCGTCGTGCGTTGAGATCCACCTCCTGCAGGATCAAATGTCAGCATGTTACGCCGACGAGGAAGTCTGTCCTTCTGGATGCTGGTTCAGGTACGGCTGTATGGAAGAGCAGGCAGTCACACAGGAAGCCCGGGCTGTTCGATAAAACTACGGCCCCGCCCTGACCGCGAGAGTCACCGCGGTATAGTGCTCGATGCGGCGCAGAGTGAACTCGCCGACGCTCCCATGCAGAGAGAGGCCAGCGACTTGAGGCTGGGCCGCGTCCGGCGAAAGGACTTTCACCTCCCAGCGGCCCAGGTCCTGGACCAGCCCGTTCAGCTCCAGCCGGACTTTGACGTTCTCTGCCGGAGCCTGGTGATCGTAGTTGAGCAAGTGGAGGATCAGTGTCCGACCGTCGGGTTTCCGAGTCAACTGGCCCAGCAAGTAACCGCGCGGCTCCAAGCTGAGGCGAGGCCCTCCGGCCGCGGCTTCGGCACGCGCCGCAATTCCCGGCTCCGCCTTTCCGGCCCTGACGATGACGCCCCCGCCAGCGGTGAACGTATTCAACCGGGCCTGTTGGTCGGCGCTGAGTTTGGGCAGGTCAGCCGGCATCACCAGCACCTTGAACCGGTCCAGGGGAACTCCCTCGTCTAGGTGCGCAAGCACTTTGGTCTCGAAAAAGACACTCTGCTTGAGGAATTCGTCGGCTAGCGGGTTCAGCGGCTCCGCGGAGATCAAGGCAACCCGCGCCACAGGCGCCGCCTGGTGATATAGCTCCCGGTGCTCGACCAAGAAATGGTTGTATTGAGCGATGGCCTTCCAGGCCTCCTGAGCCTCCGGCTCGCCCTTGATCAGCGCGGAGAGGAATCGACCCTCGATGTTGCGCGAGGTGGCCGCGCCGAACGCATAGGCCTCGGCGATGGAAAGCTTCTGCTCGGCCGGGCTGGGGATGCAGCGCTCGCGCGGGCCGCAGTGGTAAAGGTCGTTCTCATACTTCAGGGGCTGCCAAGGCTGCTTCTCGCCGCTCAAGAATTTGATCTTGCGCGCGTTGTCCACCTGCCATTTACCGTTCCACACCCCCGGAGTGTCCTTGCCGTCCTCCTCCCAGATCACCTCGTTAATGTCGTTCATCGCAAACCGGTCCGGCGGAATATGAATATTGGCATAAACCATGACCTTAGGCCGCCCGGTCTCCCGCGCCCTCCGCTCCGCCATCCGCTGGGTGTCGTCGAGCAACTGGGCCAGGCCTTCGTTGTAACCGATCATGTTGTCCCACATGATCGCGTCCACTCCAGCGTCCACAGCCAGCTCCGCCTTCTTCAAGAGGTAGGCCCGCCAGCCAGGCTTGCGAGCGTCGGCCAGCCGGCGCTCCCAGGAGATATGCAGCTCGGTCTTGGTCGGGCCGGCGTAGAACATGGGGATATCGTGCATCCACAGGCCGTATTTCTTCGTTTCTGGGTCGTCGCTGTAGGCGCTCTTGCGGAACATGTTGGAAGCCGAGAGGTAGGCCGAGACATGAATGCCGTTCTCATGGCAGCGGGCGATTACCTTTTTCAGGTTCTCCCGGTTCTCGTCCTCGCCCTTAAGCGACCAGCCGCTGCTCCAGGTGACCCAGATCCAGTTGAACTCCGCCTGCTTGAGCAAGCCGAGCATTTGCTCGAAATCGCGATCATAGATGTGGGTCAGCACGTCCTTCTCTTCGGCGCTGAACTTTTTGCCCCACCAGGTCCGCTCGGCCTTCCAGCTCTCGATTCGTCCGCCGTCCAGCCGGATGAAACGAAAATTTCCCTGTTCCGCCCACGGCGGCACGTCCTCTGGCTTGGCCCGATACAGTCTCGGCGCCGGCTCAAAAGACTGGGAGGAGCAGAGAAGCAGGGTGGTGGCGACCAAACTAACCAGACCAATGTTTCTTACGATTCGCACCCGCTGCAGGATTCCCTCCCTTCGAAACGACCAAGGCCACCACGGTGGCCATATCATTGGACGTGGCAGGCGGCACCTGGATCAACAAATCTCCGCTTTCAGTTTTGCATGGCCACGAGCTTCGCTCGGGGCTTCCAGGAGATAGGCGGATTGGGAGCCATGTCCTCACTCTTCGGCAGCGTTGGCGCATCGCCGTATGCCGACGACGATGCCGCATAAATGAGGCACAGCACTTTCGCATCGCGCGCGGCAACCAGCAACGCCATTGACTCTCCTTCTCTAACGCATACGCACAGCCGACCGAATTCGGGCGACTGTCCGACTTGCACCTAACCACGTCGGGACCATCCAATTACACTCTCTCGGATAAAGTGATCTGTCGCGTGAATACCTTATTGGTGCTTATGCTTGCTTGTGAATTTGCCCAAGATAAACTCCTGGGCCAGACCGAGGGCGACGTGGAGCCCCATACTAGTCCCGAAATTTGTGAATACAAGCCCAGGACCGCGCTGCGAGTCTGGGTAGTAGGTATTGGAAAGCGCAGCTGAAATCAAACTGCCACCGACTTGGGAATAATTCGGCTGCGATTTGCCGTTGTCTCCTTGACAGACAAACGGAGCCAAGATTGCGTGCCAAGCCCGAGACCCCTTTGTCCCGGAACCACGATAGAAATAGCGAGGGTCCTGATGCAGGAGCGAAGGCAGAATAGCGTTGGCAAACAAGGCTTCGCTGGTGCCGCTGGCCAGGTTAGCGCCGAACCGCTCGCCATATCCTCTTGCACCTTGGCGATAATCGGTCGTATCAGTGGCCTGGTGAACGCCGGCCCATGCAGCCTCGAAGGCGAAGAAAGTTGGGTGGGTGAGACCTTTGTAAGCCAGGTGAAACTTCATCTTTGCAGTGAGGGGCTCGGGGTGAGGTTCGTAAGTGACAAAAATATTAGGTATAAAACCAAGAACGCGCTGCTGCTCTTCCGCCTTGAGCTGCTGGGCAGCAACTTCCTCCGAGGAATAACTCACAGTAACCGCCCGCTGCACAGCCAAAATGCGGAGTTTGATATCGGTTAAAGTTTTCTCCTGCCCGGGTTCGACGGTAACCGACGAGCTCCAGCCTCCATATCCTTGGGCTTCTATAGTGAGCTGATAGGCAACTCCTGGAGTGAGATCGTGAAATGCAAAGGAGCCGTCGTCCATGGTTACAACGGTGGCATGATCGCCATCGGGTCTTTGAAGCACTACGCTGGCATTGGCAACTGGATCTTCGCTGACATCGAGCACCTGACCGAGGACAGTTCCTGAGTTTGTATTGGCATCCACTGTGGACTGTGCGGAAGCGGATCCTACAAGTACCATTCCACTCAGGACAATCAGCACCAAGATGTGTCTCGTTTTCGAGGGTACGTTCAAAGGCCGGTTAAGGTTCGCATTTGTGTTGCTGCGCATCGTTAATATCCCTAACTTCCGGAGAGTGTGAAATTAATTGTGATGTGGGAGTCGACTTCAACCGGCTCTCCATTCAACAGATACGGTTTGTAGCGCCATTGCTTCACCGCATCGACAGCGGCTTGCGCCAGCAGTGGCAAACCGCTTTCGACTCGCACATCGTGCACGGTGCCATCCTTGCCGATCACGGCCATCAGCACTACCGTGCCTTCAATCCGCGCACGGCCGGCCTCGGGCGGATATTTCGGCGTAACGTCGTAGACCAGGTTGGCCTCGGCTACTTGGGCGGGAACACGAATTCTCTTTGGCGCGGGGGCGGGCGTTTTCACAAGGGCTGGCGCACTGCCGGCTCTACTCAGCACTTCGCTAAGCACTCCACCGGGAATTCCCTCGACTATTCCGCCAGGAACTCCCCCAACTATTCCGCCCGCCGGATCCACCGGAGGCGAAGGGGGTGCTTCTTGCGTCGTATGCACTGCAATAGGAATCCTCATATTTGTCGGGGCGTTTCTGGAAGTGGATCTGGGCACTGGAAGCCTCGTGACACTGGAGGCCGCTGCCGCCGGCGGTACATATAACATCGTTAGTGTCTCCGGGTTGGGCAGCGTATCCGTGTGAAACAGCGGGATGACAACTAGCGACAGCAAGAGGAGCGACAGCAGGGTCACCGATCCAACTGCCGCCCAGGGATTTCGCGGTCGTGACTTCGCACCTGATACGACTAGACTGCCCTGAAATAAATCCCATTCTTGCAGGCTGGAAGATACGGGACGCCGTTCTTGCTCGTGCTCCGGAAGTGCGGCAATCCGTGAATCAATTCGCAACCGTGGCCTCGGGAAAGCCGGGTATGCAATGCAATGATCCGATTCCGAAAGACTGTCGTTATAAGTAGCCATAGCAAAGTGATCCTCTTTAACGCAGCTGCGTTCTCCCTTCCATGAACTGCTATGTTGAGTCGGCGCCAAAGTCGAGTTACTGTCCATTCGAGGGCTTCTCCACCACATCAAGAGCTGGATTTAATTTGTGACTCTGTGTGATTTGATATTCCTCATATTTGATAGTCAGGACTGCGCTGCCAAAAATGCGCACCTTCGTCTCGCTCTCGTTTGACTCGGGCAGCCAGAAGCTGCCGATTTTCTGGTAGCTTCGTGTGAAGTCGGTCTTCACCGTCCACCACGAAGGATTGACGGCTGGCTCGCCCTCGACTTGAGCGATGGCAAAGTCCTTCGCATCGACCCAAATGCGCCCTCGAAAGAGAAACTTGTTATTAGTCAACGGCTGTGCTTCGAGCACATAGAACTCATTCCCACCGATCTTCTGGTAGTCCGTGAGTTGAAATGTGTAGTTCTGAGGAGTGATCGCCGAACGCTGCTGATTCTCTTCGCGCATGGACTCCTGCTCCGCCTCAAGGAGCTTCTTAAACACGCGACTCCGCACGGTGCCCGATCCGCTCTCCGACACGATCGTGAATACCTTCTTATTGGGCGCTTCATAATCAGCCTGAACAACCATGTCAGCCTTCTTGTGCGATAGACAGTGGCATTCGAGATGGTAGCTTCGGATACTCGAGTAGCTTTCGAGGGCATTAGCCCGGTGTTCGTTCATTTGCACGACGCGCCGCATGACTTCATCAGCGCTCAATGGGGCCGACACGGTGGCCTGCTGTGCGACTGCCGGAATGCAGACAGCCAGCAAAGCCAACGTGGGCAGAAACCGGCCAGCGTGGAAGTTAAAATCTTGGGAAAACCGAATCATCATTTACTTCTCCATGGGAATCGCAGGAACCCGACAACAGTGTTCATATTGGCGAAGTCTGGCTTCTGAGTTGTTGTCACGAGTTCAGACGGTGACTCCCCCAGCTGAGTGAGCGTCCATTGCTCCTGGCCAGTTGTTTGTGGCGTGGATGAGTCGAAGAGATAAATCGTGCTCGCAAGAACCGGTCCGACGCGGACTTCACGGCGAGACATGCCAGAATGTTCGAGAGCGTCGAAGAATCTCTGCGTCTCGAAGAATCGCCGGGATGGCTCAAGAGCGATCATATCTCCTTCCCGGGGTACATAATGGCGGTCGTAAAGGGGCACAACATCAATGTCACTGCGACCGCAGTTTTCTATGTAATAGGTCATGCTCATCGGCCTGGCGGTCGCCAGCCGGGCGCCCGCGTGTGCGCTGGAACAGACTTGCTGCGCTACTTCCCGTGTGTCGAACTCCGAAACCTCATCTTGCCCAAAATAACGGGCTATATGTTTCTGGCCTCCGCCAATTGAGTTCAAATAGAAGGAGTAGTACGGAGACCACGCGCGCAATTCAAGCAAAGGCAAGGCAAACAGAGTGGCAGCGGCCAGCCCAACAAATGCGAGCGACACTTTCTTTTCCCTCATGCGGTCCCAGGTCGCTTGCACCGCATAACCGCCAGCCATAAAAAGAAATGGCAGCACCGCGAGTGAATAACGCACCCACTTTGCACCAGAAACCGAAAGCCCGGCCAGCTGAACTACTCCCAGAGAAAGAAAAAGGCACGACGCGAGGGTCCGGCGGTCCCGCAGAAGCATGATGCTTCCAGTGATGACGGCCACCAGAATTGGAATCGGTGTCTTACTCAAGAGGAGCCAGAAATAGAAAGTCCAGGGAACTCCGGCAAGCAGACGCGAAGGAAAGTTCAGATAGAGCGTGCCGTCGAAGTTGTAGCCACTGTGCGTGACGCCATCATGATGCAGCCAATGCAAGATAGCGCTGAAGTTGCTTGGGGAAAGAACGACCGGGTTCACCAGAATGAAGGTGAGGAATATCACCAGGAAGAATCGTCTGTAGCTGAATCGCGAGGGCTCGCGATTGAGTCCCATCTTGCCGGCGAGAAACCAGGCAAGCGCGTTCAAACCCAAAAAGTGAAGAATGTATTGCGAGGCAAAAGCCAGTCCAAACCCAATCGCACTCAGGTCATACCATCGGCGTGCACTCTCGTCCGAATCTGCCTGTTGGGCCCGGCAGTAGAGGTAACAAGCCAGAAGAGTGAAGAAGGTGAGCGGCGTTTCCTCTTTGGCAAGCCGATTTAATGCGACCGCCAGTGGCGAAACTGCCCAGAAGAAGCTCGCCGCGAATGACCCCACAAATCCGATCAGGCGACGACAAAACAGAAAGAGAATTGCAGTCGTCGCCGCGCCGAAAAGGACATTAGGAAATCGAAGCCAGCCCTCGGGGCTCATCGTGGGCCAACGATGGAGTGAGGCCAGGCGGTTCCAGCGCTCACCCGCTGTCAGACTGACCCAGGCCAGCACCTTCAACATCATCGGGTGCTCACTGTTGACGCCCACGAAGTGTCCGTGACGATATTCCTGAACGGCCGCCCACTTTGCCGACTCGTCCTCAGACAGGCTGTTAAAGTCGACGTGATTCAACCGAACGGCAAACGCCAGGACCGTAAGCAGGAGCGCAATTGCGGCATCCCGATGCCAGCGCCAGCAGCGATCTTGAAGCTCATTCAACACAGACTCTTCCGTCTCCAACGCGAGCGCCTTCGTGCTCATGACCGCCGCTCGGACGCGATATCAATCCCACCAGCTGCGCGCAGATCAAAAATCTCGGACACGGAATATGGTTTCCGCGCAGACGGGTTGAAGTATTGCCAGACTCCCAATTCGGCGAGGAGTCCGAGTGCCACCAACTGGACGCCCAGCAGGACCAGGACTGCCGCAAAAACCAGCAGCAGTGCGTGTTGCTCCACGACATTGGTTCGATAAAGGACCTTCCACACCAGCAGCCAAAGAGCCACGGCGGATCCCGCACTCATGTTGATCAGGCCGAGCCGGCCAAAGAAATGCAGCGGCCGCGACATGTAGCGAAGGAGAAACCGAATGGTGAGCAGATCGAACATGACCCGGAAGGTGCGAGACAAGTTGTAATGCGATACCCCGTGCGTCCGATGCTTGTTTTGAATAGGAATTTCACAGATCGAGGCGCCGTATGCCGAAGCCAAAGCTGGTATAAATCGGTGCATCTCTCCATAGAGCGGCAATTGAGAAAGCAGATCGCGGCGGTACGCCTTAAATGTTGTTCCGAAATCGTGAATGTTGACGCCGCTGAGCTTGGCCATGAGCCAGTTTGCACAACGTGAAGGAATCTTCCGCAACAATAGGTTGTCAACGCGGTGCTTGCGCCAACCGCTGACAACCTCGTATCCCTCCTCGAGCTTCTCCAAAAATCTGGGAATTTCCGCCGGATCATGCTGAAGATCGCCGTCCATGGCGATCACGTAGTCACATTTGCAGTTTGCAAACCCAGCCGCCAGCGCCGCGGTCTGACCAAAGTTTCGGCGTAACCGGACAACAGCGACACGAGGGTCGATTGCGGCAAGATCCCTCAGTCGTTTAAATGTAAGATCTGTGCTCCCATCATCCACGAAGACAAACTGGTATTCCCAATCAACGTCTTCCATTACGGAGTGCAACCGAGCATACAATTCGGTGACGTTGTCCTCCTCGTTGTGGAAAGGAACGACAATGGAAACGGTTGGTTTTGCTGTGAGGTCAGGCATGGTGGACCTTTCTGCTAAAGGCGCAATCCATCGCCTTGAGCCGTGTCAGTTGCGGTGACGTCGGGCTAGTGACCGCAGTCACATTCATTCCGACTGGAACGGTGGAAGATGTGCCGGCGCTGACTTCCACCGCGAGCGCCACATACAAACCGGGAGCTTTCGCTTTGATTTCATAGGTCCCCCGTGGAGGGCCATCGATAGCGAATGCTCCCTGTGCGTCCGACTCGGTCTCCCTAATTGCAGGCCCGCGAAGGACGGTCTGTGCCCCAGGCACAACGGCAGGGTCTCCGTTCGTGCCCTTCGTGAATACATCACCTCTGATTGATCCAAGTGCTGGGAAACTGCCTTGAGCGAAACCAAGATCTAAGAACAGCAGAATCGCCAAAGCCATCCCAATCAATGTCCCCACGGCTGCTCCTCCTCATCAGAACAGTGCAATGCGCGTTCCAAACCACGGGCTTAGGATGCGATTGGACACAACGCGTTGAGAAAACGAGGAGATAGGGAATTAGTTCGAGCAGAAACCCAAGGGAATGGCAAGATGTCACTTGCGCTCGATTGACTTGACACGTCGAAGTCTTGTGACAGTCACGCAATTCTCGCAGCAAGTGCCAAAAGCAGTGTCGCTCTTATATTCAAGGGCATCCGACAGACGCGGTGGGACTTGCGCGAACGCATGCAAAGCTGGCTTTGTCGAGTGTTCGACACGGGTGTCGACAATGTCGAAATTGTCGAAATCTTCCGAGACTTTCAGAACCTTTCAACAGCTTCCTTACATCACATATCAAAGGTGAAGTGCGCGAGGCAATGGTGTCTCGAGCGGCCGTGCCGAATCTTGTCTGGCCGAGCGCGAAGGGTACGTTGTTGGTGACACGCGAACTGGATCCGATCGGCAGTCCAGTTATCCTTATGAGTTCCTCTACTAGGGGTTTACTCTGCCCGCAGGCGAGACTGACTTGGATTGGTATGGCTTCGCGGCAGGTTTTTGGCTTTCTATGGGCACGTCATGCGATTGACCCAATATGTCGTTATACGTAATTTTGTTTTTCCCCACGAGCACCAGCAGGTCACGACCCGCAGCATATTTTACGGTCTCCTCGCCCAGTGCTGGGGTATATAACACCAGGTAAACGGTGTCGCCTACTTTGACGAAAACGTCATAGCTCGCGGCGTCAGAGGCGCCACTTCCGGCAGTCTGATGAACCTTAACCTCAGTGATCGTGCCCACTTGATACTTCGAAGTGGACTGGCCAAAACCCGGAAACGTCGTCAAAAAGATAAGAAACAGACCCACTAGCCTCAGCATAAATTGCTCCTCTCGTCCGCTCCTGTTGGAGTTCCCCTTACCTCTGAAAGCCCATCTATGTTTTCCTCCTGACTCAGAGTTGGCCGGTGAGTATCGCAATTGGTTGCCCGGAACCTGACCAGGATGATTGCTTGATCGTTTTCGCGATGTTGTGGGCCAGGTTGTGTGTAGCCCGCAAATTACTGCCGAAGAAGCGAACGTCGCCATTCACGGTGTGCTCGAAAACGACATTACCCTCGCGTGTGAGGAGTTGACTCCGCACAGTTAACTTCGTGGCGCCACTTACAGTGGTCACAGCACGCCGCGTTTCGCTGCCCGGCGTGTACTTTTCTGCGGTTGTTTTGAGCACCAGCAAATTTGGAGCTTCGCTCGCCTTCAGGTCGCCGTCGCGGAACACCTGCTGGAATTGATTTGTCTTTTTCAATTCCTCCACGAGATTCTCGTAAATCGCGATTTGGAACGAAGAGGCAAGGTCCAGTTTCCCAGGGTCAACCTGGTCGACTTGAACGCTCCAGCGCGTGGCGGAAGTCCCATCGCCACCAGAGGACTTCGCAGCCGCGGTCTGGCCGGGCAGCATTCCAGGAAGTGCAAGGATGACCGCCACCAACGCGATCACAAAGACGATCGATAAACCGCATTTACTTGTTTTCATGCTTGGCCTCCGTAGCGCTTTCTTTCGTCGACTGATCTTTGCGGGAATTGATGGTTACGCCCTTAGCTATCAGTTCGTTCTTTACAAGCTCGCCCTGTCCTTTTGTTAACTGGAAGATCGCACCATGAATTCCTTCATCAGCGTCCACATATTCCAGAGTCAGGGTGTCGTACTTCTTGTGGGCAAAAAGACTGACGGCTCGGCCACCGCCGAACGGGACAGCGGCCTTGCCCAGAGTCATCGGCAATCCACCGACTTGCTTGCTTTCGCCGCCCAGAAAAACATCCCGAACAGAACCGATCTTCACTTGTGTGCCAGGTTTCCCGTTCTGCTGAAATTGCAGCGAATCGTCCTGAACGGACAATGTCCCGGTGCTGTTATTCTTCGCGTTCGCGAATCCCAGCAGATGAGTCGCCCGAGTGCTGAATGGTGCGCTCGTGTCCCCTCGCTGAGTTATTTTCTGCGCTGACGCAGTCAGGCTACAGCAAATCACCACAGTCGAGAGCCACAAAGCATGGCGTCGGTCTGGGTAGTAACCCTCGCTGTGACTGCGTGAAACAACAAAACGATCCATATTGTTCTCCGATCGCAGCCCTGCCGTCGGGGCAATGCTGCTTACTCTGTTTAGATTCCTCTAGCAATTCCACTGCCGCGATCCCGATTGCCTGCGCTCTGAAGCTGTGCAGCGCACTCGCGGTGTTCCTAACACCACCCGTGGCTCGCAAAACGCCATTTAGGCCGCGTGTCAGTCACTGTGACAGACACGTCATGGCTGGTGACTCCAAGGCCACGATCTTCCGAGACCATGATGCGGCGACGCGTAAAGGGACTTAAGTTGTGTCACTCATGCTTGACAGAAACGTCATAGCAGGTGACATCAGGGACCGTGCCCACTGCGATGCAAAGCACTTGTCTTGCCAATGGCAAGAACGATCGGTGGGCGCGAATTTGGTTACTGGACTGCTATAGAAGCCATCAATACTTGGAGTTAGAACCAGCCTACGGCCGTCAGGCGTTGTGGTTTGGTCCACTTCTTGGACAAAGACGCTCAGTCATCGTCAGCAAAACAGATGATCTTCCTCGCTATGCGTTGTTGTGGAAGGCTGCATGCAAACACCAGATTGCCCTGAAGGGCATAGGCATGACTCAGGATTGTGCGGTCAAACCAGAGAGAGAGAGTTTGGAGGGTAGTTTGAAACAGATTCCGCTCGTTTCAAGCGGCAGCATCTCGATCACAGTGAATCACTGTGGATCAGATGCCCTGGTACGCCTTAACGGCCGCATCGATGTGGATTCCTCGCCCGACCTTCGTGATTGCCTATTGGCGATCCTGTCCGAGGAACGATTGCCTCGTGCGATCACCGTGGATTTAGCAGGTGTTCCCTACATTGAGACGTCTGGGATCGCGACCTTGGTCGAAGCTCTTAGAATCGCCCGCCACCACCAGACGACATTTTGCTTGCAGGGACTCGGGGGTCCTGTGCTCCGGCTATTCGAGGTGACGGGAGTACTGGCCCTGTTCGAAGCCAGCAATTGCGTACAGAAGGCATCTTGTTGACCAATGTTCTCGAAAGCGTCGGCGAAAGAACGATCGAACATCTCGACTACGTCGGAAGTCTGAATATTCAGCTCTGGACCACATTGCGGGCCATCGGAGGAGCGCTACCCTTTGTAGGAAATCGTTACCGTTGGCAGGCTACTGTGAGGCAGATGCTGGAAATCGGCGTCGATGCAATGCCCATGGTCTCTTTGATGGCGATCTGCACTGGATTCATTCTCGCAATGCAAGGAGCGTCTGAACTGCGCCGCTTTGGGGCTATGCAATACGTCATTGACTTGGTCGCCGTCGGCTTTACGCGCGAACTCGGCCCACTGCTCACAGCGATTGCCGTGAGCGGACGATCGGGCTCGGCATTCGCGGCTGAAATCGGGACCATGAAGGTCACCGAGGAACTCGATTCCCTCCGCGTCATGGCGCTGGAGCCGGTCGAGTTTTTGCTCGCACCGAAGTATCTGGCAGCTTTGATTTCGGTCCCGTGCCTCAGCATCATCTCGAACTTCTTCGGCATTTTGGCCGGAGGTTTGTTCATGTTCTTCAGCACCCGCCTGGCCCCACTTTTGTATGTCCACTATGTGTTCAACTCGATCACCTTGCGCGACGTGATCACGGGATTGATCAAGAGCGTGGTGTTCGCCACCATCATTGCCCACGTTGGGTGCCTGGAAGGGTTCCGTGTCCGCGGAGGCCCCGATTCGGTCGGTCGCTCCACCACCGGTGCGGTGGTGAAGTCGACCTTCCTCGTCATCGTCGCGGATGCGGTCTTCACTGCAATCTTTTATTTCACGGTGAAGCCCTGATGCCCATCATCTCCATTCGTGATCTCGTGGTTGAATACGACGGTCGCCGCGTGCTCAACGGTTTGAATCTCGACATCGAGCACGGAGAGACGATGGTGCTGTTGGGCGGCAGTGGGTCCGGAAAGAGCACTCTGTTGCGTCAGATCATCGGGCTGGAGCGCCCCAAGTCGGGCAGCATCCAGGTAAAGGATGTGGATATTACGCGTTGCTCAGAGTCCGACCTGAAGAAGGTTCACCTCTCGATCGGTGTGGCTTTTCAAAGCGCGGCTTTGTTCAACTCGCTGACAGTCGAAGATAACATCGCTTTGCCGCTGCGTGAACACACACGGCTTGCACCCTCAATCGTTGAGCTTGTGGTGTGGATGAAGCTGGCCGCAGTCGGTCTCGCGGAGTTTGGCAAGTTACTTCCCAACGAACTCTCAGGTGGCATGAAGAAGCGCGCGGCCGTGGCGCGCGCGCTCGCGCTCGGTCCTGAAATCCTCGTGCTCGATGAGCCATCGGCCGGGCTTGATCCCATCGTCGCGGCGGAACTCGATGAATTGATTCTGCTGCTCAAGGAAGCTTTACAAATGACAGTCATTGTCGTCACTCACGAACTGCCGAGCGCGTTCCGCATTGCCGACCGCATCGCCATGTTGTACCAGGGCTCATTCAGCTCGGTCGGCACGAAAGATGAACTTAAAGCAAGCCAAAATCCGCGCGTGCGCCAGTTTCTCGATCGCATTCCCGAAAACGCAGCGAAAGCGCCGGCTGTGGCCGCGTACTTCGAAAAGTATATGCAGTATCAGGAGACATACCCGTGACCACACCAGCAAAGGTTGGAGCCTTTGTCCTTGGATGCTTCTCGATCCTGGCATTCACGCTCATCTACCTCATCCATGCGGAGTTTAACGGACACACCGTACCATACCGCACGTACCTTCGCTACGCCGGTGGGCTGGAGCCGGGAGCGTCGGTGCTGTTTGGCGGCATCAAAGTAGGAAAGGTGACGGCGGTACGGCCCGCCGCGTCGGATCCTACCAAGATTGAAATTCTGGTTGATGTGAAACAAAACACCCCTGTAAACGAAAAGTCCGTAGCCAAGTTGGGGCTAGTCAGCGTGATGAGTGAAGCCGCACTGTCCATTACGACAGGCGGCAACGACGCCAGACGTCTTTCACCGGGCTCAACCATCTCATCACAGGAAGCCGCCAGCCTGGACGAGATTGCCGGCAAGATGGCCGTTGTGGCGGACAACGCGAACGGTTTGATCACGCAGGCGCGCGGCGAACTGGAGGGGATCAGCGGAGATGCGCGCAGTCTGCTTGCCAACTTGAATGCCGTAACCGGGAAACCCAATCAGCAGAGGGTTCGAGCCGTCTTGGATAACGTCGACGAAATGCTGGCGACTGAACGGCCCAAGATCGATCGTCTTACCGATCAGTTGAATGCGCTGACTCAGCACGCCGATGACACCATTCAAAACGTGAATGGCACCGTGAGCGATGTACGCGAGCCAATCCGCAGGGATCTGGCTGATTTGCAGAGTACCTTGCTGCAAGCCAAACAATTGCTGGCTGACATGCAGGTGCTGGTACGAGGAAATGATTACAAGATTGATGACACAATCGAAAACTTGCGCACGGCAACACAAAACTTGGACGAGTTGACCGAGTCGGTGAAACAGCGCCCGTGGAGCCTGATTCGGATCAAACAGCCCGAAGATAGGAAGGTACCAAAATAATGCGATTGAATGAAAGGACGGATGTCCTCGCACGTTTCGGCGCACGGCTCCGGCGGATGAACATGACAAGAACTCTGACGACGATTGTCTTCTCCTTGGGAGCTCTCGTGATCCTGGCCGGCTGTGGAGGAAGGGTGAGGTACCCAAACTACTACACTCTTAACCTGCCGGCGCCCCCGGATCCGCCTGCTGCAGAAAACGCGCACGCCGTGGTGGCAATCCGTGAATTCCGGGCGCCGGCCTACCTGAGACAGGGAGCCATCGTGTACAAGCCATCTCCAGAACAAATCGGCTTCTATGCGTACGACCGTTGGGCGATCAACCCTTGTGAGTTCGTCACCAACTCAGTAATCGAGCGCCTTCGCGCCAGCGGAGAATTCGCCCGTGTCAAGTCTTACGACGGTCGCCCCGACATCGAATACGTGCTTAGCGGACGATTGGAGAAGCTCGAGGAAATCGACTACGAGGGTGGCGTCAAGGTTGAAGTCGCAATCTCCGCCCAGATGACAAATCTCGCTACGGGCGCGACCGTGTGGACCAACGCTGTTTCGGAAGTCGGAGACGTCAATAAGCACAATGTCCAAGCGGTGGTTTCTGAAATGAACCGCACCATGGAACGGGCGATTGAGAAGCTACTGAGTCCAATCCCTGCGGACGTGGCGACTGGCCCAACGGCAGCTGAGCGAAATTAAACATTCGATAGATCAACAAATCCGGCGGCTTGACAGTGGAGGCACTGTGGTTCAAGTAACTTCGCTAGAGTGCTGAGGTTGTATCTCTGCCTCTAGCTCGTTGTCGCTATTGATTGAAGGAGTTTGTAGTGAACTGGTTCAGACACGATGCTTTCGGTTCTCACGCGGGCGAGTGGCTAGCATTAGCACTGGCCATCTTAGTCTTATTCGCCTTACGTATCGCCCTGTCAAGACTTGTCTTCTGGCTTCTTGCACGCAAACGCGACGCAGACGAAAGCGAGGACGAAAGCGAGAAGGAGTATTGGCGCGTACATGGAGGATAAAACGGACCGATCGTGCGGAAGCAAATGCCGGAGTCGATGTTGACGTAGAAAACGACAAAGGAGAACTGAGATCGGCGTCACCGCCCAAGGTAGTGGAACATCGCGTCTGGCGTGTCTACCGCACGAACCATCCTGTACCGTTGTTGGTCAAAAAGGGCACAGATGGCACAGTAGCGGTTTCGAGCAACCAGGAAATCAGTTGTCCTTTCAACCCAGCTAACCGAAGATTCCTGAGCCCGTCTCCGGATAGATATTACGCCGAGCAAAAGCACCGCAAAAAAAGGCTCCCGCATGGCGAGCCATTCCATGCGGGAGGCATCATCATTACGAAATGCCTTCAGAACTGTATCGACTATGGATTGATTAGCGGCACTTGCACCAGTTCTACGTCGATTGCCAAACCCAGCCGCCAGTCGAGTTGATAAAACAATGCGGTTTCCCTGCCGGAGAGCACTTTGCGGAACGCAGGCATGTATTTCAATCTCAGCTGCATAATTGACTGTTCAACCTCAGCGCGCTTGCGGATGTAATTCTCGGCTTGCTCACCCGTCATGCTGCTGTAGTTGTCGGCATAGTCGTTCAGCAGGGCAAGTTTCGTGTCGTAGATTCTCGAGAGCTCCGCGGCATATTGATCGTAGACCGGCCAAAACTTCTCGGCCTCAGCATCACTTAAGTCCATATTCTCAGCGATGATTTGCTTCTTCTGGGATCTTATATCTTTGCGTAAAAGTTCAAAGAAGTCGTTGGGGTTTAGTTTGGAGGCGTCGTCTGCGGTCGAGCTTTTGGCCGCGTCCTTCTTGGCCGACGACGAATTCTGCGCCAATGCTGAACTTGTCGCTGCGAATGCGACTAACATCAGAGTGATCACGAGAAGTTTCTTTTGGTTCACGGGTTCCTTCCTTACAGCGAAACTAGACTTGGGCGCGAGTGCTGCCCGCATTGTCGACAACGTGAACTCTCCAGCATGCACGATTCCAATCGAGCGACATCGTGTACCTCTCAACCGGAGCGGGTCTCGGATTGTCGCCGCGGCCATTAACCGCTGCTGAGCCGGAATTCCGAGAAGACCAGCTTGCACGGCGGAGTCCAGTGGCACACGGTGTCAAGTGTCACGTGTCATGTGACATGGCGCGTTACGGAACTGGAGTGGGCCATCGGTTTTTTCAACAAGAAGAAAACACTTTGTTCCGATTGCGAGCAGAAGGCTGCGATTCGCGTTGGTTAGTGTTCGTCTTCGTGAGTGGAACTGTAGTTGCTCCAACTTGAGTCGTGAGAACTCTCGCGCTTCGAGATCCCTTGACACTCAAGGAGCAAACTTAATGTCCACTTCGCCAGTGTCCCCCGGATCTGCGACACCCGTATCGAAACCGTTGCCGCCAAAGATCGTTACAGATGAGGCGGTTCCTCGGCGAGGCGCCAGGTGGCAGAGCTACATCACGCCAATTCTCGTGGTGATTCTCGCTTTGGCTGTTTTGATCACGATCACACGTAACTGGAATGCGTGGGAAGGTGGCAAGGTCGACCAGGTTACAGATGATGCTTACGTTCGCGGCGACCTTACCCCGCTCAGTACCAAGGTGGCGGGAATCGTGCGCGCAGTGGACGTGGCCGACTACCAACAGGTTCACAAGGACGACCTCCTCGTCGAGTTGCAGGACGATGACTATCGGGCCCAGGTGGATCAAGCCAATGCCGCAGTTGCGGCTGCGCGTGCCGGCATTGAGGAAAATCTTCGCCAACGGCAGTTGCAGGATGCGCGCATAGATAAAGCGCTGGCGGGTATCGATCAGGGAAAGGCGCAAATTGCCGCAGCCGAGGGCGGAAAGGAAGCGGTGCAGGCTGAATTGATTCGTGCTCGTTCTGAACGCAGACGCCAGGAAGGGCTGTATCAGACTCGCTCGACGACCGAGCAGAACTTGGAGGCTGCCGTCGCTACGGAGGGTAACCTCTCAGGTCAGTTTGCCAGTCGTGACGCCGATCTCAATCAGGCCCGAACTATGTTGCGCAGTAGTGAACTCGCTGCTGAAGCCGAGCGCCGCAGCAAAGCTGTCCTCGAATCGCAGGCGATGCAACTTCAGGCTGATCTGCGCGCGAAGCAGGCGAACCTTGCGGTAGCGTCGGTGAACATTGGTTACACCAAGGTCTACGCTCCGGGCGACGGCACTGTGGGCGAACGCCAAGTTCGGCCCGGACAACTTGTCTCTCCTGGCACGCAGGTGATCTCGTTCGTTGCTGTCACGAAATGGGTGCAGGCGAACTTCCGTGAAACGCAGTTGACCAACGTGAAGGTCGGCGACCCTGCCGAACTTCGCATCGACGAATATCCCGGGCAGGTCATTCGCGGCAAAGTGGTCGAGATCGCACCAGCCAGCGGATCACAGTTCGCTCTGTTGCCCCCCGACAACGCCACTGGCAATTTCACGAAAGTCGTACAGCGTATTCCTGTCAAGATCGCACTGGCCGATTCAACTTTCGCGACGACACTGCGTCCCGGACTTTCGGTGATTGCAACTGTGCGCACGAGACAGTGAGCTAGAACATATGGCAGCTTCGAGCATCACAGTTCGGCCGTCTCCTATACAGATCGCGCGCGCTGCCGCCGCCGCAATACCTTCGGAGGTTTCGACCAGGCCGCTGCTGGGGATTCTGGGCGTAGTTACGGGTGCAGGAGTTGTCACGCTCACCAGCCGCATGATCTCCCTTGGCTTGCCTGATTTCAGGGGCGTCCATGGATTCGGCTATGACGAGGGCGCGTGGATCGGCACTGCCTTCGATATCGGCCTGATGTTTATCGGCCCCTTCACCGTGTATCTCGGCGGCCTGATGGGACCGCGGCGCATCCTGCTCACAGCCGCCGCCCTCTTCACCGTGCTGCTTATCTTTCTGCCCTTGGTCCACAGTTACAGCCTGGTGATCGCAATGGTGCTTCTGAGTGGCCTGACCTCCGGCACGTTCTATCCACTCACACTCACGTTCGCGCTTCGCAACATTCCGCTTCGATACCTTCCTTTCACAATCGCCTTGTATGCCACTTTCGTGGACGGTGCGGTAAACATCGCGCCTTGGCTCTACGGCTGGTACAGAGACAATCTTTCTTCGAACTGGATGTTTTGGAATTCGGCGCTGATCACGCCCGTGATGATGATTTGTATCTATTACGGGATACCTAAGACCCCTTCGGCGAAGAAGTCCGGGAACGCGCCGAGCTTCGCAGGATTTTTGTATGCCAGCGTGGGCCTCGCTGTGTTGCTGGCCGCTTGTGAACAAGGTGAGAGGCTCGACTGGTGGCGCTCCGGAGTATTCAACGCATTGTTCGCCGCCGGGGCGTTCTTGCTGTTGTGCGCGCTGGTTCGGAGGCTACGCGGTCCCAATCCTCTGGTGGCGTTGCCTTATTTGCTGAAATGGAACACCGTGCTCTTGGGAAGCCTGCTCTTCTGGTTCCGCTTCACCCTTTGCACAACCATTATCCTGGTCCCGCAGGCGCTGGCCATTCGCGGTTTCGAAGCGGACCAGATTGGACCTGCGATCATCTGGAGCGCTGTCCCACTTATTCCCCTCGCGTTCACGGCTGCGCTGCTTTTGCTGCGCAAATTTGATCCCCGTCTCCTCCTCGCCATCGGCCTTGCTTGTACTGCTTTTGCTGCCTGGTTGAATTCTCAGTACAGCAGCACCTGGGCCTCCGAGAACTTCTACCGCACCGAGTTGCTCACCGGCGTCGGGCAGGGTTTTGCTTTCATCGGACTTGTCGGTTGCATCGTTCTGCAAGCAATCTTCGCGGGGGCTTTGGCAAAACCTGAGTGGGTCCTGACCTTCTCGGCTTTCTTTCACGTCATCCGTATATTCGGCGGCACCGCGGGTGCCATTTACATGGGCCATTTTGTGGCGCAACGCGAAAAGCTGCACTCGAACCTCCTGGGACTCCATGTCAGCGGCGGCGACTGGATCACCAGCCAGAACGTTCATGCCCTGACAGCAGGTCTTTACGCCAAATCGTCCGGCATGGCCGCCGCAGGAGCGCGCGCCATCGATCTGATTGCGGCCCGACTGCGTCTACAGGCATACAGCTTGAGCATTAACGACGGGTTCCTGCTGATCGCCTGGAGTTGCGCATGTGCATTGATCTTTGTCGCACTGCTGCGCAAATCGCCGTTGGACTATGGCGAACTGAGCGCGCAACAGCCGATACCAACCTCCGCGAGGGAGTCCAAATAATGAAACGAAACGCTGCACTCTTTCTGCTAACGGCGCAACTAATGGCGGTCGCCTTTTCGCCCTGCCTTGCGGAGGCTGGGGAAACAGGCAATGCGCCGCCTCCCCGCCACATCACACTGCACGAAGCCGTTCAATTGGCCCTCAACCACAACCACAACGTTCGCATTGCCAGTTACACAGTTGAGGAGAAACAGCACGCGAAGGAGGCCGCGAAGAGTTCGTATTTTCCGTCGATACGGAATGACAGCAGCTTCATGCACGTGACAGATTCTCAGTTGATTGAGATTAAGGCCGGTAGCCTCGGCGTCGCCGGGGGAACATCGATTCCGCCTGTGAACTCGATCCTCAACCAGGGCGGCAAAAACTTTACGACCAGCGGAACCCAGATAACCCAACCGCTGACAACTCTGCTCAAGATCAGACGGGAAAACGCTTTGGCCCAAGCCGAGTTGATGGCCTCGCGCGCGAAGGCACAACTTACGGGAAACGACGTTGCGCTTGCGGTCCATCAGGTCTATTACAAGATTCTGATTGCTCAGGCGCATCGTAGCGCCACTGAGGCCCGAATAAAAGCGTCCGAGGATCTTCAGGGCGAGCGCGTCGAGCAGGTGAAGTTCGGCAGTACGTTGGAACAAGACTTGATCGACAGCCGCGCGCAATTGCTGCAAGCCAAGCAAGAAATACTGACTACCGACCTTCAGCTGTCAGATCTGAAGCTGAAGCTCAACGACTTGACGGGCTTGCCACTAACCACCGCCTTGGATCTGGATCCTGCCGTTCCTGAATTTCAGGAGAGTTGTCCGCGTGAGGAATGTGTTAGCACTGCCATGGCCTCACACCCGGAAGTCCTTGCGGCTCGTGCGGAGGTGCAGAAAGCCCAGGCCGCGGTCCGTTTGGCGAAGACGGATATGTGGGTCCCCGATGTTGAGGCCTTTGCCCGCTACAGTTACCAGGAAAATGTTCCGTTCCTGGCGCGCAACTTCGGTACTTTCGGTGTTCACTTCGGCTATGACGTGTTCGACTCGGGTCGCAAGAAGGCCACAGTCCGCGAACGTCAGGCGCAGTTGTCTCAAGCAAAAGAGAACCTCGCGAAGCTGACGGATGAGGTGGAACTTGAGGTTGAAACTGCGTACAACAAGCTTGACCGGACGCATCAGATGTTGAAGGTCTCCGAAGAAGTCGTGGCTCTGCGCGACGAGTCTAACCGCGTAATGCAGCAGAAACTGTTGCAAGGGGCCGCGTTGAATTCGCAGGCGGCAAACACAACTGCCCAACAGTATGATGCTAAGGCGCTCCTACTGCAGTCGCAACTGGACTTCTTGCAAGCCAACGACGAACTCCTGAATGCCATTGGCCGCACACCCGAATAACCACTTTTCTGAGAAGTTGTCAGGAGGCTCTTAATTCTTTACGTTCGCAGATTGAAGATTCTGCGCACCGTCTCTAGAACAAAGACAGCCTGATTGCCTGCGCTCGCGTTCTTTAACATGGCCATTGGCGACTGCAACACCTTTTCGATGATGCCATGACTGAGCGAATCGATAGCGTTCTCTTGGTCAGGACTCAAATTGCCCAGGCGGCCGCGCACGCGTTGAATTGCATCGCGGCGCATGGTCTCAAAACGCTCTCGTAGGGAAACAAGTGTCGCTGAGATCTCGGATTCAGAAACTTGAGAACCTGCCGCGTCGATGCTGGTCATAACTTGTCTCCCTGATGTATGGGGAAGCAACCCGGTCGCCACACCGACTGGCTCTGCAATCGAAGCGGACTGGGTGCTGCAGCAGGAACTGCTGATAGGAACCTGCTGACAGTGGCAAGCGAATACGGCAGCCGCTGTCAAAGGCGTGACACTCTGTCACCGGGAAGCAGGGAACCCTCTTCGGAGGAGATCAGCCAAGTTATCTATTTGCTTACGCTTTCAGAGCAGTTTGGCTGCAAAGGTGATGGAGATGAAATTGCACCGACTGAGAGATGTGAGGAGCGATTACGGCTTACTGAAACAGCATGGATAAGAGCGCACCATATCGCGGCATCCGTAGGGTGGTCTCCACGCACCTGCCTACGGTTTTTGGCGTCTTCGACTTGATCGGCTTTGAACGAGCAGGCTTTGAACAAGCAAACAAGGCACAACGAGAGCGTGAAACTGCCTTGGTGATGACGCTTGGCGATCTGCAAGACGGAGTACCTCTGCTGCGCATTCATTCGCAGTGCCTCACCGGTGAAGTACTGGGATCTCTACGCTGTGATTGCCGAGGCCAGCTGGAAGTCGCGATGTCCACCATTGCGGAACAAGGATTCGGTCTAGTCATCTACTTACACCAGGAGGGCCGTGGCATCGGGCTGATGGCGAAGCTGAAAGCCTACGCCCTGCAGGACGAGGGTCTCGATACGATCGAAGCGAACGAAGCTCTGGGTTTTGACGCCGACTGTCGTGATTTCAGTCTGGCCGTGGACGTCTTGCATGAACTTAAGGTCCAGCAGGTCCGCCTGATGTCAAACAATCCGCAGAAAGTTGAGGAACTGACAAAGGGTGGAATCGAAGTGATCGAACTGATTGCCTGCGAAGCACCGCCGAGTCCTTATGCATTGTCGTACTTGCGGACCAAGAAGAAGAGGATGGGGCATTCGCTCACGATCATGTGAATGATTGGAAGAATTGGCCTTAATCGGAGCACATATGTCTAGTCAGTGGCCTAGCGCAGTGGAGCTACTTGTTGCGTCCGAAGTTTCGCGCGAAGTTTCGGATATGTCCGGCAGTGATGAGCGCCGCCCTCTTGCCCAAGCAGTGAAGTTCGCCGAGATCGAGAAGTCGCTTACGGAGTTGCGATCAGGGCGCATGATCGTCATTGCCGATGATGAGGATCGTGAGAATGAAGGTGATCTCATGATCGCGGCAGAGATGGTCACTCCTGAAGTGATCAATTTTATGGCTACCTACGGGCGGGGTTTGATTTGTCTCGCAATGACCTGCGAGCGGCTTGACCAGTTGGAATTGGGACCAATGGTGCTCCACAACACCGCGAACCTTGGCACAGCGTTTACCGTCTCGATCGACGCAAGAGGAAGGGGGATAACGACCGGAATCTCGTCGTACGATCGTGCGCAAACTATCTTGGCTGCGGTCGACCCCCGAACTCGCCCTGAAGACCTCGCGCGCCCTGGTCATGTGTTTCCCCTACGCTCCCGACGCGATGGCGTTCTCGAAAGACGCGGTCAAACCGAAGCGTCTGTTGATCTCGCACGATTGGCAGGCCTGCATCACGCCGCGGTGATCTGCGAAATCATGAACCCTGATGGCAGCATGGCGCGGGGCTACGATCTGGCAAGCTTCTGCTCAGAGTATGGCTTCACGATGGTGACTGTAGCAGAACTGGTTCGCTACAGGCTCGAAACGGAATTAGACCAACCTCGCGACCCGCACCCATCCGGGGCATATGGGCACGGCCGGGACTGGGAAAAATTATTGGAGGAAGATACGATGCACGGAAATTCACGTAGTGGAGACCGGAGATGAGTGACATTGTTACGGAGCGCTCTGGAAACATCCTGAGCATTCAATTGAATCGCCCAGCAAAGAAGAACGCAATGACCTCGAACATGTACATCACGATGGCCCAATTACTCAACGGAGCGGCAAAAGACGATCAGATCCACGTCGTGCTTTGGTATGGCGCGGGGAATTCGTTTAGTGCCGGCAATGATATCGAAGACTTTATGAAGAACCCGCCAGCACCGGGCGAAAGTCCTCAGGCGCAATTGATCCAAGCGTTGATCAATTTCGGGAAGCCGCTGGTCGCCGCCGTGCAAGGCGTAGCCATTGGGGGCGGAACGACCATGTTGGCTCACTGTGACTTCGTGTACGCAGGGGAGAGTGCGAAGTTCCAACTGCCTTTCGTGAACCTGGCGCTCGTGCCGGAATTTGGAAGCAGCTATTTGCTTCCATTGCGCTTCGGCTATACCCGTGCAGCCGAGCTGATCCTGCTGGGTAAGCCATTTGATGCCTCGCGGGCAGCGGAGCTTGGACTAGTCACACAGGTTGTGCCTGATCAGAGCCTTCTAGCGACAGCAACTGAAACTGCGCGCACTCTGGCTGCGAAGCCCGCCGCTGCGGTGCAGGCTTCCAAGCTCCTGATGAAGCGCCCTTTACGCGAGCAATTGGAGCAAGCAGTGAAACTTGAGTTAGAAGTGTTCGCGGAGCGCGTGAGGTCCGATGATGCAAAGGCAGCGTTCCTGGCATTCTTCGCGAAGCGCCAGCCGGCATAAATACCTGCAATGAACCTCTCGATTGAATTGGCTTGAGGAGGTAAAGGGGAACTTGGAAGACAATTCGGGGACCCTCCTTCTTACTGATTGAAGGAATCAAGGAGAGAAACCATGTGGATGAGAGCGTGCGCGATTTGCAAGACAGTTCTTTTCAAGTTTCACTTCGCGGAGAAGGTGCGGTGCCAGTGTGGGTGGGGATGGGGTGGCTAGCGACCAAGAGTGGGGAGGTCCCCCTATCTAAACACTAGACTGCGAGATACTCGTTGACCAAACTCTCTCGCGCAGAATTAGACTCTGGTTGATTTCGTCGGTTGCGCAAGGTTCCCTCCTGGTCCACACCAACATCAGAAAAAGTGCGACCGCGAACTGAGTCGTCGCGCATCACACACCCCCTTTACGTGTTTTGGTAGTGCGGTGGCGCGATATTTGGGTTCTTCATGGCGAGTAGATCCGATCGGTGTCACCGTCATTTAACACTGATGTATTGATGACACCGATTTATTGATCTCTGCCTCCCTTCAGACTGCAACTCACTTCTTTTCAGCCGGCAATTTCCGGATGCGTTTGGCGGCCCAATTGCTTCGAGTGAAGTATCGCAAGCAGCGAGACATAAACAATGAGAAAAGAAGAGAGGTTTTAATGGCAAGCCCAGTAAAAGACAGAAAGCCTGCGCCGCTGCCGGCACCCAATAGCGACTTCTATGAACTCGTCGAAACCTTGCCCGCTGAAGAGTTGGCGATCGTGAAACAGGTACGAGCCTTCATGGAGACAAAAATCGCGCCCATCATCACCAAGTACTGGGTCGAAGATGCTTTCCCATTCGAAATCTTGCCCGCAATCAAAGAACTGAACATCGGCGGTGTCGGCATGCAGGGCTACGGCTGCAGAGGCGGAAGTGCGCAGCTATTTGGTTTGGTTGCCATGGAGATGGCGCGCTTCGACTCGTCGATCGCGACATTCTTCGGTGTGCACAACGGTTTGGCCATGGGTTCGATCTACCTGGGCGGGTCGGAAGAACAAAAACAGAAATGGCTGCCGCCGATGGCTCGCTGGGAGAAAATTGGCTGCTTCGGTCTGACTGAACCATTAGTTGGGTCCGGAACCGCCGGCGGGATGTTGACGACCGCCAAGCAGGATGGAGACACCTGGACCCTCAATGGTCAGAAGAAGTGGATCGGCAATGCTCCGTGGTGCGACATATCCATCATTTGGGCGCGCGATGTAGCGGACAACCAAGTCAAAGCGTTCATTGTCGAGAACAAGACCACACCTGGTTTCAAAGTCGAGAAAATTCACAACAAGATTGCGCTCAAGGTAGTGCAGAACGGCCTCATCACCATGGAGAACTGCCGAATACCAGAAGCGAACCGTTTGCAGGAAGACAGGTCGTTCCGCGACACCGCCCGCGTTCTGAAGATGACGCGCTTCATGGTAGGTTGGGAAGCGACTGGATGCGCCATGGGCGCCTACGAGAACGCTCTCAAGTATTGTCAGGAACGCCTTCAGTTTGGAAAGCCGATCGCCTCATTCCAGATGGTGCAGGACCTCCTCGCCAGGATGCTCGCCAATATCACCGCTTCGCAGTGTCTGCTGGTACGCATGGCCCAGTTGCAGGCCGAAGGCAAGCTGACGGATGCGCATGCGGCGGTTGCGAAGGCATTCACAACGTCGAAGTGCCGAGAAACCGTCGCGTGGGCTCGGGAGTTATTGGGCGGCAATGGTATTGCTGCAGACTACAACGTGGCCCGTTTCTTCGCAGATGCTGAAGCGCTTTATTCCTACGAAGGCACGTTCCAGATGCAGAACCTGATCGTCGGTAAAGCCATAACCGGGTTCAGCGCCTTCGTGTAACGGAATGGAAGCGAACTGTGGTTTCTTATTCAACCTGTCTGCCAAGAGCTGAAGTAATCAAGGAGCGGAGAAAATCATGACCGTTAAGTCCTCTAAATCAGAAATCAAAAAAACCACAGCACAGGCCGCGGCCCGCTTGTTCTTTCTAAGTGCAAGCAGTGGGCAGGTATTTTCGGCAAACCCCGACGGATCCGACCTTAAGGTCATTGTGAGCGAGGGAAGGCGACTCCCAGACGGCATCGTCGTGGACACCCAAGCGGGTCACCTCTACTGGACCAACATGGGCAACCCGACCGCCAACGACGGTTCCATCGAACGTTCGGATTTCGATGGAAAGAACCTTACCCACATTGTTCCTCCGGGCGCCACCTTCACTCCCAAACAACTGCAACTCGATGAGAAGAACCGGAAGCTCTACTGGTGCGATCGCGAGGGGATGCGGGTCATGCGCGCCAACCTGGATGGCTCCAAGATCGAAACGCTTATCGATACCAGCGAAGGCGACGCACGCCCAGGCAAAGAAATTAAAAAATGGTGCGTGGGCATCGCGCTCGACGTCGAAGCCGGCAAACTTTATTGGACTCAGAAGGGCTCGGACAATGCTGGTGAAGGCCGCATCTTTCGTGCCAATCTCGAACTTCCGAAGGGCGAGACTCCAGCGAACCGCAAAGATGTCGAACTCCTGTACGACAATCTGCCTGAACCTATCGACCTCGAACTAGACCTCGCGAATCGGACGATCTACTGGACCGACCGCGGCGATCCACCGCGCGGCAACACGGTGAATCGCGCACCCATGGATCCCTCTCAGGGGGCCAAAAAAGAACCGGTGATTATTTTCGACCATTTAATGGAAGGAATCGGTATCGCCCTGGATCTGAAAGGCCGCCGCATGTTTCTGACCGACTTGGGCGGATCCGTCTATAGCGCGAACCTCGATGGGTCTAATAAGAAGACGGTGCTTGCGGCGGAAGGGAACCTGACCGGCATCGTGTACGCCGAAATTCCTGCCGCGTAATGACGAACGCCAGCACAGATCTTAATGACTCATGACCTTAGCCATTAATAAGGAGAAACAAATGAGCTCGCTAGCTTCTGCTCTAAAACTCGAGAACGTGGTCTACGACAAGAAAGGGCCTATTGCGTATGTGACGCTGAATCGGCCCAAGGTCCTGAACGCGCTAAACAAGGCGACGATCAACGAGTTGCGCGCAGCCTTCGAGGATGCGCGTGAAGATTCAGCTGTCCGTGGAGTCATCCTCACGGGCGCCGGTGAGAAGGCGTTTGCCGCAGGCGCCGACATCGCGGAGATCGCCAACAACACCGCTGTAGAAGCAGAAGCCGCGACTCGTCGAGGACAGGCATTGACCGATCTCATCGAGAACCTTGGCAAGCCGGTCGTCGCCGCGGTCAACGGCTTTGCCCTGGGTGGTGGGTGCGAGCTGGCAATGGCTTGCGCTATCAGGGTCGCTGCCGAGAGTGCGAAATTCGGCCAGCCAGAAGTAAAGCTCGGAGTCATACCCGGCTATGGAGGCACGCAGCGTCTGCCTCGCCTAGTAGGGAGAGGCCGAGCACTCAAACTCATCCTCTCAGGCGACATTATCGATGCAGCAGAGGCTTATCGCATTGGCCTGGTGGACGAATTGGTGCCAAACGCGCAGGTCATCGAGCGTGCCGAAACCGTGTTGAAAAAGATCATTGCGAACGCTCCCCTTAGCGTGAAGTACGCGCTTGAGGCGGTCAACAAAGGGCTGGAGACGAGCGTGGCCGAAGGCTTGCTCATCGAAGCCTCGCTTTTCGCAGTCTGCGCCTCGACCGACGACAAGAAAGAAGGTACGTCGGCGTTCCTCGAGAAGCGCGCGCCGAAGTTTCAGGGAAAGTAGAACTTTGCGCGCCACTTCGAAGTTTCAAATGACTCACTGCCATAAGTAGTGATCGTAAAGAAGGAGATCAAAATGACAGAAGGCAACATATTTTCCGGATTGAAGGTCGTAGATTTGTCGAGCTTCATCGCCGGGCCGGGGGCCGCAACCATCTTGTCCGATTTCGGCGCGGACGTTGTCAAGGTCGAGCCGCCTGAGGGAGAGTTTTGGAGAATTGGACAGAAGATCCCGCCCCAACCGCATTCGGAAGTGCCGTATCCCTTCCAATTGTCAAATCGAAACAAGCGTGGCGTTGCTCTCAATCTGAAAGCTGCGAGCGCGCAGCAGGTTCTCGAGCGGTTAGCCAAGTGGGCCGATGTGTTCATTGTCAACACACCGCATCCCGCGCGCAAGAAATTAAAGCTCGAATATGAAGATGTCGCGCAGTGGAATCCGCGTCTGATTTATGCCGATCTCACCGGCTTCGGCGAGAAAGGTCCGGACGCAAATCTTCCGGGGTTCGATCTCACGGCCTTCTGGGCGCGAAGCGGCTTGTTATTCATGACGCGCGATGCTGGCGAGCCACCGACCTGGCCAGTGTCAGGTAGCGGTGATAATGCAACTGGGGTCTGCATTTATGCCGCGATCGCGACCGCGCTTTATCGTCGCGAACGTACCGGTAAAGGATCCTACGTCACGACTTCGCTCCTGGCAGCGGGAGTTTGGTCGGCCAGCCTCTTTATCCAGGCGGCTCTAAGCGGAGCGAATTTCTATGGGCTGCACGATCGAACGCATCCCGCAAATTCTGCGTTGAACACGTATCGTTCCTCCGATGGCACCTGGTTCGTTGTTGTAGCCACGCCGGATAAGATACCCGCGGTTCTGAAAGCAATGGGTCGGGAGGATATCCTCAAGGATCCGCGATTCTCGGATCCTGCCAAGCTGACGCAGAACCGGCCGCAACTGACGGCGATGCTCGATGAGATCTTTGGTTCGCAGCCGATGGCGCATTGGTATGAGGTCTTCAACGACGTTCACGTCCCCTTCGGCGCCGTGCGTGACCCGCAGGAAGTCGTTAATGATCCGCAGTTGCGAGCGAATGACATCGTCGTTCCGCTCGAAGGAGCCGGCGAGAAGCTGACCTCGACCATCAGCAGTCCTATTCAAGTGCACGGTGTTTCGAAGGTACCTGCCAGGCGCGCGCCGGGAATCGGCGAACACAACGATGAAGTCCTGAAAGAGCTCGGTTTTGGAGTTGACGAAATCGCCGCTCTGCGTACTGGCGGTGCAATCCCAAGTGCACAACCAGGCAAAAACGTGGAAGAGACGGTCCGAGCCAGCTAAGAGTCTCGGAGCAGGAGTCTCGCAGAAAACAAGCGATTGAATTGAATTGAATTTATTGGAGGATCAAATGGCAAAGAGCCGTGAAATTAAGAATGTAGCGATTGTTGGGACGGGAGTCATTGGCGCGAGTTGGGCTGCTTTATACCTGGCGCGTGGCCTTAACGTTGTTGCCACAGATCCGGCGCCAAACGCTGAAGCAAATCTGCGGCGGTACATCGATGCGGCGTGGAAGGACTTGACGGCGATTGGAATTTCACCCAACGGCTCACGCGACCACTTGCGGTTTACGGCCGATCTGAAGGAAGCCGTTGCCGGCGCGGATCTGATTCAGGAAAACGGACCTGAACGTAAGGACTTCAAAGTCAAATTGTTCGCTGACATGGATGCCGCCACGCCGAGGGATTCCATCATCGCTTCGAGTTCGTCCGGTCTGACTATGAGTGTGATGCAGTCGGCATGCAAGTATCCGGAGCGGTGCGTGATCGGTCACCCGTTCAATCCTCCTCACATCGTTCCTCTGGTCGAGGTCGTCGCAGGTGCCAAAACATCGCCAGAGACTGTTGAGCGGGCCATTTCCTTCTACACCTCGATCGGTAAGAAACCGATCCATGTGAGGAAGGAAGTCGTCGGCCATGTCGCAAACCGGCTTCAGGCCGCTCTCTACCGGGAGGTCGTCTACCTCATCGAACAGGGTGTTTTGGATGTGGCTGACTCGGACACGGCCGTGTGCTGGGGACCTGGACTGCGTTGGGGCCTGATGGGTCCAAATCTCCTGTTCCATCTGGGCGGTGGTCCAGGCGGAATTCAGCATTTCATGGACCAGTTCACCGGGCCACTGGCCACATGGTGGAAAGACCTCGGGACGATCACGGAGTTCAGCCCAGAGGTGAAGCAAACCATCATCGAAGGTGTCGCCAAGGAGGCGAACGGTCGTTCAATCGCAGAGCTCGAAGAGGAGCGAGATTCAATGCTGCTGGAATTGCTCACGACCCGGTCGAAAGCGGAACGGGCCGCACACGCCGGAACAAACACCGCGGCCGATTAAATCTGTTTCCGCTCGGGTGAAATGCAGAGGGCAGAAAACAAGCGCAGAAAATGAGAATAGAAGATGATCTACGTTCACTCTCTCGGCCGGGCATTGCGATTCTATCCCGGCCGAACTGCGCTTGCTCGTGAAGGCCGATTCTTAACCTTTCGCGAACTCCACGCTCGCGTCGAAGGCATCGCAGGAACGCTCGCCAGCCAAGGTTTTGGCGTGGGAGATCGCCTCGCCCTCCTGCTGCCGAACGGGCCCGATTACATCGAACTAATTTATGCGTGCAGCATGCTCGGCGTGATCGCCGTTCCACTGAACACCCGCCTGTCGACCAAAGAGATCAACCGAGTGCTCGAAGATGCGCGTCCACATGGGATCGTGCGCCATTCCTCCCTTGCTGTCCCCGAAGTACAGTTGAGCTGGCAGCAGGTGATCGACAAGGAACCACTTCCAATTAGCAACGGCCCTGCTCCGAAGGTTTTTTACGACCCCGAGGCCGTTTTGGGGCTTATCTACACGAGCGGCACGACGGGGCAGCCAAAAGGCGTCATGGTGACGCATGGGAATGTCCTAGCTGACATCCACAACTTCAACTACTGGATGCGCTACACCGAAGGCGGGATCTACCTGCACGCCGCTCCGATCTTCCACATCGCAGACTTTCCCAGCATGTTCGCGGCTCCGGCATTCGGCGCCAGCCAAATCGCAATTCCGAAATTTAGCGCACAGACTTTCTGCGAGACGGTGGAACAAGAGCGCGTGACTCACACCGTGCTCGTGCCCACGATGATCAATTTGCTCACACAATTCCTGGACGCGAGAAAGTATGACTTGAGCAGCCTGCAGGTGCTGGCTTATGGTGGCTCACCCATGGCGCCGGAACTCGTCCATCGCACGCGCGAGCTGCTGCCGAACGTCAGACTGATTCAAGTGTATGGGTTGAGTGAAACAGGTTTTCTCACGGGCTTGCAGGACCAGGAGCACACTGAAGACAAGCTGATGTCCTGCGGACGGCCCTGTCCCGGTGTGGATCTCCAGGTGACGGACACGTCAGGGAGACCAGTCGAGCCGGGACAAGCAGGCGAACTGATCGCACGAGGCGCCAACGTAATGCGGGGCTATTGGAACAATCCGGAAGAAACGGCTAAAGCGTTTCGCGACGGATTCTTTCGTACAGGAGATATCGGCCATCAGGACACTACGGGATACTTTTACATCCTGGACCGGCTCAAGGACATGATTGTGACCGGCGGTGAGAATGTTTATTCGGGAGAGGTGGAAGCAGTGATCTACGGCCATCCTGCGGTTCGTGAAGTGGCCGTCTTCGGTGTGCCCGACCCGCAGTGGGGTGAACTCGTGATGGCCTATGTGGTTCTGAAGCCAGGGGAAACTCTTACCGGCGACGACCTAATTGCTTTCTGCCGGCGAAGCCTTGCGAGTTATAAGCTTCCCAGGCGCGTCGAGTTTTCAGAAACGGATCTGCCCAAGAGCAGTTCCGGCAAGGTACTGAAGAAGACTCTGCGCGAACGTTTCTGGATGCTTCAGCAACGCGCCGTAAGCTGACGCAAAACTGCCTTCATCGGGATCGGGACAGGTGGAATCAACCTGAGATCACGATCATTTATGCGAACGCGAAAACCAAAGCCGAAGGCCGAAGGGGAACAGAAATGAGCAAAGTCGCCGGTCAGCCATTACCGAAGGCCTTAATAAAAGTCGTCGATCTATTGGTAGAAAACCGGATCAGGATTGATGCAATGGAGCAAATTTTGGTCAAAACGAATCCAGTTGCGTATGATCTTTACCTCGGCACGATTGAGAATCTGCGAGCCCAAAAAGCAGCTGAATTGAAAAAAGTACTTACTGGAAGGCTCAAGTCAAAGCTTGGCAAAGGCTAAGGGAGAAAGCGCAAGTCGACAACTCTGTCGTTCAAAGATGAGCATCTTCCCGTCGTATTGCCTGCGGGAGCCAGAGCGAGCACGTTTGTTTCTTCCTGATGTGAGTTAATTGCGAAATACCATGCAAGCACGGCGTACCAGATCGCCGAGGTTTATGCTTTCCGGAACCAGTCTGACGAAGGGTTCGAGTGGCTGGACCGAGCTTATGTCCAACGTGACGACGATCTAATCATAACGAAAGTGGACCCTCTGCTGAAGAACTTGCACGGCGACCCGCGATTCGCCGCGTTCTTGAAGAAGCTGAACCTGTCGATCTGAAATAACGCTAGTCCCATGGGCTCTATGGGCCGAATCAAACTTAGAACCGGCTTATGAACTAATGGAGACCGCTAGCAACAATGGGCAAGAATACAAAATGAGAGATGGCAGCCGGATCAACGGAAAAACACTCAGAAGAACCGAAGCGCCTCAGGCAACCAAGGGCGATGACTCCGTGACCTGGATCGGTAGGGTGAAATGAAAAGTTGCGCCCGCTCCACTGCTGGCGCTGGCCCACAACTGCCCGCGATGCGACTCCACAATGGAGCGGCTGATGGCCAACCCCATGCCGCTGCCCTGCGGCTTGGTGGTAAAGAACGCAGAAAAGATCTGGTCCATCTTCTCCATTGGCAACCCCACGCCCGTGTCACTGACCGAGAACTGGAGTTGACCGTCCTGCAGTTCCGACTTCACCGTAAGCTCTCCGCCGGAGTCCTCCATGGCTTCGATCCCGTTAAGCATGAGGTTCATGAACACCTGCTGTAGCTGCACAGGGTCTGCCATGATTGTGGGAAGTTCGGCGCCCAGTTCCGCGCGCACGGCAACCGAGTATCGATCGGCCTCACCTTTTAGCAGCGCGAGCATTTCCTGGATAATTCCGTTCACGTCGACCAACTCACGTTGTGGAGCGGATTTCTTGTAGAGGGAACGTATACGGTCGATGATTTCCGCCGCACGATTCCCATACTTATCAATTCGGGCCGCTGCCGCACGGGCACGATCAAGATTGGGCGGTTCGTGTGCCAGCCATTCAATGCAGCTGTTGGCGCTGGTGATGGTGGCAGCGATGGGCTGCTTGATCTCGTGTGCCAGCGATGCTGCCATTTCCCCCAACGTGCTCACGCGGTTGACATGGGCTAGATCCGCTTCGAGCTGTCGCAGTTTTTCACGCTCGTGCTCGGCGCGTTTGCGATCTTCGATGTCGGTCGCGACCCCATACCACTTGACGATGTTTCCATGTTCATCCCGGAGCGGCACTCCTCGGTCCAAATGCCAGCGATATTGCCCATCCGAGCGCCGATAACGCGACTCATTTTCGTGAAGTTTGCCGGTAGCAACCGCTTCCATCCATTTACCTGCATGTCGCTCAAGATCATCAGGGTGAATTGCCGCTTGCCACCCTGATCCGGCCGTCTGTTCCGCCGATAACCCCAAGTACTCCACAAATCGCTTGTTAGCGTAAGTATTGGAGCCATCGGGCAGAGCACTCCACACTGCTGCCGGAATCGTATCGATCACATCGCGAAGTTCTCTCTCACTTCTGCGCAGTTCCGAGGTTCGTTCCGCCACCTTAATTTCTAACTCGTCGTGGGCCTTGCGAAGCTCTTGCTCTTGGTCGCGCAACGTGTTTTGGGCGGTACGCAGCTCATTGATAAGGCGTGCGTTCTGAAAAGCTATTGCGGCATTATTCGCAGCCACGGAAAGCAGCTGCTGATCGATCTGGTCGGGAAAATCGGCGCGATCACACGCCGCCGCAATGAGACCGCGTTCGCTGTTTACTCCAATTGGAATTACAACACCGCAACAGGATTTCTCGACCCCGCCAACATTGGCCACGATTTCCGTTCGAGAGACTTGACCGAACCTGACGAAGCGCTGTTGCAGCCATTCGGGAAATCCCTTCCAGCAGTCACCCCGTATCACCTCGACCGCTTGGTACCCCATGGGATCGCACAAACGCACAAAAGCGAAATCCAGCTGGAGCAATTCGACCAGCAAATCAACGAGCTCGGTAGCGATGGCGGACGGTTCTTTCCTCACCCACGTCTCCGGGATCATCGAAAGCGCCAGTAGATCCCTCACGGTTGCGCGCAGGCGGAGAATCCCGGCAGATTGATCTGTGTCCATTTTGAGCGGCCACTATGCCGCGGTCTTTCGAGTTGACCGTCGTTCCCGCATCTCATCGAGGAACTGCTCGGGAGGAACAAAGAACGGGTTCTCGCGCAGTAAACCACCCATGATCACCAGCGGATGCGTCCGCATGATGTCCATGGCCACACTTGCGCCAAATTTGGACAGATTGTAGACACAGATTACCGGATCGTCGTACTTGGAAAGAACATGATTGAGTCGTGCCTCATATTCCACCAGGTTGTACGCGGCAGGTTTGTCGAGGAGTAGCCAATCCATGTGATGTCCGACCAACCTGGTAAGCGGGTAACCGGCAGCGACGCCCGACTGGATCCGTCTTTCGAGTGTAGCCAGCATACCGTCCTGGTCGAATTGATGATCGCGCACATATGTGTCGGCCCACGGCTCCACCTGCAGTTGGCCAGTATCGGTCATCGCCCGCACATTTATACCTGCCGCGGCCAGTCGCTTCAAATGCTCTTCCCGACTCTCGGGATCCACAATGTGGGCAACCTTTTCGCCCCGATCGAGGCCATCCTTATAGAACGAGCCGAGTACTCTGTGTTCCTCGTCGATGGTATTGAAGAACGCGCAGATGTGATTGCGGCCGGCGAGATCGACCCCAGCGAGCTCTACTGAATGTTCGTGCTTTGCCATATTTCACCTCCAAATTTGGACTCCGATTTTCCGATGGACCATCCGCGATATTCTACTAATGTCGGCGGCTTGCGGCTCACAGCAAAACAGTCGAAAAACACTTTAAGCAACGAGATGTGTTGGCTCCGCTGCTTCGGTCGGCAAATTGAAATGAAAGGTCGCACCTCGTCCATGGTTAACGGTCGCCCACAACCGACCGCCGTGCGACTCTACAATGGAACGGCTGATGGCCAGCCCCATGCCGCTGCCCTGCGGCTTGGTGGTAAAGAACGCAGAAAAGATCTGATCCATCTTCTCCGCTGGCAACCCCACGCCCGTGTCACTGACCGAGAACTGGAGTTGACCGTCTTGCAGTTCCGACTTCACCGTAAGCTCTCCGCCGGAGTTCTCCATGGCTTCGATGGCGTTGAGCATGAGGTTCATGAGCACCTGCTGTAGCTGCACACGGTCTACCATGATTTTAGGGAGTTCGTCGGAAAGGTCCGTGCGCATGGCAATTGAGGATCGCATAGCCTCACCTTTCAGCAGCGTGAGCATTTCGTGGATAATTCCGTTCACGTCTACGAACTCACGTTGTGGAGGAGATTTCTTGTAGAACGAACGGATACGGTCAATGATTTCGGCCGCCCGATTCCCATACCTATCGATTCTGGCTGCTGCCGTACGGGCCCGATCCAGATTGGGCGGTTCGTGTGCCAGCCATTCAACGCAGCTGTTGGCGCTGGTGATGGCGGCAGCGATGGGCTGCTTGATTTCGTGTGCCAGCGACGCTGCCATTTCCCCCAATGTGCTCACACGATTGATATGTGCCAGATCGGCCTCTAGCTGTCGGAGTTTCTCACGCTCTTGCTCGGCAGATTTGCGCTCCGTGATGTCGGTCGAACTACCGATGAACTGCTCCAAATCTCCAGCGTTGGAAACGACGGGATGGCCGACAGTGTGGATCCACTTCACTATTCCATTCGGTAAAAGGATACGGAACTCGTGATCGTAATCGGCCTTTTCCATGATTGCTCGTTCGGTAATGCCCGTCCACTTAAGGCGATCCTCTGGGTGGACGCGTTCGAGATATTCTTCCCGAGTTGGCGCTCCCTCGGCTGGATCGAAGCCGAAAATCCGGTAAAACTCCTGGGAGACCTCCACCGCGTTCCGATGCGGTAAGCGCCAAGCCCAGCTGGCCGTATGGGTCAGCTTTTGCGCTTCGGCAAGATGACTTTCACTCCGGCGCAGGGAATCCTCGACTCGTTTCCGTTCGGTTACGTCCATGGTTGTGCCGATGATTTCAATGATTTGGCCCGAGGCATCCATCACCGGGTGCGCGATGGTGTGAAGGTGCTTTATCCTCCCGTCCGGAACAATGATTCGAAGGTCAGCCTCCGAGTCAGTCCATCCCGTTTGGGTGAACTCCATTTTCTTTCGCTGATCAAGGCTTGCTCGGTCGTCGGGGTGAACTCTATTGCGAATGAGGGACCAAGCGGGCTTCAGTTTCGGGTCGAACTCGTAAATGCGAAAGATCTCTTCCGACCAGAAGTGCTCGTCGGTACGGACGTTAATCGCCCAACTGCCCGTGTGGGTGAGCCTCTGTGCTTCGGCGAGGTATGCCTGTCGCCGCTCCAACTCCAGGGTCAGCAGTTCTTGCTCGGTGATATCGATCGCGGTGCCGAGAAACCCTTTGAGGACTTCGCCTTCAACAACGGGAATTCCGACGCAGCGAATGTAGCGTTGCTCTCCATCGGGGCGAACAATTCGTTTTTTTACATCGCAGCCGGAGCGTTCCGCATGCATTCTCTTTATGGTGTCAGCCATAAAGTCGCGGTCTTGTGGGTGAACGGTGGCTAGATACTCTTCAAGTGTTGGGGCTCCCTTCTGCGGATCCAGGCCATAAATCTTGAACAGCTCCTGAGACCAGTGCTCAAAAAAACCAGTGGGGTTAAATGCCCAGCTGCCCATATGGGCAAGGCGCTGCCCTTCACTGATATAAAACTGGCTTCGTTGAAGCGCTTCCTCGGCGCGTTTGCGATCCGTAATGTCTTGGACGGTACCGAACATTTGATAGGGCTGGCCTGACGCGTCCCTTTTCACCTCGCCCTGAAAGTGCGCGATGCGCACTTCGCCTGTTGGCCGGAACAAGCGACATTGAACGTTAAAGCGGTCACCGCCGAGAGCCTCTACCATGCCTCGTTGCCAATCTTCGGGGTGGATCTTTTCCTGACACGTAGCTATGTCCATGGGACGTTCCTGCGGCCGCATGCCATAGATGCGATAGGTCTCATCCGACCAGTTCACTCGACCCGTTAAGATGTCCCATTCCCAGTAGCCAACGTGGGTGATGCGCTGGGCCTCTTCAAGCTTGGCTTTGCTGTCCTGCAAATCGCGCGATAACACCCCCAGGGCTTCCTCGGAGCGTTTGCGATCTTCGATGTCGGTGAGTGTCCCGTACCACCTAATAATTTTCCCATTCTGATCGCGAAGTGGGACGCCACGCACCAGAAACCAGCGATATTCCCCGTCAACGGCGCGACGAAACCGCGCCTCGTCTTCGAAAAGTTGTCCGGTTGCAACCGAGATGCGCCACTTTTCGGAATGGCGCACAAGATCTTCGGGATGGATCGCACGCTGCCAACCTGCGCCCGAAGTCTTCGCGATAGAAAGCCCGGTGTATTCGGTCCACCGCTTATTCACAAACGTGCTGGAGCCGTCAGACAAGGTGGTGAAAGTCATCGCCGGAATTGTTTCCACAACGTCGCGCAGATAATTTTCCTGGCTCTTGAGCTGGTGAACGCGCCATCGATGAAGTGCCCAAAACAGCGCAATAAAGATGGCGACGCACGACAAACGGAACCAGTAAGTTTGATAGTAGGCCGGGGCGACGTTCAAAGCGATCGCAGTTTCTGGCCCCTTCCACAGCCCCTCGCTGTTGCTGGCGACTAGCCGGAATCGATAGGAGCCGGGCCCAAGGTTCGTGTAAACGGCTTCTCGGGCAGTAACCGGCTGGCTCCAGCTACGGTCGAAACCTTCGAGAAAATATCGAAAGCGAATCCGCCCGGGCACCGCGAGGCTCAACCCCGTGTAGTCAAACGTGATTCGCCTGGGAGTTGGAGGAATTCGAACGGAGGCGGCGAGGTTTGCGGTGTTGTTATCGGCGGTGATCGCCTCGATGTGGGGCAGCGCGGGCACTGAATTGTCATTGATCCGAGGTGGATTAACAACCGACAAGCCGCTGCTAAGTGAAAACCAGATCCTGCCCGCTGAGTCTGAGACTACCGATCGGCTCCGCTTCACTCCTTCAGTGCTCTCGAGACCATCGGCCTGGTCATACTCGCGAACATCGACTGCCTTCACAACACCGCTTAGCAGTTTGTCGCGCGGAACACGCAAAACATGATCTGAGGTCGCGATCCATAGCCAGCCGTTCTTGTCTTCTTCCATGCCGAATATTGGTGCTTGCAGGGACCCAGGTACTCCGCGGGGTACATGCACCTGCCCATCACTGAGGTAAGCAAGACCTTCGGTCGTTCCTATCCACAGGATTCTCGTTGAATCCTGCAGGAGGGAGTTGACATCCTCGGAGGGTAATCCGTCGTTGGCGGCATAGGTTCGCCACCCCTTCTGCGACATGACACTGACGCCCTTCGGGGTCCCGAACCACATCGTTCCGTCAGGGCCCTCGGCAATCGACGATATTGTGTTCGCCGCCAAGCCGTCTGCAGTCGTGTAATTCGTGAAATGACCGTTCTTTAGCTCGCTTACACCACTACTGAGGGTCCCTGACCAGACGGTACCATCACGACTACGATAGACCGCGTACACCCTGTTTTGTGCGAGGCCGTCTGCCAGCGTGTAGGTCTTGGCTGTAAACGAATTGCCGGAGTAGCGCAGATGGGTGAGTCCACCCTGTTGTCGTCCCACCCAGACATCATCCTTGCCAGTGCCGGCAATGGAGTAGACGACATCGTTGGCGATCCCATCGGCAGTGACAACCCCAGTTTTTCCTCCCTTAAGCCATCGCAAACCGCCCTGAATGGGCGCAATCCAAGTGCGGCCGCCGGAGTCGACGTGCAATGGTCCCATGCTCTGCGATTTCAAATTGGGAAGAGAGTACGTAACGAAAGCGCTGTCTCGCAGTCGCTCGAGGCCGCGCGTGCCACCGATCCAGATGTCTCCCTCCCGATCTTCGAAGAGCGCAGCTACCGGTCCGGTGGTACTCAGTAAAGTAACCCCATTCGCGTTGTACCGAAACAGTCCGCGACTCGTGCCAACCCAGATGTTCGAGTCCCGGTCACGAAGAATGGAAAGTACGTCGAGGTTGAGAAGTGATGACGGTACACCTGCCAAAGTGAGCTTTGTTCCACTCCAGCGCAGTACACCCTTCGCCGTTCCGACCCACAATTCTGAGTTTTGAAGAGGCAGAAGGCAATTAACCTTCGTATCAAGCCGCCCATTCGATGCGCTCGAAACGCGGCCTTCCTGGAGATAGAAGAGTCCTTGAGGCTCCGTGCCAAGCCAAATCTTTCCGTCGTCAGTCTGAGCCATGGAGATCGCCACCGAGGTGGATGCCGCCAGACGATCAAACCAACTGAAGGGAGTTGCTCGCTGGTCAGGAGCTTCGCTATTCGCGACTCTTGCAGCGTCGGTGAGAAGAGCTGCGGACGACAGGCTGCGAAATCGGTTGTCACTGTATGTGAGAGTTCCCTCAGCTAATGACGAGAGCAAAACCGCACCCGACGTCCCCCGCGCCATTGCGGTTGTGCCGTTCTCAGTCTGGCCGCGGATAAGCTCGAAGTTTCCATTTTGGTAACGAAAGACTAGGGTGTTTTGTAGCAAGATCCAGAGGTTATCGCTGGCGTCAACGACGAGTGTTCGTACAGGGCCAATCCAGATTGGATCAGGATGGGCCAACTGAAACTGATGAAAATTCAAGCCGTCGAAACGGACAAGGCCTTTATCTGTCCCGATCCAGAGAAAGCCATCGGAACTCTGTGCGATGGCCGTTATAGATCCGCCCGGCCAACCTCTCTCAGTTCCCCACGAGTCGTGGAGATATTGCGGCACGGCCCGAGTGGGATCGAGCGCAG
>Ga0210410_10000476_pt1 | contig 44906 bp, 54 predicted proteins | sample IncBWC4MmetaG_FD_161058 | JGI IMG/M metagenome (GOLD analysis project Ga0210410, IMG submission 161058) | Forest soil microbial communities from Barre Woods Harvard Forest LTER site, Petersham, Massachusetts, United States - Inc-BW-C-4-M | ecosystem: Environmental > Terrestrial > Soil >...
CGATTGCGTCCTCCAGCTCGTCGATCTCGTCGTCGATCGCCTCGAGCACGGGGAAGAAGGTGTCGGTGAGCGTGTCGAGGATGCGGTAGACGACGAACTGCTCCCCCTTCGTGTGGTCTGCCGGCAGCCGCGCCCGCAGCTCCTCGAGCTCGTTGCAGCCGCCGTGGCGCACCGTCACGACCCAGTCGCCGCTGACGACGAGGTGGACCTCGATCACCACGGGCGCGTCGTGGCCGAGCTGGCGGGCGCCGTAGAAGACGAGCAGCATGTGGTCGCCGTAGCCGTCGAGCTTCGGACGCTGCCCGCGCTTCTGCATGTCCTCCAGCGCGAGCGGGTGCCATCCGAAGCGTTTCGCGAGCGCTGCGAGCTGCTCGTGGCTCGGATCGACGAGATCGAGCCAGAAGAACTCTCTGCGTGCGGTCAGCTCGTCGATCGCGCGCTCGTCGATGACGTCGAGCACCTGCATGCCGCAGACGCTAGTCCGCCTCGCGGACGCGTCTGACGGCGCGGCTCAGGGCTGCAGGAGGTCCTGCTGCGAGCTTTGCCGCTCGGGGCCGACCGCCAGGCGGGCGGGAGCTGCCGTGCCGTCGCTGACGCCGACGACGCACGTGCCCTCGACGAGCGGGAGTTGCATGCGCGCGGTGCCCTGCGGGTTGATCGGTCCGCTCGAGGCATCGTCGGCGACGCAGGATCTGCCTGAGCCGCTCGGCGCGGTGAGCGTCAGGTTGCGCGAGCGGCCGCTCTCGTTGACGATCAGCAGCACCGCCGGTCCCGCGCCGATGTGCGAGGGCGAGAGGGCGACGCCGTTGCCCGTCACGTCGATCGAGATCGTGAGCACGGCCGGAGGGCGGGCCGCATTCTCGTAGCCGCCGGTGCCTCCGCAGCCCGCGGCGGCGAGGACGAGCACTGTGGCGCTGAGCGCTCCGACCATCTGCGTCCGCATCGTGGCTCTGGGTCTCCCTCGTCGCTCCCGGCCCTACGGCCGGCCGTCGTCCAACGGCACCCCCAGGCCGCTGGGCGGGAACCTTAGCCGACTGGCCAGTCAATCGCGAGCAGGCAGCCGCCGAGGCCGCCGCGACGCTCAGGAAGCGTCGCCGGCGGAGGCGGAGCCGACCGCGCCGACCAGCCGCCCGCGCTCGTGTGCGACGTCGTTCAGGGCGCGCTGGAGGCGCTCCCAGGAAACCAGCTCGACCTCCTCGTAGTCGGGCCCTGCGAGCGTCGAGATGCTGCTGCGGTAGTCCTCCCACGCCGTGCGCGTCCGCTCGTCGAGCTGCTCGAGCTGGCGGCTGGTGTCGTGGTCGGCTGCGAATGTGGTCATCGGGCGCCTCCTTCCATCGATGGTGACCCCGTGCACCTACATCCTACCCCGGCGCCGGTCGAGACACGACGATGGTCGCGTCAGTGCTGGAACGGCAGCTCCACGACGGCCGCGGTCGCGGCGTCGGCCGCGAGCAGCGCGCCCGGCTCGGCCTCGCGGCGCACGAGCGCGAGCCCGATCGGGCCGTGCGCGGGCGAGTCGACGACGCTCCCGAGGCGCCCGACGAGCTTGCCGTCGAGCGTCAACTCCGTGCTCGGCACGACCGGCGCCGACAGGCGCAGGCCGCGCAGATGACGGTTCGGCTTGCCCTTGTAGAACAGCCGCGCGACCGTCTCCTGGCCGACGTAGCAGCCCTTCTCGAACGACACGGCCCGCTCGTTGAGCCCGGCCTCCTGGGGGATCGTCGTGTCGTCGAGATCGACGCCGTAGCGCGGGCGCCCGCGCTCGACGCGCAGCACCTCGGCGACCTCCTCGGCGACCGGGACCGCGCCGCGTGCGCTCAGCGCTTGGGCAAGCGCGGCCGTGTGCTGCGCGTCGCACAGCAGGTCGACGCCGACGTCCGTGACGACGAGCCGCACCGCGATCCCGTCGAGCTCGGCGGCCGCGTGCGCGTGCTCCGTCGCGGGCAGCGCCTCCGCGTCCCAGCCCGCGACGCGGCGGGCGTCGGGCCCGACGAGCGACAGCAGGCCGCTTTGGAGCGTGCGCTTGTGCAGCTCGGCGTCGAAGCCGACGCGTGCGCGGTGCAGCACGTTGAAGATGCCTTGCAGCGCGCTGCGCTCGGTGTCGAGCAGCAGCTCCTCGCCGTCGTCGAGGACGCGCAGGTCGCCGAGCATCTTGCCCTTCGGGCTCAGGAGCGCGGCGTAGCAGCCGCCGCCGGACGTGAGCGCCTCGACGTCGTTCGTGACCTGCCCTTGCAGGAACGCCTTCGCCTCGCCGCCGCTGAACGCGAGCTTGCCGCGCTCGGAGCGGTCGACCAGGCCGCATGCCTCGCGGATCGTGCGCTGCGCGTCGAGCTGGGGAGAGGCGGTCGCCATGCGGTCGAGGATAGCGAGCGCTCCGCGCGCCGCCGCTGCGCGCTGCGCCACTTCACATCCAAGGTTTAGATATGCCACAATTGGTCGGGTGACCCCGCCGCCTCCTCTCGAGTCGCCCGCCGCCGCCGTCGCGCTGCCGGCGCCGAGCGCGCTCCAGCTGATCCGCTCGCGGCGCGGCCTGCGGGGGATCCTGCCGCTGCTCGGGCCCGCCTTCGTCGCGGCGATCGCGTACGTCGACCCGGGCAACTTCGCGACGAACATCGCCGGCGGCTCCGAGTTCGGCTACACGCTGCTGTGGGTCGTGCTCGCGGCGAACCTGATGGGGATGCTGATCCAGACGCTGTCCGCGAAGGTCGGCCTCGCGACCGGGCGCAACCTGCCCGAGCTGTGCCGCGACCACCTGCCGCGCCCCGCCTCCTGGGGCTTGTGGGTGCAGGCCGAGGTGATCGCGATGTCGACCGACCTGGCCGAGTTCATCGGCGCGGCGATCGCGCTCAACCTGCTGTTCGGCGTGCCGCTGTTCGTCGCCGGGCTGATGACCGCCGTCGTCGCGTTCGCGATCCTCGCGCTGCAGACGCGCGGCTACCGCCGCTTCGAGCTGGCGATCGGGGCGATGCTCGCGATCATCCTGATGGGCTTCCTGTACGAGACGCTGAAGGTCGGCGCCGACTGGGGCGCGGTCGCGGGCGGCTTCGTGCCGGGCTTCGAGGGCGGCGACGCGGTGCTGCTCGCCACCGGCATCCTCGGCGCGACCGTGATGCCGCACGTGATCTATCTGCACTCGGCGCTGACGCAGGAGCGGATCCCGGCGCAGGACGAGCGCGAGCGCCGCCATCTGCTGCGCTTCATGCGGGTCGACGTGCTCATCGCGATGGCGCTGGCGGGCGTCGTGAACATGCTGATGCTGATCGTCGCGGGATCGCTCTTCCACGGCACGAGCCTCGGCAACGTCGACACGATCGCGGGCGCCTACCACGGCTTCGAGCAGCTCGTCGGCGGCGGCGCGGCGCTCGCGTTCGCGGGTGCGCTGCTGGCCTCCGGACTCGCCAGCTCCAGCGTCGGCACGTATGCGGGTCAGGTGATCATGCAGGGCTTCATCGCGCGCACGATCCCGCTCGCGCTGCGGCGGCTGGTGACGATGGCGCCCGCGCTGATCGTGCTCGCGATCGGCGTGAACCCGACGCGCGCGCTCGTGATCAGCCAGGTCGTCCTGTCGTTCGGGATCCCGTTCGCGCTCGTGCCGCTGATCTGGCTGACGCGCCGGCGCGACGTGATGGGCGCGCTCGTCAACCACCGCGCCACGACGCTCGTGGCGTCGGCGGTCGCCGCCGCGATCATCGCGCTGAACGTCTTCCTGCTCTACCAGACGTTCACCGGGTAGCCTTCCGGCGATGCCACTCGCCGACACCTTCCAGCAGATCGTCGACTCGCTGCCGGACGACTGGACCGACCTCGAGCTCGACCTGCGCCTCCACGACGAGTCGCGCTACGTCGACGCCGCCGTCTACCTCGTCACGTGCAACGCGCAGCCGTACTCCAGACACGACTGGCATTGGCGGATCCTCGTCGCCCACCGCTTCGGCCACGCAGCCGCCGTGCCCGCGGTGCACGGCGCGCTGAGACTGCTCGACGACGCCGGCCTCGCCGGCGACCTCGCGCTGCGCGAGGTACGCAGCGGGCGCGTCGAGGTGACGCACACGTGGGGCCGGCCGGAGTCCGTGCGCCAAGCGTTCCGCGAGCTGCGCGCGCAGTAGCGCACGCGCCGCGCGGAGCCGGCACCATGTCGGCCATGATCGCCGTCGTCACCGGAGCGTCGAGCGGGATCGGCGAGGCGACGGCCCGCCGCATCGCAGCCGAGCCGGGCGCGCGGCTCGTGCTCGTCGCACGGCGCGAGGAGCGTCTGCGGGCGCTCGCGGAGGAGATCGGCGGAGCCACCGTCGTGGCGCTCGATCTGACCGCCGACGACGCTCCGGCGCGTGTGCGCGAGGTCGTCGAGCGCGAGCACGGCGGTCGCCTCGACCTGCTCGTCAACAATGCCGGCTCGTCGTGGAACGCGCCCTTCGGCGAGGGCGGCTGGGAGAACGTGCGCCACACGATGGCCCTGAACTTCGACGCCCAGCTGCGCCTGACGGAGGCGCTGCTGCCGCTGCTGCGCGCGAGCGCGCCGTCGGCGATCGTGAACGTCGCCTCGACGGCCGGCCGCGTCGGGCGCGCGGGCGGCGGCGCCTACTCGGCGAGCAAGTTCGCGTTCGCCGGCTGGACCGACTCGCTGCACCTGGAGGAGAAGCCGCACGGCGTCCACGTCGGGCTCGTGCTGCCGGGCTTCGTCGCGACGGAGGGCTTCCCGCAGACGATGCTCGTCGACCGCACCGCCACACGCTGGGCCGTCAGCAGACCGGAGCGGGTCGCTGAGGCGATCCTCGACGCGGGTCCGGGCGGGCGCGCGGAGCGCTACGTCCCCCGTGCATATTGGCTGGCGGCGACGGTGCGGATCGTCGCGCCACGGCTCGTGCGCCGTGCGATGCAGCGCGGGGCCGACCGCCTGATCATGCGCGGCTGAGCGCCGCTTGCTTTCGCGCTCCGGCGGTGGCGAGCCACCGCCGGCTGCGTGCGACGTCACTAGCCAGCGTCGTCGCTGGCGGCGCCGGAGTCCGGCACGACCTGCGTGTCGAACAGCCGTCTGACGTCGGGCGGCCGGGCGACGATCCCGAACTGCGCCTCCCAGCGCGCCCAGCGCGCGAGCACCTGCGGGTCGAAGCCGCCGATGCGACCGCCCGGGGGGGAGAGCGCCGGGGTGAGCGCGTCGAGCTGCGCTGCGAGCTGGGCCTGGTCGAGCCCGTGCACGCGCGACTCGAGGTCGCTCAGGCTGCTCGCCGGGTCGTGCACCGTCAGGCCGTAGCCGCGCACGAGTGCGCGCACCGTCGCATGGACGAGGGCGGGATCGTCGCGCAGCGTGCTGCGCGCCGTCACGAGCACGAGCTCGGGGTAGGACGGGGCGCCGTAGGCGTCGACGCGGAAGTCGCGCGTGCCGGGGCGCTTGCTCTTCAGCGCGATGCCCTCGACGTTCCAGAAGGCGGTCGCGCCGGCGACGCGCCCGCCGAGCAGGGCAGGCACCGCGTTGAAGCCGATCGTGACCTTCTCCACCTTGTCGTAGCTGCCGCCCGCGCCGGCGACGATCGAGCGCAGCACCGCGTCATCGCTCGGCAGGCCGGTCACGCCGACCTTGCGGCCCTCGAGGTCGCGTGGGCTCTTGACGTCGGCGGTCGTCAGCACGGCCGCGAGCGGACGCTGGACGATCGCCATGACGGCGACGAGATCGCGGCCTCTCGCGCCGGCGAGCGCAAGATCGTGGATGTCCATCACGGAGAACTGCGTGCGCCCGGACAGCAGCAGCTTCACGGCGTCGGTCGAGCTGCCCGGGACGCGCACCTTCAGGTTGACGCCCTCGGCCGTGTCGAAGCCGCGCGCGACCGCCGAGTAGATGCCGGCGTGGGCCGCGTTCGGCGTGAAGTCGAGCATCAGCGTCGCGTCCTCGTTCGGACGCCTGTCGCTGGAGTGGCCACCGCACGCGGCGAGCAGGACGACCGCGGCGAGCAGCGCGAGCAGGGGGAGGAGGCGGCGCATCGGCCGGGCAGCATACGGACCGCACCCGCGGCGTGGGGTGCTCGCGCCCGCGAGGCGTCGGGCGAAGCGGGGAAACGTGCGCGGCGCGTCTACACTCCGGCGGGATGCGCCGCCGTGTCACGTTCTCGCGCAATGTCACGTTGTCCCTGTCGCGGACGTGCGTCTCGCACTGCAAGTACTGCGCCTTCGCGACGCACAGAGCGCACCTGCACACGCCGGACGAGGTCGACGCGCTGATCGACGGCGCCGCCCGGCGCGGGGTGAAGGAGCTGCTCGTGCTGACGGGCGACGATCCCGCCCACCACGCGGGCGTGCGGGAGCGGCTGGTGGAGCTGGGCTTCGCGGACTTCGTCGCGTACGTGGCATGGGCGTGCGAGCGGGCGCTGGAGCGGGGGCTGCTGCCGCACACGAACCTCGGCGCGCTCTCGCGCGACGACCTCGGCCGGCTGCGCGAGGTGACGGCGTCGCAGGGGATGATGCTGGAGTCGATGCGCGACGACCTCGTCGCGCACCAGGGCTCGCCGACGAAGGACCCGGCGCTGCGCCTGCAGACGATCCGGCACGCGGGCGAGCTGCGGATCCCGTTCACGAGCGGGATCCTGGTGGGGATCGGGGAGACGGAGGAGGACCGCGTCGCCGCGCTCGAGGCGCTCGCCGCGGTCCACGCCGACCACGGTCACCTGCAGGAGGTGATCCTCCAGAACTTCGTGCCGCACGAGCGCTACTACGGGCGGGAGCCGGGACAGATCGCGACGGAGGCGGCCGAGCGCTACTGGCGCACGGGGCTGCACGAGGGGCCTGAGGTGCCGCTGCCGGCATGGGCGGCGGGCGGTGCGGGCGGCGAGGGGCGGGGGGCGGGATCCGTGTCCATCGAGGGGATGAAGCGGCTGATCGCCGAGGCGCGCCGCTTGATGCCGGACGTCGGGATCCAGGTGCCGCCGAACCTCGCCGACTGGTGGCCGGAGCTTGTCGCGGCCGGGGCGACGGACCTCGGCGGGTTGAGCGCGAACGGCGACCACATCAGCCCCGAGCACCCGTTCCCGAGCCCGCACCAGGTGCGCAAGCGGCTCGCGCAGGACGGCGTCGCGCTGACGGAGCGCCTGTGCGTCTACCCGCAGTACATCGGCGCCGAGTGGATGGCGCAGGGTGTGCTCGACACGATCAAGGCGAAGTACTGGAGCTTCATCCCGCGCCGCGGCTCGGGGCGCCAGGAGGCGCCGTTCGCGATCCGCTCCGACCTCGTCGGCCCTGCGGCCGAGAAGGCGCGCGACGGCCGCTGGCTGAGCGCGGAGGAGCTGACGGCGCTGTTCGCCGAGACGCGCCCGGAGGCGATCGAGGAGCTGCGCGCCGCCGCCGACGGGCTGCGCGCCGAGCTGGCGGGCGAGACGGTCACGTTCGTCGTCAACCGCAACGTCAACATCTCGAACGTCTGCATCGTCGGCTGCGCGTTCTGCGGCTTCGGGCAGGGCAAGCGCTCCCCAGACGCCTACGAGCACGACGAGCCCGAGTTCCGCCGGCGCGTGCGCGAGGCGGTCGACTACGGTGCGACCGAGCTGTGCATCCAGTCGGGCATCCACCCCGATTGGGCGTTCGACGACTACCTGCACTGGCTGCGGGTCGCGAAGGACGAGGCCGCGCGACTCGGCGTGCCGCTGCACCTGCACGCCTACTCGCCGATGGAGATCGCGCACATGCAGGACATCTCCGCGCTGCCACCGGCCGAGCTGTTCGCGCAGCTCACGGCCGCCGGGCTGGACTCGATCCCCGGCACGGCCGCCGAGGTGCTGCACGACGGGGTGCGCGAGCGGATCAGCCCGAACAAGCTGCCGGTCGCCCGCTGGGTCGAGATCGTCGGGGCCGCCCACGCGGCGGGCGTGCCGTCCACGAGCACGGTCATGTTCGGTCACATCGAGGAGCCGTGGGAGCTGGCGGAGCACATGCGCGTGATCCGCGAGCTGCAGGAGCGCACCGGCGGCATCAGCGAGTTCGTCCCGCTCAGCTTCATCCCGTTCCACACGCTGCTCGGCCGCACCCACGGGGTCGAGGAGATCAGCCGCGAGGAGAACCTCAAGCACACCGCGGTCTTCCGGCTCGCGCTCGGTCACAGCATCCGCAACGTCCAGGCCTCCTGGGTCAAGATGGGGCTCGAGACGGCCACCGAGAGCCTGCGCTGGGGCGTCAACGACCTCGGCGGGACGCTGATGGAGGAGTCGATCAGCCGCCTCGCCGGCAGCTATCACGGCGTCAAGCTCGACCCGCCGCAGCTGATCGCGGCCGCGCACGCGGCCGGGCGCCCGGCCGCCGAGCGCACGACGCTCTACGACGTCCGCGCCGAGCATCCGCTGCCCGCGGCAGTCGCCACTGCCACGGGAGCCTGACCCCCCGCTCGGGGGGTTGAGGGCGCGTCGCGAGCGGCCGCCCGCAGCGGGCGGGGCGTACGATCGAATGCTGTGAGTACCGCGAGCTCCCCGTCTCCGGCGCGTGAGACGAGCCTGTTCGCCGGCGTCGAGCCGCTCGAGGTGTTCGTCGACCTCCTGTCGGAGATCGAGAGCGACACGACCTCGAGCGAGTTCTACCACCGCATCTGCGAGGCGATCTGCCGGCTGACGACGATGCGTCGCGCGGCGATCTTCCTCTACGACGTCGGCCGCCAGCGCGTGCGCGCGGTCGGCTCGCACGGGATCTCCTACACGCGCCTCGCCGCGCTGCGCCCGACGCTCGACCAGGCGCCTATCGCGCAGCGGGCGCTGATCGAGGACCGCGTGATCACCGTGCACTCCGACGCGATCGAGCGGGAGGTCCCGGCCGACTACGCACGGCTGCTCGGGATCACGTCGCTCGTCTGCACGCCGCTCGCGGCCGCCGGCCACCAGTACGGCATCATCGCCGCCGACCGCGGCGGCGGCGACTTCGAGCTGGGCGACGGCGAGCGTCACCTGATGTGGACGCTCGGCAAGACCGCCGCGCTCGCCGCGACCGCGCGCCGCGCGACGCGTCAGCAGGAGCGCACGCGCCGCCTCGGCGAGCGGATCGACCTCGCGCGCGAGATCCACGAGCGCGTCATGCAGCGCCTGTTCGGCGTCTCGCTCGTGCTGAGCGCGCAGCAGCCGCTGACCGACGAGCAGCGCGAGCGCTGCCGCACCGAGATGGTCGAGGCGCTCGCCGACCTGCGCTCGGCGCTCGAGCGCCCGCTCGCGCCGGTCGCGCACGAGACGGGCACCACGCTGGACGCCGAGATCCCGCGGCTGGCGAAGCAGACCGGCCTGCCGGTCGCGCTCGACTGGCAGAGCGGCGTGGAGGTTCCGCCGCGGCTCGAGGGCGTCGCGCAGTCGGTGCTCGCGGAGGCGCTGCGCAACGCCGCGAAGCACGCCGAGCCGGTGCGCGTGGACGTCGTCGTGCGGCACGACGACGACACGTTCTCGCTCGAGGTGCGCAACGACGGCGTCGGTGACGGCGGGCACGCGCGCGGGCGCGTGTCTGGCGGGGGGTCCGGGATGGGGCTGCGGCTGGCCGCCTTCGAGGCGCTCCAGCACGGCGGCTTCGTCGAGTTCGGGGCCGACAAGTCGATGACGCCGCCGGGCTGGCGCGTGCGGCTCGTCGTGCCGGTCGTCGGTCGAGAGGCGGTCGCATGAACGAGGAGCGGCGCCTGCGCGTGCTCGTGGTCGACGACCACGACGTCGTGCACTGGGGCTTCCGCCAACTGCTCGGCGAGCAGTCGTGGGTCGAGCGCTGCCTCGCGGCGCGCAACGTTACCGAGGCGCTCGAGCTGACGAACCGCTACCGGCCGCACGTCGCGCTGGTGGACCTGTTCCTGGGTCACGAGTCGGGCGCAGACCTGTGCGAGACGATCCGCGCCAGCTCGCCGGAGACGCGCGTGCTGCTGATCTCCGGCGCGGGGCGGATCTCGCCGCAGGCCGCGAAGGCGGCCGGCGCATCCGGCTTCGTCTCGAAGGACTGGGGCGCGCACGATGTCGCGATGGCGGTGCGGATGGTCGGGCTCGGCATGACGATGTTCCCGCCGCAGTCCAACCAGCCCTCGACGCTGCTCTCGCAGCGCGAGCAGGAGGTGCTCGCGCTGATCGCCGGCGGCTCGACGAACCGCGAGATCGCCGCCCAGCTCTACCTCTCGCCGCACACGGTCAAGGAGCACACGAGCGCGCTCTACCGCAAGCTCAAGGCGCGCAACCGCGCCGAGGCCGTGCAGCGCGCGCAGCGCATCGGGCTCTTGGGCTGATCTCCTGCGGGGCGCCATAACGCCCCCCGCCGGTTCCTTGGTGTCCCCCCATGCGGGGGGAGGCCCTGCGAGGAACCCCGTGCGCGGGCCTAGCCGGGCAGGCACTCTTGACGCGAGTGACCGAGGCGCCTGCCACCGCTCTCCTCTTCCCGGGCCAGGGAAGCCAGACCGCCGAGATGCGGGACGACGTCGCGGCGGCGCGTCCGGACCTGCTCGCGCTCGCGTGCGAGGTCGTCGGCGACGACCCGTTCGCGCGCGTGCAGGACGGGACGCGCTACGCGCAGCCGGCGATCTACTGCGCGAGCGTCGTCGGCTTCGAGCGGCTGCGCGACGCCGGGGTCACCGGCGTCGCCTACGCCGGGCACTCGCTCGGCGAGGTCGCGGCGCTCGTCGCGGCCGGCGCGCTGTCGGCCGAGGACGGGCTGCGGCTCGTGGCCGTGCGCGGCCGGCTGATGCAGGAGTCGGGCGAGCGCGCCGGCGACGGCTCGATGCTCGCGCTGCTCGGCAAGGGCGCCGCCGACCACGCGGCGGCGGTCGCCGAGGCGGCCGGGCTGACGGTCGCCAACGACAACGCGCCGAACCAGGTCGTGCTGTCGGGCGCCAAGGGCGCCTTCGAGGCGGCGATCGAGGCCGCGCGCGAGCACGGCCTGCGCACGGTCCCGCTGCCTGTCACCGGCGCCTTCCACTCGCCCGCGATGGCGGGTGCGCGGCCCGAGCTGGAGGAGGCGCTCGCGGACATCGACTTCCAGGCGCCGTCGGTCGCGGTGATCAGCTCGATCACGACCGCGCCGTTCGACGACATGCGCGCGCGCCTGGCCGACGCGCTCACGCAGCCGGTCCGCTGGCGCGAGACGCTGCTCGCGCTGCGCGCGCGCGGCGTCGAGCGCTTCGTCGAGACCGGGCCGGACACGGTCCTCACCGGGCTGGTCAAGCGCACCGTCCCGGATGCGCAGGCGCTCGCCGCCGAGCAGCTGGAGGGCGTCGATGCTCGATGACGCGCTCGTGAGCGGGCAGCGACGAGCGTTGGACGGGGGCGCGCGGGGCGCGGCCGTGCTGTCGGTCGGCGCGAGCCTGCCGCGGCGCAGCGTCACGAACGACGAGGTCGCCGCGCGGATCGGCAAGACCGACGAGTGGATCTACACGCGCACCGGCATCCGCGAGCGCCGGCACGCAGAGCCTGACGAGCGGCTGACCGACGTCGCCGCCGCGGCGAGTCGCGAGGCGCTCGAGCGCGCCGGCGTCGCGGCCGCCGAGCTCGATCTCGTCGTCGTCGGCACGCTCACGGCCGACGAGCGCATGCCGAACGCGGCCGCCGCGCTGGCGCAGGAGCTGGGCGCGGCGCGCGCCGGCACGATCGAGGTCAACGCCGCCTGCACCGGCTTCCTCACCGCGCTGTCGATCGGCGCCGCGCAGGTCGAGGCGGGTCGCGCGGCACGTGTGCTCGTCGTCGGCGCCGACTTCATCAGCCGCATCACCGACCACGACTCGAAGCAGACGGCGATGCTGTTCGCCGACGGCGCGGGCGCGGTCGTGCTCGGTCCCACGCCGGCCGGAGCCGGCCGCGTCGGACCGATCCTGCTGCGCGCGGACGCCTCCTCTCCGGAGTTCCTCTATCTGTCCCGCGAGGGCGGCAGCACGATCGAGATGGACGGCCACGCGACCTTCAAGCACGCCGTCAACCGCATGGTGGAGATGACGCAGGAAGTCGTCGCGGCTGCCGGGCTGACGCTCGCCGACGTCGACGCGTTCGTCTACCACCAGGCGAACGCCCGCATCCTCAAGTCGGTCGCGGAGCGGCTCCTGCTCGACGGGGCGCGCGTCGTCGACTGCATCGAGCTGACGGGCAACATGTCGGCCGCATCGGTCCCGTATGCGCTCGCCATCGCCGACGCCGAGGGGCGCCTGCGCGACGGCGCACGCGTGCTGCTGGCGGCCTTCGGCGGCGGCTTCACGTGGGGCGGTGCCATCGTGGAGTGGGGACCGGCGAATGGCTGATCAGACGGTCACGCCGCGCGAGGGCTGCGCCTTCGTCACCGGCGCCTCGCGCGGCATCGGCGCCGCGATCGCGCGCGGCGTCGCAGCCGACGGCTGGGCCGTCGGGGTCGGCTACAACAGCTCGGCGCGCGCGGCGGAGGCGGTCGTCGCAGAGATCGAGGCGGCCGGCGGTCGCGCGCTCGCGCTCGGTGGCGACGTCGTCGATCCCGGCCGGATCGACACCTGCTTCTCGACGCTCGAAGCGCACTTCGGGCCCGTGCTCGTGCTCGTCAACAACGCTGGCGTGCGCGCCGACGGCCTCGCGCCGCAGATCCAGGACTGCGACTGGGACCTCGTGCTCGACACGAACCTGACGGCCGCGTTCCGTTCGACGCGGCGCGCCGTGCGGCCGATGCTGAAGGCGCGCTACGGCCGCATCGTCAACATCGCCTCCGTCGTCGGCCTGCGCGCGAACCCCGGACAGGCGAACTACGCCGCCTCGAAGGCCGGCCTGATCGCGATGACGAAGACCGTCGCCGCGGAGGTCGCGCGCCGCGGCGTGACGGTCAATGCCGTCGCGCCCGGCCTGATCGCGACCGACATGACCGCCGACCTCGACGGCGACCTGCTGTCGGTCGTGCCGGCGCGCCGCGCCGGGACGCCGGAGGAGGTGGCGGCGTGCGTGCGCTTCCTCGTGTCCGACGCCGCGAGCTACGTGACCGGCGCCGTCCTGTCCGTCGACGGCGGCATGTCCGCCTGATCCCCAGACCCGAACCCGATTCAAGGAGCTGAAACCCAGATGGCAGCCACAACCCCCGAGGCCGTCGAGGCCCGCATCGTCGAGGCGCTCGCGAGCTTCGGCCCCGACATCGAGTCGGTCACGCCTGAGGCGACGTTCGAGGAGCTCGACATCGACTCGCTCGACCTCGTCGAGCTGGCGCAGATCGTCGAGGACGACTACGGCGTCGAGCTGAAGGGCGACGACATGAAGAGCCTCAAGACGGTCGGCGACGCGATCGAGCTCGTGGTGGCGCGTTCGTCGTGACCCGCCGTCGCGTCGTCATCACGGGCGTCGGTGCCGTGACCCCGCTGGGTGTCGGCGCCGACGTGCTGCTGCGACGCTGGGTCGCGGGTGAGCAGGGCATCGCCGACGGCGAAGGCGCCTGCCGCGACTTCGTCGCCAGCGACCACCTCTCGAAGAAGGAGATCCGCCGCGCCGACCGCTTCGCGCACTTCGCGATGACGGCGGCCGACGAGGCGCTCGCGGTCGGCGGCTGGAGCGACGAGCTGCCGTACGCGCCGGAGCGCATCTCGTGCGTGCTGGCGACGGGCATCGGCGGCCTCGGCTCGCTCGAGGCGCAGCACGACCTGCTGCGCGACAGCGGGCCGAAGGCCGTCTCGCCGCTGTCGGTCCCGTTGTTCATGCCGAATGCGGGCGCCGGCACGCTGTCGATGCGCTACGGCCTCCACGGGCAGTCGTTCTCCGTCGCCTCCGCGTGTGCGGCCGGCTCGCACGCGATCGGCGTCGCGACGCGGATGATCCAGTACGGCGACGCCGACGCGGTCCTCACGGGCGGCGGCGAGGCGACGCTGACGCCGCTCGCTCGCGCGAGCTTCGAGGCCGCGGGCGCGCTGTCGCCGAGCGGCATCTCGCGCCCGTTCGACGAGCGCCGCGACGGCTTCGTGATGGGCGAGGGCGCCGGCATCCTGCTGCTGGAGGACGCCGAGCGCGCGGCCGCGCGCGGCGCAACCGTCTACGGCGAGGTGCTTGGCTACGGCTCCACGAGCGACGCCTACCACCTGACTGCGGCGGAGCCCGAGGGCCGCCACGCCGCCCAGGCGATCCGCCTCGCGCTCGCCGACGCCGGCCGCAGCGCGGCGGAGATCGACTACGTCAACGCGCACGGCACCTCGACGCAGATCAACGACGCGTCCGAGACGGCTGCGATCAAGCTCGCGCTCGGCGAGCAGCTGGCGCGGGAGATCCCCGTCTCCTCGACGAAGTCGGCGACCGGCCACCTGCTCGGCGCCGCCGGCGCCGTCGAGGCGATCGCGACGCTGATGGCGCTGCGCGAGCGCACGCTGCCGCCGACCGTCGGCCTGGAGCAGCAGGACCCGGCGCTGGATCTCGACTACGTCCCGCTGACCGCCCGTCCGTTCACGCCGAGAGGCGAGCGGCCGGTCGCGCTGTCGAACTCGTTCGGGTTCGGCGGCCACAACGTCGTTCTCTGCCTCGAGGCCATCGGGCGGCCAGACGCCGAACGTCCCCATCAGAACGCGGGGCTGGATGCCTCGCGGGAGGTGACCATATGAGTGCCACGGCTACGCCTGAGTCGACCACGCGCGAGCGCCTGAGCCCGCACGAGCGGCTCGAGCTGCTGTGCGACAACGGCACGTTCGAGCCGATCCGCTCGGGGGTGGTATCGCCGAAGCTGGGCCCGCGGGCCCGCCCCGGCGACGGCGTCGTCGGCGGCCTCGGCCGCGTCGACGGGCGCCCGGTCGCCTGCTACGCGCAGGACGTGTCGTTCCTCGGCGGCTCGCTCGGCGCCGCGCATGCCGACACGATCAACCGCGTGCTCCAGCTCGCCGGCCGCTCGCGCGTGCCGGTCGTCGGCTTCATCGAGTCCGGCGGCGCGCGCATGCAGGAGGGGACGGCGGCGCTCGGCGGCTACGGACGCATCTTCCGCCACAACGTCGCACTGTCGGGCGTCGTCCCGCAGATCTCGATCATCGGCGGGCTGTCCGCCGGCGGTGGCTGCTACTCGCCGGCGCTGACCGACTTCGTCGTGATGACGCAGGACGCCGCGATGTTCCTGACCGGCCCCGGCGTCGTGAAGGAGGTGATGGGCGAGGACGTCAGCGCCGCGGAGCTCGGCGGCCACAAGATCCACGACCGCAACGGCGTCTGCGACCTCGTCGTGCCGGACGACCGCGCCGCCGCGCGGCTGTCGCGCACGCTGCTGTCGTACCTCCCGCAGCACAGCGAGGCCGGCCTGCCTCGCACGCTCGCGGTCGAGCCCGAGCTGGCCGAAGCGGGTGCCGCGGTCCCGGACGACCCGCGCAAGGTCTACGACGTGCGCGACGCGATCATGGGGATCGTCGACGGCGGCTCGCTGCTGGAGATCCAGCCGCGCTGGGCGCGCAACATCGTGACCGCGTTCGCGCGCATCGACGGGCGCCCGGTCGGCGTGATCGCGAACCAGCCGCGCTTCCTCGGCGGCGTGCTCGACGCGGAGTCCTCGCAGAAAGGCGCGAGATTCGTGGAGACGTGCAACGCCTACGGGGTCCCGCTCGTCGTGCTGGTCGACACGCCCGGCTTCATGCCCGGCACGCGCCAGGAGCAGGCCGGCGTGATCCGCTTCGGCGCGACGCTCGTGCGCGCGTTCGCGGCGGCGACGGTGCCGCGCGTGACGGTCGTGCTGCGCAAGGCGTACGGCGGCGCGTTCATCACGATGAACTCGAAGGACCTCGGCGCCGACCTCGTGCTCGCATGGCCCAACGCGGAGATCGGCGTGATGGGCGCGCAGCCGGCGGTCGGGATCATCCACCGCCGCGAGCTGGCGGCCGCGGAGGACCCGGTCGGCGCGCGCGCCGCGCTGGCGGCGGCGTATGCGGAGGAGCACCTCGGCGCCGCCGTCGCGGCTGCGAACGGCTTCGTCGACGAGGTGATCGAGCCGCACGAGACGCGTCGCCGGCTCGCGTGGGCGCTGTCGACGATGGACGACCGGCGCGCGGGCGCGTTCCTCGCGTGAGCGTCGGTCCGATGGACCTGGCGGGAAAGCGCGTCCTCGTCACGGGCGTCATCACGAAGGACTCGATCGCGTTCGCGACCGCCGAGCAGCTCCAGCGCTGCGGGGCGGAGATCGTGCTGACCGGGTTCGGGCGGGCGAGACGGCTCACCGAGCGGGCGGCGGCGAAGTTGCCGAGAACGCCGGAGGTGCTGGAGCTCGACGTCAACGAGCCTGAGCACTACGCCCCGCTCGTGGGCAAGCTGCGCGAGTGGTGGGGTGGGGTGGACGGCGTGCTGCACGCAGTCGCCTACGCGCCGGAGGACGCGCTCGGCGGGAACTTCCTGAACACGCCGCCGGAGAGCGCCGTGACCGCCTTCCAGACGAGCGCGGTGTCCTTGAAGCAGCTCGGCGCGGCGCTGCTTCCGCTGATGGAGCCGGGCGGATCGATCGTCGGACTCGACTTCGACGCGACCGTCGCATGGCCGATCTACGACTGGATGGGCGTCGCGAAGGCGGCCCTGGAGTCGACCTCGCGCTAGCTCGCGCGCGACCTCGGCCCGCATGGGATCCGCGTGAACCTCGTCTCGGCGGGGCCGCTGAAGACGGTCGCCGCGGGCGGGATCCCGGGCTTCGAGCGGCTGGCCGACGCGTGGGGTCGCCAGGCCCCGCTCGGCTGGGACGTCACCGACCCGCTCCCGGTCGCGAAGACGATCTGCTTCCTGCTGTCCGACTGGTCGCGCGCGATCAGCGGCGAGATCGTCCACGTCGACGGCGGCTTCCATGCGATGGGGACGGCACTGAGCGAGGAGTGACCGGCTCCCGCCCGGATCACGGGTCGGAGAAGGGCTGGATCGGGATGCCGTGGTCGTGCTCGCGCATCCCGAGCTCGTAGGTGGCACCGCCGGCGACGTGGAGCGTGAGCGGGGGCTGGTCGCCGCGCAGGACGGTCAGCGTCATGTCCGCGATCGCGCAGTGGGCGGTGTGGTGTTGCCCGCCCGCCACTGCGGGGTCGCTGTAGACCCAGCCGACGACGTCGGCGCGGGGAGCCGCAACGTCACCGCGCACGACGATGCCGTCGCCCGGGAGCGTGAACGTCGCGCGCTCCGGGTGCTCGCGGACCTGGACCGCGCGCGCCTTGCCGAGCCCGCCGAGGCGGTGGCGCACGCCGTCGAGCGAGAGGCAGCCGTTCGCGACCCACGGCGTCGTCCACGGACCGACCTTGATGCGGCCGATCGTCGCGTCGAGCCATGCGTCCGGCTGCTCCTCGAAGGCGGTGCCGTTCATCCAGATCCAGCGCTCGGCGTGCTCGGCCCCCCAGTTGTGGCCGACCATCCCGGGCCAGTCGTCGAGCGTGACGGTGCGGCCTCTCACGGTGACGGTGCCGCTCACGCGGATCGCCGGACGCAGGCTGAGCGCCTTCGTGCGCGGCAGCTTCGCCGTGTACATCCATCCGCTGGGGAGATACGGGAAGGGCGGTTCGTCACCCGCGAAGCGCAGCTCCCACGCGGCGAGCTCCGGGATCGCGCCGGAGCAGCCGTCGGCGCCGATGCGGCCGCCGCCGACGCGCAGCCAGTCGGCGCCGCCGGAGCCGAGCTGCTCCGGCCCGGGCGTGAGCTTCGCCGCATGTGGGCCTGCGTCGTCGAACAGCGTCGCCCACAGCGACCCGACCGGCGGCGCGCCCGGCCGCTTGTGGACCGTGTAGCGCAGCCACAGCGCCCGCCGGCTCGCCGCGTCGCCCGCCTTCAGGTAGAAGCTCTCGTAGTGCCCGGCCGCCGGGCCCACCGCGGGAAAGCGCGCGTCGGAGGGATCCATCGCGGCGCGACCGTACCAGCGGCGCGCAGCGCAGCGCGCCGGTCTTCAGCGGAACAGGTCCTCGCTTGCCGGGCGCAGGAGCGCGGCGGCGCCGGGGCCGTCGTCGCCGCGAGGGAGGACGTGGCGGTCGAGGCCGGAGATGATCACGACGGGCTGGCGGGAGTCCTTGCCGCGGGCGAGGTCGGCGGCGCCCGCGATCTGATCGGCGAGTGCGATCCAGGTGGCCTGCAGGTCGCGCCCGACGCTGTCGGTCCGCCCGCGCCAGTCCTCCAGGGCGGCGATCCCCGCCGCGCCGATCGCGACGTCGGTCTGGCCGTGACGCCACGCGCGCCCGAACGAGTCGGTGACCACCACCGCCGGCGCGGCGCGCGTCAGCTCCCGCAGGCGTGCGCGCAGCGCGCGCGCCGAGGCGTCGGGGTCGGTGGGGAGGAGGATCACCGTCTCAGGCCCGTCCGCGGCTGCGTTGGAGGCGTCGACGCCCGCGTTTGCGCAGACGAAGCCATGATGCGTGACGCAGATCAGCACGCCGCGCTCGGCACGCAGCAGCTCGCGCGTCTCGTCCAGCACGACCTGGACCTGTCGCGGGTCCTTGCCGGTGGCGGCGGCCAGCTCGATCGCGCGCGGGCTCGGCTCGACGTCGGTGAGCTGCCGCACGCGCCCCTCCGCCTTCGAGATCGCCTTGTGCGCGACGACGACCACGTCGCCATCGCGCAACGGCGGATCGGTCGCGCCCTCACCCGCGCCCACGCCCGCGGCGATCAGGGCGGCGAGGTCCGCCCCGGGGGCGATCTCCGGCAGGCCGTCGAGTGCGCGGACGGTCAGCATCGCGACGGAGCGGCGCGCGGCATCCGGCTCGGCACGGCGGATCAGCGACCCGACGCGCCGGTGCGCTGCAGCTGGTGGAGCATCCCGCGCGTGTGCGCGGCGCCGCCGCGGCGCGCGGCGAGCTGCTGCTGGAGCGCGGTGAGGTCGTCGGGGGTGTCGACGTCGAGCGCGAGCGACGCGATCTCCGTGACCTCCGCCGGCACGCCTGCAGCCCGTGCCAGCTCCAGGTGACGCTGGAAGCTGCCGGGCCCGTAGCGCGGCTCGAACGCGTTCGGCGGGGAGAGCAGCAGGCCGTTCGTCCCGGTCCCGTGGCGGTCGCCGAGGATCACCGCGTAACGCTCGGCGGTGCGCGGCTTGCCGAGCAGCGTCTCGAGCTCCGTCGGATCGACGAGCGGACAGTCACCCGCGAGGCACAGCACCTGCATGGCGCCCAGCTCGCGCGCGAAGCCGACGCCGCGAACGATCGCCTGGTCCTGCCCGCTCTCGGCCGGATCGTCGAGCGCGCGGGCACCGTAGCCCTCGGCGATCCGCTGGGCGCCGACGTCGGCGCTCACGACGACGATCTCGTCGATCGCCGGCACGCGCCGCAACGCGGTCAGCACGTCGCTGAACATCGCCTCGGCGAGCGCGCGCCGCGCCCCGCTCGCGAGGGCGGCCTCGAGGCGGCGCTTCGCGTTCGCAAAGCGCTTCACGGGCAGGATCGCGACGGTCTGCATCGGCGCCGTACGGTAGCCGCTCGGGGCGAATCGGCTCCCGCCCACCGTCCGCCGCCCCTCAGCCCGCGAGCGCGGTGGCGAACGCGAGCGTCTCGCGCGCGAGACGCTGGCGGCCGGCGCCGTCGGCCATCAGCAGCCCTGTCTCCAGCAGCGGCAGCGCGCCGTCCTCGGGCAGCCGCTCGTCGGCGACGATCCCGTCGAGCAGGTCGCCATAGACTGCGGCCACGCCGCCTGCAGTGGCCGGCTGGCCGGCCCACGCGAGGCATGCGGCGGTCGGGCCCTTCAGCACCTTGCCGCCGACGATCGGGCTGACGGCGACGATCGGCGCCGATGCCGATCGCAGCGCCTCGCGCATGCCCGGCACGGCGAGGATCGGGCCGATCGAGACGATCGGGTTCGAGGGGCCGATGACGATCGCGCGCGCCCGCGCGATCGCGTCGAGCGCCTCGGGCGTGGGGCGTGCCGCGTCGATCCCGTCGAAAGCGACGTCCTCGACCGGGCCCTCGCCTCTGCCGAGGATCATGAACTCCTGGAAGGGCCACTCGCGCCCCTGCGCCATCACGCGCGTGCGGACCGGCTCGTCGCACATCGGCAGCACGCGGCCCGGGGCCTCGAGCGCGCGGCCCAGCTCGGCGATCGCATCGGTCAGGCGTGCGCCCTCGGCGAGTCGCCGGGCGCGCTCGATCCCGATCGCGAGGTCGCGGTCGCCGAGGTTGAACCACACCTCGCGGCCGATCGCGCGCAGGCCCGCCATCACGTGGAACGTGTCCCCCGCGAGGCCCCAGCCCCGCTCGTCGATCTGGTCGGCGAGCCAGAACGTGACGAGATCCGGGTCGGGGGAGACGTGCGCGCCGTGGATCTCGACGTCGTCGGCGGTGTTCGCGATCACCACGAGCGCGTCGCTGCCGGCCACGTCCGCCATGCCGCGCGCGAGCTTCGCTCCGCCGGTGCCGCCCGCGAGGACGACGACCGGTGCGCCGGCCGGGGACACGCTCAGGCCCAGGAGCCGCTGTCGGGGAGGCCCGTGACCTTGAAGCCGGCGGTCGCTCTGTGGCGGATGTTGATCCCGATCGTCAGCGCGGTGAGCTGCTCGGTGATGCGTGCCATCTCCAGGCGGCCGGCGTCGATCGGTCGCAGGCCGGGGATCTGCTTGATCAGCGCGGCGATGCGCTGCTTCGCGTCGCTGTCGTCGCTCGCGAGCAGCACGTCCTCGTCGAGCGGATGGTCGAGCTCGGCAAGGTGCCTTGCGGCGACCGTGTGCAGGCCGGAGACGACGGTCACGCCCTCTGGGACGAGCTCCTGCGCCTGTTGCGCGGCCGACCCCTGCCACACCGACAGCACCCGCGTGGGGCGCCCGCCGACCGCGGCGGCGAGTGGGACCGTCACGTCGAGCAGCAGCGTGCCGGGTCGCAGTGCGCCTCTGATCGATCTGAGCGTGCTCGCCTGACTGGCAAAAGGGACCGACAGCACGACGACGTCCGCGGCGACCGCGGCGTCGGGGTTCGCGAGGCCGCGGACCTCCGCGCCGGGGACGGCCGCCTGCACGCGCTCCGCCGCCTCGGCGGCGCGGCCGGCGTCACGCGAGCCGATCACGACCGGAACGCCCGCGCTCGCGAGGCGCAGGGCGAGGCCGAAGCCCAGGTCGCCGGTCGCGCCGACGATGGTGACGGGGGGGGAGGCCACGGCGCGCGAGTATAGGGTTCAGCCGCTGAGCAGGCTGGCCACGCCAGCGCGATCGGGCGCCACATGGGTGACGTCGCCGACCTCGCCGAACGCGGCATCGGCCGACACGACCGCGCGGGCGCCGGCTGCGGCGGCAGTCGCCGCGAGCACGGCGTCGAACGCACCGAGCCGCTCGGACTGCTCGTACCAGGCGAGCCCGCGCAGGAGATCGGCGCTCGCCACCGTCAGCAGGGGACTCAGCAGTTCCGAGTAGTCACGGCCGAGCGCGGCCGCATCGTCGCGTCCGCGACGACGTGCGCGTACGTGCACGAACTCCTGGATGACCTCGACCGTCGTCGTCGCGGCAACCTTCCGCTCCGCGATCGCCTGCACGAGCTCCCGGCAAGGGTCGCGCAGCGGATGGTCGGCGCCCTTTGCGTAGACGAGCACGGTCGTGTCGAGCACGATCATGCGCGTCGACCGCGGAGGGCCTCGAGCTCCGACCGCAGCTCGCTGACGTCCGGAACGCTCATGTCGGGCGCGTCGAGCAGGTTGCGGGCCGCGCTGAGGCGCCGCTGCTCCGAGCTCGGGAGGCCACGGTCGATCGCCTCCCGCACGATCGTCGCGACCGAGACGCCGCGCTCCCGAGCGGCCGCCGCGATGCGGTCATGGCGGTCGTCGTCGAGCAGGATCTGAAGTCGGTGACCATACATGCTCATACACTAGCATGTGCAGCTCAGCTGGCCTGGACCTACCGCCCCGCAAACTGCGGCAGCCGCCGCTCGGCGAGCGCCTTCGCGCCCTCCGCGAAGTCGGCCGACTGCGCGCACAGCTGCTGGGCGGCGACCTCCTGCTCCAGCGTCAGCGCGAGCGCGGGCTTCGCGGCTGCGTCCATCACGCGCTTGGCGAGGCCGACGGCGAGCGGCGCGCACGCGAGCAGCTCGTCGACGAGTTGCTGCGTCGCCTCCTCCAGCTCGTCCGGGGCGGCGACACGGTTCACGAGCCCGATGCGCTCGGCCTCCTCGGCGCCGATCAGCTTGCCGGTCATGATCAGCTCCTTCGCGCGGCCGAGCCCGACGATCGCCGGCAGGCGCGAGGAGCCGCCGACGTCGGGGATCAGCCCGACGCGCGTCTCCGGCATGCCGATGATCGCGTCGGACGCCATCACGCGGAAGTCGCAGGCGAGCGCCAGCTCCATCGCGCCGCCGATGCAGCCGCCCTGGATCTCGCAGATCACCGGCTTCGTCATCTCCTCGGCGACGTTCCACGCCTCGAGCACCTCGCGGCGAAACGCGCGCAGGTGCTCCGGCGTCTCGGCCAGCCCACCGAGCGCGGCGAAGTCCATCCCGGAGGAGAACATCGCGCCCGCGCCGCGCACGACGACGCAGTGCACCTCCGGCGCGTTCGCCGCCGCCTTCAGCGCCACGCCGATCGCCAGCACGAGCTCGCCGTGCATCGCGTTGCGCTTCTCGGGGCGGTTGAGGATCAGGTGGCGGACCGCGCCGCGGTCCTCGGTCTCGACGAGCGCCATGGCGGCCTCCGGGCTTGGGCGTGGGATCGCGGTCGAGGCTAGCGCCCGTCAGGCGCGCGGCGGTGCACTTGCGCGAGCGCGGCGGCGCAGACGATCAGCGACCGGGCGGATCCGGCCGGGGCGGGGGCGGAGGCAGCGGGTCGCGCGGGCGCACACCGCCGCGGCCCAGCCGCGACTCGGACCCGCTGCCGGCCGCTCCGGCGGGCCCGAGCTCGCCCCAGGCGGCGAAGGCGATGCGAATCGCGCTGACGAGCACGACCCATTTGGGCCAGAAGGAGCCGTCGGCGCCGGTCGCGAGCCAGATCGCGATCGCGGCCGCGCTCACGAGCACGGCCTGGCCGATCGCATGCAGCAGACGGCGCCGAGCCGCCTCGCGCGCGGCCGAGCGCGGCGGCGTTCGAGCGACGGGCGCCGCGGCGTCTGCCGGCAGGTCGTGGACGAGCGCGTCGAGCTCGCCGACGGTGCGCGCCGCGTAGGCGGCGTCGAGCCGCTCGTCGAGCTCCTCGGGCGTCAGCCGCCCCGCGGCGGCGTGGTCGCGCAGGATGACCGCAGTGCGCTCGCGCTCGGCGTCGGACGCGCGCAGCGCAGGCGCCTCCGCCGGCCGATCGGTGGGCTGCTCGCCGCCGCTCATCCCGGCGATGGTACGAGACGCGGGCCCCGCCGCGCGAATGCAGCGACGCCAGCAGGTGCGGTCGTTAGGCTGGCGCGGATGGCAGAGGCGAACGACCTGCGCTCCCTGCTCGGCAGAGCGCTCGCGGCGCTGACGCCGCACCCTCACCGCGGTGACCTGATCGCCGCCGGGGCCGTGCCGCTCGCGCTCGGCGTGCTGCTCGTGAACGCACGGCTCGATGCGACGTGGGGCAAGGGGATCTTCCTCGTGATCAACGCGCTCGCGTGCGTGCTCGTGCTCGGCATGGGCCTGCTCGCGCCGCTCGAAGGCGAGCGGCCGCGCTCCTACCAGCAGGTGCTGCTGTTCGCCGGCGAGCTGCTCGGCTTCGTGACGCTGCTGCGGCTCGCGCAGGTGCTCGGTGCCGACGCGCCGCTGTCCGCCGCCGGCTCGCGCTTGTGGATCTTCGCCGTCGTGACGCTCTCGGCCGCGTGGATCGCGCGCACGCGGCGCAGCGCCTTCTGCGCGCTGATCGCCGCGGTCGCGGGAATCGTCGTCGTGCTCTCGTTCGTCGACTGGGCCTTCTCCCCGAAAGGGCCGGCGACGGCGCGCTGGCTGCTGCTCGTGCTGGCGATCGCGCTCGTGCTGGCGGCGCTCGCGCGGCGCGACGGGCAGCGGCGCGAGTCGGTCTACCTGATCGACGCGGCCGGGGTGGCGATCCTGCTGCTGGGGCTGACCTTCGTCGGCGCGCTGTTCCGGATCCTCACGCTCGTCGGCGCGCCCGGCGGGCTCCCGGGCGGCGGCTGGAAGCTCGTGCTGCTCGCCGCGGGGCTGGGGCTCGTCGCCTACGCGGGCGTCGACAGAGAGCCCGGTCCCGGCTATCTCGGAACGCTGATCCTGCTGCTGTTCGTCGGGCTCGTCGGGATCCCCAGCGCGACGGGCGCGAGCCTGTGGTTCTGGCCGCTCGTGCTGCTCGTGCTCGGCGGCGTCGCCGTCGGCGCCGGCCTGCGCCCGCGTGAAGAGCTGCCGCCGGAGCCTCCGGGCGCCGGTCCCGACCCGCCGACCGAGCCCTTCCCAGGCCCGGGCTCCGGTTCCTCCGGGCGGCCGAGCGGAAGTCTCTGGGCCTCGCCGCCGCCCGGCGGCGACGAGCTCTCGTAGCTCGCGACTACGGTCGCACCTCGACGAAGCCGGCCGCGCTGAAGTCGCCGTCGAATGCGAGCGCCTCTCGCATCCGGCGGCGGCGCATCACGGCAAAGCTCGTGGCGTCGGTGAAGGAGTACTCGCGCTCGTCGTGGCGGCTGAGCCAGCGCCATGCGTCGTCCTCCACCTCCGGCTCGACGTGCAGGATCGTCAGCGAGGGCACCTCGCGCAGCGCACGGACCGATGCGACGGCGCCGCCATGTCCGTAGCGGCGGCGCACGAACGTCCACGTCTCCCCGACGACGTGGTTGCTGGTGAGCAGCGGACCGAGCCCACCTTCGACGAGCGACCGTGCGGCAGCGTGGTTCCGGTCGCGCTGCGATTGGAGCGCGATCCAGAACGACGTGTCGACGAACCTCACGGCCGGTCGTACACGACGTCGTCGATCGAGCTCGAGTCGTCCGGGCTGCCCTCGAGCATGCCCGCCATCCGCAGAAGCGCGTCCGGCACGCGCGCGCCGGGTGCGTACTGCTCGGCGACGGCCTGCCGGATCAGGGCAGCCTTCGAGGTTCTGCGCTGCGTCGCCGCCACGGCGAGCGCATCGTCGAGCTCCTCTTCGATGTGGATCTGCAGACGCTTCATTCTTCTGACCATACATCGGTCGTCTACCACATACATCGGTTCTTCGCAATCCCGTGCGCGCGTCCTCATCACGCGCTACGGTCGAGCGGCGATGGACGATCAGGAGCTGCTGCGCGAGGCGATCGGCTTCGACGGGGCGGCGCAGCAGGCGCTGCTGCGGGGGGACATGGCGCGCTCGCGGACGCTGTTCCGTGCGGCGGCCGAGCGCTACCGCGCGTCGTGGGAGGCGGCCGGACCGCGCGCGTTCGGGCGGCTGATCGGTCTGTTGAAGTCCTCGATCCTGTGGGGCGAGGGCGGGCATGCGGCCGGCTACGTCCGCAGCCAGCTCGGCGACGCGTGCGACTCGCCGCCCGCCTGCTACGCGCTCGCGCTGGCCGCGCTCGTGCAGGGCGACGACGAGGCGGCGCTGCCGGCGGTGGAGCGGATGCGCGAGGGCGGCGAGCCGTTCGAGCGCACCGCCGACGCGCTCCATGCGCTCGCGCACGGCGACCGCGATGCCTACAGCGCCGCCGTCGAGACGATCGTCGCCGACTTCGCGGCGCGCGAGGACCACCTCACCGGCGTCGCGTTCGCCGACACCGCCGTGATGCTCGAGCGGCTCGCCGCGTCGCGAGGGATGGCGGCGCGGCCGGCGTCGTCGGTCATGCCCGTGCTCGGCTGAGGACGCGCCGCATCGGGGAGCGGCACGGCCTTGTCACACGACGATGTCGTGGCCGGTGCTTCGCCGCCGTCTGGCCGGCTGCACGCCGCCGACGCCTCTCGGCGGGTGCCGGCCCGATCCCGCCCCGCCGGCCGGTACGCTGCGCCGCGATGGATCGCACCGACCTCGCATTCGCCGGGATCGCCAGCCAGGCCGAGCTGGTGCGCGCCGGCGAGGTCACGCCGCGCGAGCTGGTCGAGCTGTACCTGGAGCGGATGGCGCGGATCGACCCGCAGCTCAACGCCATCCGCGTCGTGTTCGCCGAGCGCGCGCTCGCCGAGGCCGACCAGGCCGCCGGTCGGCGCGGCGCCGGCGACGAGCGGCCGCTGCTCGGCGTGCCGGTCCTGATCAAGGACGACGTCGACGTCGCCGGCGAGGTGACGTGCAAGGGCAGCGGCGCGGAGGATCGCCCGGCGACCGCCGACGCCGAGGTCGTCACGCGCCTGCGCGCCGCCGGCGCGATCTTGCTCGGCAAGACGCACGTGCCCGAGCTGATGCAATGGCCGTTCACCGAGTCCGCCACCTGGGGCGTCACGCGCAATCCGTGGGACACGGACCGCTCGCCGGGCGGCTCCAGCGGCGGCTCCGGCGCGGCGGTCGCGGCCGGGCTGTGCGGCGCGGCGCTCGCGACCGACGGCGCCGGCTCGATCCGCATCCCCGCCGCCTGCTGCGCGCTCTACGGCCTCAAGCCGCAGCGCGGGCGCGTCCCGACCGCTCCGTACGAGGACGGCTGGCAGGGACTCACGACGATCGGCTGCGTGACGCGCTCGGTGCGCGACACCGCGCTGTGGTGGGACGTCGTCGCGGACCGCGACGACGGCGAGGGCTCGTTCGCCGAGGCCGCGGCTCGCGAGCCGGGGCAGCTGCGGATCGCGTGCGCGACGAGCAACCCGCTGTTCGCGCCGCTCGGCGCCGAGCAGCGCACTGCCTACGAGGAGACGATCGCGCTGCTGCGCTCGCTCGGCCACACGGTCGAGGAGGCCTCGGTCCCGTACGGCGACATCCTCGGCGAGATCGTGCCGCGCTACCTGCGCGGGGTCGCCGACGACGCTGCCACGCTCGCCCACCCGCGCCGGCTCGAGCGCCGCACGCGCGCGATGGCGCGGATGGGGCGGACGCTGCCCGACGCGGTGGTCGCACGAGCGCGGGCGAACGAGGCAGGAACGACCGCGCGGCTTGGCCGGATCTTCGCCGACCACGACGTGCTGCTGACGCCCGGCACCGCTCAGCTGCCGCTGCCGGTCGGAAGATACGAGGGTCGCGGCGCGCTGTGGACGTTCAACGGCGTCGCCCGCTACACGCCCTACACCCCCGCGTGGAACGTGACCGGCCAGCCGGCGGCCTCGGTCCCCGCCGGCTTCACGCCCGAAGGCGTCCCGCTCGCGGTGCAGCTCGTCGGGCGCGCGAGCGACGAGGCGACGCTGCTCGCGCTCTCGGCCCAGCTCGAGGCGGCGCGGCCATGGGCCGACCGGCGCCCGTCGCTCGCGGCGTGAGCGGCACCGCCGGCCCAGCGCTCGAAGCCGAGCTGCTCGACGTCGCGCATGCCGCGGTGCGTGCCGCTGCGGCCGAGCTGCTCGCCCGCCACGATCGTCCATCACAGGGTGTCGACACGAAGACGACGGCGACCGATCCCGTCAGCGACGCCGACCGCGCCGCCGAGCGGGCGATCCGCGCGCTGCTGGCGGAGCGGCGGGCGGGCGACGCGATCCTCGGCGAGGAGGGCGGCGAGACGGCCGCGGCGGAGGAGGACAGCGGGGTGCGCTGGGTCGTCGACCCGCTCGACGGGACGGTCAACTACCTCTTCCGCTACCCGCAGTGGTCGGTGAGCGTCGCCGCCGAGGACGCGGACGGGACGCTCGCCGGCGTCGTGCTCGACCCGCTGCGCGACGAGGAGCTGAGCGCGACCCGCTCCGGGCCCCTGCTGCGCGACGGCACGCCGGTCGTGCGCGAGGCGGGTGCGGCGTCGCTCGACGTCGCGCTCGTCGCGACCGGCTTCGCCTACGACGCCGCCGTGCGCGCGCGCCAGGCCGAGGTGCTCCAACGGGTGCTTCCGCGCGTGCGCGACGTGCGCCGCGGCGGCAGCGCCGCGCTCGACCTCGCATGGACCGCGCTCGGCCGCTGCGACGCCTACTGGGAGCGCGGGGTGAAGGCGTGGGACGTCGCCGCCGGCGGCCTGCTGTGCGCGCGGGCGGGACTGGAGCTGCACGAGTTGCCCGCCGCCGACGGCATGCCGGCCGGTCTGCTCGCCGCGCCGCCCGCACTCGCCGGCGAGCTGCTCGCGCTTGTCGCCGGCGGCTGAGCTTCGGGCCGCGCCCACGTACACTCAGGACCCCCCACCGGGGCGGTGGCGGAATGGCAGACGCGGTCGCCTCAAAAGCGACTGTCCGCAAGGACGTGCGGGTTCGACTCCCGCCCGCCCCATTCGTGCCCGCTGAGTGCGCGTGACCGTGCGTTCCTACCTACGGAACCTCGACTGGCGCGAGTTTCATGATGTCGATGACGCGGCTCGTGAGTTGTTCGTCCGCGACCTGCGTGATCAGGCATGTGGGCTGCGGCGGTTCAGTGCGCTCGTCTCCCCGATGAACGAGCCTGAGGAGTGAAGACCACCAGCTGGGAGTCGCCATTGAGCCGGCGCGTGGGTACCACATCTGTTGTGTAGACACCAGGCCCGACCTCCGGCAGCCTCCGCTCCGTGTCCCCTCCGACGCTTGCCGCGCTGACATATGAGCAGGCGCAGAAGGCGCTCGAGCAGCAGGAGCGTCAGGTCAACGAGCTGCGCCAGCGCACCGGGACGCTGCTCGCCGCGGCGGCGTTGACGGCCTCGTTCTTCGGGGCCGCGGCGTTGGGTCGCGATGGCGTCGCGTTGCCAATCGTGCTCGCCGGCATCGCGTTGGCCATCACCGTGCTCAGCGGGCTCTACGTGCTCTACCCACACGAGATGGAGTTCGCCACCGACGCGCGGCGGCTGTACGACGCACTCGAACCGGACCACGACGACCCAGAGCGTCTGCAACTGCGACTCGCGTTCGGGCTGCGCGACACGCGAGAGGAGAATGGCCGCCGGGTCGATTGGCTCGCACGCTGCCTCGCCATCGCCGCTGTGGCGCTCGTCCTGCAAATCGCCTGTTGGACGTGGGCGCTCGCGCTACTGTGAGGTTTCGATGACCAAGGACTCCGCAGCAAGCCCTCAACCTCAGCCAGCTCCCGCGGTCCCGCCGTCGCAGAGCATCCCGCCTGTGCCACGGTGGGTCTTCATCCCCGAGAAGCGCGGCGCGAACGCTGCGCCTCGCCAGAGCTGACCGCCGGCATCAGCCGATATCGCGCGCGGCTCAGGCGCTTCCGCTTCTGCGTCTCCTGGTTCGGCAGTGTCTCCAGCAGAGCCGTCGCAGCCTCCGGGCTGGAAGGCGCGAAACGGGTACGGTGTCCGCCCATGCACGCCGCAGTCCTGCACGAGCACGGCGCGACGCCTCGCTCCGAGGCGTTCGAGGAGCCGATCGCAGCGGACGGGCAGGCGGTCGTCGAGGTCGCGGTCGCCGGGGTCAACCCGGTCGACGTGCGCAAGGCGTCCGGCACGTTCGTGTCGGGGCCGCCGCCACTGCCGTCGGTCGTGGGGACGGAGGGCGTCGGGCGGGTCGCCGGGGACGGGCGGCGCGTCTACTTCGACGTGCCGGTCGCGCCCTTCGGCTCGTTCGCCGAGCGGGCGCTCGTGGCCGCCGACGCGATGATCGAGCTGCCGGACGCGGTCGACGACGGCGTCGCGACGGCGCTCGGGATCGCCGGGCTCGCCGGCTGGCTGCCGCTCGCCTGGCGCGCACAGCTGCAACCGGGGGAGACGGTGCTCGTGCTCGGCGCGACGGGCGTCGTCGGGCAGATCGCGCTGCAGGCGGCGCGGCTGCTGGGCGCCGGCCGGGTCGTCGCGGCGGGGCGCGACCCGCAGCTGCTCGAGCGCGCGCTCCAACTCGGCGCGGACTCGACGGTCGACCTGACCGGGTCGCCGTCCCGGGACGACCTCGCCGCGGCCTTCCGCGAGGCGGCGGGCGGCGACATCGACGTCGTGCACGACCCGCTGTGGGGCGAGCCGGCGGCCGCGGCCGTCGAGGCGCTCGCGTTCCGCGGGCGACTCGTGCAGCTCGGCCAGTCGGCCGGCGCCGAGGCGACGTTCTCGTCTCTGCCGATCCGCGGCCGTATGCTCGACATCCGCGGCTACATGAACGGCTTCGCGCCCGCCGACGTGCGCCGCGACGCGTATCGCACGCTCGTCGACCACGCCGTCGCCGGGCAGATCGCAGTCGACGTCGAGCGCATCCCACTCGCGGACGTGGCAGACGCGTGGGAGCGCGTGCAGCGCAGCGCCCACCGCAAGCTCGTGCTCGTGCCCTGAGCGGCGGCCGCTGCGCTCAGACCCGCGCCGGGCGACCGGGGCCGCCGCCCGCTCTACGGTCGAGCCGACCGACGGGGCGCTCGACCTCGACGTGCCATTCCTGGCGGAAGCCCTGCATCGAGAAGAAGATCAGCAGCGCCTGCACCGGCACGAGCAGCAGCGTGACGACGCCGAGCAGCTGCGCGTCGAGGCCGACCGTGCCGAAGACGGTGTCGGGCGTCGAGAAGCCGGTCTTGCCGCGTTCGAACCACTGGGGGCCGGCGATCACGGCGAAGATTGCGAGGATGATCGCGAGCGCCGCGGCGACCGGGAGCGGTCCGCGATTCCACTGCGCGACGTAGTACGCCATCCCGACGTAGAGCACGACGTACGCGAGCTGCAGCACCGCTCCGCTCTGCAATGCCGACCAGCCGCCGAGCATCACGATCAGCATCAGCGCGGCTGAGAGCAGGAGCAGCAGGACGACGATCGCGCGGGTCGTCTTCGACGACACCTTCTCGCGATTGGGCCGATCGATCACGTAGCCCGCCTCCATCGACCACGGACCCTACAATCCCGCGCGCCGCTACGGTGCAGTTGCGGGTGTGGTGAAACGGTAGACACGCCGGCCTTAGAAGTCGGTGGCCAGGTAGAGGCCCTTGGGGGTTCGAATCCCTCCACCCGCATTGGAGTCCACGAGCTACGCTGAGCACGTGGCCAGCTGGGACGACGTGCGCCGGATCGCGCTCGCACTGCCGGAGACGAACGAGCAGCCGTCGCGCGGGAGCGCGTTCTGGCGGGTGCGCGACAAGGGCTTCGTGTGGGAGCGGCCGTTGCGCCAGTCCGACCTCCGTGCGCTGGGAGACGCCGCGCCCGACGGGCCGATCCTCGGCGTGCGGGTCGAGCACCTCGGTGCGAAGGAGGCGCTGCTCGCCGACGCGCCCGACGTCTGCTTCACGACGCCGCACTTCGACGGTTATCCGGCAGTGCTCGTGCAGCTGGAGCGGATCGACGTCGCGGAGCTCGCGGAGCTGATCGTCGACGCGTGGCTGGCGCGCGCGCCGAGACGGCTGGCGCAGGCGTACCTCGACGACGCTCGCTGACCGTTCGCACGCGGTGCGTGCGGGTAGGGGCACGCATATGACCGACCGACTCCAGCTCGTCCGCGACATGTACGGTGCCTACCAGTCCGGTGACCGCCGCGTCGTCGAGGAGACGCTGAGCGACGAGGACTTCGTCTTCTACAGCCCGCCCCGTCTCCTTCGGCTGGAACCTGTGATCAGCTGAGCGACGTCGCGGGAAGCACGTAGCGCGTCGGCGCCGCGCCGGGCGGCGTCGCGCGGGCATTCGAACGCTCGGCGTGAAGACCACGACCGCGTGGGGCGTCGGCGCCGGCCTGCGGCTCGCCGCCGTGGCTCACGATCCATGTCTCGATGGCAGCGCAGTCGGAGCCCTCGGCAAGGATCGCCGCCCGTTCGATCGCGTGTCCGCCCGATGCGGTCGGTCGCGCGAGGCGACCCACGATCTCGCGGATCGCGCTCTCGTCGATCATCGGAGGTACTTGCTGCGCGGGGGGACCGCGGGCGGGGGCTCCGGGACCAGGAAGCCCGGATCGGCCTTCTCAGGGGTGGTTGCGGCTGCGCGACGACTTGCCGCTGCGGCCTTCAGCCGTTGCTGTTCGGCTCCGAAGCGCGCAACCTGCTCCGCCGAGAGCTTGCGTGAGAACGACGTGCTGCCCATCGCTGCCATGACGGCAACTCCTCAATCCGCTCCACAAGGAGGTCGGCCATTTCGCTGCCCGGGAGCGGGAGAGCCAGCGCAACAGAACCTCACCACCCATAGTAGACCTCCGGGCTTATGTCGTCTTGATGAGGCCGCAGTCAACGACAAAGTTCGCGGCCGGGACGTTTGCGGCGCGGGGAGGCCAGCATGGCGATCAGGGCGGCGACCTCATCCTGCGCGCTACGCTCGGCCCGCGGAAGCTCGACCGGAGCGACCGCAACGCGTCGGTTCGTCCCGCGAACCCGAGAGGTGCCGCGATGTCCACGGTCGTCGTCGCATGAACGCAGTTCCCGCGGCAGCGCCGTCGGTTCCCGATCGGGAAGCGCTGCGTCGGCGCGCTGCCCGCAGCCTCCGCAACCCGCTCGCGCGGGGGCTGCTCGTCCTGACCTTCACGACGGGGCTGGTCGACGCCGTCAGCTATCTCGGCCTCGGGCACGTCTTCACGGCGAACATGACGGGCAACGTCGTCCTGCTCGCGTTCGGCGTCGCCGGCGCCGGTGGACTGCCGGTGGTCAGCCCGCTCATCTCGCTCGCCGCGTTCCTCGTCGGTGCAGCCGCCGGAGGTCTGTTGGCGTCGAAGCTGGCGGACCGCCACGCGTTGCACGTCGCCGCAGCGCTCGCGTTCGAGGTCGCGTTCATCTCGCTCGCCGCCGTCCTTGCGGCGACGGTCGACGTCCGTCCCAACGAGGCCACCGGCGACGCCGTCATCGCACTGCTGGCACTCGCCATGGGCGTGCGCAACGCCACCGTGCGACGACTGGCGGTGCCCGACCTCACGACGACGGTGCTCACGCTCACGCTGACGGGCCTGGCGGCGGACTCGCCCGTGACAGGCGGCACGGGCGGGGGCTCCACGCGAAGGACCGCCGCCGTGCTGGCCATGTTCGCCGGTGCGTTGTCCGGCGCGCTTCTGCTCAAGGCGAGCCTGGTGCTGCCGCTGGCGGCGGCAGCGGCCTTGGCGCTCGCGACGTGCCTGGTGTACGTGCCGGCGATCCGTCATGACCGTCCAGCAGCGCCGGGTGCTGATGCACCGACGGGTCCGTAGCCAGGTCCCACGTCGAGTCGCAGCCGCACCCATACCCGGAGCTCCTCCCTGCTCGCGTTTCGGCGGTTGGTCCATGGCCTGCTGGGCTCCGGTCCCGGTGCGCATTGCAGTCCCACATCTAGGATCGCGAACGTGCGGTTCGTCCTGCCTGCGGGTCTTGGGATCCAACGTCCTGTAGGACGTTGAGCGACTCGCGCGCAGCCACGAGGGTGGCGCTCGTGCCAAGACGGCAGAAGATCGGATCGGCGCTCGGTCAAGCGGTACGCGAGCGGCGCGCGGAGCTGGGCATGACTCAGGAGGAGCTGGCGCATGCAGCCAGTACGTCGCAGAAACGCGTGTGGCAGATCGAGAGCACCGCCACGCGCGTGAGCTACGAGGCACTGTGCGCGCTCGCCGATGCGCTCGGCGTGCCGCTCGAGATGCTGACGATTCGAGCCCGCGTGATCGAGTCGGATCGCGCGAGAGCTGCGGAGAACGGTCGCGGCGCCAACAGATAGCGCGAGCTTTCTACTACCCAGAGGTAGTAGAGGCGTCGCGCTCCTCTGGCAGCGCGATCTGGGCAGCCACCTCCGCGACGTCGGCAGCCGAGGCCAACGTCATGGCCAGCAACTGGCGCACATACCCTTCGGGCACGCCGGCGGCGAGCGAGGCGTCAGCGGTCGCCTTCATCGCCTCGACGGCGCCGACCAGCTTCCACACGCCGCCTTCGGTCGGCCGGACGAGCATCGCGTCGGTCATCCGGTGGATCTCGTACGCCGAGCGGAGCAGTCGCCGCTCGACGGGAGGGATCGAGGCCGGGAGGTGCCGGAGGACGCGGGCGAAGAAGCGAGTTCCCCAACGCGTGCCAGCCTCCGCCGAAGCGACGCGCTCGGACGAAGGCTGACACGGCTGCATGCGCGGGGACACAAGAGGGGCGCGGCAGCGGACGGACTCCACGTGGGGGAGATGGAGCGCTCACCGCCCGCCGCCACGCCGGGGACCGCATATGCGGCTCGGCGCAGGCTATTCACCGCCTTTCGGTGGCGCCAGGCCTAATGCTGATTACTCGACGTTCAGCTATGTGGTGCGCCGCTGGCCGTTGCAGATCCGCCACGTCCGCAAGACCGGGAGCAGCAGCTTTGGCAGCGCGCCTCCGGCGGCGATAGCGCGGGCGCTCGCTTCGCGCAGCTCGGGCGTGCGCGCGCTGTCCTTGCTCAGATAGAGCGCGATCATGCAGCCGAGCAGCACTGCATGACGCTCGCCGTCCGGGAGTGTCAGGACGTCGCCCGCGGCGCGTGTGACGCTCTCGCACAGCCGGCTCACTGCCTGCGCCGTCGTCTCATAGTGGCCGACATAGCTGTGGTCGCCGGTTACGCGATCCTCGGCCTGGTCGGCGTAGCTGTCGAGCATCGTCAGCGCCATCCCCAGCCAGGGAAAGTAGGCGGCATGCGTAGCGGCCGCCTCCTCGCGCGTGATCGTCTCGCTCGCCGCCGCCGCGAGCAGCGCATGCGTCGTGATCCAGCCACTCGCCGCGGCGGTGCGCTCGAACCAACGCAGCTCTCGCTCGCCGGGAAGGTGCTGCTCGGCCCATCGCTCCAGGGCCGCGTCACGAGCCGTCGGGTCCACGTGATGGTTTACGACGAGCACGCTGGCGCGGTGGGCCTCGCGGACGAGCAGCGGCCGCACGACGTCATAGCCCGGCAACGTGTGGCAGCCCTCGCGGCAACCCTCGACGAGTGCGGCGAGGTACCCGCCGTCATTGCGCGCGGAACCTGCGAAGCAGTCGAGCGGCCGGCGGTCAAGATCGAGCGCATCGAGCAGCGCGACGTAGAGCCGGCCGCCCTCCTGCGGCCCAATCGCCGCGTCGTGCTCGGTCACCGTGTCAAGGAAGTCCTGGAGCAGCTCGTAGCGGACGAGCGTCCGCAGCAGCTCCGGGTTTCGCCTTCGAGGCAGCGTCCAGAACAGCGCAGCTCCATCGGCGTGCCCGCGTTTGTCGTCGAGCGCCTTGAGCGCATCGCGACGCACGTCGGGATCGGGGATCGCGGCGGCACGCGCCCGCCACATGCGGATCTCACGCGCGACCGCGCGCAAGCCCCATCCGAGCTGGCGGGTCGTTGCGGCGACCAACGCCGACCACTGCGACCGGGTGAGCGGCAGGGCGTTGGGCGTGTGAGCGGCACGCATCCCCCTCTCGGGGGAGCGTAGGGCAGGCCAGCGTCACCGCAGTCCGCTCTCGGCGGCGATCCGCGCGGCTCGATGGCCAAACACGGCGATGATCGCGACCGCGACGACCGTCACCGCGGCGCACGTCAGCAGCGCGCCGAGCACCGCCGTCGCGTAGTCGACGGGAAAGCCCGTGACGGTCGTCAGCGCACGGCTGAGCAGGCTCTGGCCGAGCAGCCCGAACGCCGCCCCGATCGCGCAGCCGGCGCTCACGAGCACCGCCGCCTCGAGCAGCAGCGAGCGCCACAGCTCGGCGGTCGTGTAGCCCTCGACCTTCATCGAAGCGAGGAACGCGCGCCGCTGCCAGATCATGCCGGCCATCGCCGCCGCCATCGCGATCATCGCCGCGACGAGCACCATCGCCGCGATCTGCGTCAGCCGCGCGAGGCCTTGGCGGCTGCCGTCGTTCAGCGCACGCTGGCGGTCCGCTGCCGTCCTCACAACGAGGCCGCTGGGTGGGCCGAGCGCCTCGCGCAGCAGACGACGCCCTTCGGCGGGGGATGTGCCCGGCGCGAGCGTGGCGTTCAGGGCGCTGACGTCGTCACTTCCCCACGCACGCGCGTAGTCGTCGGCGTTGATGACGATCGCCCCCGGCGGCCATCCCATGTTCGTCGACAGCGCCGACACGCGCAGCGGCAGCGGAACCGGCGACGGCAGCAGGAACCGGTCGCCGACATGGAGGTGAAGCTGTCTCCCGAGCGCCTGCGAGACGACCGCCCAGCCGCCAGCGCGCAGCAGTCGTGTGGCGCGCGCTGTGTTCCCGTCGAGCATCTGTCCGCGGGGGAACGGGCGCTTCGCCGTGACCGGGGAGCCGAAGACCCAGATCCGGCGACTGCCGATGTCGAGGAAGCTGCCGCGGTACGCCGTGATGGACGCGAGGCCCGGCGGGACTCTGACGCGCGGCGGCGGAAACGACGTGGTCGCCAGCAGGTTCGCCGGCCCCGGCGCCACCGCCCACACGTCGCCGATCGACGCCAGATCGTGCGCCGTCCGGTCCAGGCCCCGTTGCAGATCCGCGTGCGCGCCCTGGAGCGCAACGCTGCCGAACACGGCGACGGCCCCCGTCGCCGCCACGGCGAGCGAGCGCAGCCGCGTCGCCGGATCGCGCAGGTCGGTTATCGCCAGGAACGGGACGATGCTGCGCATCGCACGAGTCGCGACGTCGAGCGCCGTGACCAGCAGCTGTAGCAACGTGGGCAGAAGCAGCAGCATCGCGGCCGTGAGCACCACGAGGCCTGCTATCCCGATCGCAGCCGAGCGCGGCTCCGCGATCACGATCACCGTGCCAAGGGCGAGCAGTGCGAGCCCGGCGCCGATCAGCGGGGAGCCGCTGCGCCGGGCGGCCTGTCCATGGTCGGTCGGCTCCAGCTCGCCGCCGCGCAGTAGCGACGGCCCCATCGGGCCGAGCACGGCCACGAGGCTCGCGAGGAGCCCGCCGGCGGCGGCGATCAGCACCGTGCCGGGCGTCGTGATGCGCTCCGACCCGAACGCGAACGCCATGTCGAGGAACGCGGGGCGCTGGTCGAACAGGCGGCGTGCCAGCTGATCCCCGGCCAGGATCCCCAGTGCGGACGCAACGACGCCGAGCACGAGCGCGTCGAACAGCAGGACCTTGAGGATCGTGCTCGGTCCATAGCCCTCGATCCGCAAGTCGGCGATCAGCCGGCGCCGCTGGGGAACGGTCAGCAGCACGGCGCTGAAGGCGAACAGGAAGCCCACCATCGCACTGAAGAGGGAGAACATCGTCGTCGACTGGCTCGTCGGCGTGGACGCCTGACGGAACAGCACCGCGTCGAAGTCGGCCGGCCGCACGTCGGCTCGTCCTGCCGCCAACCGCTCGAGCCCTCGCCTGACCTCGCTGTCGTCGCCGGCTCTGGGTCGCACGAAGATGCGGCTGACGGTTCCGATCCTGCCGCTCAGCTCCTGCGCATAGCGCAGCGGAGCGATCGCGATCGGGCTGTCGAGCAGACTCCCGATGTCCGAGCTCTGGAGCTTCGCGCCGAGCGGGGCCTGCACGACCCCGCCACTGAGGTTCAGGTCCACGGCCTGCCCGAGCTGGATGCCGAGCGTGCGGACGAGCGGGGTCGGCAACGCGATCGCGCGCACGTTCGCGAGCCAGCTATAGGAGAACCCGCGCGTAAGTGATCCGCCGAGCTGCGCGAAGTCCGGCGTGACGCCGATCAACAGCACCGAGCGACTCGCCTGCGACGAGCGGATCTCGGATCGCACTTCGAGGATCGCCGAGGCTCCGGCCACGCCCGGGAGCCGCTGCACCGCTCGCAGCTTGCTCTCGGGGAAGCCCTCCCCACGCGACGCGAGCTGGTAGCGGGCGTCGCCGACGATGCCCTTCGTGACGCCCTCGAACGAGCCCGTGAGACTCGTGTTCGCGACGAGCGCCGCGAACAGCAACGAGACGCCGACCGCGATGCCGATCAGCGCCAGCAGCTCCTGCCCGAGCTGCGCGCGCAGCCGCATCTCGTAGAGCGCGGCGACGTTGGAGAGCTTCACGCGCGCGCGGCGTCGTCGACGTACGTGCGCAGCCGGCCGTCGTGCAGCTCGAGCGCGCGATCGGCGTATCCGGCGACGAGCGGGTCGTGTGTTACGAGCAACGTCGCGACGTCGCGCTCGTGGCACAGCTGCGCGAGCAGCTCCATCACGTCACGGCTACGCCGACTGTCGAGATTGCCGGTCGGCTCGTCGGCGAGCAGGACCGCCGGCTCGGTCGAGAGTGCGCGAGCGATGAGGACTCGCTGACGCTCGCCGGTCGAGAGCTGCTCGGCGGTGTGCCGCAGCCGCTCGCCGAGCCCGAGTCGGTGCATCAGCGGCTCGACGCGTCTGCGGGCCTCGCGCCGGCGCAGCTCGTCGAACAGCTTCAGCGCCGCGTTGTCGATCGCGGAGGCGCCCGGGACGAAGTCCGGCTGCTGGCGCACGAAGCCGATCTCGTGCAGCCGGTACTGCGCGGCTTGCCGGCCCGCGAGCGCGCCGACGTCGCGGTCGCCGACGCGGACGGTGCCGCTGTCCGGCTTGAGCAGCGCCGCGATCAGCTTGAGGAGCGTCGTCTTGCCGGACCCGCTCGGCCCGTACAGCGCGACCATCTCGCCGCGCGCGATCGAGAGAGACACGCCGTCGACGGCGCGCACGACGTCGCCGCCCGGCGCAGCGAAGTGCTTGACGACCTCTTGAAGCTCCAGCACCTACGAGCCGGTCTGCTGGTCGCCGCGGGGGAACTCGATGACCTCGGCGCCCGGGCGCGAGGCGTCCGTGACGGGTATGAGGCGGCCATCGCTCAACGTGAACGCCTCGTGCGCCTCCGTGATCGCCGACAGCACCGACGAGGTCATCAGGACGGCGATCTGTTCCTCTCCGGTGACAGCTCGCAACAGCTCTGTGACCTCCTGCTGCTGGAGCGTGTCGAGTCCGGCGGTCGGATCGTCGACGAGCAGCAGACGAGGCTCGCGCACGAGGCCGTGGGCGAGACTGACGAGCGTCCTCTCGCCGTCCGAGAGCTGGTGCCAGCGGGCGTCACGGCACTCCGCCACGTCGACGCGTCTGAGCATCGCGAGCGCGCGGTTGCGCGCGACGCGGCGGGTGTAGTGGTTGAACAGCGGGTTCGCCACCCAGTCGAGCACGTTGAAGGCGCTGCTGTGCGGTCCTTCTCTCTGCACGAGCCCGATCTCCTCCAGACGCAGACGGTCTCGCCGCGTCTTCGGCAGCGACGCCAGATCGGTACCGTCGAAGCGCACCGCGCCGGAGTCGGCTGTCTCCAGCCCGGCGGCGATTCGCAGCAGCGTGGACTTGCCCGACCGCTGCGCGCCCCAGACCCCGAACAGGTCGCCGCTGTGCATCGAGAGCGACACGTCCACGAGGACGCGCTTCTCGTACGGTCCGACCCAGTGGGTCTTGCCGACATGCTCGACCGAGAGGAGCGTCATCCCGGCTCCAGCCTACGGGCGCCGACGGCGGGGAACGCCGGTCGGATGGTCGAGCTGGTTCTGCAGCGAGGCACGCGTGCGCTGCGCCCACTCCATCGACGTCTGCAGGTGCGAGAAGAGGGCGTCGTGCACGAACGTGGCGCCGAGCGGGCAACCGCGTGCGGGCTGACTGCCGAGCGGGCGGTCGATGATCTGGCGGAGCTGCGTCCGGCACTGCTCTTCGAAGTCGCGCAGCGCATCGATCAGATGCGGGACGTCCTCGGCGTCGGCTGCCATCAGCTGCATGTGCAGCTCCTCGCGCAGCGGCATCTTTCTCGGCGGCCCGGCCATCCAGTCGCGGTAGTGCTCGCGGCCGGAGTCGGTGACCTTGTAGTAGACCCGCGAGGCGGATTGGCGCGACCGCGCTCTGCGTGGGCCAGGGTGATGCGGGTCGGCCGGTTCGCCGTCGCGCTCGACGACGGCGATGAGCCCCTGTCTTTCCAGCGCCACGAGTGCGGCGTACACGAAGGTGTCCGAGTACCCCAGCGTGTCGGAGAACTCCCGCATCTGGTCGCGCAGCTCGTACCCGTATCCATATCCCCGCCGCTTGATCAGCTCTCCGAGTACGACGTTCTGGACCGACACCTCATCCCCCGATCGCCATCCACCTACGGGATCAGGAACGGCACCGTACAGGAGAGCTGGTCGGATGGCCAGTTGGAACTACCTGTAGGACGTTGAAGGTCCCGCTCACGAGCGACGACGGCCTGAGAGCTGGCCTGTCCCGAGTTCTGCTTGACAGCCCATTGCCTCCCGGCTGCTGCTAGGGTCGCGCACCAGTTTCAGGCGCGTCGCTGAACAGGGCTGCACGCCTGTCCGCGAAACGGGAGGCGCAGACGTGAGGAGCCGGGCGCAGGCGGATCGGGGACGCTGGGCGGCGATTGCGATGACGTCGGCGGTTCTGATCGCCGCGGTCGCGCTGCTGGTGGGAGCGAGCAGCGCGCGTGCGGACTCCGCGACGCTCAGCGTGCTGAGGACGGACGGCCAGCCCGACCCGGCTGCGCGCGTGCCGCGGGTGTTCGCCCTCAGCGGCGTCGCGTCGGTTCCGGAGACGGTCTACGTCAAGTTCCGCCCGGCCGGCGGAGCGCCATGCGCGCCGAACGCCTCCAGCGACTCGGGAAGCACGTTCAACACGTACCCCGAGGGCTTCTACGGGGACGACCACGTCAACGGAGCGTTCAGAGTCCAGCTCGTGGACACGTGGCCGACTGCTGGCGAGGTCCTCTTCTGCATCTGGCTCTCGACTGGCGACTCGCAGACGATCACCACTCCCTTCTCGCAGTTGGTCACCTTCCGCGGGCCGATCGGCGCGATCTCCGCGAGTGTGAGCCCGGGTACGGTGCGCCCGCGCAAGAACGCGATCGTCACCGTGAGCGGGTCGACCGAGACGCCCACCTATGTCTTCGCGAAGGTGCGCCCCGCCGGAGGAGCGCCGTGCGCACCGACCGCCTCCTCCGACACCGGTTCCTACATCATCAGCAGCTCGTCGGTGAACGGCTCGTTCTCGTTGCAGGCGACGATCTCGGAGGAGACACCCGGCACCTATCTGGTGTGCGCGTGGCTGGCTGACACCTCCGACGACGCCACGCCAGTCGCGGGGCCGCAATCGACGACGTTCGGGGTGGCCTCACCGCCTCCACCGCGATGCCGTGTTCCGACGCTCGCCTCGGACCGGAGCGTCGCGACCGTCAGGCAGCAGATCCGCGCCGGTCACTGCCGTGTCGGGAGGACGACGCGCGTCTACAGCCGCAAGCGCAGAGGCGAGGTGATCCGCCTCAGCCCGAGATCGGGAAGCTTGCTCGCCTGGAGAGCCCACGTTGACCTGATCGTCTCCAGAGGACAGCGGCCGCATCACCACCGTCACCGCCGCTGAGCGCGTCTGCGTCACTCCCGCCCGAGCACGAGGTCTATTCCGGCGATGACGAGGTGCAGATCGCTGGCCGTGAGGCGTCCGACACGCTCGGTCAGCAGCGAGCGGTCGATGGTCAGGATCTGCGAGACGTTCGCGACGGAGTCCTTTGGAAGGCCGGTGCGCTCAGCGTCCAAGACCACGTTGCCGGGCGCGGCACTCAGGCGCAGGTTGCTGGTCAGGGGCACGACGACGGTCGTGGCGATCCGGCTCGCGTTGAAGCTGTCGCCCTGGACGACGGCGACCGGACGTCGGAATCCAGGAGACGAGCCGACGGGTTCGTCGAGCGACGCCCAGCAAACGTCGCCTTGGCTGATCACCATTCGCTCTGTGCGAGCGTCCGGCGAGCGGCCGCTGCGGTGAACGCGCGCTCCTCGTTGGAGCTCTCGTCCGCGATCGCATCGAGCGCCCGGGTGACGGCACCGGGATCCCGTCGCGAGACGTAGTCGGCCAGCGCCTCGCGATAGACCTCGCTGCGGCTCTTGCCCATCCGACTGGCAAGCTCGTCGGCCTTGCGAAACAGATCGTCGGGAATGGAGACGGCTGTCTTCATACCAGAAGTATAACCGCAGCCGACTCGCTGCAAGAAAGAGCGGGGGACCCAGGGCCAGCATGTTGGCCCGCGAGGTGGTGAGCTGTCCGTGCGCACGCCCATTGCGCACAGGCTGCTCCAGGATGTCGCCGCCAAGGCCGTCCTCCGCGCACTCGCGCACGGCGCGCTCCAGCGGCACGACGTGGACGCCCTCGATCGCCGTGATCTCGTCTGGAACTTCTGATCGCGAAGAGTCCGGTCGACAACCCACCGCCAAGCCCGCGTCGGCTCCTCTCGCTGACGACATCTGACGTGGGACAGCTTGGGCCCTCCCGCCGCGGACGCAGACCCTGGCAGCGCACCCGCCCGCTGGACGCGAGCCGGCTGCTGGGTGGCGCTCGACTCCGTGGACGCGTGAAGCCGGTCCGGTTGGCACGCGGAGCCGCCCCTCACCGCCGGAGGCAACGGAGAGGCCACCTCCGGTCATGTCATTTTCAGCCAGCCCGGACGTTCGCCTTGGCGGTAGCGCGTCTCGAGCGCGTGCAAGAGAGTCGGACTAGCTGGTGAGGCCGCGATCTCCCAGTCGATGAGCCGACCCCGACCGGCTTTGAAGACGGGCACGCATCGACCCGCCTGGTCCGTCGCCGCCGATGGCACGACCATCGCGTCCCAGCCGAGCAATGCAGCGACCGCCGACAGTGTGCGGCACTCGTCATGATCGTCGCTGCGGAGTTTGCTCACGTCGAACTGCGCCGCCAACAGCGACTGGGCGACGTGGTGCAGAGTCAAGTCCGGCACGCGCTGGAGGTCGAATTCGAGCCGTACAAGCGCGCGCGCCGGAGGCGGTGGTCCGGCGGCACGGTACGCGAGTTGCTGTCCCATCTTCCGCGGGATGCCACCTGAAACGTCAGGCGGGCAAAGCAGATCCTTCGCGGACCAGCGACAGTACTCGTTCCATGTGACGCCAATCGTGCAGGCCGTGTAGAGCGTCCCGTCGGGGGTGGCCCAGCGGCCCGCGTCTCTTTTCGCATAGCTCGGGTCGGGAACAAAGTCCTCGGCGGGCTTTCCGTCGAGCGTCAGCGCGATGGTTCGGAACACCGTGATCCGACAGGGCCCCGCCGGGATTCGCAGGAGCTGATCGACGATCAGTCCCAAGTACCCCTCCGCGGGAAGTCCACATACCGGCGGGCATCAGCAATCACAGGCCCAGGCTTTCCTCGCTGCAGGTACGACAGGCGGGGCGGATTGCCCGCTCGCAGCCAAGTTGCCATCCCGTCAGGCCCAAGGCCACCTCCGAGAACGCCGACAACTTCCCGCAATCCCTCTACGGCCAAAGGCGTATTGATCACCGCGAGCTCCTCCTGACTGAGTCCCGACCAGCGCAGGAGTTCATCGGGCTCAAGAGAATCGGAAGCCGGTCTAAATGACACCGTCGCCGAGATCGGGATGCTGCTCCTAAGGCGCTCGAGCCGACGGTCCCGAGACCGCAGCGACTCGATCAGGCGCTGAAGGTACGGACGCGCCGCCGTAGCTCCCAGCAGGGCAACCGTCTCGAAGGTATCCCAGCCCCGCTGGCCCGCATTGCGCCCACGCAGATCGATCAGCGTCAATGACGCCGCCACGTCGATGGCGGCCAGCAGCGGGATGGCCAGCTCGCCATACGCGGGCCGACTCAGCGGTGCCCCGAAATAGACAACGAGCGTGGCCGCGACTCCGCCGAGGTACAGCAGCGCCGCGACAGTCTGCTCGTCTGCACGCGGAATCCAGCGGCCTGACGGCATCTGCTCCCGCTCGAGCTGGCGCTGCTCCCACTTGGCGCCCGCGAGAGCCGGCTCCACGTAACGCGCGAGATACACGCGGATCAGTTGCATCCGCTCGCTCAGGCGCGATGTCATGAGCGAGCTGGCGAGCAACACGAACAGTGCCAGCGCCGCCACGCCGGTCTGTGCGTCGCCGACATCGTTATAGGTCCTGACCCCGAACCCGCCCAACGCTGCGAGCGCCAGGACGCTGAATCCAAGGACGAGCAGCCGAGAGCGTTCGATGGCTATCAGCTCGGACCGCAGCGAGCGATACTCCTCGGCCGCGCCGACCAAGCGCTGGTCATGCTCCCGCGGACTCTCGATCGCCAGACCCTCGGCCACGATGCGTACCCTAGCTCAAACTCGGCTTCGAAATCCCCCGGTCGCTCTTCCTTCCGGTAGATAGCGACGTCAGCGCTGGTAGCCGCCAAGCTAAGCCCGACGACAGCAGAGCGGAGCTAAGAACGTCTTTTGGAATGCCGGTTGGCTGGCTAACAAGGATTCAGCTGAACATTTTGCGCTTTCCGAGTTCTTTGACAGCGTCGCGCCCTCGCCAGCCTTGGGAGTGACCCGGCAGACCCGGGCCAGCGGCGCGTCAAGCCGTCTTGCGACGTTCAGCGCCTCGGCGACCGAGGGCGGCGATCGACCTCGTCCAACAGCGCCTTGGCGATATCCAGATCCATCGCAAGCTCACCGATCTTGCGCTGCGCGTCGGCCAGCCGACGGTCATCAATCGACGCCGGCCTGGACTTCAGTCCCTCGTGGCCGCCCTGCAGAAGTCCTCACGACACGAGCTGATCATGCCGGCGGCCTGGCCGGTCTCCCGCGCCACGCGTCGAGCGTCTCGCCCCGCAACAACCGCAGGACCACCTCCTGCTTGCGACGCGCGCTCCAGCGCACCTCCCGGCCGCCCTCCAGGCGACCGTCCGATGCGCTGGAGCGCGACCCCGGCACGTCTTCCATCCCTGACTCCATGACACTCGACATCATCGACCTCCAGAGGTCTAATCAAGTGCCCGGTCAGAACCGGGTCCGCGGCACGTGCCAGGCGGCTGGTCCCCTCCATTACGTCCGCAACCCAGCCGGGGCGATCGTCCGTCATGCCGCGCGCGAGCCCCTCGACGACGGCCGCCGGCGAAGTCGGGCGTCAGCGGATCCGCGATCGACCCCGCGGCGCGAACGCCCTCGCGCAGCAGCAACTCGGCAGCCGACGCACCGGATCGGCAATCATCGGAGGTTGCATCGATGGTAGCCATGACGGCAAGCGTATGAGCGCTCGACGGATGCCACACTCTCTGTGAGGTCTTGCCCCAGCTGCGGGGACAGAGTGGGTGGTCCGCGCTAACCCCCCCGACCAGGTTTCCTTCAATGCCCTGCGCTCGCCCTGAGGCTTACCTGGTCTTCCCCCGCATTGGTAGATCAGAGCCTGGCGTCGTACAAACCACCTGGTCGTCGGTCTGGCGCTAGGAACCGAAGCCGAGTCGAGCGGCTTCGCGGGCGAGTCGATCGTCGAAGCTGAGCACGACTCCGTCTGAGTCCTGGGCAGCTAGCAGGACGCAGCAGTCTGGGAGCTTGAGCATCGTCTCGGCACGGAGTGCGGCAAGGCGTGGTGCGGCGTTTGCAGAGAGAGGGATCTCGGCGACGTCGAGTGTCCGCAGTGCCGCCTGCGCGTCCGCTTGGCGACCGGCACGTATCGGGGCGACGAGTATCTCGGCAAGCGTGATCGGGCTGGCTCCGAACCGCTGGTCGGCTA
>Ga0210410_10000477_pt1 | contig 44782 bp, 42 predicted proteins | sample IncBWC4MmetaG_FD_161058 | JGI IMG/M metagenome (GOLD analysis project Ga0210410, IMG submission 161058) | Forest soil microbial communities from Barre Woods Harvard Forest LTER site, Petersham, Massachusetts, United States - Inc-BW-C-4-M | ecosystem: Environmental > Terrestrial > Soil >...
ATCGCGGTGGCCGGGCGCAGGAGGCGATCGATGAGGCGAACCGAGCCCACGAACTGGATCCACTCTCGCCCGTGATTGGCTACGCGCAAGCCTGCGCTTACTGGTTCGCTCGTCAAACAGATAAGGCGATTGAGATGGAGAAGAAAGTCAATGTCGAGAATCCAATGTTCGCCGTAGGCCATTTGGCGCTGGCATGGATGTATGGCAGCCAGCACAAATATCCGCAAGCCATTGAAGAATACCGGATCAACGGGCAACTCTCCGGGGACAAGAATTATGTTGATTACGCGGCTGCCCTGGACTCGGGCTTCCGCTCCGGCGGATGGCCCGGCGCGGCGCATAGCGCCATCGAAACCTTACAAGCGGAGCGCAAAGCCGGAACCAATTACGTTGCCGTTTACACGATCGCGGAGTTGTATGCCAGCATCGGCGACAAGGATCACGCCTTCGAGTGGCTTAACACTTCCTACCAGGAGCACAGTCCTTGGCTGGCGATCATGCCGGCTGATTACGCCTTTGATTCTCTGCGCTCCGATCCGCGCTACGCCGAACTGGTCCGCAAAATCGGCTTCCCGCAGTAAGTGACGGCGAGACTAATCCGCCTTCGGGTCTGATCCAAATCGCAGCACGTGCCCATCCGGGTCTTCAATCTTCATCTCGTATGCCCAGGAATAATTGGTCGGCATCTCGCGGAACTTCACGCCTTTGGCGCTGTACTCCGCGAATAGCGGCTCGATATCCTCAACTCCGATCCAGATCCACGTTCCCGGCTGGCCTTGCTCACCCTCACACAACATGATTCCCCGGCGGCTGCGCGAAACCGACGCCATCGGCCGCGCCTCCCAATCCACCTTGAAGCCCAGCACATCCACGTAGTAGCGAATACTGTCCGCGAGATTGTTGACCCTCAGGATGGGAACAATGCACTCGACCCCGACCGCCGCAGCCTTAGACATGGACCCCTCCAGAAGCTCATATTTGGTCAGAAGGACAAACCGAGAACCGGGAACTGACAACTGACTACTGGTTTTCCCCTTCCTCTGTACCGTACCCGCCTCCCGATTGAAAGCGGGCTAACCCCGCGAATGCTATCATGACCGAATCCCAGGCACTTCGGCGTCATGGTGTAACAGCCTTTCGCTGGACCAGCCCTGCATACATGCGAATACGCCGCCGCCTCCCCATCGTCCTGGCCGTCCTGCTGGTTGCAGCGGCGGTTGCTTTGGCTGTGGTGCTGCGCAAACATGCCCCACCCGAGCCTGCGCGTCTGCTTCCCGGCGCGGATGGCTTCGTCTACGTGAACCTACAATGGATGCGTCGCGCCAACATCACCGGCCAGCTGCCAGCCGTGCCCCACGACCCCGATTACGAGCAGTTCATCCAGGCCACCGGCTTCCAGTTCGAGCGCGATCTCGACGAGGTCGCCCTGGCAATTCACTATCCCGCCACATCGCCCGGCGTCAAGCCGGACAGCGCGCCCTCCCGCTTCTCGGAAGTCTTCGTAGGCAAAATCGACGGCGAACGCCTGCGCGCCTACCTGCGCCAGATCTCCACTTCCGTCGAAAACTACCAGACGCGCGATATCTACAATATCCCGCTCGAAGGACGCACCGTGCGCGTGGCCATCCTGGGCGTGGACACAGTCGCAGCCTCGAACCTCGACGATCCTCTTGTCATCCGCGGAATCGTGGGCCGCTCCCGCAAACTCGCATCGCCCTTCGGCGGACCAGCCCTTCTGCGCCAGTATTATAAGGAGGTGCCATTTGCGAGTCTGGGCTGGGCAATCTTCAAGATTCAACCCACGGCAGACGCAACGCCTTCCGGCCCGATCGGCTGGTCATTTCTCTTTCAGAAACCGGCGACGGTCGTAGCCTCGGTGCGCTATCTCGGAGCGGTCCACTTCAAGGCCCAGGCCTTCACCGGAAGCGAAGACGAAGCCAGCCAGCTCGCCGACCGGATCAGCACCTACCTCAGTGTTTTCCACACCGCGGAAAGTACGGTCTCTACACCCGGTCCAGATCCCGACATCAAAGCATTCTTCGATAGCCTGAAAATCCAATCGCAAAAAACTCGCGCCGTACTGACCGCCACGGTGCCCATAGGCCTGATCCGCAAGGCCGCAGCCGAAGCCCCCTCCACGGTGACCCCGGAACCGCAACCACCGCAACCCCCCGCGCCTCCACCAGCGCCAGCTAAGAAAAAGAAATCCCAAAACAAGCGAATGTAGACGCGGGCGCCCCGCCCGAGCAGCCCGGACAGAGTTTATACAAATGAAACAGTTCAGAACGGGCGCGGCGGGTCTTCGCCAATCGTGACCAGAAAATTACTGTTCGGATCGGAAACGGGCGAACCCGTGGCCTCGGTCAGGCTGCATGGTTTCTTAACATTGACAATGGCGATGCCTGAGGCTTGGGTCTGGCTAAACTCGGCAGCATAGAGCGGTGAGCCGGTGCCAGTCGGGCCCCCAACCACGGCACCCAGGTCTTTCCAGGAGGTATGCCAACCCGAAAGCGTCGCCGAGGTACAGGAGTGTGCGGTATCGATGACTCCTGTCGTCTTGTTGAACGGAGCGGCAGAGATTTGGCCGGACACGTTGTTGCTAACGTACAAGAGAGTCTCATCCGGACTGAGCCAAACGTTGTTGCTATTCGAACCCTTGCCCACGCCCATGTAACCGATGATTGTCCCAAGCGAACCATCAGGCTTGATCGGAGCGACTTCGACTTCAGAGCCGGAGGAGACCGCACCAAAAAGCGCCCACTTGCCATCGGCCGTAATGTCTACGCCGGCCAACGCCGCACCGTCCGGGACCAACTCCATGGAAATCAAATTCAAAGCGCCAGTATTCGCGTTGATGTGATAGGAGCCAACACTCCCATCCTCGTAACCCACCACCACTGCTTTGCTGTCCGGTGTCACTTTCATGCCGTCAATCGCCCCGCGGCTTGCGCCAATGGCCGTAATCTCGCTCACCAGTTTCAATTTGCATCCGGCCAGCTGTTTGTACGTCACCAGCGTGGAGGATTCGGTGAAGGCGGCAAACAGAAACTTGCCGTTGCGCGACTCGGCCAGTCCGACGCCGACAAAAGCGCCACTATCCAGCGGGAAACCGAGGAACCTGCCGGCGAGTGCCAGCGTGTCCATGTTGATGGCGGCGACGGCCCCAGGACGGGCGAGGTTGTTGCCCCAGGCATCGCCGATATAAGCGCAATTTTGCGTTTTGCTGCGCAGAACGCTAACTCGACCGGAAGCGAAGTCGCCGCCACCCATGCCCGAGCCGCCGGTGGCGATGGATGTGACCACGGTGAGCATGCCATTCTTGCCGATGGAGTAAATGGTAGCGCTGTTGGCATTGAAGATATCGTCATTGGTGATGACATACTTTGTAGCTGCGAATGCTGACATCGTATACAGCGCCATCACGCCCACGAGCGACAGCCACTTTAGAGTTGGTTTCATACTTTCTCCCATTTGGCTGGCGCCCGACTGCGGTGCGAACCGAACCAAAACACAAAACTGAGGCACGAATCGAGATTCAATCCTGCCCTGATTGAAGACACTGCCAGAAAATTGTGGTGAAGTTGTCAAGCGATCGTCAAAAAGAAAAATGTGAAAGACCGTGCAGCTAAAGCGCAACTTCATGCTCGCTGGCGTCTCGGGAACCCCCTTGATCCCGCGGCTCCTGTTGAACCATCGCGTTTACGTTAACAATTCTGCTTGTGGTCACCCTATCCTTAGCTCGCTTTCGCTTCTGCGTCGTGCTTGCGGAAGGCGGCTTCTCCAGCATCGGACACCTCAACCCACTTCCGATCGGGCGAGGCCTCGGCTTCATAGTTGTCGTGCCAGTTCCACCACTTGTACGGCGCGGTCTGGGGGTAACCCTCTGGCGAGTCCTCCCAGGTCTCCTGACGGCCGAGCGGCGTGATGTCGAGGTAGCTCCAGATGGTTCCCATCGCCTCGTCGCCGCGGTTGTTGACGAAGTATGTGCGGAACACCCGCTCGCCGTCGCGGAAGAACACGTTATGGCCGTGCCATTGATCGACGCCGAAGTCCGCGTCGAAGCCGTCGGTGAGGGTATACCAGGGCATCTCCCAGCCCATCCGCGCCTTCAGGCTAGCGATGTCCGACTGCGGTGCGCGTGAGGCGTAGGCGAGGGTGGTGTCGCGGGCGTTCAGATGGGCGAGGTGCCCGACCTGATCGGCGCCCAGGGAGCAGCCGCGGCAGGCGTGCTCGGGCCAGCCGAACACTCCGGGCTCGAAGAAGGCGCGATAGACGATCAACTGAGGGCGGCCCTCGAACAAATCGAGCAGGCTTACCTTGCCCTTGGGTCCGTCGAACTCATACTTCTTGTCCACAGCCATCCACGGCATCCGCCGGCGTTCGGCGGCCAGCGCGTCACGTGACTGGGTCAAGGCCTTCTCTTTCACGAGCAGCTGCTGGTGTGCAGCCTCCCACTCCTGTTGCGACACGATTGGGGGTGTCTTCATCGCGATGTGTCCTTTCCCGTGTTCCTTGTCTCTCTCTTTGTCTTTGCTTGTTGCCATCTTATTTCTCCTTGTCATTGTTATTTAAATTCGGGACGATTTCTTTTGCTCCGTTCTTTTTGCGAGAAACCTTCACAGCCAATGCTGCTAAACCGCCGGTAGAAACGACTCCGGCAAGGACCGTTCCCATGGTTGCCAAACAGAATGGACACATCATGCACCTCCTCGGTGGCTAACTTCACCGTTAAGCCGCGTCTATAGGGATGACGGGTAGGGGTAGGGTGATTTCGACAGGGGAAACGAAAAATTAGCCCTGATGAGGGAGAGCTTAGTTTTGCACGCCGGGCTTTCACAGGTGATCGGGACGTCAGATGGCGATCAATCTCCGGGTTGCCCGTTATCCGCCAACAACTTAAATTTCTTCGCCGCGACTATGAAAAAGTCACGCCATCATCCTACTAGGTTTGGTTTGCGGTTGTGCCAGTCTGTGGCTTGTTCATAGGTGTGTGCCAAGCGAAGAACAGTCGCTTCATCTCCGGCTCGGCCAATCACTTGCAGGCCAATTGGCAATCCCTTGCTGGTGAAACCACAGAGTACGGAGACGGCGGGTAGCCCGAGAATATTAAATGGCCGAGTGTTGGGTGACGATAAGACTTCCTTGGCACGAAGATGGTCTGGGTCCGCCAGAAGCTCTGAAATCGTGAGTGGGGGCACCGGTGTCGTGGCCGTCACCATAAGATCTACCGTGTCAAATACCTTTGAGATTGAGCGCCGGTACTGGTCTAGCCGCCGTCGGGCATCTACATAATCCGCCCCACTGATATCCGCTCCACTACGGATTCGCTTCAACGTCTCGGCAAACCGGAAATTTGGAACCCTCGCCCCGAAATCCCGCGCATGTCGGTTAGGTAAAGCTTTGTCACCCTTGTCCGTCAGAGCAACTCCAGAGCACTAGAAATTAGCCCCGCCTTTGGAGCAGGAACTGTCTCACTGCCGGGTCTTCGGTCAGACCAATCGCCCGCTCGAAGGCATCCAGGGCCTCCGATGTTTTCCCCAGCTGTTGCAACAGGTGAGCGCGAACCGCCCAGTAGGGCTGGTACGTGGAGATATCGTCGAGAGCGATCCCATCCAACACTGCCAGCCCCGCTTCCGGTCCCTTGGCTTCACCGACTGCCGCGGCGTGTCCAGTTCGTGTGCCGAGCGTCGGCGATATCCGGATCAGCTGTTCGTAGAACAGCACGATCGCAGCCCACTCAGTCCGGTCGCTGCGCGCCCGCTCAGCGTGTACCGACTGGATCGCAGCTTCAAGTTGAAACCGGCCCGCTCGACTGCGCTTCGACGCTTCCATGAGATGACGTTCCGCTTCTTCGATGAAGGGCAGAGACCACTTCTGGCAATCCTGCTCCGAGAGAGGAACGTAGCTGCCCTCTGGGCTCCGCCGTGCCGCTCTGCGGGCTTCGCAGTGGAGCATAAGAGCCAGCAGACCGTTGACCTCTGCTTCCTGCGGCATCAATTGCAGAAGAACCCGCGCCAGCCAGATCGCCTCCTCGGCCAGATCCCGTCCGCGCTGGTCAACGCCGGCCATGTCATCCCAGCCAATCCCGAAGGCGGCGTAAATCGCTTCCAGCACCGCATCGAGCCGCTCCGGCAATTCACGCTCTTGCGGGATTTCAAACCGAATACCGCCATCGCGGATCTTCGTCTTGGCACGCACCAGGCGCTGCCCCATGGTGGTGGGCGAAATCAGGAAGGCGTGGGCAATGCGCGCGGCATCCAGTCCGAGAACGGTCTGGAGCATGAGCGGCGTGTGCATCGCCGGATCGATCGCCGGATGGGCACACACAAACAGCAGTTTCAATCGCTCATCTGGAAACTCCGGCGACAAAGTCATTTCTTTGGATTCCTCCCGAAGGAGCACGAGCGTGGGTTCGCTCGCTTCAGCTACTTGCCGGTGACGCACATTGTCGATAATCGAGTGGCGCGCCGTCGTCATCAGCCAGGCTTCCGGATTCTGCGGCACGCCGTCTCGTGGCCAAGTTTCGAGTGCTCGTAATAGCGCATTACTGAGCGCATCCTCCGCGCTCTCCACGTCGCGCGTGTGCGAGGAAAGGTAGGCCACCAGGCGGCCGTAGGACTCGCGAGCCACACGTTCGATAGTTCTGTGAGTGCTCTCTGGTTCGCTTCCACTCATCTTTGTTCGTTGTTCGTTCAGCCCGTGACCCGGCGTAGATATTCAGGCGAAACGCGTCGGACCTCCACCGCACCGACCGAAGCAGCCGGGCAGCGCGCTGCCCATTCGAGAGCCGCGTCCAGCGAGGGAAGCTCCAGAATTGTGAATCCCCCCAGTTGCTCCTTGGTATCGGCGAAAGGGCCATCCTGCACACGCCGCTTTCCATCTTTCAGTCGCACCGTGGTCCCGGTCTCCGGGGCTTGCAGAGGATTGCCACTGACGTAGACACCGGCCTCGACCAGCGCCTTGTAGTATGCACGCCACGCACCGAGGTAGGGATCATTTTCGTCCGCATTGCGTGCCGCAAAAGCTTCTGGTGGCTCAAAGATCAGCAGGGCAAATTGCATCAACTTTCTCCTTTCGGAACAATTGTGAGCGCCTCCGTGCTCCTGAGTGTATGACGGATGAGACTCGGCCCATTCGACATTTCAGGAAATCTCGAGAACTTTCAAGCAGGCGATCCCACACAAAACCTGGTGTCCTGCCCTTCTCCCGTTCTTTGCGAGAGGGTTGGGCTTTCAGCCGTGGCGCCCAAGATTCGCGTCCGTCCTTTGGACGCTGATCTGGGCTCACTCTACCTCGAAGGAATACGCGCCCGTGCGGCCCAAACGCAGATTTCACATAAGCCTCCGCAACTTTTTCCCCTCGCCGGAGTCCAATAGACACGCGGGAATGAACTCGAAAACACAGATATTCCAGAGCGCAAACCCTCCCGACAGGTAGAATGAATCTGTAATGACGAGCCTCCCTCTTCCACTCGCAGCCTTTTTTGCCGGCCTGGTGTCGTTCCTCTCGCCCTGTGTGTTGCCTCTTGTGCCCGGTTACGTCTCGCTGATTTCCGGCGCAGGGGTTGAGCAACTCAAGACGCAGGAATCCCAGTTGCTACGCAAAGTCATGCTGAATTCCGTCGCCTTCATTCTGGGATTCAGCGTCGTGTTCATCGCTCTGGGAGCGGTTGCCAGCGAACTCAGCCAGATGCTGGCCCGCTACCGCTCGACCCTAGCCGAGATCGCGGGTGTGGTGATTATTCTGTTCGGCTTGCACCTTACCGGAGTATTCAAGATCAAAGCTCTCTACACCGACGCGCGCCTGCACAGCGTGAAAGGCGGCAGCACTCCGTGGGGCGCATTCGTGATTGGCTTTGCTTTCGCCTTTGGCTGGACGCCGTGCGTAGGCCCGGTCCTGACCGTGATTCTGACCTTTGCCGCCGCCCAGGATTCGATTACAAAAGGCATCATGCTGCTGGCCATCTACTCGCTCGGACTGGCGGTGCCCTTCCTGTTGACCGCGCTCGGCGTCGAACGTTTTCTCAAGTTCTACAGCCGCTTCCGCGCCCACATGCATGCCGTCGAAGTAGCCAGCGGCGCACTGCTGATCGCATTGGGCGTACTCTTGGTAATGGGGCGGTTTACTATCATTTCGAATTATCTGTCGTTCCTGAATCGATTTGCGCTCTGATAGGAGTTTTCAGTGAAACGTGATCCGGTCGTCCTAATCATCGTGGCCATGGCAGTCACTCTGATGCTGGTGTTCACTTTCAAAATGGCCCACCGCCCCAAGCCAGGAGCCGCGTCCTCCGCCATCGCCCAAATGAAAAGCGGCCCCGCCCCCGACTTCAGCCTGCAATCCCTCGACGGCAAAACCCTCCGCCTCTCCGACTTCCGCGGCAAAGCCGTAGTCCTAAACTTCTGGGCGACCTGGTGTGCGCCTTGCAAGATTGAGATGCCTTGGTTTGTTGATTTGCAGAAGCAGTATGGGCCGGCGGGGTTGCAGTTTCTGGGGGTGGCCATGGATGACGCCAGCGTCAAGGAGATTACGGAGTTTGCGCAGAGCATGAATGTGAACTATCCCATTGTGATTGGGAAGGAAGCGGTGGGGGATGCTTACGGCGGTATTCCGTTCATGCCGGAAACTTTTTATATTGACCGCAACGGTAACATTGTCGATAAGGCGTTTGGGTTGAAAGGGCGGGGCGAGATCGAGGATAACATCAAGAAGATTCTTGGCCCGGCCGCGGTCGCTACCAAGTAGGCGGACGCTTGTGTTGTTCAGTGGGTTAGAAAGCCAAACTTGAACCGCATTCTGAAATTCGCGTTCTTTCTGTTGCTAGCAGTCGCGCCGCTTAGTGCGCAGGATTTGCAGCGAAAGAAGGCGCCATCCGTGACCCTGACGCCGGCGCCGGCTGCTACCGCCATTCGCGGCAAGTCCACGAGCGTGGAACTGCGATTCCATATTAGTTCGGGATTCCACATCAACTCCAACAAGCCGACGGCGGAGTATTTGATTCCTACTACGCTCAAACTGGATGTGCCCACCGACATCGTGGTGGGGAAGATTACGTATCCTCCGGGTGAGTCGGTGAGTTTTGCCTTTGCCCCCGACGAAAAGCTCAGCGTCTATAGCGGAGTCTTCGACCTGTCGGTGAAGGTGCGGCCACTGGCGACGGTGCTGCCCGGCAAGTATCAGATTCGTGGCCGCCTGAAATATCAGGCGTGCGACAACGCTGCCTGCTATCCTCCGAAACAGTTGCCGGTGGATTTTGAAGTGAAGGTGATCAAGGCTCCGCCGCCGGCGAAGAAGAATCCCGCCCAGAGTCCGCACGCTCACACTTAGAGCCCATGAATCGACTCAGCCATTTTCTTGCCGAATTGCGTTTGGAAGGAGCACGTCTTTCACGCGAGTGTGTCGGCCTGGTCTTCGGTTCGCGAAAGCTCCCGCACCCGGCAACAGCTTCTTTGAAAAGGTTAGAACTGCGAGCCACTGAGGAACGCGACCGCGAGGGCTACTCGCGACAGCCGCAAGCTGACGCGGAAGCACGGGGTTGGGTGTCGGAGGCCGCGTGGCCGGAAGAATAGCCCGAGGTGAAGTTCGGCTCTACCAGTTTGTCGCGGGCGCCAAAGCGAACGACAAGAAACGACCGGCCCTCGTGCTCACCCGCAACAGCGCCATCGCCTATTTATCCACAGTCACGGTGGCGCCTATCACGTCTACCATTCGCGGTGTGCCATCGGAAGTCGTTCTGCGTGAGGAAGACGGAATGAAGTCCCCGTGCGCGGTAAACTTGCACAATGCGGTGACTGTATCTCAACAGCGGCTAGGAAGACGCGTGGCCCAGCTTAGCGCCGCACGGATGAATGAACTGTGTGCTTCCCTGCGCTTCTCACTGGGGTGTGATTCAAATTAGTTACTGGGAACGTCCCGTGGGTCCCCCAGATTTCGACCTCATCGTTCCGACCTTTAGAAAGGAACGTGGACCAGCCCCCAGGGCGGTGCTCCCGCATGGTGTCAACTGGGCGGACTTCACTGGGCCGAGGCACCGGCTTGCCGCAGCACGATTTGCGACGGATCCTTGAGGTCGGTAACGATAATAGATCTGTGCGAGGGCACACCCGCAGCGCCTGACTTAAGACTCTTTAGCGGTCCAATGGCTTGAGCGATTCCCGCTCCGTCGGGATTTGTTTTTAAAACTGCCAGCGGCTCGAGTTTCCCGAAAGGCGCATGCTCAGATTCCGCCAGGTACACCTGATATTGTGACTTGGGCGTCAGGCCCTCAGCTGCAATCTGAAAGAGATCCAATAGACCTAGTGAGTTCACGGCCACCGATGCTTGCGCGTCCGGCAACATGGCTCCTCCCGCCTCCAGGTGCAAGCGCGCAGTATTGCTGGCTTCGCCAAGTGGCGCAAGGTTATCGGCGGTGGATCCGTTTGGAACTGCGTCCGGCACATACACCAGGGCCTGTGTCGTCTGCCCAATGGGAATGTTAGCGATCACCTTGTTGCTCAAGGTATCGATCGCGGCGGCCTGCCCGTCGTTCTCCAGCGCGACATAAACTCTGGAGCCGTCACCGGACGGCCAAATACCATGGGGGAGGGATCCGGTGGGGATGGTGGCAACCAGTTCCGGCGTCGCACCCCGACGGAACACCTTCACCTCGTTCAGTCCGCCAATGGTGACGTAAGCAAATTTGCCGTTGCGATTGTTGGCGAAGTTGACGTGGTTCGTAATCGATCCCGTTTCCAACAGCGCCTTCGGTTCAAATGGCGGCTTTGCATTGAAAACCTGCACTTTGCCTGCATCCTTCAGAGTGATCCATACTTCATCATTTTCCGGACTTACAGCGATGTCGGGACAAAACGGACTGGCTTGCGGCACACGCTTCAACACTTCATGCGACGCCGCGTCAATCACTGTGAGTTCTGCAGTAAAACTGGAACAGACGAAAGCATACTTCCCGTCTGGTCCGAACATCGTCATGCCTGGTCCATTGGCCATCTCAACGCGGCGGATTTCCTTCATCTGCACAGGGTCGATAACGGAGACGTAGTTTTCGCCCCGCACCGTCACCCATAATTCGCTTCCGTCCGGCGTGAAGAAAGCCTCGTGTGGGGACCGCCCTACGTAAATCGTCGCCTTCACTTTGTTCGTCGGCGTGTCGATGAGCGTTACCGAATTCGAGCCGACCGACACGACTGCTAGTGTCTTTGAATCGGCCGAGTACCCGAGGCCATGCACCAGGAGCTGGCCTTTGTATAGCGGACTGAGAGAGCCGGGTACCGGATCCCCAAGCCTGATCACCCCGAGCAGCTGGTTGCTGGAGGGGTCGATGACAGAAACGGTATTGGATGTCTGGTCAGCCGTATACACACGGTCGCGGCTGGAAACTGGAATATCTGCTCTCCCCCAGGGAGCTTGTTGGGCAAACGAGGCGGATAATAGGCAGGAGAATGCTAATAGGTGACGTAATTTCATTTTGAATGCTCCTTACTCGCCTGGAAGGCGAGTAGTTATTTTTGTTCGCGCTCCTTTTCCCACAGTTTCATCAATTCAATCTCCGATTGCTGATCGGTGATAATCTCTTGCGCCATTCTGCGCATCACGGGATCATTTCCATGCATTAGTTCAGTCTTCGCCATGTCGATTGCAGCCTGATGATGTGGAAGCATCAGTTTGACAAAATCTAGATCACTGTCGCCTGAGGGCTTTATCAGGTCCATGTCGGCATGCATTGTGTCCATGCTCGACATCAATTCAGACCAGTCGCCCTTCCCACCACCCATGCTGTCGTGACCGTGCTCGTGATGATCTTGTTGTTGAGCGGGCAATCCGTCCGCAGCCAGCAGGGCTAACAGGACGGCCATCCACCAAATCCAAGTTTTCACTTTGCACCTCGTATCGACTCGCGATTCGGCCAGAGATTACATGGCTGCGTTTTCGGACCGGCAGGAGCCGTGGCGAATGAATAGAACTTTCGTTGCTACACCTGATTTCCGTCACCCAAGAACAAAGCAAGTCTTATGCCAATGCCGAAGCCTGCACAAATCCCTCCTCGTTAATGAGCATGCGGCCAAACGATCCGACCGCCCCCTAGAGCGCATCAAGTGCACCTGTCCTTACATCGACACGTGTCAGGACAGAAGTCCGCCTATGAACAGTTGATCCGCGGGATAGGATCTGGAATCAATTTCCCTGCCGACGGGAGTGCGGGGACGGGGAATGCGGGAACGGGACGTTCACCATTTAGATTTGGCCTCTGGAGAGGCCCGACCTAGCCTCACGCCACGACAGACATTTCCCGTGCTGTTTGCGCGTGGGTCTCACTGTAATTTCCACATCCTGCCCCCGTTTCCCTGGGCTGTGATTATTTCAGCCACTGAACTTTGATTTCCTTTTCGAGCGGCTTGAATTCCAGATCGCCAGTGACGAGGTCCGCCCTTCTCTCCTTTGCCAGCACGGCGGCAAAGGCATCGGCCAGACTCAATTTGAAACGCGCCTTGAAATCGGCCGCGGTGTCGGCCAGGGTGTCTGCGGAAATAGCGTGGCTGGCATTGCCGCCCCCAGCCTGTGGTATGCTTTCCCGTCGTGCCCGTTGCCATGCAAGACATTGCGAAATCTTTGCATGTCTGTGAGGCCCCTGGCTAGGGCTTTGGGCGTGGGGCACGACCCGGTTGTCCTTCTCCTTAGCGCGATTCCCCCCCGCCGAAGGACAGCGGCGATGCCGCGACATTCGAAGCACCGGTTCGCCAGTCACGTTCATTGGGAAGTGGTCGGGATGCCTAAAACCGGTTGCCCGATCGGCTCTTGCCGCCTTTGAGATCAGGAACGGAGGTTCCAATTCAATGAATTCCAGACTCAGCAGACCATCTTGCCGGTTTACGGCTCTTGTGTTCGCCGCGATCGCTACTTTCGGAATCACGGCTGCGGCGCAGGAAACGATCCTGGTCAACTTCAATGGCTCGGACGGGTCCAGCCCCAACGCGGCATTGATTTCAGACCCGAAAGGTAACCTGTATGGCACCGCGCTGGGTGGGTCCGGAGGGCTCGGTGTCGTTTTCGAGTTGTCGCATGGGCAGGGCGGTTGGACCGAGTCCGTCCTCTACAACTTTGGCAGCGTCGGTGGAGACGGTGCATCCCCACTGGCAAACCTGGTCTTCGATGCAAAGGGGAATCTCTACGGCACAACTCGAAACGGCGGGGCACATAACGACGGGATCGTATTCGAGCTGAGTCCCGGATCAGGTGGGGTTTGGACCGAGAAGATACTGTACAGTTTCGGCGCCATTGCGAATGATGGCACCAATCCCGGAGGCTGCACCCTTATCTTCGACAGTAAGGGGAATCTCTACGGCACGACCAACACCGGCGGGAGCAATGGAGCGTCTCCTGGAGACGGGACGGTTTTCGAGCTGAGTCCGCAAGCGGGCGGTGGTTGGAGCGAGAAGGTGCTGTACAACTTCGGTGCGAGCAACGTGGATGGTATCAATCCCGCCGCCGGCCTGACTTTTGATGCTTTCGGTAATCTTTACGGCACGACCTTCGCCGGCGGCGCCAGTGGCTACGGGAGTGTGTTTGAGTTGTCCCCGGCAAAAGGCGGGGGCTGGACGGAGAGCGTACTGCACAGCTTCGATATCAACCACACCGACGGTGCGAGGCCCATGGCCGGAGTGGTTTTCGACGCTCAGGGCAATCTTTATGGCACAACCATGAACGGCGGTGCCTTTGGGAACGGTAACGGATTGGGGACGGTTTACGAGCTGTCGCCTTCTGCAGAAGGCCTCTGGATCGAGCAGGTGGTGCACAGTTTCACCGGCGGCGGTACCAATGGCGACGGAGACTACCCGGTCAGCAGCCTCATCCTCGATACCGCAGGCAATCTTTATGGCATGACCAGCGGCGGCGGCGTTTACGCCTATGGGATTGTCTTCGAACTGACGCGCGCAGGTACGAACTGGGCCGAGTTGGTGGTGCACACTTTCGCCGGACCCTCATCCGACGGAGCGTATCCCATGGGGAGCTTGCTATTTGACGCCGCAGGTGATCTCTACGGCACCACCAGCTACGGCGGAACGACGTTTGTAGACGGGACGGTCTTCCAGATCGCAAATGTCGTCACCGCCAGCCCGACGTTCTCGCCCCACAGCGGCGCCTACAAGACTGCGCAGAAAGTGAAGATCACAGACGCCACAGCAGGGGCAACCATCTATTACACGATTAATGGGAGTGGTCCATCCATCAAGTACGCGCGGCCAATTTCGGTTTCAAAGTCGGAGATTCTCTCGGCTTGGGCCGTTTCCGCCACGCTTCCGCAGTCTCAGGTGTCGTTGGCTGACTACCAGATTGGGAGCGTAGCTGCGGCACCAGTGTTTGTTCCACCTGCGGGCACTTACACGACGCCGCAGTCGGTGACGCTGCTCGACGCCGCGCCGCACGCGGTCATACACTACACCACCAATGGAACAACACCTACACCATCGTCGCCCACGTATAAGGGACCGATTAAGGTGTCGACCACCAAAACCATCAAGGCCATCGCCGTGGCCAAGGGATTTACCAACAGCCCGGTAGCTTCTGCCAAGTACACCATCAAGAAGATAGTCCCGCCAAAGGAAACGGTACTGTACAGCTTCGGTGCAACTTCGACGGACGCGCAGGTGCCGTTAGCCAATCTGGTCAGCGATAGCAAAGGCAATTTTTATGGCACAACCAAGTATGGCGGGACTAACCAGATCACGTACGGTGGGACGAAAACTACTGCTGGAACGGCCTTCGAGTTGTCGCCTGCCGGGGGTGGGGGATGGACGGAGACGGTGCTGTACGACTTCTATGCGACCACCACAGATGCCGCCCTTCCCATTGCCGGCCTGATCTTCGATGCTAAGGGTAATCTCTACGGCACCAGCTTTGCAGGTGGAGCTTATGGTCTGGGATCGGTCTTCGAGCTGTTGCCCAAAGGGGGTGGAGGCTGGACGGAAACGGTTCTGTACAGCTTCGGTGTGTCAGTAACGGACGCAGCCATCCCCGAGGCTCCGTTGATCATGGATGCCCATGGCAATCTTTACGGAACCACTGAAGTTGGTGGCGCCTACGCCACTAGTTACGGAGGCGGGTATGGGACGGTCTTCGAGCTGTCGCCCGCTTCGGGTGGAGGCTGGACGGAGCAAATCTTGCATAGCTTCGACAACCTCAACCAAACGGATGGCTACTTCCCTGCGGCTGGCCTGGTCTTCGACGGCAACGGAAATCTATACGGCACGACCCAGGATGGCGGTTCTGGACAAGACCTGGAAGGAGGCGGAACCGTCTTCGAGTTATCACCCGCAGGCAAGGGCTGGACAGAGAAAATTTTGTACAGCTTCGGCGGGGGCTCCACGAACGGTTACGACATCGTGGGTGGGGTGGTTCTCGACTCGGCCGGGAATATCTATGGCACGGCCGTCGCTGGCGGTAACGGATTCGGGCTGGACGGGACTGTGTTTGAACTATCGCCGCAAGGTGGAGGTTGGACGGAGACGGTTCTGCACAGCTTCGGCGCCTTCGAAGGAGACGGAATCAATCCGGATGCCGGGCTGACCTTCGATGCCCAGAAGGTGAACCTTTACGGCACAACCTTCGGTGGCGGCGCGAACAATGCCGGAACCGTGTTCGAGTTGACGCCGCAGAGCGGCGGGGGCTGGATTGAAAATGTCCTGCATAGCTTCGCTCTTAATGGCACGGACGGAGCGAATCCCTACGCCAACCTGATCCTGGATTCCACCGGAAATCTTTACGGCACAACCGCCTATGGCGGCGCTCACGGCGGCAGCAACACGGGAGGGATTGTCTTCGAAATCGCCAAGTAAGACGGCCCACAAGGGCGAACAACAGCGGCCTCCAAGAACGTAAAGGTGGGCCATCCCCGTAGGTCTTGTCTTCGGTTCGAGAGCTCCGCCCCTTGCAAAGAACGCAAGGATCTGGTGCACCCGCGCGGAAATAGCGGGACCGCACGGGCGAGGGCATTCCGCAACAGCGGGCGAGGGCGCCCGCTCGACACGAGACGAATCAGTTGCCGAAGCTGGACGGGGCTCTTTCGGTTTTCAGTTGGCGGAGGAGAACGCGGACCAGCATTCCGTCGTAGCGGATGCCGCTCAGACGCTCCAGTTCCACCAGGGCCTGGCCGCTGGTCTTGGCTGGGGCGAAGGAACGCTCGGTGGTCATGTTGACGTAGGCGTCGGCGATCGCGAGGATTCGCCCCCATAGGGGAATCTGCTCGCCCTGGAGGCCGTCCGGGTAGCCGGTCCCGTCGAAAGATTCGTGGTGATGCTCGACGGCGGCTCGCAGCGGCTCGCTGGCGGGCAGGGTGGCGACGATTTCTCCTCCCGCGCGGGCGTGCATTTTAATCAGGTAAAACTCCTCGTCGGTCAGCGGTCCGGATTTGTTGAGAACGCGTTCGGGAACGAAGATTTTGCCCACGTCGTGTACCTTGGCGGCGTAGGCAAGGTCGTCGATTTCTTCCGCCGACAAGCCCAGTGCGCGCGCCATGAGTTCGCTGTAGCGAGCCACCATTTCGCCGTGTCCAGCGCCGTTCAGTTCGCGCAATTCCGCTGCCCGGGCCAGCGCTTCAATCGCATCCCGCAATACCTGAAGACTTCCGTCCTCGTGTCCGTCCTCGCCGCCACTCAACTTCTTGAGAGTGGCGAGAAGTTCCTCGAGATGCTCGGGGCCGGTGTGCTCGCGATGCATGAAGCCTTCGATGTAGCCGGAGATGAGTTGCCGCTGCGGCGCGCCCGTCTTGTCGTCTCCAGATTCGTCGGTGGTGGAGACGCGGTCACCGCCGGCGTGTTTGGAGACGTACATTCCCGCGTCGGCAATACGGATGATCTCTTCCGCGGTAAAGCCGTGCACGGGAAAACTGGCCACGCCGAAACTGCCGGTGATGAGATGCTCTTGCAGCATGGGGTCGGTCGAGAGCCAGAGGCGGAGGCGCTCGGCCAAGACCTGGGCCTGCTCGACTCCGGTTTCGGGCATGAGAATGATGAATTCGTCGCCGCCGTAGCGGGCGACAACGTTCGACTGGCGGCATTTCTGCTCAAGCAGGCGTCCCACCCGGGCCAGAACCAGGTCGCCTTCGAGATGGCCCAGCGTGTCGTTGACTTCCTTGAATTTGTCGAGATCAATCAGCACCACGGAGAATGGCCGGCCGGAGCGCGAGGCGCGCTTCCACTCCGAACTGAGGGCTTCCCAGAAAAAGCGGCGCGTTTTTATTCCGGTGAGGCCATCGGTGATGGATTGCTGTTGCAGTTTTTGGAAGACGAATGAATTGTGCAATGCGGTTGCCAGCAAGTCGGCGAGTGTGTTCATGATCAGCCGGTCTTCCGGGGAGAAGGCATCCTCTTGCCGGCTTTCGACATTGAGCACGCCGAGCAGGGTCTCGCCATAGGTGATCGGGATGCAGAGGACGGCTCGCGAATCGGGGAGCACTCCTTGCAGGTTGGCTTCGCCCGTAGTCTGGACGAGGGCGCTCTCGCCGGTGCGCGCGACTCGTCCGAGGATTCCCACGCCTAGCGGGATGCGCTTGCCCAGGGCGTGGGCGGTGATGCCGGCTTCGGCTTTGATTTCGATGTCCTTGCGGACGTAGTCAAAAATGCCGATGCCAATGTGATCGAAGCGGAAGTTCTTCTGGATATGGCCGACGATTTCGAGCAGCATCTGCTCCGAGTCTTCGCTGGAGATGGCGGTTTTGGAGATGCTGTTGAGAAATGCGAACTGCCGCGAGCGGCGCTGCTCCTCGGCAAACAGCCGGGCGTTCTCCACGGCCACAGAGACCTGGCCGGCCGCGGTCTGCATCACTTCCAGGTCGCGTTCCTCGAAGACATATTCGCGCTCCGTACTCATGACCGCCATCACTCCGGCAGGTTTGCCTCCCAGCAGAATGGGCGCACCACAGAAGGATTTGGAGGGTCGCGGCGGAACGTAGGTCGCGCCCAGGCGTTCACGGGCCTTCTCCAGATCGGCGCGGATCAGCAGCGGTTGCCCGGTGCGGAGAATGTACTCGGTCAGGCCGTTATCGGCCTTCCGCGAGCGCTTGGGCAGAATCTGGCCTTTTTCTACTTCGAACTCGAATCGGATGTGCTCGCCATCCTGGAAGGCAACGTAAAAGTCACTGGTCTCGAAGATTTGTCCAAGCTCATTGTGAACCGTGCGCAGGATTTCTTCCTGGTCGAGACGCGAACTGATGGCCTGACCAATCTGAGTGAGGAGTTCATATTCTTTGGTTCGGCGTTGGGCGTCGTGCATGACCACGTAGTTTTCCAGGGTCAGCCCGATTTGTAGTGCCAGCCCAATCAGCAGGCGGAGGTTCGAGGATCCAAACAGACGACGCTCGGCGTGGGGAAAAAGGATGACGCCGAAGTGGTGCTCCCGAGTTTGCAGGCTGACGGCGGTAATGTTGCGGATGTTTTCTTCCGCGAGCACCTGGCGAAACTGTTCAAACCGGGCGCCGGGAAACGCGGGCAATGGTTCCGACATCTCGGAGAAATTGTGGAAAGTAACGAATCCGCCGCGCCGGTAAGCCAGTTCGGCAATGTATTCCCCGGCGCCGGTCTTTTCCATCTTGCCGACCAACTCGGGCGAGAATCCGCGTTGCACCGAGGGCAGGATGGCGCGCCAGCGCTCCGAAATGTAAATCACGGCGCGGCCCGTGGGTAGAGGAGCGACCAGCCGGTCGAGAATGTTTTGCAGGCTGGGCACAAGATCTTCCGCCGAGAGCAGTCGCATGGGATCAACGCCCAGGGTAGAGAAGGCCAGCGCATTTTCCTGCACCGCATTGCGCTCGTTCTCAAACAGCACCATCACCATGGCGATGCCCAGCAGCATCTGCGGGATGGGGCCGAGGAAATGGCCGGCGATTCCGAACATGGCCAGGAAGGGGTTGCGCAGCTCTCCGAAAATCATCAACACAGCCCACAATGCCAGAGAAATTCCTAGAAACGTAAATGCCAGCGAATTCTTGCGATGGGCGTAACGATAAAAATAAAACGAGCTGTACAGAAGCACTACGCCCAATCCCACGTCCAGCGGCAGGCGAGGATTGGGAAGGGTCTCGGGATGAAATACTCCACCGACGATCTGCGCTTGCAGGTTCCACCATGCCAGCACAATCCCGCCCACGCCGACTGCGATGTCGTACCAGCGCAGCCGGAATTTTTGCCGCGCCATCAAACGGGTGGAGACGAAGATGCAAAGCGCCATCGTCATCAGCAACAAAGAGCTGAAGAACGACACCACCGCCGAGGGCCGCCGGAAAGCGACCCAGGCGTCGAGCGCGTAGTGCAGAGTGTAGGCGGCCCAACCCAATTGCCAGGCGCGGAAGTATTGATGCCGGCTTTGCTCGTACAGGTAACTGAACAGCAGAAACAGCAGCAGGGCGACGACTCCCGGCACGACCACTACGCTGATGGCTGCGATACTATCCATAGCCTTGAAAACAGTTCTCCGCTGTTGAAGGCAACCGGCCTAGACTAAGTAACCCCGTGATTCCAATGTTTTCACACCATCCTAGACAAAACAATAGTATTTAGATGAGCGGAAACAGCCCCGGGGGGACACCGCGAGTAACCACCTGGGTGGTTACCCTGGCAAATGTGGGCGTCCGCGCGGAAAATGCGGTGCCCACGTAGCCCCGGATGCCTCGTCCGGGGCGCGAGCGCAGCCCCGGCCCAGCGGCCCGTTTCGCCGATGAGTTATAGTGTTGGTTCCGCATAGTATTCCGGCAATATGAGTGCCCCCAAGCCCGAGACCGAAGCCGCTGCCAACCCGCCCGCCGAACCCCGTCCGTCGAACTTCGTTCGCGACATCATTCTCGACGATCTGAAAGCCGGCAAATATGCCGGCCGTGTGCAAACCCGTTTCCCTCCGGAGCCCAATGGCTATCTACACATCGGCCACGCCAAGGCGATCTGCCTCGATTTCGGCCTGGCCGACGAGTTCGGCGGGCACACCAACCTCCGCTTCGACGACACTAATCCCGAGAAGGAGGAGACCGAATACGTCGACTCGATCAAAGAAGACGTCAAGTGGCTAGGCTTTCACTGGGACGGCCTCCATTACGCCTCCGACTATTTCGATCAGCTGTACGAGTGGGCGGTGCAGCTCATCAAGGCAGGAAAGGCATACGTAGACGATCTAAGCGCGGACGAAATAAGAAAACACCGTGGCACGCTGACCGAGCCCGGGAAAGACAGCCCATTCCGCAATCGATCGGTGGAAGAAAACCTTGTCCTTTTCGAACGCATGCGAGCCGGCGAATTCCCCGACGGCTCCCGGGTGCTGCGCGCCAAGATCGACATGGCTTCGCCGAATTTCAATATGCGCGATCCGGTAATGTACCGCATCGTCCACGCCGACCACCACCGCACTGGCAGCAAGTGGCGCATCTATCCCCTATACGATTTTGCCCATGGGCAGTCGGATTCGCTTGAGCGAGTCACGCATTCCATGTGCACGCTCGAGTTTGAGGATCATCGTCCTTTGTACAACTGGTTCATTCAGCAGTTAGGCATCTTTCCTTCGCAACAGATCGAGTTCGACCGGCTCAACCTGACCTACACGATTCTGAGCAAGCGTAAGCTGCTCCAGTTAGTGAAGGAAGGCCGGGTGAGCGGTTGGAACGATCCCCGCATGCCCACGCTGTCGGGCATGCGCCGCCGCGGGTATACGTCGGGGGCGATTCGCAATTTCTGCGGAGCCATCGGAGTGTCGAAGACCAACGGCTCGATCGAGCTGGCAATGCTGGAGCATTTTGTCCGGGAGGACCTCAACAAACGCGCCCCCCGTGCCATGGCCGTGCTGCGGCCGCTGAAAGTTGTGATCGATAATTATCCGGAGAACCAGACCGAAGAGATGGACGCGGTGAATAATCCCGAAGATGCGAGCGCCGGTAGCCGCAAGGTCCCGTTCTCCCGCGTGCTTTACATCGAGCAGGATGACTTCCGCGAAATCCCACCACCGAAATATTTCCGATTGTCTCCGGGACGCGAGGTCCGCCTACGCTACGGCTATTTTGTGACCTGCACCGGCGTGGTCAAAAACGACAAAGGCGAACTGGTCGAAGTGCACTGCACCTATGATCCCGCGACCCGGGGAGGAAACAATCCTCCGGACGGGCGCAAGGTGAAATCCACGATTCACTGGGTCTCGGCCGCGCACGCGGTGAATGCGGAGGTGCGGATTTATGAGAACCTCTTCAGCAAAGAAGACCCGAATCAAACCGAAGATGGCGAGGATTTCACCGCGAATCTCAATCCAAGTTCGCTCGAAGTGCTGACTGACTGCAGACTAGAGCCGTCGCTGGCCAACGCCACAGCCGGCAGCCGCTACCAGTTCGAGCGCCTGGGATATTTCTGCGCCGACCCCGACTCGACGCCGGGAAAGCCGGTATTTAACCGTACGGTCGCGCTGAAAGATACCTGGGCCAAGATCGAAAAGAAGCAATAGCTCTACGTAGAGGGGGCGCCCTTCGCCAGCTGCTCTTTGCCGATTCGCGGGCGAGGGCGCCCGCGCCACACGTTCATGGTCCTTGAAGTTACACGCTGAAGCCTGAGAATATTTGTTATGAATCTTTCACTGTCTGGCAAGGTTGCGCTGGTTACCGGTGGTTCGCGCGGCATCGGTGCGGCTGTTGTGCGGATGTTTGTAGCGGCGGGCGCGCATGTGCTTTTCAATTACGAGAAGTCGAAACAGCGGGCGGATCAACTGGTCGAGGAGTTGTCTGGCCGAGACGTTGCAAGCAACGTCTCTACAGTAGTGGCCGTTGCGTGCAATCTTTCCGGTACGGAGACGGCGCACGATTTGGTCGCTCGTACCGTGGAGCGTTTCGGACGGCTCGATATTCTGGTTGCCAATCACGGGGTGTGGCCGGCGGAAGACGTGCCTATTGATCAGATGCGGGACTCGCAGTGGCGCAACACGGTTGCGGTCAATCTGGACAGCGTGTTCGCGCTCGTCAAGCATTCCGTCGCTCAGATGAAGACGCAGGAGAAGTCGGGTGCCGCCGCCGGCCACATTGTGCTGGTTAGTTCTACCGCCGGACAGCGCGGCGAGGCTTTTCACTGCGACTACGCGGCGACCAAGGGTGCGCTGATCAGCATGGTCAAGGGACTCTCTACCGAACTGGCCGGCGATGGCATTTACGTGAATTCCGTGGCGCCGGGGTGGGTGGATACGGACATGTCCGCGGCGGCGTTGAATGATCCCAAGAGCCGCGCTGCGATTTTTGCGACGATTGCGTTGAGGCGGGTGGCCAAGCCGGAAGAAATTGCCGCTCCGATTCTGTTTTTGTGTACGCCTCATGCGGGGTTTATTACCGGAGAAGTGTTCAACGTGAATGGCGGGGCGGTGCTGGTGGGATAGCGAGTTTCCGCGCGGGCGAGGACGCCAGGCGCCTACATTTAAGGGCAGGCAGCTACAATGGGTGTTTCAGCGTCTAACCATGGGAAGCATGAAGTGCCTTCTGTCCGCTTTTTTCTTGGTCACGCTTGCCTTTGGGCAAGCGAATCCCGCCGCGCCTGCGCCTGCCGCGCAATCTATTCCGGTTGACCAGGAAAATGCCCGCAAGGCCAAGACTCTGCTGGACCAGATGATTGACGCCCTGGGCGGAAATGCTTACCTGAATATCGAGGACATCAGCCAGGAAGGCCGCAGCTATAGTTTTCATCTGGGCGAATCGGAGGGGGTTGGCGTCGTGTTCTGGCGATTCTACAAATTCCCCGACCAGGACCGCATCGAGCTCACCAAGAAGCGCGACATCGTGTATGTCTACCGCGGCGACAAGGGTTTTGAGATCACCTTTAAAGGCACGCGCTCCGATGAGCCCAAGGCGGTCAGCGATTATCTGCGGCGGCGCGAGTATTCGCTCGACTGGGTGATCCGCAAATGGCTGCACCAACCGGGTATTGCTCTGTTCTACGAAGGTCACACGGTGGCCTCGCAACGAGATACCGAGCAAGTCACGATTATGAATTCAAGCAATCAGAGCGTGACTTTGTATATCGACAGCAAGACCCATCTGCCGGTGAAGAAGAGCTACTCCTGGCGCGATCCCACCGATCAGCAGCGCAACGTCGAAGACGAGGTCTACGACAACTACCGCCCCGTGCAAGGCGTGATGACGCCGATCAGCGTCACGCGTTTTTATAACGGGGACATGTCCAGCCAGCGCTTCCTGAACTCGGTTAGCTACAACAAAGGCCTGAGTGATTCCATGTTCGCAGCCGATGTGAATTATGATCCAAATAAGCCTCCGCCTCGAAAGTGACACTGGTCCCGCGCCGGATTTTTCACAGGCTAAGTATCTACGGGATTTGGCGTTAGCGAGCTTCTCAAATTCAAGTCGGCAAATACCCACGAACTGTGGCTGAATTGCCACAGCCAGACTTATGGCCCGAGGCAGTAATCTCCTCATCTAACAACAGATTAAAGAGCTGAAAGCCTGAGACACGAGCAAACAATTCGTGGAGCGGTCGAATGCACCGGCGTCGGTCTGCACAGCGGGGCGCCCGTGCGTTTGCGAATTCTGCCAGCGCCGGCCGGGTCCGGGATTGTGTTTCGGCGCGTTGATCTGGATGGCTTTGAGGTCGAGGCGGTCAGCCGCAACGTCGCGCGCGTCAGCTATGCCACCAGTCTAATGAAGAAAGGCGTGCTGATTTCGACGACCGAACATTTGCTGTCGGCTTTCATTGGAACCGGCATCGACAATGCCATCGTCGAGCTCGACAACCTGGAGCTGCCGATTCTGGACGGAAGTGCGCGGCTTTTTGTCGAGCTGATTCAGCAGGCGGGAATTCGGAAGCAGCGGCGGCCGCGTAGCTATCTCCGCATTCGCCAGGCGCTGGAGATGCGGGACGGCAACAAGTTTATCGCCGTGTATCCGGCGGACACTTATGCCGTGTCTTATTCGATCAACTTTCCGCATCCGCTCATCGGCCGTGAAACGTTCAGCATGGAGATCGCGAACGGCAACTACCTGCGCGAAATCGCGGCGGCGCGGACCTTCGGTTCGCGCGAGGATGAACAGGCGATGCGCAATATGGGCCTGATCCGCGGCGCTTCGCGAGATAACTGTGTGGTGCTGACCCGGGATGGTTTGGAGAATCCTCCGCTGCGCTTCGCGGACGAATTTGTGCGCCACAAGGTGCTCGACCTGATCGGCGACCTGGCGCTCCTGGGAAAGCAGATTCTGGGGAATGTGGTGGCGGACCGCGCCGGACACGCGATGCATACGGCGCTGGTTTCGCGGCTACTGCGCGATCGCACGCTGTGGGAAGAGACGACCGTTGAGGATGAGCACGAATCCGTCTCCGCTTCTATGCATGCCATGGCTGGACAAATGGCGTGATTGAGGTTCTGGCTACTGGTTGTTAGTCCGACAACGCACCTTTCAGAACCGTGGAGAGCCCCAAGGCAATCGCCTCATACACACCAAAGAGCCCAATCGCAATGAACGTCGCACCCAGTATCGTGACGCCCGCTGCCTGCGGGGTAGCCATATATATATCGAACCGATGCATCTGATGCGAGATATACGCGTCTCGACCCCGTTGGTTCCACATCACATAGTCATGGTGCATATGGGAGCCGAAGAGAATCCCTAGCAGTACCGCTGTAAGAAGCCTGCTTATCGCGTGGCGTTTCATGCTGAATGAACTCCTTTAGACCGCTAGTCCGCGGCTTGCGGAGTGCGGTCGTTGGCGTCCCAGAAGGATCCCTGTTCGATCAACTTTTCAAGCTCGGCGCGAGCGTGCGCGGTCAGGCGGGCGGCGTACTCTTTTGCCGATTGCTGGTGCTCCGGAGTTAACTGGGCTACTCGGACGGCGAGCAGCGGGACATCTTCCTCAAGCATCCGCAGCAGGCGCTGGGTACGATCAATCTTGGCGTGAATCGAAAGCATTGAAGCCTTTCCTTCGGTAGTTAATGTAGGCGCGGGCGTCTTCGCCCGTGCGGCGCAACCTGTTCCCTCAGCGGTTAGAAACCCTTCCCTGATTTGATCGCTCCGCAGCGGAACGCGCTGCGCACCCAGGAACAGAATCTCTCCTCAAGTAGCGTGCCGGGATGAAGGGCGTGACACAAGTCTTTATTTGGATACCTGATCGCAGACGCTAGTCTGTAAACTGGAAAGGAGAATCGGAAAATCATCTCGAGTGCACGAACAGGTTTATCTTTCGCTCGGCTCTAACCTTGGGGATCGCGCAGGAAATTTAAATGCGGCGATCGATCGCTTACGCTCTTTGGGCGAGGTAGTCACGGTTTCATCGTTCTACGAAACCGAGCCGGTGGAATTCACTGCGCAGCCCTGGTTCTTGAATTGTGCGGTCGAAATGAATACGGAGAAGACGCCTCAGCAAATTCTTGCCAGCATTCTCGAGATCGAGCAACAGTTGGGGCGGCAGAGAGGGCAGAAGAATGGTCCTCGGACGATCGACCTCGACATTCTCTTGTTTGGCAACTCCATCATCGAAGATCGAGGGCTGACCATTCCGCATCCGGCCATGCACGAGCGCCGCTTCGTTCTGGAGCCGCTGGCGGAGATCGCGCCGGACGCACAGCACCCAGTGTTCAAGCAAACTATCCGAGAGCTTCACGACGCTTTACCGGCGGGACAAGCCGTGCGCAAGGCGAACAAAAGCTAGCCACGGATTTCACCGATCAAAACGGATAAACCGAGGTCACGGAATGATGATCCGGCTTCCGGCTTCTGCCGCTGTGGCTAGAGCGGATTGTTTTTCGGGAAATTGTGCGAGGACGAAATCCACGAAGGCTCGCGACTTTGGTCTTCCGGAAGTGCGGGCGTGGCCCATGCGCAGCAGAAAAACGAACGCGCGCAGCAAATCAGAATCTCGCAGCCGGCTGTAACCGACCTGTTTCTGTTCCACCTCTTGATACTCTTTCAACATCTTGTTCACTTCGGCGATAACCGCCTGCTGGCTCAGGCTGGCGATTGGAGTTTCGTAATGCAGACCTGAGTTCACCAGCGTTTCTTGCTTCCTGGTCATGGATGCGAGCGCGGCAATCAGATCGGTATCTTTGATAAGCCGGTCTGCCTGCGCGCTCTTTGCCAAGGCGTAGGTCAGGCCCAGTATCAGATGTTGGTGGTCGTAGAGGAACTGCTCGCCGATCTCCACCTGCGGAAACAAAGCCGCCTTGTCCAAATCCTGCAACGGACGCGGTTTTTCGTGCTCGCGGGCCTGCTGCAGGTAGGCACAATCGCTGGGACAGTCCAGGGTCACTTCGCGTTGCTCGCCACAACATTGCGGGCAGATGCGTCCGTGGACAGCGGGACAAAAGCGTTTCTCTTTTCGCTTTTCACAGATCGCACAGCTCACAATGTTGGCTCCTGAAATGATTATGACACGCAGGATGGATTGTTCTGTTGGAGCGGGAACGCCTTCCCGAGCCGGGCCAAAGCTGCTCAGCGGACGCGTTTGAGGAGCCGGCAACCGGGGAAAACGTGGTTTTTAGGGGCTTTCCGGGTTCCTAAATGAAAAAAACCGCATAAAATGCGGCTGAAACGCTGTTTTTCCACAGGAAGCATGGTATAACATGCTCGCATCGCAGGAAAATCGGAGTTCCACATAGAGGAGGATTCATGGCTTCAGGCATGACCAAGACCCAACTGGTTCGTCATCTGGCTGAGAAACTTGAGAGCAACAACAAGCACGCAGCCGCGTTTCTCGAGCACCTAACCGATGTTGCGGTAAAAGAAACCAAGAAGAATGGCGTGTTCGTGATCCCCGGATTGGGCCGTCTAGTGAAGGCTCATCGCAAGGCCCGCATGGGACGCAACCCGCAGACTGGTGAACCGATTCAGATCAAGGCCAAGACGGTGGTGAAATTCCGCGTGGCGAAAGCTACCAAGGACGCGATCGCCCCTCCGGCCAAAAAGTAGTGATCGGGTTTCTTCGATGCAAAGGGGCCGACTGATGCAGTCGGCCTTTTGTATTTCGCGCGGCATCCTTATGTGTCCTTCGTGGTTCTAGCGTTTTCACCTCATCAACCACAAAGGACACGAAGGTACCAAAGGAAGATGGTCAGTAGCTGCAGACGTGGTGTTTACTACCTTCGCAGCCGTCCATCCAGTCCCCACTCCCGCCCGGCGTCGGAAGCGAAAAAGATGACGAACAGAAAGAGCATCGGCAGATGATCGAGTTCGTTGCCAAAGTATCGCCAGACCGGAACGCCGTGTCCAGGGTCCCACCAGGTGGCTAGGGTCAGGTTCAACATGTAGAGCGCACCGAGCACCGAAGCCGGGCGAACCCAGATCCCGAACAGCAACGATACTCCGATAAACATTTCGACTGCGCCGACCGTGTATCCCAGAAATACCGCGTGCGGCAGAACCACGCTGGCAAGAATTGGGCGGTAGAAAGCGACCGCGCCGCCCTCGATGTAGCCGCGCAGATACTCTTGAAATCCCCCGTGGGCAAAGCCCGGGCCGAAGAGTTTGTATTGCCCGAACAGGAGGAAGAACACGGAAGTTGCTACGCGCACTACGGCGATGGTTTTAGCGACTGCGGATGGTAGAGACATTTCCGGCGTCTATCTTCTCACACCTGAAATCACTGGTTGTGCGCGCCGAGGTTGGGATTGGCCAGCCAGGCTTGAATCCACGGGTCGGATCGAACTCCATCCCAGCGCGGATCCACGCGAACCCATATCGTCCCGGCATCATTGGCGGCGACGGCGCGCTTCAACCATTCCACCGCCTTCTGCTTGTCGCCCAGCCCGGCCCAGATTACCGCTTGGTTCGAGGGCCCGATGTATTCCTGTGTAGAGCGCCGTTCCAAATCGGATGCAATTCTCTCGGCTTCCTTGCTTTTCGCGGTTAGAGCGTACGCGTGTGCCAGGGCGCTCTCATAGATGGCATTATGAGTCCCCGAAAGGTCGCTGGCACTTTGGAAGTCGGTAATTGCCTTGTCGAACTGTCCCTTGGCCTCGTACCCGAGGCCACGAACATAGAGCGCGGGCATGAACTTGGAATTCGCGGACAGCGCCGTATTGCACTCTACCAAAGCATCGTCGTAGTGGCGGGCGAAGTAATCGACGAAAGCCGCTCCGGCGCGCACGGCGGGGGAAAGCGGATCGAGTTCCTTGGCCCGTTCAATTTGCTGCAGGCCTTCCGGCTGCCGTCCCATAGCCGCCAGGTAAAGTGCGTACCATTGATGGGCCGGGACGTAGTTGCTGTCCAGTTCAATGGCCCGCCGGAAGTCATGCTCCGATTCCGGCCATTTCCACCACCAGTAGAAATTCGCATAGGCGAGGGCGGCGTGGGCCTCGGGCAGGGTTTCATCGAACTCCAGAGCCTTATGCGCAGCGTCGGTGGCGCGGTCCAGATTCGCCTTAACCTTGGTGTACCCGTAGAACGAAAGCAAGTTGTAAGCGTCGGCGAGGCCGGCATAGGCGCGAGCGTTCGCCGGATCTAGCTGCAATGCCTGGTTGTAGTAATCGATGCTCTTCAGCAGGCCTTCGCGAGTGCGCGTATTCCAGTAGAAGCGTCCCTGAAGATAAGCTTGATAGGCTGCCGGATTTACCGGCCTCGCGGTGGAAAACCGCAGGCGCGTGGCATCCGTCAGCCGGAGTTCAATGGAGCTGGCGATCGATCCAGCGATTTCCGTCTGCATCTCGATCATATTTCCCAGATCGCGGTCATAACTCTGAGCCCACAAATGAGTCTGATCGTGCCCGCGCACCAACTGTTCCGTCACCCGTAATTTTCCACCGGCTTCGCGGATACTTCCTTCCAGCAAGTAATCGACTCCGAGTTCCTGCGCAATCTGCGGTATCGTCTTGCCGCTTCCTTTGTAGGTCATGGACGAAGTTCGCGCGATAACGCCGAGTTTGCCCGGATCAAGCGCGCCGAGCTGTGCAATCAACTCCTCGGTCAAGCCATCGCTGAGGAATTCACGGTTGGGATCGCCAGTGAGGTTTTCGACTGGGAGCACTGCCAGCAAAGGTCGACGCACAGCCGTGCTCGGGCGGAAGCGCCAGGTAAGAAGTCCGGCCAGAACAACCACAAGCGGAACGGCAACCACCATCCAACGCGAAGTCCGGGCGTGTGTCGGTGGAGTAGAAATCTCGCTGATGCTCGCGAAGAATTCTTTGGGCTGCCGGTCGGTTGCGCCAACCACCTGGACCGGGGCCACGAATCGATAGCCGCGCTTGGGAACCGTCTCGATGTAGACGGCTTCCTCCCGGTCGTCATGGAGCTGCTTGCGCAGGGTGAAGACGTTCTGCGCCAGGGTGGCCTCTTCGACGAAACTGTCCGGCCAGACCTTTTGCAGCAACTCTTCTTTGCCGACTACGCGGCCCTGGTTTTCTACCAGCACGAGAAGAGTTTGGAAGGCCTTCGGCGTCAGCGAAACCTGGCGGTTTCCCTCGGTCAGGCGGCGCTCCGAGGGATCGAGCCGGTAGGAGCCGAACTCGTACAACTGGTTGACCTGCTCAGACATAACCGCTTTGAAAACAATTTGAGAAAACTTTGAGCGTGATCTAAAGACGCCAAGCCGGGCTACAGGGTATGAATTCTCAACGCAAGCGGCTCCGTGGAACCGATCCGTGATTGCGGATTTTATCAGAGTCGCCGCGCCCGGAGAAGCACCAGGAATCCGCAAGCTGGCTGCAAGAAAAAGATTCCTGACTCGATGCAGCAGCCGGCCGGCGAAGGGAGAAGATTATGGCATTGACGAAGGTAGCGAAGATTTTGCTGGGTATCATCGTGGGACTGCTTGCCGCCGTTTCGGCGCACTCGCAAAGCTTCACCATGCTCTACGCATTTCAAGGTGGTGCGGACGGATCCCATCCCCAATTGGCCCCCTTAGCCTATGCCGGAGGCTATGTGTATGGCACCACAATCCAAGGTGGTGGATCGGGATGCTACAAGGGCCTCGGCTGCGGCGCGATCTTCAAGGTCAATGCCACGTCCGGCAAAGAAAAAGTCCTGCACGGGTTCAAGGACAAGCCAGACGGAGCGGGGCCTCAGGCGGGCCTACTCGACGTGGGAGGAACTCTATACGGTAACACTGCTGCCGGCGGAACCTCCGGGACGGGGACGGTCTACAAGTGGACCGCAGGACGTGAAGCGGTCTTGACCTCACTGGGCGGTGCTGGCGGCGCCAATCCCACAGGCCCCATGGCCCGCGACGCAGCTGGGAACCTCTACGGAACTGCCGCAACCGGAGGCATCGTCACCGGCAACTGTCAAGCTGGCTGCGGAACCGTGTTCCGGAGTGCGATGGGCAGGAACAGGGCCCTGCACAAATTTGCCGGAGGGCCGTCGGATGGAAGGGGGCCAACCGGGCTGATCAGGGACGCGGCCGGCAATCTTTATGGTGTTACCTCGCTCGGCGGTGCCCACCTGTGTAATGGCGCGGGGTGCGGAATTGTCTTCGAGATCAGTAAGCTCGGAAAGTATAAGGTGCTCTACAATTTTGCCGGCGGAACCTCCGATGGCTGGCTCCCCGAAGGCCTAGTTCTCGACAGCGTCAACCAGGTTCTGTACGGCACTACTGAGCTTGGTGGCACGAACAACCGCGGCACCGCCTTCAGCCTGGATTTAGCAACCGACCAGGAGACCGTAATCTACAGCTTCGGCGGGGCTGGTGACGGCCTGCTTCCTACGGCTCCACTGGTTTTCGACAGGAATGGAAACCTGTGGGGAACCACCCAGAGCGGAGGCACCCAGCGAGTGGGCACGATCTTCGAGCTGCAGCCTTCGGCCGGCGGCTGGACTGAAACTGTGCTCTTCAGTCTTCCAGGGGGCGCACAAGGGACGATCCCCACAGCGGGGTTGGCCTACGACAAAGTAACGGGCAATTTTTACGGCACTCTTTCCCTCGGCGGCCCAAAAACCAACAACTGCCCGTATGGCTGTGGCACGGTGTTCAAGTTTCATCCCTGACAGTGGATGACGCAGACACAGTGGGGTTGATCTCGCATCCGTGGTTTCGGCAGTTTACCTCACGGCTCCAGCAAGTCCGCCAGGAGTTCGTGCCTTTCCGAAGAAAACGGATTAGTCACCGTAACTCCGTTCCAGGTGAACCCCGTCTGCAGCTCTTCCGAGAGGAGCAGTCGGCATCCCGCGGCGGCAGCCGCAGCGAAGACCACTGCGTCCCAGATCCCGAGCCGATGATGAGCAGCCAGAGCGGTCGCAGCCAGCATGACTGCCGGGGAGGTTTCGATCAGTGGAAAAACGTCCTGCCAACTTAGGATTGCTGCCCGCGCCCGCTCGGGGGAGTGGCCCGCCTTTCGCACCAGCACGTGAAAAAGCTCTCCCAGCACCTGGACCGGCAGGAACGTGCTTTCGCCCGGCAGCTTGTCGATGATCTCAAGAGTGGTCTTCTTTTTCGCGATGCCGTTCACGCCCTCGGCATACGCCAGCACATTTGTATCGAGTGCGAGCCTCATGTCATGCTCGTCATAGACCTGTTACTCACACAGCTCATCCCTTTTCCACCGGCCAACCTTTCGCACTCGCTCGGATCGCAACCGGCCCATCAGAGCCGCACGGGCGTTCCCTGACGTGGCATGACCGTCTTTGATAGGTGCGATGCGGGCAACCGGTCTTCCGTGGCTGGTCACGACGTAGCTTCGCCCTTCCCTGACGTCCCTCAGAACTTGCGAGAAGTTCCGGTTCGCGTCAGCGGCTGAAATTGCCTTTCCCATATTCACTCTCAAGTAGTTATATCACCTACATTTTGTCGGGGCCGTCAAGGCGGATGATCCGGGGAACGGGAGGAATGTGTCCAAGCAATCTCCGTGCCTCCCAAAACGGGAATGCCCCGCAACGTTTTCTCTATTCTCGCTTGACTTCAAGCAGAGTCAGAGATAATCATGTATCTGTATCATCAGCTTGTAGATAACGAAGCGATGCTGTAACTCCTTTATGAGGAATATTTTGCATATAAGTCGTTCAAACTCAAAGATTTTGGTGGTAGTCCCGCCCCAATCCCATGATTCCAAAAGATCAGGGGGAGGGGGGTGCCGCTAACTAAGAAGTACACCGCCTCTCCACGGGAAAAATAATTTGCTAGTCGCCGCCGGGCGAGTCGTTGCTGACGTATTGTTCGAGCGAGCCCAGTTCGCGGCCCAGATCCTCGATCCGCCACTCCAGCAGGTTGCGGATGGAGAGCATGCCGAGCAGTTTGCCGTTGTTGTCGGCTACGGGGAGGTGGCGGAAATGGCGTTCGATCATGGTGAGCAGCGCTTCACCCGGACCGGTCGCCACCGTGGCCAGTTCTACGGGCGTGGTCATGAGCTCACGAACCGGAGTCTGGGCAGGATCGCGTCCGCTCAAAGAAAACTTGCGCAGGACGTCGCGTTCGGTGAAGATTCCAGCCACGCGTCTCTCGTTGTCCACCACCGCGACCGCGCCCACGTGAAAATCCAGCATCTTGCGGATCGCGTCCGCTACGTTTGCTTCTACCGGCACTGCCGCTGCTTCGGGGTCACAAAGTGCGAGGACGTTCATAGTTGCCTCCCATGAACCGTTTGGCCGCGAAGGTCGCGGTAAACCATCGACCTCCCGACCATCAAGGAATGGTGCATTATGACGCTTATGCAGCCGGTGTCAAGGACATTGATCACAAGCTGCGTCCTCCGCGCCATTTAGTTGATTTCGTTTTTGAATACCTTGCCGTCTTTCATGACGAACCGGACGTCCTGGAGAACCTTGATGTCACGCAGCGGATCACCGCTCACCGCGACGATGTCCGCATAAGCGCCGGGTGCGATCACCCCAATCTGCCCCTGCATCTCGAGCATCTCCGCGGAACGTGAGGTTGCGCTCTTGATCGCATCCATGGGAGACATGCCGAGGTCTACCATGCGAGGAAATTCCTGGGCCATGGGCTCGCTCCACGAAATGCCTCCCATGTCAGTGCCGAAGACGATCTTCACGCCCGCGTGCAGCGCTTTGGGGAACGATATCTCGTGCACCGCTGCGCGCTTTCGATCGCGCTGGCCGTCGGGAGTATCTGCGGGCGCCCAATCGTGGTAGTACGCGCTCAGAGTTGGACAGTACCAGGTTCCCTGCTTCAGCATCTGGGCAATGATTGCGTCATCGAGATCGAGCCCGTGTTCGATCGAGTCGCACCCGCCGTCGAGAGCGCGATGCAATCCGATTCCGCCGTAAGCATGGCAGGCAACTTTCTTTCCCCAGCCGTGGGCTTCGTCGACAATCGCTTTCAGCTCTTCGACGGTCAGCGTCGGCTGTGAAACCAGTTCGCCGTTCTTTCCCACCCACGAGCGATGGGTCATGTAGACCTTGATCCAATCCGCCCCGTGTTCCAATTGCTCGCGGGCGGCCTTGCGCGCTTCGACTGGTCCATCGACGAGCTGCGCTCCCGTGGGCATGTCAAGCTCCGGAGCATAGCCCTCAAGCTGATAGCCGCCGGTGGAGGAAATGGCGCGAGTCGAGATGAACAGTCTTGGTCCGGGAATGTATCCACCCTCGATGGCCTGCTTGATGCCGACGTCGCCATAGCCCGCGCCTTCGGTCTCCACGTCGCGCAGCGTCGTGAATCCCTGCTCCAAGGCGCGCCGCGCGGAAACTGTGGCACGGGCCGCGCGAAACGCCAGCGGGTATTTCAGAATGTTGATGTCGTATCCGCCCTGCGCGGGGTCTTCGCCTTGCAGGAAGATATGAGTGTGCGAATCGATCAGGCCGGGGAGTACGGTCGCGCGGGAGAGGTCGATCACATCAGCGCCGGCGGGAATCTTCGCGGTGGAGGTGTCAGAGATGCTTTCGATGCGATTGCCGCGGATGAGGATGACCTGGTCGTGGCGAGGGGAATCGGACTTGCCGTCAATGAGTACGCCGGCGCGGACAACCGTAAAGGGATGCAGGGCCGGAGTGCTGGTTTCCTGCGCTGTGGCCAGTCCAGCGGCTAAACAAAAAAACAGAACGTATCGCCAGATCTTCATGCGTTCTCTCCAGACGTATTTCGCCAGAACAAAGAGCGCGAACGACCCAAGGATACTCGAAGACAGGTAAAAAGAAACCGGGTGAATTGACTGCCGGTATGCAGGGCTAAAGCCCGGACTTGTTTTCTGAATCTTGCGGCACGAGTGAACTCGTGCCCTCCCGATCGCGACCGTTATTCAGGGGCCTGCGAAGCCTGTCTTCGCCACCCTTTACGAGATGGCTTCTCGCTAGCCTCGCCACTTACTTCTGGGAGTCGGCAATCACGGCGTCGGCTTCTATCTCGACCAGCATCTCAGGGGAAATCAGGGCGCTCACTTCAACCATCGAGGTCGCCGGGCGAATGTCGCGGAAAAACTCGCCGTGAGCTTTGCCAATCTTCTCCCAGTCGGCGATGTTGATCACGAACATCCGCGTGCGCACCACATCTTTCAGCGTAGCTCCGGCCTTCTGAAGAGCCGACTCGATGTTCTTCAGCGTCTGCACGGTTTGGGCATACACGTCGCTCACCCCGACCACTTTGCCGTCCGGGCCAGTGGCGGTGGTCCCGGCCACATGCACGTAAGGACCAACCTTAACCGCCCGAGAGTAACCGACAATCGGTTCCCAAGGTGCGCCGCTGGAGATGTTTTGCCGTTCCATAGAGCTGGTATTCCTCCTTCGTTCAATCATTGTAACTTGTGGGGAACGCGGGTGATTGGCAGCCAAGCCCGGAGTGTGCCAACAGAAGTTGCGTGAAACCTTTGCACAAGTTTGCGCAATCTAACGGAGTAGAAAGACCACGTGAGCGACTTACAAAAGTCACTTGCGCTTTTGGTGCAATCGCGATAAAACTCGCGCAGCAGGAGGAACCCCGCTTGGGAAGCGGAGTTTGGGGGCCCTAAAGTAATGATTCGGGAATCGCATCCGTTGCAGCAGTTGTTTATCGAGCTGATCGGCCGGCACTATGCCGAGGAGATTGGGATCCGCGATCCTCAGATCGTGAACTATGTCGCGCATCTGATGGCGGAGTTCTGCGAGGTCGAACAGTTGTTCAAGATTCGCAACGAGGCTGACAAGCCACTGACCGATGTGGGCGAAATGCTGATCGAATCGAACCCTGTCTATGGGCCTGCGCCTTCTTTCGATCGCGAACGCCAGGTGCGCAAGCATATTGGCGACTACACCCTGTTCTTTACTGGAATGTTTCCAGAGAGCATCAACCACTTTCGCCTACGCCGTAACCGCACGGAGAACTTTGTCGATTGGATCAAGGCTGGCAAGGAAAGTTACTACATCGTCTCCAAGTTCGAGCATTTCGAATACACCAATGTGGCGCCATTGTTCGGCCGGCTGTCGAATCATTTCGAGCAGTGCGTTTACGGGCTTAACCAGGTGAAGAACGATCTCCAGGAGATGCAACACCCGATTGTGCGTCGCACGAATGAAATTCTGATGTAGCCGCTGGCGCCTGTTCTGGCAGCATCGGCGAATAGCTCTGGAACTCAAAGCGCAGGCGAGTAGCCTCGGGTAATTCAATCACCCGCTCCACGTCGAATTCGACCAGGCGTTGCGCACCTTCAAACTGGTTCATCCGCGGATCGTCCCAGAGAATGCGCGCGCTGCCGGAGAGTTGCAGTGCGCTTCCCGACTGAAAATCTGGGAAGAGCAATCCGGTTCGGGGATTCGAAACGATGTTGCCGAGCGTGTTGAACATATTGTTGCCGCGGTAGTCGGGGAATAGCAGGCGCGTCTCGCTTTCCACGCATACGAAGCCCGGTCTTCCACCTCGATGAGAAGCGTCGGCGCCAGAATGTGGGTGGGCGGTTGCAATGAACACTGTGTCTGCTTGTTCGATCGACTGCCGCTGTCGCGCATCCAGGCTTTCGCCAAAGCGCGCTCGAACCGGAGAGACTTCGCAATCACCGCTCACGGCTCGCGCTTGAATGTATTGCGGACAGTTGCCATAAACCTGCTGGGTACGGAGCGTGATCCGGCCGTCGCGATGCGCTTGCGCTGTGCCGTTCAAACGAACCCGGTGGCGGGCCGCGAGATGAATCACGATCATTCCGGCTTCTGCGTGCACAGCCAGATTTGCCAGCAGTGGATCGTCTTGATGGGAGTATCCGCTGATCTCGACGGTGTTTTCGTCGAGCGCCCTGAGAAAACCGGGTGGCCCGGATCGCATAGACGCCCACACGCGGCCGTCCGTATCCGTGGTGGAGAGAACCGCGAGTTGTTGCGCCGAGAGGAAGCGCTGCACGCCGGTGGGCATTCCGGCGCGGTACATCGCTTCTGCGGGCAGGCCATCCGAACCGACTTCGGCACGGGCTTGTACCGTTAGTTCGCCTTCGTGATAGGAACCGTATTGATTCGTCATCGCGCTTTGCGGTAAAAGCTCAACGCTGCATCTCCCTGAACGAGTTTCCGGTAGCGATGCAGTGACGAGAACTTTTCTCCGGGATCGAATCTCTTTGGATGCTCGGCGATGACGATAGTTTCGGTTTTCAGTAGTGGTGACGGCGCGAGCGCTGACAGCGCCTTGGAGTATGCGTCTTCCATTTCGTAGGGAGGATCGAGGAAGACAAAATCCGCGACAGCGCCGCCTGACTCGAGTTCGCGCAAGGCTCGAATCGAATCTTGCTTCCGGATCTGGAAACCTGTTGCGATTCCCAACGAAGTGAGATTTTGTTTTATCAGCGCTGCGGCGCGCGCGGCTGATTCGACAAAATAAACCATGCTGGCGCCCCGGCTGATTGCCTCAATGCCGACCGCTCCTGTTCCCGCATAGAGATCAAGCCAAACCGTGCCCTCTAGAGCCGTCGGGTTTCCCGCCGTGAACACGTTGAACAAAGTCTCACGCAAGCGATCCGCGGTAGGACGAAGGTCCAGGCCCGGCAACGACTGCAGCTGTCGGCTACGATACTTTCCTGCGATTACTCTCATGCTTTCACGCTCAGCCGGACAGCCGAGGGCGGCTGTCGCCACGCAGTCTCCTTCAGCCCATCACTTTCGACTACCAGAGGCGCATCTTCGAGCCATATTCCAACGTCTAAACTATATAGAATAGAGTCAGGAGAATCAGTGCGGGTTTGCGGATGAGAAACTGGTCCATTCCGGCAGGCAGGATTTTCGGAGTCGAACTCCGTATCCATCTGACTTTCTTTTTCCTGCTCATCTTCGTGTGGTTGACCGAGGCGACGGCGCATGGTCCCGCCAACCCCGGTCGCGGCCTGGCCCTGGTGGGAATCATTTTCGGCAGTGTTGTGCTGCATGAATTGGGGCACGCGCTGGTGGGCGTGCGTGCGGGGGTTCCGGCCAAAGCTATCATCCTGCTGCCCATCGGCGGAGTCACGCTGCTCGATGAAACCCAGCGCCCCCTCGAGCCGGGCGGGCTCACATGGAAGCGGGATATCCGCATCGCCCTGGCCGGACCCTTGGTCAATCTCGTGATCGCGGTGGCCGCCGGGGGCCTCTTGCTTGCGGTGGCGCCGGAGATTCACCTGTTGGCGAAGCCTTACGTTTATTCGGGCAACCTGCTTCGCAGCCTGGTCTGGGTGAACCTGGGACTGGGGCTTTTCAACCTGCTGCCGGCCTATCCCATGGATGGAGGCCGTGTGCTGCGAGCGTTGTTCAGCCGCCGCATGGATCCGGTTCGGGCCACGCGCCGCGCGGTTTCGATTGGTCAGGCCTTCGCAACTGTGTTCATGCTGATCGGCATTGTCTGGCCGTCTTATGTCGGGCTTACGATGATTGGTTTTTTCCTTTTCATCGCGGCGCAATTGGAGGAGCGTTCGGCCGTATTTCAGTCGGTGCTCGAAACGGTGCGGCTGGAAGACATTATGCTGACCGACTTCGCGACCCTCTCTCCCGCCGACACTTTGGAAGACGCATTGGAGAAAGCCGTCCACTCCCTTCAGGATGATTTCCCCGTCATTCGGGGCAGCGACATGGTGGGCGTGATCTCGAAGCAGAAGATTTTGCAAGCGCTGCGTGCGGAGGGCAATGGTTATGTGCAGGCGGTGATGAACCGCATCTTCGAAGTGGCGCAGAAGAAGGAATCGCTGGCCTCGGCGTTCCGCAAACTGACTGCGCGAAATCTCAGTATTATCCCCGTGGTTGAAGACGAACGCCTGATTGGCATCGTTACTCTGCAAAACCTGATGCACTCGATGGCGCTGCTGGCGGAGAGCCGTAAGCTGCGCAAGGCAGCTCTGAACTCCTAAATCCGCGGCATTCTTGGCTGTTCCGAACGCTAGAACCGAACCACCAGGCCAATCGAAGGCTCCGCCATATGCCCTTTGCTTCCGGTAAAGAAACTCACCGCGCCGCCTGAAACCGTAGTTACGTTGAAATCCGGGGCGCGATAGAGAAATCCGCGGTATTGTATGCGGACCGCGAATCGCTGGGACAGCCGGTAATCGACTCCGGCCCCGTACAGGAACGCGATTTCGGTCTGCTTGGTGGCGTTGAGATTCACCTGCACCCGATTCGGGACGTTGGCGGTGAAGTCGGGCAGGACCACCCACGTGCTCCGAGGACTAAAGCGGAGGACTCCTCCCCCCGCTAGCGCAAAAGGTTCGAACCTGCCCTTTTGAAATGGGCTGTAGACATAGGCGCCGCTGTACTCGCTGATGGTCGTCAGTTCGTGGAAGTCGAAGCCGGTCTGGTATACCTGAGAATTCTTGGCGCGGCCGTAATCGAATACCACCGAGTGTTTCGGTTTGAATTTGAATCGGAAGGTTCCGAAATAGTTTGAGCCGGTGGTTGCGCTTTGTTTGATGCCGTTTGCGTTAGATCCCTTGGTGAACACGGCCGCGCCGTTGAAGCTGGCATCGAAACGACCATCGTCCTGACTCAGGGCCAGCGAGGTAAGCAGAAATAGTGTGGTGGCGACCAGTCTTGCTTTCTTGAGCATCCGGTGTCCTCTCAGATTGTTTGATGCGAGTCCAGCCATACTAATGCACAACATTCCGACGCTCAAACCATTTGCTGGTTTCACGGATCAAGATTGGAAGAACTCAGCAACCATTTCCAATTCAGTCGTCTTGCGATAGTTTGGCAGGCTCTCGACGAACACTCGCCCGTATTGCTTTTTCAAAATTCGGTTGTCGAGGAGCACGAGCAGGCCACGATCATTTAACGAGCGGATGAGTCGCCCGAATCCCTGTTTCAGCGTGATTACTGCGGCGGGCACCTGATACTGAAAGAAGGCGTTGCCGCCCTCGGCGTCGATGGACTTTACCCGCGCCGCTACCACCGGGTCGCTGGGCACGGCGAATGGCAGGCGGTCGATGATCACGCAACTCAGTTGCTCTCCCTGCACGTCGACGCCCTGCCAGAACGATGACGTTGCGAAAAGCACGGCGTTCGGAGTGAGGCGGAATTCTTCGAGCAGAGCGCTTTTCGGGGCGTCGCCCTGGAGCAGCATGGGGAAATCGAGTTCGCCCAACAAGCGCTGGTACACGTCGTTCATCTGGGCGTAGCTGGTGAACAACACAAATGCCCGGCCGCGGGTGATTTCGAGCAGCCGCCGGATGCGGTCTGCCGCTTTCGTCGCGAATTGGGGCGTGCGCGGGTCGGGCAGATCGGGCGGCACATACAACAGCGCCTGAGTTTCGTAATCGAAGTGCGAAGGCAAAACCGATTCCCGCGTGTGCTCGAGCCCCAGCCGCCGTCGCATATAGTCGAAGCCACCGCCCACGGCGAGCGTGGCGGAAGTCAGGACGGCGCATTCCAGTTTGTCGAACAGGCAAGTTTTCAGAATCGGGGCGACATCGATCGGCGTGGCTTGCAGGTAGACGTTGAGCTTGTCGCGTCCGCCGCGGCGGCGCTCGATCCAGAACACGGTATTGGGGTCCTCCGATTCCATCAGGAAACTGAATTGCACCTGCAACTCCTGGGCGCGTCGGCCAAAGTTGAAGACTTCCTCGGGCTTGGACGGGAGGTTTTCCAGTTCTGAATCCAGCCGCCGCAACGAATGGTGCAAGGCAGTAAACTCGTCGCCGTTTTCCTCCAGGAACTCGCGGCGATTGTCAAAAGAAAAGCGTCCTTCACCCTGGGGCAGCAAGGCAAAGAAAAACATGGAGCGTTCCCGCAAGCTCTTGAGCGCGCCCGAAATCGCCGCCGAAAGCATGTGATTGCGCTGCAGCGACGCTTCCACATCGCGGCACAACTCCTCGACCCGTCCGTTGCTGACGGAAACGCCAAAGTAGCTGCCAGCGACATCTTCGAGTTCGTGAGCCTCGTCGAAGATGACCGCGCCCACCTCCGGCAAAATGCCCGCATCGGGTGCGTACTCCGCTTGCTGCTTGATCGAAAGATCGGCAAAGAAAAGATGGTGGTTGACGATGATGATGTCGCTTTCCATCGCCCGGCGGTGCATTTCGGTGATGAAGCATTTATCCCACGAACTGCACTTCTGGCCGATGCAGGCGTCGGAACGCGCGTCGATCTTGTGCCAAAGCGCGCTGGCCTCGGGCAGTTCCGCGAGTTCAGCGCGGTCTCCGGTCTGCGTCGTCTTCTCCCACGCGGCGATTGCACGATAGTGTTCGATCTCCTCCAGGCCGCTCAGCAAGGGCTGTCCGGTCAAGTCATAGAGTTTCTTGCGGCACAGATAATTGTTGCGCCCCTTCATGTAACAGACGTTCAGGCGGCCCTCACCGTCGGGAAACAGCGCTTGCTCAAGAAAAGGGATATCCTTGTGGAAGAGTTGCTCCTGCAGGTTCTTGGTGCCGGTGGAAATAATCACGCGCTTGCCTGAGCGAATTACGGGGACGAGGTACGCCAGCGTCTTGCCCGTCCCGGTGCCGGCTTCGACGATGAGATGACGTTTTTCTTCGAGGGCTTGCTCCACTGCTTGCGCCATCTGAAGCTGTCCGCGGCGAAATTCGTAGGCGGGGTGAGTGCGCGAAAGCACGCCTCCTGGCGCGAAGAATTGGTAGAGGGAAACGTCCTGTTTCTTGACGCCCGGGATGCTGTTAGAAGCGGACTGAGAGGCTGGGGCCACGGAGTCTCTATAATAGCTGTCTGACCTCCCGCGTGCTCGTTTCTTAAACCTTGACCCGAATCAATTCCAACTCGATGAGCGCCCCGGCCACGGTCGGCGTTCCTACCATTGCCATCGTAGGCCGCCCCAACGTTGGTAAGTCCACGCTGTTCAATCGCATCGTAGGATCGCGGCGCGCCATCGTCGGCGACGAACCCGGGATCACCCGCGACCGACTCTACGGCGAAGCTCACTTCCGCGGACACCGCCTGCGCATCGTGGACACCGGCGGAATCGAACCGGACGAAAAGGATTTCATCCCCGCAGAAATCTTTCGCCAGGCCAAAGTTGCGCTCGAAGAAGCTGACGCCATCATTCTGGTGGTGGATGGGCGCAGTGAACTCACCGCGCCTGACCTCGATCTTGCCCGCTTGCTGATTCGTGGCGGCAAGCCGCTGTTTTTGGCGGTCAACAAAATTGATAGCGACAAACAGCAATCGCTGACCGATGAATTCCATCGCCTGGGAATTAGAAAGTTGTTTCCGATTTCGGCCGAACATGGCCGTGGCGTGGACGATGTCCTCGAAGCGGTCTTTGAAGCTTTGAAGCTTAAAACCTTGCACGTCGAAACGGAGGTCGAAGAATCGGAGGTCACGGAGCAAGTCTCGGAAACTGAAGTTGCGCCTGACACCGAAATCATCTCCGAGCCCAAAGAGATCAAAGTTGCCATAATCGGTCACCCGAATGTCGGAAAGTCCACGCTGCTCAACCGACTCACTGGAACTTCTCGCGCCATCGTGTCGCCGATTCCGGGCACAACCCGCGATGCGGTCGATGAGATCGTCGAGGTCAATGCGAAGAGCTTCCGTTTCATTGACACTGCTGGAATCCGCCGCAAGGGAAAGACTCATCTGATGGCGGAAAAGCTTTCCGTAGTGATGGCGCGCAAGCACCTCGAAGCCGCCGACATCGCGCTGCTCGTGATCGATGCGACCGAGGGTGTCAGCGCGCTCGACGCCACCATTGCCGGCTATGCCCACGAGAGCGGGCGATCGGTCATTGTCATCGTGAACAAGTGGGACCTGGTGACGAGTGGCCAGAAGAAACCCGGACGAGACTCGAAGGCAACCCGTATTCGCGAAAGTAAAAGTCCGGCCGATCGCGAGGCCTATGAACAAAGAGTCCGCTACGACCTCAAATTCCTGAACTATGCTCCGGTGTTGTTCGTGTCCGCAGCCACGGGCAAGGGCACGGAGAAGATTCTGCCCACGCTGGAGGAAGTCGCCGCTGAGCGCCGCAAGCGCATTCCGACCGCGGAAATGAATCGGTTCCTTAAGTATGTCGACTTCGAGCGCGCCTCAGTGCCCGCACGTCAGCAGGTCAAAATCTATTACTTGACCCAAGCGGGCGTGTCCCCGCCAACGTTTGTTCTCTTCACCAACCGCAAGGTGAAGCTGCACTTTTCCTATCAGCGATTCCTGGAAAACCAACTCCGAAAAGCCTTTGGGTTCACGGGCTCGCCAATTTGGATCAAGAACCGCGCGCGGGATTGATCTCCCGAGCGTCAGCCCTGCTTTGCATCCATATTGATGATTGTTGCCAACATGGTGGCAATCAGTTTTTCCTCACCCGCGGTCACGGCAAAAGCATCGGCGGTGCAAACGGCGAGCCTCTTGCCGGCGCGCTTCACCGATGCCCGAGCGACAAACAATTCGCCCGCTCCCGGCGCCAGAAGGTTGACCTTAAACTCCACGCTGAGGACGTCGGCTTCCGCCGGTGCGACGCTCAAAGCCGCATAGCCACAGGCGGAATCCATAATGCTTGTGACCGCGCCGGCATGCACGAATCCGTTCTGCTGCGTCAACCTGGAGCTGAATGGAAATCGAATCTCAACCCGTCCACGGTCAACCAGAATCATCTCCGCCCCGATGGTGGACATGAAGGGCTGCCGGCCAAAACTGTTCCGCACCTTTTTCTCAAACGCTTCCACGCTTTCCCCCAGGAATCTGGATCTGCTAACGACTTCATGGAAAGCGTACCACTACTCGCTACTGCTCCTTGGTCAACAATCCCACCCGGTCCACGCCAGCTTCACGGGCAATGTCAATTACGTCCGCCACATATTCAAAGTCAACGTCGGCGTCACCTCGAACAAAGGCTACTCGCTCCGCGCGGATCTTGAAGATGTCGTGAAGCCGGCTTTGCAGATCCTCCCACTTCACGTTTTCCTGATTGATTTTGAGCGCCGGTGGCTGATTTTGTGCGCCCCAGACCACCTGGATCACAATCGTCCTGTCGATAGGGACAGGCTGACTTTTATCATCCGTTGCAGGTTGTGGAATCTGCGCTTCCAAGCCCTTGGTCTTCGACATCGACACGACCACCATGAAGACAATGATCAGCACCAGCAACACATCGATCAGCGGAGTAACGTTGATTTGTGGAGTAGACGGACCACCGCCTGCCATTGAGAACGCCATGAAAATTGCTCCTCTCGGGCACGCGTGTCTGAGAACATTTGACACCCGCGCCCTCGGGCAAGTTCCAATGACAAGGCCAGACTAAGTCTTCTCACCCAATGCGAAGTTCAGTTACGACTTCACCAAACGAATCGCGGGCGGATTGAATATTACGTTTCCTACGGGCCGACCATGGTCTTCAATCTACTGCACGATCAGCAACACAAAACTATCCCAGCGGTTCGGGTTCCTGCGGCAAGGGCGGAACCTGTGGAACCGCGACCCCCGGCAGATGCAGGAGTGCGTCCAGCGCCGGGTAGCGTGATGCGAAGAAGTAGATGGAATAAGCGGGGAAGAACACGATCGCTGGCACTGAGATGAACGACACCGCGTACAGAAGTACGGCGAGCACAATGCATCCCACAACCACGGCCAAAGTAATCGTATACAGATTCCAGGTCAGACCGGCAGTCTTTCCCGCCAGAACGGCGATCACGCCGAAGCCGCCAACCGGAATCAGCAAAATGAGAATTACGACCACGGTAATAATTCCCACAACCATTGCAGCTGTCAGGGACATCACGATCTTCATGCCAAGATAGCCAGCGTAGCTGCCCTTCTCCGATCGCATCATGGGCAACAGGCGTCGCCATCCTTCCCAGGCGCTGATGTTTTCTAAAGCCATCAACGGCACCACAAAGTCCTTGGTCAGAACGTGAACCACCAGGGTGAGCAACACGGAGCTCATCACCACACAAAATAACAGCATGCCGCCCAGAACGAGTGGAATCATGTGCTGGTGTGGATATTCGAGCCAACCTGCGGCGAAGGCGAGCGCGGCGGGTATTGCAACCAGGACGGTCAGAGCGACGAACATTGCGAATAGAAAAAGGAGTTGCCAAACGAAGTAGCGGAGCCCCACCCAGTGCCACCGGCCCCAACTACGCCGAATTTCGCAGCGCCTGGCGATCACACTGTCAAACAAGATGAAGCGCATCACGCTGTTCACGTAGAGGAACAGCATCCAGAAAACTACGGCCACCACGATCAGCAAAGCGATCAATGCGGCAAGCAATACGGGATTGACATTGGGTAGCGGGAGGTGCCCGCCGCGGGTATGCGGTGGCAAATGGAATCCGCTGCCGCCGTTGCATCCCCCCGAGCTGAGTTCGCCCGCAAGAAAACCCACAAGCGCGAGCTTGGCCCATTGCCCCGCACGGAACGGCCGTAAGAGTTGCTCCTTGGTGTGCTGAAACGCAGGAGTGACAGCATCGGTCGCGGAAATCGGCAAACTAGCACCTCGCGCAGTCCCTAGAGAACTGGCAGCAAGGTACCGCTATACGCGAGTCAGGTCAAATGATATTTGTCGTAAGAATTCGTAGCCGGTCTTCTACTCGTAGCGCAGCGCTTCCACTGGGT